>Ga0209916_1000203_pt1 | contig 118830 bp, 108 predicted proteins | sample ThiBio_1000_plan_FD_183956 | JGI IMG/M metagenome (GOLD analysis project Ga0209916, IMG submission 183956) | Wastewater bioreactor microbial communities from Cape Town, South Africa - Thiocy_solids_2 (SPAdes) | ecosystem: Engineered > Bioreactor > Thiocyanate-remediating > Anaerobic-Aerobic ...
CGATCATCGAAGATCCGCCAAGCCGATCCTTACGCGTGCAGGCTCACGCCGGGGGCGGGCCTAAGATACCGTTGCAGCTTGCGGCAGATAAAACGGAACGGGGGCGCGAATCTACGGCGCTGGCGCAAAGCCAAGGGAGCCCGACGGCGTCACCCCGTTCCCACCGATGATCAGTCGGCGATTCTCGTCCAGTCGCGGACCAGAATCGACACATAAGGAGCCCGCTGGCGGGCGATGCTTTGGCGAATCCCGAAATCCGGCTCCGGAGGCATCGCCCGCGAGCGGGCTCCTACCCGGGATGAAACAACTACGGTTTCCTGATCCGGACGGCCGAACCGTCGCGCAGCTCGGCCGGCGGCGACAGCACCACGCGCTCGCCCGGCTTCACCGCGGCCGGCAGCAGGCGCAATTCGCCGTAGGCCTGCGCGGCGGGGTTCACCGCGCGTTGGCGCACCTGCTGGCCGTCGAGCACGAACACCACGCTGCGGCCGTCGCGCTGGGCGATCGCCGTGGCCGGCACCAGCACCCCCTGCGGCACGCTGGCCGCGGCCTTCGGCTGCGCCTCCAGGAACGACACGCGCACGCCCATGTCCGGTACCACGCGGTCATCCTTCTGCTCCAGCGCCACGCGCACCTTGATGGTGGCCTTGCCGCGGTCGGCGGTGGGCACGATGGCGACCACGCGGGCGGGAATGCGCCAGTCCGGGTAGGCATCGAGCACCGCTTCGGCCGGCATGCCCGGCTTGATCCGGCCGATATAGGCCTCGTTGACGTCGACGTCGATCTCCAGCGAACCCATGTCCACCACGGTGCCCACGCCAGTGCGGGTGAAGCCGCCGCCGGCGGACAACGGCGAGATGATCTCGCCGACCTGCGCGTCCTTGGTGGTGACGACGCCGTCGAACGGCGCCCGCACCACGCAGTAATCGAAGTTGACCTGCGCCACCGCGGCCTGGGCGTCGGCGGCCGCCACCTGCTTGCGCTGCGCGGCGAGCTGGGCGCGCGTGCTGTCGGCCAGGGTGCGCGCCTGTTCGGCCACCTGCTTCGGCACCAGCCCCTGCGCCGCCAGCGCTTTCTGGCGCACGGCATCGCGCTCGTTCTGCGCCAATTGCGTCTGGTACTGCGCCACCAGCGCATGGGCAGCCGCGGCCTGCGCCCGGGCGGCGTCCAGCGCGGCGCGCCAGGCGTGATCGTCCAGCCGCGCCAGCACCTGGCCCTTCTTCACGTGGTCGCCTTCCTCGATCAGCACCGCGGTGAGCGTGCCGGTGATTTGCGCCGACACCGTGGCCCGGCGCCGCGCGGTGACGTAACCGGTGGCCTGCAGCACCGCGCCTGCCTCGCCGCCGGCGCTGGGTGCCACCGCGGTAGCGGTCTGCACGGTGATCGCATGCTGGCCGAAGAACAGCCGCGCGACGCCGCCGAGCAGCAACAGCAGCACCACGGCGGCGCCGCCGATCCACAGCCAGCGGCCGGGGTTGCGTCCCTGGTCCTCGCGCTGGTGGCGCTCGATGCGCAGTTCCTTCAACAGTTCGGCGTTGTCCACATGCACTCCTGCTTCAACGACCAGGCTCCGGATGACGAGGCGCATCATGGGCGCCTCGCCTGCGTGCTGCCAGAGCATGCCATCAACCATCGCCGGTGACAGCTGTCATCCGCATGTCCGCGTCGCTCCCTACGTGACGAACGGCAACGCGTTGGATCGACACGCCCCGGCACCCGGTTCCGGCCACGCCCGGCCCGGCCCGGCTTTGCTACGCTTGCGCACATGAACTACGCCATCGCCCCGCCCGCCATCCCCAGCCTGCCGATCACCGGTTCCGACCAGCGCTTCCCGATCCGCCGGGTGTTCTGCATCGGCCGCAACTACGCCGAACACGCGCGCGAGATGGGCGCCACGGTGGACAAGGCCGCGCCGATGTTCTTCTGCAAGCCGGCCGACGCGGTGGTCAGCGACGGCGCCGACGTGCCCTACCCGCAGGCCACCGCCGACCTGCACCACGAAGTGGAGATGGTGGTGGCGCTGGGCGCCGGCGGCCGCGACCTCACTCCGGACGCCGCCGCCGCGCTGGTCTGGGGCTACGGCGTGGGCCTGGACCTGACCCGCCGCGACCTGCAGGCGCAGGCCAAGGCGAAGGGCCACCCGTGGGACGTGGCCAAGGGCTTCGACCACTCCGCGCCGGTCTCCGCGTTGCGTCCGGCCGGCGCGGCGATGGTGGATGCGCACACCGTGCTGCGGCTCAGCGTGAACGGCGAGCCGCGCCAGCAGGCCACGCTGGGCGAGATGGTGCACGACGTGCCGCACATCCTGGCCGCGCTGTCCACGCTGTTCGAGCTGAAGGCCGGCGACCTGGTCTTCACCGGGACGCCGGCCGGCGTGGCCGCGCTGCAGCGCGGCGACCGCTTCCACGCCGAGCTGGTCGGCGTGGCGGAGCTGGACGGGCGCATCACCTGACGTTTCCACGCGATCTTCATCTGTGCATGCCTAGGTTGTCGCGCTAAAGTCGCACGGCCATCCGGCCCAACCCGAGGGGAGACACAGCATGAGCATGATCAGCGAGTTCAAGGCTTTTGCCATGCGTGGCAACGTCGTCGACCTGGCGGTCGGCGTGGTGATCGGTGGCGCGTTCGGCAAGATCGTCACCTCCCTGGTCGACCAGATCATCATGCCGCCGATCGGCTGGCTCACCGGCGGCATCGACTTCAGCCAGCTGAAGTGGGTGCTCAAGCCGGCCGACAATACCGATCCGGCGCACAAGGTGGCGGAGGTGGCGATCCAGTACGGCGCTTTCATCAACACGCTGATCCAGTTCGTCATCATCGCCTTCGCGATCTTCATGGTGGTCAAGGCGATCAACAAGCTCAGCCGCAGGCAGGAAGAGGCGCCTGCGGCGCCACCGGCCGAGGTGGTGTTGCTGACCGAGATCCGCGACCTGCTGAAGAACAAGTCATAACGACACGGCTTCGTAGGGCGGGCACGGCCCGCAGGCTCTTTGCGGCACGACCAGGCGAGAGCGGCGGACACTGTCCGCCCCACGAAGCGGCATGCGGCCATCCGTGACTTCTGGCCTAAGCGGCGCCGGCGCATGACGCCATAATCGGGATTCCCCCACGCGGAGTTTCCCGATGCGCCGTCTACCCCTCACCCTGCTTGCCGCCGGCCTGCTCGCCAGCGGCATCGCCAGCGCCGCCACCACCACGATTCCCGCCGCAGCCGTAAAGACGGCCGAACAGCTGCGCGACCAGGCACTGCACGACGACACCGCGTACCAGGTCACTGCGTCGCTGACCACCGAAGTCGGCGCGCGCCTGGCCGGCAGCGAGGCCGACCGCCGCGCGGTCGACTGGGCGGTGGCCAAGTTCAAGGAGCTGGGCTACGACAAGGTGTACACCGAGCCGGTCACCTATCCGCTGTGGGTGCGCCGCAGCGAGCACGCCGCCATCGTGGCGCCGTTCCCGCAGCCGCTGGCGCTGACCGCGCTGGGCTATTCGCCCGCCACGCCGAAGGGCGGACTGAGCGCCGAGGTGGTGAGGTTCGAGAGCCTCGACGCGCTGAAGGCGGCCGATGCAGCCAGCGTCAAGGGCAAGATCGTCTACGTCGACTATCACATGGAGCGCGCGAAGGACGGCCACGGCTACGGCATGGGTTCAGCGGTGCGCGTGGAAGGTCCGGTGCTCGCCGCGGAAAAGGGGGCCGCCGCCTACCTGCTGCGCTCGGCCGGCACCGACGCGCACGAGCGCGCGCCACACACCGGCGTCACCGGCTTCCGCGACCCGGCCAAGGCGATCCCCGCCGCCGCGCTTTCCAACCCCGACGCCGACCAGCTCACCCGCGTGCTCGCCTACGGCAAGCCGGTCACGCTGAAGCTCGACCTCGACTGCGGCGTGGTCGGCGAATACACCGGCGCCAACGTGATCGGCGAGATCACCGGACGCAAGCATCCCGACCAGGTGGTGGCGATCGGCGGCCACCTCGATTCGTGGGACCTCGGCACCGGCGCAATCGACGACGCCGCCGGCGTGGCGATCGCGATGGCCGCCGGCAAGCTGATCCGCGAGCTGCCGCAACGCCCCGACCGCACCATCCGGGTGATCGCTTTCGCCAACGAGGAGATGGGCCTGTGGGGCGGCCGCGCCTATGCCGACAAGCACGCGAAGGACGTGGCGAAGTTCCAGCTCGGCACCGAGTCGGACTTCGGCGCCGGTCCGATCTGGCGCATGAGCGCCAGCGTGAAACCCGAGGCGCGCGACGCGATCGCACAGATCGCCAGGGTGCTGCAGCCGGTCGGCGTCGCCTACGACGCCACGCGCCCCGGCGGCGGCGGTTCGGACCTGTCGCAGATGCACGCCAAGGGCATGGCCGCACTGTCGCTGACCCAGGACGGCACCCGCTACTTCGACTGGCACCACACGCCGAACGACACGCTGGACAAGATCGACCCGAAGGAACTGGCGCAGAACGTGGCGGTGTACGCCGCGTTCTCGTACATGGCCGCCCAGGCCAAGGGCGACTTCGGTTCCGCCCCCGGCGCGTTCGCCAAGGACGGCGCCGGCGAGTAAGTCGGAACTTGCTCCCTCCCCTGCTTGCAGGGGAGGGCTGGGGTGGGGTCGCTCTCAGCCGCAAGATCAAGGGCGCCCCACCTGAAGGTCTCCCTGCAGTCGCCGACCTCCCCCTGCCTGCAGGGGGAGGAGCCCGACGCTACTTCGCGTAATACGCCCCCGAGGCCACCAGCGGCTCGGGCACGCAGAACGTCTTCGACATCACGGTGATCGCGACCGGCACCAGCACTTCCTTTTCGACGCCGCCCGCGTCGGCGCAGGAGGCGCTCGGCGGCAGCCGGAAGTGGATGATGCGCACGGTGTACTGCGGGCACACGTCCGAGCACGGGTGCTCGGCTACCACCGGCACGCCGCGGTAGCGGCCGATCTCCACCGTGGTATGCATCAGCGCCGCCTTGTCCCACGGCTGGCTGGCCCAGGCCTGCAGGGCGGCGGCGTCCATCGGCGCCGGCGTGCCGGCATGGACGCAGGCGGCCACGCCGGCAACGGCGAATACGCTGGCGATCAGGCTCGGGTGGCGCATGTCCGTTCCCGCGATGACGGAGCCGTCAGCCTAGTCGCGCGCGGCCGGGCGCCGCAAGCTAGCGTGCCGGCAGCACCTTGCCCGTGCGCCGGAAGCGCCGCTGCAGCTGGTCCATCCACAGATAGATCACCGGCGTCAGGTACAGCGTGAGCACCTGCGAGAACACCAGGCCGCCGACCACCGCCAGGCCGAGCGAACGGCGCACCTCGGCGCCGGCGCCAAGGCCCAGCGCGATCGGCAAGGTGCCGGCCATCGCCGCCATGGTGGTCATCATGATCGGGCGGAAACGTACGCGACAGGCATCGGCGATCGCCTGCGCCGGTGCCATGCCTTCCTCGCGCTGCCGCTCCAGCGCGAAGTCGATCAGCATGATCGCGTTCTTCTTGACGATGCCGATCAGCATCACGATGCCGACGAAGGCGAACAGGTCCAGCGCGGCGTGGAAGATCACCAGGGTCAGCAGCGCGCCGACCGCCGCCGCCGGCAGGCCGGACAGGATGGTCAGCGGGTGGATGAAGCTCTCGTACAAAATGCCCAGCACCAGGTAGATCACGAACACCGCCAGCAGCAACAGCAAGCCCATGCCCTGCAGGGATTGCTGGAACGCCTGCGCGGTGCCCTGCACGCTGCCGCTGATGGTGGCCGGCAGCCCCAGCTTGCCCATCGCGCCGTCGATGCTGGCCACCGCGTCGCTGAGCGACACGCCGGGCGCCAGGTTGAACGACACCGTCACCGCCGGCAGCTGGCCCTGGTGGTTCACCGTCAGCGCCTGCGGCTCGCGGCTGAAGCTGGCCACCGCGCTGAGCGGCACCAGGCTGCCGCTGTTCGAGGTGACGTACAGCCGCGACAGCACCGCCGGGTCGTCCTGCAGCTTGCGCTCGACCTGCAGGATCACCCAGTACTGGGTGGCCGCGCCGTAGATGGTGGAGACCTGGTTCTGGCCGAAGCCGATGCCGAGCGCGGTCTGCACCTGCGCCATGGTCAGCCCCAGCGGGGCGAGCTTGGCGCGGTCCACCTTGACCATGATCGACGGGCTGTTGAGATCAAGGTCGTTGGTGACGTCCTCGAAGCCCGGCAGCGCGGCGAACGCGCGGGTCACCTTGCCGCTCCACTCGTACAGCTGGTCGAGGTTCACCGATTGCAGCGTGTACTGGTACTGCGCCTTGGACTGCCGCCCGCCGATCTGGATCGCCGGCGCGTTCTGGATGTAGCTGCGGATACCCGCCACCGTCGCCAGCTTCGGCCGCAGCTCTTGGATGATCCCGTCCGGACCGAGCTTGCGCTCGTGCGCCGGCTTCAGCAGCAGCAGGATCGAGCCGTTGTTGATCGTGCTGCGCGGGCCGCCGGCGCCCACCGTGGACATGTAGCCGGCAATGTTCGGGTCCCTCGCCACGATCTCGACCAGCTGCTGCTGGCGCGCCAGCATGCCGTCGAACGACACGTCCTCCGGTCCTTCCGTGTTGATCCGCAGCTGGCCGCTGTCGCCGGCCGGGATGAAATCCTTCGGCGCCACGTAGAACAGCAGCGCGGTGGCCAGCAGGCTCGCGCCGAAAGCTGCCAGCACCAGCCGCGGACGCTGCATGCACCAGCGCAAGCTGCCCGCGTAGCCGCGCTGCACGGCGCCGAAGCCGCGATCGAAGCCGGCGACCAGCCAGTTTTTCCGGTCATGGTCGTGCGCCTTGACGAAGCGGCTGCACAGCATCGGCGTCAGCGTGATCGCGACGATGCCGGAAATCAGGATCGCCACGCTGATCACCACCGCGAACTCGTGGAACAGCCGGCCCACGATGCCGCCCATGAACATCACCGGGATGAACACCGCGATCAGCGACAGCGTCATCGAGAAGATGGTGAAGCCGACCTCGCCGGCGCCCTTGAGCGAGGCCTCGTACGGCGGCACACCCGCCTCCATGTGGCGCACGATGTTCTCCAGCATCACGATCGCGTCGTCCACCACGAAGCCGACCGCCAGGGTCAGCGCCAGCAGCGAGAGGTTGTCCAGGCTGTAGCCCAGCGCGTACATGACGCCGAACGTGCCCAGCACCGAGATCGGCAGCGCCACCGCCGGGATCAGCGTGGCGGACAGGTTGCCGAGGAACAGGTAGATCACGAACACCACCAGCGCGCCGGCCAGCAGCAGGGTGAACTGCACGTCGTCCACCGACTCGCGGATCGACTGCGAGCGGTCGTACAGCGTGTCCAGCGTGATCGACGGCGGCAGCCCCGCGCGGAAGGCTGGCAGCACCGCCTTGATCCGATCCACCGTGGCCACCGTGTTCGCGCCGGGCTGGCGCTGGATCGCCAGCACGATCGCCTGCTTGCCGTTGTACGAGCTGCTGCGCTGGTCGTTCTGCACGCTGTCGTGCGCGCGGCCGATGTCGCCCACGTGCACCGGTGCGCCATTGCGGTACGCCACCACCACGTCGTTGTAGGCCGCGGCGCGCAGCAGCTGGCCGTCGCTGCGGATCGGCAACTGCTGGCGCCTGCCGTACAGCGAGCCGGTGGACTGGTTGACGTTGGCGTCGGCGATCGCGTTCTGCACCTGGTCGATGCCGATGCCGGCGGCAGCCAGCCGGTCCGGGTCCACGCTGATGCGTACCGCGTACTTCTGCGAGCCGTACACGTTCACCTGCGCCACGCCGTCGATCATCGACAGCTGCTGCGCCAGCTCGGTCTCGGCGTACTCGTCCACCTGGGTCAGCGGCAGCGTGGAGGAACTCATCGCCAGGTACAGGATCGCCGCGTCGGCCGGATTCACCTTGCGGAAGGTGGGCGGCGTGCTCATCTCCCGCGGCAACTGGCGCAGCGCCGAGGAGATCGCCGCCTGCACGTCCTGCGCGGCCGCGTCGATGTTGCGGTCCAGCTCGAAGCTCAGCGTGATCGAGGTCGAGCCCAGCGCGCTGGTCGAGCTCATCGAGCTGATCCCGGCGATGGTCGACAGCCGACCTTCGAGTGGCGTGGCCACCGCCGAGGCCATCGTTTCCGGCGAAGCGCCGGGCAGGCTGGCGCTGATGCTGATGGTGGGGAAATCGACGTTCGGCAGCTCGTTCACCGGCAGCTGCGGATAGGCCACGATGCCGAACACCAGCAGCGCCGTCATCAGCAGCGTGGTCATCACCGGGCGGCGGATGCAGAGCTCGGGGATGTTCATCCGATCATCCCTTGACGACGGCGGCGCTGCCGTCGACCAGCAGCATCTGGCCCTCGGTCACCACCTGCTCGCCGGCCTTGAGGCCCTTGTCGATCACCGTGTGCCCGGCGCTGGTCGGACCGGGCGTGACATAGCGCTGACGCACCTTGCCGTCGGCACCGAGCACGAACACGAAACTGCCGCCGCTGGAACTCTGCAGCGCCTGCACCGGCACGCTGACCACGTCGGTCAGGCGCGCGGCGGGCAGGCTCACCTGCACGAACTGGCCGGGGACGAGCCGGTGCTCGGCGTTGTCGAAGCGCGCCTTCAGCACGATGGTGCCGGTGCTGGCGTCGACCGCGTTGTCGATGAATTCCAGCGTGCCGGCCAGCGGCGCCGCCTGGTCGCCGGCGACAATCACCTGCACGGCGAGCGCGCCATGCTTCTGCGCATTGCGCACGGCCGGCAGACTGTCCTCGGGAATGTTGAACGCCACGCGCACCGGCTCGACCTGGTTGAGCACCACGAGGTCGGTGCTGTCGGCGCTGACCTGCGCGCCCGGCCACACCAGCGGCGCGCCGGCAATGCCGTCGAACGGGGCGCGGATGCTGGCGTAGTCGAGCTGGGTCTGCGCCAGCTCCTGCGCGGCGCGGTCGCTCTGCAAGGTGGCGCGGGCCACCGCCAGGTTGGCCTGGTACAGGTCGTAGTCCGCCCTGGAGACGAAGCCCCTGGCCAGCATGTCGGCATAGCGCCGCTGGTCGGCCTGCGCCTTCTGCAGCAGCGCCTGGTCGCGCGCCACGTTGCCGCGTGCCTGGTCCAGCTGCGCCTGCAGCAGGCGCGGGTCGAGCTGCGCCAGCACGCTGCCCTTGCGCACCAGCGCTCCGGGCGTGAACGACAGCGACTGCAGCTGGCCGGACACCCTCGCGCGCAGGCTCACCGTCGACCACGCCTCGACCCGGCCGATCAGCTTCAGCGACAGCTCGACGTCGCCGCGGGTGGCGCTGGCCACTTCGACCGGCACCGCCGCCGGCGCGCGGGCGGCCTGCTCGCCGTGGCCGCCACCACTGCGCCAGAAGCGCATGGCCAGCGCGACCGCCAGCAAGGCAAGCACGACGAGGACGATTTTTTTCCAGGACATGCGCGGGGCTTCTCGATCTTCGCGCCACGCGCGGTGGCGATGCGGATTCGGTGCGGCCGGGGAGCCGCCGGGCTGACGACCAGACGCCAAACCCGTGACAACGCATGCACCGGCGTCGGGTTGACCCGTCCTGCGCCGCGCCAAGCCCCACTATGCCGCGGATCGGACCCCGCGGAACCGCGACCAATGGCACTGGCCGCCGCCGCAGGCACGGCTCACGGCGCGGCGGGCTCGGCCTGCTCCAGCGCCAGCAGGTTGTCCTTGATCCGGCCGATCACCGCCAGCGCCTGCTGCAGCTCCTCGGGCTCGATGCCGCGGGTGGCGTCCTTGCGCAGCTCGCGCGCAATCAGCTCCATGTCGCCCACCACGCCCTGCGCCTGCGCAGTGACGTACAGCCGCCAGGCGCGGCGGTCCTTCGGATCCGGCCGGCGCTCGACGAAGCCGGCCGCCTGCAGCCGGTCGATTACCCGGCCGACCGCGATCGGCTCCATCTCCAGGAACTCGGCCAGCTCGGTTTGCCGCAGGCCCTCGCGGTGGTACAACACCTTGGTCGCGCGCCACTGGGCGCGGGTCAGGCCGAATTTCACCGCGCGCCGGTCGAAGTGCTTGCGGAACAGCAAGGTCACGTCGCTGAGCAGGTAGCCGAAGGAAATGTCTTCCGTTTTCGCCATGGTCCGCCGCCGCCCCGCTGCGCCAATGCCTGCCCGAAGCATAAGGTAAGCCGCCGATCCATGCCCATCGACGTGATCCATGCCGACATCACCCGCCTGACGCGGGACGCCATCGTCAACGCGGCCAACCCTGGCCTGCTCGGCGGCGGCGGGGTGGACGGCGCCATCCACCGCGCCGCCGGCCCAGCCTTGCTCAAGGCCTGCCGTGCGCTGCCCGAAGCCGCTCCCGGCGTGCGCTGCCCCACCGGCGAGGCACGCATCACGCCCGGTTTCGCGCTGCCTGCGCGCTGGGTGATCCACACGGTGGGACCGGTCTGGCACGGCGGCGACGAGGGCGAAGCCGAGTTGCTGGCACGCTGCCATCGCAATGCGCTGCGCCTGCTGCGCGAACGGAAGCTGCGCACGATCGCGTTTCCGGCGATCAGCTGCGGCGTCTACGGCTATCCCGCCGCGCAGGCCGCCGCGGTGGCGGTGGCCACCTTGCGCGACGCGCTGGCCGCCGCCGACGACGACCTCGCGGTGACGCTGTGCTGTTTCAGCGACGCCATGCGCGCGGTGTTCCAGCACGCGCTGGCGGCGTAGGGCGGGCACGGCCCGCCGGCTTCTGCCGGTGCGATCGGCGATGGCGGGCCGTGCCCGCCCTACGGCACCGGTTGTTCAGTGCAGCTTGAACGGATACAGCGGCGCCAGCCCGGGCTCCTCGTCGGCAACGGCGGCTCGCCAGGCGAAGCCGCGCTTGAACGCTGCGGCCAGGTTCGCGCCGGCCTCGGGTGACGGCGCGGCCGCGTAGTGGCGTTGCTGCAGGGTTTCGATCGCCGCGCGCTGCGAAGCGTCCTCCAGCGCCGCGGACAGTTCGCCCAGATGCTGGATCGCCGGCCGCTCCGCGCGCGCCCAGGCGAGCAGGCTGCGCACCTGCGCGGCCGGATCGCTGCCGCGCGCCGCGGCGAGAAAGGCCAGCTGGCTGTTGCGCGCCGAGGTGCGTGGCGCGGCCGCCGGCGGTGTCATCGGCGATGTGCGACGGCGGCGCTGCCACCACCACGCCAGCACGCTGAGCAGCCACAGACCGAGGCTGGCCAGCGCGATCCAGCGCCACGGCGTGCCAGCTGGCGCGGCCGCGGTGCCAGCCGGTGCGGCCGCTGCGTCATGGACCTGCGCCGCCGGGGCGGGTGATGGCGTGGTTGCCGTGCCGAGCGCCGGCAGCACTTTGATGCTGTGCGCGGGAATCTGCGCCACTTCCATGCGGTCGGTCAGCACGTTCCACCACTTCAGCGTGGTGGCGGGAAGGTTCAGCGTGCCGGCGCGCTCGGGCACGATGGCGAACGCCTGCTGGCGCCGGCCGATGATCCACTGACCGTCCTGGCGGTTGCCGGTGACCGGCTTGTCCGGGTACACCGTGGCGCCGTCCAGCGGCGGCAAGCTCAGCGCCGGCAGCGCCTCGTACGAGAGGCCGGTGGCCTCAAGGTTCATGGTGAGGTTGAGCGGCTGGCCCACCCGCGCCGGCGCATCCTGCGCGGTGGGCCAGCCGTCCAGGCTCAGGCTCAGCTGGCGTGCGGGCAGCCAGGCGCTGGCGCCCCAGTCGGCCGGCGCCGGTTGCACCTCGATGGTCTGCGCGGGGGCGCTGGCGCTGACCGGCACGGTGGCGCCGAAGAAGCTGTTGGGGTCGCGCGGGTCGGCCGCCTCGCCCTGGAAATCCACCGGCGGGATCTCGACCTTGCCGGCGTGCTGCGGGATCAGCGCGTAGCGCTGTTCCAGCACGTGGTAGGTGCGCCCGCCGCGCTCGGCGTCGTAGTTCAGGCCCTTGCCAAGCGCGCTGACTTCCACGCCGTCGACCTGCGGCGGCGGCGGCGCATCGCCGCCGATGCGGTTGGCGTAGTACAGGCGCACCACGTAGGTCAGCTGTTGGCCGACGTAGCCGTGCGCCGGCTCGACCTGCGATTCCATGAAGACGTCGCGCTGGCCGGCGGCCGCCGCGGCCGGGTCCGGTGCGCTCACGGTGAGCTGCAGCGGCGCCGTGCGGCTGCCGGCCACGCTGAGCGCCGGAATCTGCAGCACGCCGACGTGGCGCGGGCGCAGCGCCACGCCGAAGGTCAGTTCGGAACTGGTCCGACCGTTGACCACGCTGAGGCTGCTGTTCTGCGAGGTGCCGAGCAGCTGGAAATCCTGGTTCAGCGCGCGCAGGTCGGGCGCGCTGGCGCCGGTGTCGCCCTGCACGCGCACGTTGAGCGTCACCGTCTCGCCCAGCTGCACGTGGTCGCGGTCCAGCGTGGCGGTCACCTCGGCGGCGCCGGCCAGCGCCGGCACCAGCGCCAGCATCAGCAGCCACCCATGCACGACAGGTCGGAACTTCACGGCTGTGGCTCCTCGCTTGGCGCGCCGCCGTGGCGCTGCTGGTACTCCAGTTCGAACTTGCGCCGCAGCAGCGCACCGGGATCGTCCGGCACGCGTTGCAGGGCGTGGCGCAGGTCGGCCGGCAGTTTCGCCTGCGGGTCGTCCTTGGCCAGCGCGCCCAGTTGGTGCCCGGCCTGGTCACCGCCCGGCTTCGCCAGCTCGGCGTCCATCTGCTGCTTCAAGGCCTGCTGCGCCTGTTCCGCTTGCGCCTTCTGCTCGGCCTGCTGCTGCGCGGTCTGCGCCCTGGACTGATCGGCGCCGGCCGGCTCGGACTGGCCCTGCTGGGCGTTGCGCTGCGGCGACGCGTCCTTGCCGGAAGCGTCCTGCTGCGGCGACTTGCCGTCCTGACCCGACTGGGCGGACGGCTCGGCATCGTCCTGCGCGGACGACGAATCCTTGCCCTGCTGCTGGCCACTCTTGCCCTGCTCGCCCTGCGACGACTGATTCTGCTTGCCGCCGTGGCCTTCGTGTTCCTTCTGGTCCGACGGTTGTTGCTGCTGGCGCAGCCAGTCCTCGACCGCCTGGCGGTTCGCCTTCGCGTCGGCATTGGCCGGGTCGAGCTGCAACGCATGGTCGTAGGCCGCCAGCGCCTTGCGGTACTCGCCCTGCTTCGCCAGCGTGTTGCCGAGGTTGTACGCCGCATCGCTGCCGGGCGCCTGCGGCAGCGCCTGCGCCGCGGCGGCGTAGTCGCCGGCGCGATACGCCGCCACGCCGCGCCAGGCTGGATCGCGCGCGAGTTGTTGGGCGCGCTTCGCATCGCCCGCACGCAAGGCCTGCGCGGCCTGCTGGTCGGGGCGCTGCCACAGGTCGCGCCAGCTGGTCGCCGCGGCCGTGCCCGGCCACAGCGGCAACACGGCCAGCGCCAGCAGCAACAGCCAGCCACGACGGAACGCCAGCGCCGCCAGCGGCAGCAGCGGCAACAGCAGCCAGACGCCGCGGTCCTGCCACTGGTCGCCGACCTGCCCATCCGCCAGGGTCGCTTTCGCGGGGCGCAGTTGCGCATGCAGCGCGTCGACGTCGTGCTGGTCCGCGCTCATCGCCACGTAGCGACCACCGCCGGCCGCGGCCAGCGCCGCCAGCGCGGCATCGTCGCGGCGGGCCAGCAGCATGCCGCCTTGCGCGTCGCGCAGGAAGCCACCATCGGGCAACGGCACCGGCCCGCCCTGCGGCGTGCCCACGCCAAGCACCGAAACGTGCACACCGGCATCGTTCGCCTTGCGCGCGGCGGCCACTGCCGCGGCATCGGCCCGGTCGGTGATCAGCACCAGCGAACCGCCGCCGGCCTTGGCGCCCTGGATCAGCGCCACGCCGCGCTCGATCGCCGCCGCGGCGTTGTCACCATCCACCGGCATGGTGTCGGGCGCCAGCGCCTCGAGCAGGTCGTCGAGGCTGTGCGCGTCGGAGGTCAGCGGCGCCACCACGAACGCCTCGCCGGCGTAGCCGACCAGCGCGTTGAGGCCGTCCCGGTTGGCGTGCAGCAGGTCGCGCGCCTTGTAGCGCGCGCGATCGAGCCGGCTCGGCGCCACGTCGCGCGCCAGCATGCGCTGCGACAGCGAGATCGCCACCACCTGCGCGGCGCGGCTGGCGTACAGCGGCTGCTCCACGCGACTCCAGGTCGGTCCGGCCAGCGCCAGCGTGCACAGCGTCCAGCCCAGCGCGAACAACCACAGCGGCAGGCGGCGGTTGCCGGCGCGCCCGTGCAGCAGGTGCGGCAGCAGCTCGGCGTCGACCAGCCGCGACAGCTCCGCCTGCGCCACGTTGCGGCGCACGCCGAACCAGCCGAGCAGCGGCAACGCCAGCAGCGCGACCAGCCACCACGGCCGCAGGAAATGGAACTGCTGCAGCAGCGCGCTCACAGAGGCAGCCCTCGCGTGCGCGCGAAGCGGCGCGGCACGATCACCAGCCCCAGCAATGCGATCGCGGCCAGCAGCGGCCAGCGGAACAGTTCGTGCCGCGGGCGCAGGCTGGGGCCGTGCTGCGGCATCGGCTCCAGCGCGTCGATCGCGCGGTAGGCCTCGGCCAGCTCGCCGCTGTCGGTGGCGCGGAAGAAGCGCCCGCCGGTCTCGTTGGCGATGTCGGTGAGCATGTCCGCATCCAGATCGGCCGAGGGGTTGACCAGCTGGCTGCCGAAGAACCCGGGTATACGCATGCGCGTGGCGCCGATGCCGATGGTGTAGATGCGCACGCCGGCCGCCTTCGCCGCGCGCGCGGCATCGCGCGGCGCGATGCTGCCAGCGTTGTTGACGCCATCGGTGAGCAGCACCAGCACGCGCGCCTGCTCGGGCAGCGCCGCCAGCCGCTTCACCGCCACCGCGATGGCGTCGCCGATCGCCGTCTCGGTGCCGGCCAGACCCACCGCCGCGCCCTGCAGCTGCGCACGCACGGCGGACAGGTCGTAGGTCAGCGGCGTCACCAGGAAGGCCTGGCTGCCGAACAGGATCAGCCCCATCTCGTCGCCGCTGCGGCGGCTGATGAAATCGCCGGCGATCGCCTCCACCGCACCGAAGCGGCTCACTGGCTGGCCGGCCAACTGCATGTCGCCGGTGCGCATGCTGCCGGACAGGTCCACCGCCAGCATCAGCGCACGGCCGCTGCGCTGCTGGGCCTGCGCCGGCCCCACCCATTGCGGCCGCGCCGCCGCGGCGAGCAGGCACAGCCAGGCCAGCGCCAGCAGCCACGGCGCGGCGCCGCGCGCGCGGTTGTCGGCCACCGCGGCCAGCCGCACGCCCGGCTGCGGCAGGTGCAGTGCCTGGCCCGGCGCGGCCGGGCGCAGCCAGCGCCGCAGCAGCCACGGCAGCGGCAGCAGCACGACCACCCATGGCCACGCGAATTCAGGCATCGGCATGCTCCGTCGCCGGCTTCCAGCGCTCCGGCTTCAACGCCAGCTGCAACCAGGTCCGCACGGCCGCCACGCTGACGGCGTGGTCGAACACTGCCGGCGGTCGATAGAGCTGCTGCTCCAGCGCCAGCAACTGCTGCAGTGTGGCGGCATCGACCGGCACCCGCGCCAGCGTCTGCCGCCAGGCGTCGCCGCGTTGCTGCGCGGCCCGTGCATCGTGCTGGCGCGCCACCCGGCGTAGCAGCTGGTGCAGCGCGCCGGCCAGCGCGGCCGCGTCGCCATCGCGTCGATGCCGCTGCGCGATCCACTCCAGTTCTCCCAGCACTTCCCGGCGCTGGCGCAAGGCCCGGCGCCGGCGCCGCCACCAGCCGATGGCGAGCACTGAAAGCACCAGCAGCAGCACCAGCAGCGCCCACCAGCCCGGCGCCGGCGGCCACCAGGAAGGCTCGGGCGGCAGGTGGATGTCGCGCAGTTGCGGGCCGGACAGTGGTGCGGGCTGCAGCATCATCGCGCGGCCTTCCGCACGCCAAGCAGGCCGCTGACCGCCTCGAAGGCATCGGCGGCGGTGTCGATGCTGCTGCAGCGCAAGCCCAGCGATTGCGCCAGCTCGACCAGCCGGGCCGCACCGGCACCCAGCGCGCGCTGGAAATCGCCGCGCTGGCGCTCGGACTGCAACAGCACCTCGAAACGCTCGCCGGCATGCTCCAGCGGATAGCGCCCCGGCGGTGGCAGCGCCCGTTCCAGCGCATCGGCCACCGCCAGCACGCTGATCCCCGCATGCCGGCCCAGATCGAGCAGGCGCTGCCGCGCCGCGGCGTCGCAGCTGAAGCCGTCGCTGACCAGCAGCACGCGGCTGGCGCCGTGCAGCACGCGGCCGGCGCGGGCCAGCGCGTCGGACAGCGGTTCGACCCGAGCGGATACCGGCTGCGCGTCCCACTCGGCCAACGCGCCGCATACCGCCAGCGCGCCGCGCGGCCCGGCCTGCGGCCGCAGCAACTGGTCGGCGTGGCCGAACGCCATCACCCCGACCCGCTCGCCAGCGCGCACCGCGTACCACGCGGCGGCAGCGGCAGCGCGTGCCGCCTGCACCGACTTGAAGCGCACGCGGGTGCCGAAATGCATGCTGGCATGGGTGTCGAGCAGGATCAGCAGGCAGCCTTCGCGATCCTCCTGGAACAGCTTGGTGTGCAGCTTGCCGCTGCGCGCGGTGAGCCGCCAGTCGAGCCGGCGCACGTCGTCGCCGGCCTGGTAGACGCGCGACTCGGCGTAGTCCATGCCGCGGCCGTACAGGCGGCTGGACTGCTGGCCGCTGCGTGCGGCACGGCTGAGCAGCGGCGCCATGCGTACGCGGCCGACCCGCGCGCGCAGCGCGATCAGTTCGGCCAGCGCGACCCGGCTGCGGCCGTCGCCGTCCCCGCGGTGTGGCGCGACGGCGTTCACGGCAGCGGCACGAGATCCAGCAGGCGGTCGATCACCTGGTCCGGCCGCACGCCTTCGGCCTCCGCCTCGTAACTGAGCAGCACGCGATGGCGCAACACCTCGTGGGCGATCGCGTGCACATCTTCGGGCAACACGTAATCGCGACCGGCCAGCCATGCCTGCGCGCGCGAGCAGCGGTCCAGCGCGATGGTGGCGCGCGGGCTGCCGCCCCAGGCGATCCAGCGCTTCAGCTCCGGTCCGTAGCGGCCGGCGTCGCGGGTGGCCAGCACCAGTTGGGCCAGGTATTCCTCCAGCGCCGGCGCCATGTGCACCGCCATCGCCGCGTCGCGCGCGGCGAACACGTCGGCCTGGCTGAGCAGGGCCGGCGACGACGCGGCCGGATGCGCGCGGCGGCCGGCCTGTTCGCGCGCCAGCCTGAGGATGGCCAGCTCGGCGGCGGCGTCCGGGTAGCCGATCGTCACGTGCATCAGGAAACGGTCGAGCTGGGCTTCCGGCAGGGTGAACGTGCCTTCCTGCTCGATCGGGTTCTGCGTCGCCATCACCATGAACAATTCGGGCAGCTGCCAGGTGCGGCGGCCGACGGTGATCTGCTGTTCGGCCATCGCTTCCAGCAAGGCCGACTGCACCTTGGCCGGCGCGCGGTTGATCTCGTCGGCGAGGACGATGTTGTGGAACAGCGGGCCGCGCTCGAACTCGAAGCTGCCCGACTGCGGGCGGAACACGTCGGTACCGGTGAGGTCGGCGGGCAGCAGGTCGGGGGTGAACTGCACGCGGTGGAAATCCGCCTCGATGCGCGCCGCCAGCGCCTTCACTGCGGTGGTCTTGGCCAGGCCGGGCGCGCCCTCGACCAGCAGATGGCCGTCGGCGAGCAGGGCCACCAGCAGGCAGTCGATCAGGTGCGGCTGGCCGATGATGCACTGCTGCAGCTCGCCGCGCAGTTGCGCGAACGACCGTTGCAGGCGATCCGGCATTGAAATTTCGGGCGTATCCATGAGCGGGTTCCGTTCTTGACGTGACAGCGGCGCGACCCTGGTGCAACCGGGCCGGACGGCGTGCTACAGACCACTGGCGGTCCGGGAAGTTTAACCGGCGGCCGGCGACCTCCCGGCGCCCATAAAAAAAGAGGCGGCCGAAGCCGCCTCTTTCACTGCAACCTCGCGCGATTACTGCAACGTGTCGCTGAGGATGCGCGGCGTCACGAAGATCAGCAGCTCGGCCTTGGTATTGGTCCGCGAGGTCTTGCGGAACAGCACACCGACGCCGGGGATGTCGCCCAGGCCGGGCACTTTCAGCGTGGTGTTGGACTTGTTGATCTCGTAGATGCCGCCCAGCACCACGGTCTGCCCGTTGTCGACCAGCACCGAGGTGTTGATCTCGCGGGTGTCGATGGTCGGGATCTTGCCGCTTCCCGGCGCATCCACGTAGCCGGCCAGCGCGTCCTTCTTGACGTTGATCATCAGGTACACGCGGCCATCGGCGGTAATCGTCGGGGTCACCTTCAGCTCCAGCACGGCGTCCTTGAACCGCACCGTGGCGGTGCCGCTGCCGGCACCGCTGCCGGCGCTGTTCTGGAACGTGACGTAGCCGATTTCCTGGCCCTGGCGGATCACCGCTTCCTGCTGGTTGGCGGTAATCACGCGCGGGCTGGAGATCACCTCGCCGCGACCCTCGGTCTGCGCCGCGGAGAGCTCCAGGTCGATCGCGTAGTTGGCGCCGAGGATGGCCAGGCCGAAGGTACCGGCCGCCGGGCTGGCCGGCAGGTTCACGTTGAGGCCGCCCGAGGTCACGTTGCCGCCGCCGATGCCAGCGGTGAGCGCCGGCGTGGCCGCAGCGGCGTTGCCGAACTCGGTGTTGTTGATGCGGCCGTTGACGCCGAACTTGGCACCCAGCTCGCGGGTGAAGTCGTCGCTGGCGACCACGATGCGCGACTCGATCAGCACCTGCTGCACCGGCTTGTCCAGCACCGCGATCAGGTCACGCAGCTGGCGGATCTTCTCCGGCGTGTCGTTGAGCAGCAGCGTGTTGGTGCGCACGTCGAACGAGACGCTGCCACGCGGCGACAGGAAGCCGCGCTGCTGACCGGCGCTGCCGCCGGCACCGCCGCCGCCCTGCATGCTGCCGCTGGTCAGCAGCTTGGCGATGTCCGCTGCCTTGCCGTAGCTGATCGGCACGTAGTCGGTGACCAGCTCGGCGGTGTCCTGCGCCTTGAGCTTGGCGTCGGCCAGATCCTGCTCGTACTTGGCCAGCTCGGCCTGCGGCGCCACCCACACCACGTTGCCGTTGCGGCGCTTGTCCAGGCTCTTGGCGCGCAGGATCACGTCCAGCGCCTGATCCCACGGCACGTTGACCAGACGCAGGGTGACGCTGCCGCCGACGCTGTCGGAGGCGACCAGGTTGAGGCCGGAGATGTCGGCGATCAGCTGCAGCGCCGAGCGCACCGGGATGTCCTGGAAGTTGAAGGTGACGCGCTTGCCGTTGTAGCTCGGCTCCTGGCCCAGCCGGGCCAGCTTGGCATCCTTGGCGGTGTCGGCCTTCTTCGGCGCCACCTCGACCACGTACTGGTCGGCGGTCTGGTAGGCCGAGGTGTCGACGTTGCCCTTGATCGCGATTTCCATGCGCGCGCCGCCACCCACGCCGGCGCGGGTGACGATGGACTGCACCGGCGTGGCGAAGTCCAGCGTGTCCAGCCGCTGGGCGAGGTTGGCCGGCAGGTTGGCGTGGTCGATGCTGACCAGCACCTTGTCGCCCTTGCGGCTCATCTCGGCATTCGCGCCGCTGCCGCTGAAGTTGACCAGCACGCGGCCTTCGCCGTTGGGGCCACGGCGGAAGTCGATGTTGGAGATGGTCGGGCCGGCCGACGACGACGGCAGCGCCTTGGTCGGGTCGATGCTGGCGGCGGTGGTCACCGACTGGTCGGAGCCGCCGTTGTTGACGGTCAGCACCAGGGAGTTGCCCTCGACGCGCGAGCGATAGCTCGACTCGCGCATCAGCTCGACCACCACGCGGGTGCGGCCGCCGGCCGCCACGGCGGACACGCCGGAGGTCGAGCCCTTGCCGATGTCCAGATGGCGCGGGGCCGCGTTGTCGGTGTCGGCGAAGTCGATCGCGATGCGCGGCGGGTTGCCGGTGGTGAAGATCTTCGGCTGCGGCACCGGGCCATCGCCGAAGTCCATGTGCAGCTCGACGCTGCCGCCGGGCAGTGCGTCGTAGCTGATGTTCTTCAGCGTGGTGGTGGCCGCCATCGCGACACCGGCCCAGGTGGCGCCCACGATCAGCAGGCCCATCAACAAGTAACGGCTCGCATGGCGCATGACACGGCCCCGGACGGATTGGATTTGGTTGGTCATTGCATCTGCCCCTGTATTTCCTATTTCGCGTCGAGCGCGACGCTGGCGGGACGTTCCATCCAGCCACCATTACCGTTGGATACCAGCTCGACCAGCTCGATGTGGTCCTCGCTGATCGCGGTGATATGCCCGTAGTTCTGGCCCATGTACTCGCCGGCGTGGACGCGATGGATGACGCCACCCGGATCCTTGACCAGCACCTCCATGCTCGCGCCGGCGCCGACCGTGCCGACCATCTTCAGGCTGTCCAGCGCGAACAGCTCCAGCGGCTCCTTGGCGCGGTTGGCGTCCGGTCGCGGCCCGCTGGTGGCGGCGCTGTTGTCCAGCTCGGCCGTGCTCGGGCTGAACGGATCACGCCGGTCCTGATCGGCGTAGGTGAACGTCTCGAAGGTCTTGATCACCGGAAGCGGCTGGATCGGCGCGCCCTTCTTGGCTTTTTCCTGGGCGACCCAGGTGCGCAGATCGGACATGCCGCGGGTGCAGCCGGCGAGCATCAGCACGACGCCGAGCATCAGCAGCAGCCGGGCGATGCGGTTGGGCGTGATTGCAGCAGACATGTTCATCACTTCGCCCCCCCGGCCGGCTTGCCCTTGCTCGCGGCGGCGCTTTCCTCGTCATCCAGGTAACGGTAGGTCTTCACCGTGCCCTGCAGCACCAGCTGGCCGTTCGAGGTACCGTCCTTGTCCGCCGACTTCGGCGTCAGCGAGACGTCGTGCAGGGTCAGGATCACCACCCGCGGCAGTGAGGCCACGCCGCTGATGAAGGTGCCGAACTGGTGGTAGGTGCCGGTGAACTTCAGGGCGATCGGTCTTTCCGCGTAGAAATCCTTCGGCGTCTCCGGGCCGGGCTGGAACAGGTCGCTCTCCAGGCCGGCGGCCTGCGCGGTCTGCGAGATGTCGATCAGCAGCTCGGGCATCTCGGTCTTGCTGGGCAGCTGGCGCAGCAGCTGGCGCAGCATGTCCTGCATCTCGTCGAGCTGCTGCTGCAGCGCCTCCAGGTTGACCGACTTGGCCTGCTTGGTGGAGAACTCCTGCTTGAGCTGGTTTTCCTTGCCGGCCAGCGTGTTGAGGCTGTCCTGCTGGTCGCTGACGAAGAAGTACCAGCCCACCAGCAGCACGAAACCGAACAGCAGCGCGGTGAAGAAGATCTTGACCGACTGCGGCCAGCCACCGACGTTGTTGCGGTCGAGGTTCTGGATGTCGTGGAGGAAACTCATGATCCGGCACCTCCCGTGGCGGTCGGCGCACTCACCGGCTTGGCTCCCGAAGCGGCCGTCGCGGGCTTCGCCAGGGGCGTCGTCACCGGCGCGGCTGCCGCGGCAGGAGAGGCGGCAGCCGGCAACACCGGGGCCTTGCCGGTCTCGTCGGTCTTCGGCTTGTTCAGCGTCACGTTCAGACCGAAGGTGTACGGCATGCGGCTGCCGTTATGGGTGTTCTCGGTCTTGCGCAGGTCGGCATGCCCCATCCACGGCGAATTCTCGATGCTGCGCATGTATTCGGCCACGCTGGCGTTGGATTGCGCCACGCCATCGAGCGACATCGACTGGCCGTTCTGCTTCAGGCCGTTGAGCCGCGCGCTGGCGGGGATCGTCTTCACCAGTTCGTCGAACAGGTGCACCATCTGCGAGCGGTCGGCCTGCAGCTGTTCGATGATCTGCTTGCGCGCCAGCAGGTGCTCGCGCACCTTTTCCAGGTCCTTGATCTTGGCGATGCGCACGTCGAGCTGCTTGATCTCGGTCTGCAGGTAGGCGTTGCGGTCGTTCTGGTTGTCGATGCGCTGGTCCATCCAGAACACCCACAGCAGCAGCACGCCCAGCCCCGCCACGAAGGCGGCGGCGAGCTGCATGTAGAACTCGCGCTCACGTTGCTTGCGCCGTGCGGCGCGCCACGGAAGTAGGTTGACGTGTGCCATCAGTCGAAGCTCCTCAGGGCGAGGCCGACCGCGATCATCAACGCGGGGGCGTCCTGCGCCAGCGACTGTGCCTGCACCCGCGGCGACAGCGACATGCGGGCCAACGGGTTGGCGACGACGCAAGGCACGCCGAGCTGCTCCTCCAGCATCCGGCCAAGCCCTTCGATCGAGGCGCAACCGCCGGCCAGCACCACCTGGTCGACCTTGCTGTACTCGCTGCCGGCGAAGAAGAACTGCAGCAAGCGGCTGATCTGCTGAATCAGCGATTCCTTGAACGGTTCCAGCGCCTCGGTCTCGTAGGACTCGGGCAGGCCGCCCTTGCGCTTGGCGCGGCCGGCTTCCTCGTAGGAGAGCCCGAAGCGGCGCATGATCTCGTCGGTCAGCTGCTTGCCGCCGAAGACCTGCTCGCGCGAGTAGATCGTGCGCTGGTTGCGCAGCACCGACAGCGTGGTCATGGTGGCGCCGATGTCGACCACCGCCACCAGCGCGTCGCGCCCCACGTTGAGCTGGTCGGCGATCATCGCGAAGGCGTTCTCCATCGCGAACGCCTCGACGTCGATCACGCTGGCGGTGAGCCCGCCGAGGTCCAGCGCGGCCACGCGCATGTCGACGTTCTCGGTGCGCGAGGCGGCCAGCAGCACGTTGTTCATGTCGGGGTTGTCGCGAACCGGACCGAGCACCTCGTAGTCGAGGCTGACCTCGTCGATCGGATACGGGATGTACTGGTTCGCCTCGACCTGGATCTGGCTTTCCAGGTCGTCGTCGGAAAGGTCGCCGGTCATCGGGATGATGCGCGTGATCACCGCCGACCCGGCCACCGCGGCGGCGGCGTGCTTGAGCTTGGAGCCCGAGCGTGCCAGCGCGCGACGAATCGCGTCGCCGACCGCCTCGATCTCGACGATGTTCTTCTCGACCACGGCGTTCGGCGGCAACGGCTCGACCGCGTAATGCTCAACGCGATAACGGCCGCCCGCCTGACTTAGCTGCAGCAGCTTGACGGCGGTCGAACTGATGTCGACACCAATCAGCGCCGGCTTCTTCGGTGTAAAGAGCCCCACGGTGTTTCCCCCTTGCCGCTGACGCCCGTAGCCAGAATCCTGGCGGGGTACGCAACGGCATTAAATCTAAAAAATAACGCAATGGCAATGGTCTACGGGAACTTTCTCAAGTAGTTGGCGTGATCCGCGCCACATTTATGGGGAAGCTCCGATTGGCGCGGCCCTTGCTTTGCCGGACCGGCCTTCGGGTTTGGTCGACCGCTCCTCATGCCGGAAATACTCCTACATCTATACTCTGTCGTGTTTTGACTCAGGTCTCGCTATCCCCACACCATGCAAATTTTCAAACGCTTGCTGCGCTGGGCTCTGGTCCTGGCCTTTTCCGGTTTGCTCCTTGCAGTGCTCGCGGTGGGTGTGGCGTACTGGCTGATCGCGCCGAGGCTGCCCTCGGTGGCCGAGCTGAAGAATTACCCGATGCAGGTGCCGCTGCGCGTGCTGAGCGCCGACGGCAAGCTGATCGCCAGTTTCGGCGAGACCCGGCGCATCCCGGTGGGCATCGAGAAGGTGCCCGACCGGCTCAAGCACGCCGTGCTGTCGGCCGAGGACGCGGACTTCTACCACCACCCCGGCGTGGACTGGCACGGCATCGCACGCGCCGGCTGGCACGTGCTGGTAACCGGCGGCGACAAGGGCCCCGGCGGCTCGACGATCACCCAGCAGGTCGCCCGCAACTTCTTCCTGAGCCCCGAGAAGCTCTACTCGCGCAAGCTCACCGAGATCTTCATCGCGCTGCGCATCGAGCACGAACTGACCAAGGATCAGATCCTCGAGCTGTACCTCAACAAGATGTTCCTCGGCCATCGGTCGTACGGCGTGGCCGCGGCCGCCGAGTACTACTACGGCAAGACGCTGGACCAGCTGACCGTGGCCGAATGCGCGCTGATCGCCTCGACCTTCCAGCTGCCCTCGGCGGTCAACCCGATCAACAGCCCGAAGCGCGCCATCGCGCGGCGCAACTGGGTGCTGGGCGAGATGCTGCGCCACGACTACATCACCAAGGCGGTATACGAGCAGGCGATCGCCGAACCGAACCGCGCCTACCCGCACGAGCAGCCGATCGAAGTGGACGCCCCGTACCTGGCCGAGATGGTGCGCCGGCAGGTGCTCGACCGCTTCGGCAACGACGCGCTGACCGAAGGCTACGTGGTCAGGACCACGCTGCAGAGCGGTCGCCAGCAAGCCGCCGTGGAAGCGTTGCGCGACGGCTTGATCGCCTATGACCGCCGGCACGGCTGGCGCGGGCCGGAAGCCCACCAGGAGCTGCCGGCCGGCGCCGGCGAGGCGGAGCTGGGCAGCCTGCTGTCCGCCTACATCAGCGTCTCCGGCATGCAGCCGGGCGTCGTCACGGCCAGCGACGCGAAGCAGGCCACGGTCTACCTGTCCAGCCGCGAGAGCGTGATCCTCGACTTGGCCGCGGTGAGCTGGGCGCGTCCGCACATCAGCGACGACCGCGTCGGCGCCACGCCGACCCGGGTCGACGGCGTGCTCAAGCGCGGCGACATCATCCGGCTGGCGCGCGACGACAAGGGCGAATGGCAGCTGGCGCAGATTCCCGCCGCGCAGGCCGCGCTGGCCTCGGTCGCGCCGGAGGACGGTTCGATCCAGGCGCTGGTGGGCGGCTTCAACTTCGTGCGCAGCAAGTTCAACCGGGCCGTGATGGCGGCGCGCCAGCCCGGTTCCAGCTTCAAGCCCTATCTGTACTCGGCGGCGTTCGAGCGCGGCTTCACCCCGGCCTCGATCATCAACGACGCGCCGCTCGCGCTGCCCGACCCGTCGCGCCCGAACGGGATCTGGACGCCCTCCAACGACGACGACAAGTTCGCCGGGCCGATGCGCCTGCGCGAGGCGCTGGTGCAGTCGAAGAACCTGGTCTCGGTACGCCTGCTGGACGCCATCGGCGTGCGCTACATGCGCGAATACGCCACCCGCTTCGGCTTCTCGCAGGACGCCATGCCGGCCAACCTGTCGATGGCGCTGGGCACCGCCTCGGTGTCGCCGATGGGCATGGCCCGCGGCTACGCGGTGTTCGCCAACGGCGGCTACCTGGTCACACCGTACTTCATCCACGAGATCGACGACCGCAACGGCCAGCCCGTGTACCTGGCCAACCCCGCGCGCGCCTGCCGCAACTGCCAGGAGCGCCTGCTCGACACGCGCCCGCCCGGCCCGCCGCCGGCCGAGATGAACCCCGCACCCGCCAACAGCCTGGCCAGCGCCTCGTCCGCCGCGCCCGCCGAAGCGGGCAGCGTCGACGGCGTCGGCGACGCGGTGCTGCCGGCCGACGCGCACGGCGAAGGCGCGCATCCGCCGGTGCTCGCGCCGCGCGTGATCGAGACGCGCAACGACTACCTGGTCACCTCGCTGATGAAGGACGTGATCCTGCGCGGCACCGGCTCGGCCGCACGCGCGCTGGAGCGCGACGACCTGGCCGGCAAGACCGGCTCCACCAACGACCATCGCGATGCCTGGTTCGTCGGTTTCGACGGCGAGCTGTCGACCGCCGTGTGGGTGGGTTTCGACGACTACAGCTCGCTCGGCCGCGGCGAGTTCGGCGCCAAGGCCGCGCTGCCGATCTGGATGTCCTACATGGGCAGCGCCCTCAAGGGTCAGCCGTCGAGCACGTTGCCGATGCCGCCCGGAATCAGTACGGTATGGATCAACCGCGACAGCGGCCTGCCCACCGCCAGCAGCGATCCCGACGGCATCAACGAGATATTCAAGGTGGAAGACGTCGACCGCCTGCGCAGCCAGGCCGCCCAGCAGAAGGAGCAGGACCAGCAGCACGCCTACGACATATTCTGATGTCCCTCCGGGGCGGGATCCGCTCCGGCTGCCGCTCACCCATCGTTGAGGAGTGCGCCATGTCCCGAGGCGACCACCACCGCATCCACGCGCACGACCGCCTGCAGCGCAACCGCCTGCGGGTGGCCCAGGAAGCCGCGCGCCTGATGAGCGAACACGGCATCCGCGACTTCCACCATGCCAAACTGAAGGCCGCCGACCGGCTGGGCATCCTCGATGCGCAGGCACTGCCGCGCAACCTGGAGATCGAGCAGGCGCTGCGCGAGCACCAGCGGCTGTTCCTCGCCGACAGCCAGCCGCAGCTGCTGCGCCAGCGGCGCGAGGCGGCCGTCGAGGCCATGCGCTTCCTCGCCCCGTTCGAGCCCCGCCTGGTCGGCAGCGTGCTCGAAGGCACCGCCGATGCGCATTCGGCGGTATGCCTGCACGTATACAGCGACGACCCCGAAGCGGTCGTGCTGTACCTGCGCGAGCGTGGCGTGCCGATCGAGACCCAGGTGCGCCGGCTGCGCTACAGCCGCGACGAGCAGCCCGAATACCCGGTGCTGCTGTTCGCCGCCGACGAGCTGCCGTTCGACCTCACCGTGCTGCCGCGCGACGCGCTGCGCCAGGCCCCGCTGGACCGCACCGACGACCGGCCGATGCGCCGCGCCGCGCTGGCCCAGGTGGAAATGCTGCTCGACGAGGATGCCGACGAGGCCTTCGAACAGCGGCTGGGCGCGGCGCGGCGCTGACCTTCGCGCCCCCCGGCACGAAAAAAGCCCCGGCCAAGGCCGGGGCTTTTCGTTGGTGCGACGCGGGCGATCAGCGCTTCGCGGTCGGCACGTAGTTGCGCACGTCGGCGCCGGTGTAGACCTGGCGCGGGCGGCCGATGCGCGATCCGGGCGTTTCGTGCTGCTCGATCCAGTGCGCGATCCAGCCGGCGGTGCGCGCGATGGCGAACATCACGGTGAACATCTCGGTGGGGATGCCCAGCGCCTTGTAGATGATGCCGGAGTAGAAGTCGACGTTCGGGTACAGCTTGCGCTCGACGAAGTACTCGTCCTTCAGCGCCGCCTCTTCCAGCTTCATCGCCACGTCCAGCAGCGGGTCGTTGACGCCCAGCTCGGCCAGCACCTTGTGGCACATTTCGCGGATGATCTTCGCGCGCGGGTCGAAGTTCTTGTACACGCGATGGCCGAAGCCCATCAGGCGGAAGCTGTCGTTCTTGTCCTTCGCGCGCAGGATCGCCGACTTGACGTTGTCCGGCGTGCCGATCTCTTTCAGCTGCTTGAGCACCGCCTCGTTGGCGCCGCCATGCGCGGGACCCCACAGCGCGGTGATGCCGGCGGCGATCGACGCGTACGGGTTCGCACCGGTGGAGCCGACCAGGCGCACGGTCGAGGTGGAGGCGTTCTGCTCGTGGTCGGCGTGCAGGATGAACAGCAGGTCCAGCGCCTTGGCCGCCACCGGGCTCATCTGCAGCGGTTCGCTCGGCACCTCGAACATCATGTGCAGGAAGCGGTCGACGTACTCCAGGTTGTTGCGCGGGTAGCGCATCGGCCAGCCGATCGAATAGCGGTAGCAGGCGGCGGCGATGGTCGGCATCTTGGCGATCAGGCGGATCGCGGCAAGCTTGCGGTCGGCCGGGTCGTCGACGTTGAGGTCATCGTGGTAGAACGCCGACAGCGAGGCCACCGCGGCGGCCAGCATCGCCATCGGATGCGCGTCGTGGTGGAAGCCCTGGAAGAAGTTCTTCAGCGACTCGTGCAGCATCGTGTGGTGCGCGACGTCGTGCTCGAAGGTGGCGAACTCGGCCGGTTTCGGCAGCTCGCCGTTGAGCAGCAGGTAGGCCACCTCCAGGAAGCTGGAGTTTTCCGCCAGCTGTTCGATCGGGTAGCCGCGGTACAGCAGCACGCCCTTGTCGCCGTCGATGTAGGTGATCGCGCTCTTGGTGCTCGCGGTCGAGCCGAAGCCGGGGTCGTAGGTGAAGTGACCGGTGTCCTTGTACAGCGTGGCGATGTCGATGCATGCCGGGCCGAGCGTGCCGCTGACCAGCGGCAGTTCGCTGCTGCGCTTGCTCGATTCATCCACCAGCTTGACGGTCTTGGGATCGGACACGGAAACCTCCTTACATGTGGGCCGCCGCTGCCGGCAACCGCAAGGGCAGCGCCGGCCGGCGAGGGAATGCTGGGCATGGCGTGCCGGGGAAAACACGCGATGCAACGGGCATGGTGATGCCAGTTCAGCGCCCATTATCGCACAAGGCCGCGCTGGCATTCGATGGCGAATGGTCGAATGGCCAACGCAAAAAGACACGGGGCAGGCCTGCGCCTGCCCCGTGTCCCGAACCGCGCAGCCGGCGCCGGGCGCCGGTCATCGCGTCATTTATTCCTTGACGGCACCCGCATAGCGGCGACGGAACTTGTCGACGCGGCCGCCGACGTCCAGCGTCTTCTGCTTGCCGGTGTAGAACGGGTGCGAATGGCTGGAGATATCCACCTTGATCAGCGGGTACTCATTGCCGTCTTCCCACTTGATGGTTTCCTTGCTGGACATGGTCGACTTGGTCAGGAACGCGAAGTCGGACGACAGGTCCTGGAACACCACCGGGACGTAGTTCGGATGGATATCAGGCTTCATGGCGGGCTCTAAAGCGGTGGTGAAAAGAGCGGTAGTGTAACGGCCAAGGCGGGGGCGTCGCAAGTCCGTTCAGACGGGCACGCCGAGCGCGCGCCGCACCATGGCGGCAAAGCGGGCCTGGTCCACTTCCAGCACGATGTTCGCCCGGGCCGGCCGGCCCAGCCGCCCCTTCCAGTCGACCACGGTGGCGCCGCGGGTCAGGCCGCCATCCAGTTCCACCGCCACGGCACGGGTTTCGCTGCGGGTGACGATGCCGGGGTCCAGCGCCACCGCCATCGCCAGCGCATCGGCGGCCACCAGGCCGTGGCGATCGTGCTGCGCATTGTAGCGGCGCGCGGTGGCCACGATCTTGCCGAAGAACGCCGCGCGCCGGTCGCCAGCCGCCAGCCAGCCGTCGAACTCGACGTCGTCGAAGGCATGCCGCAAGGTGGCTTCCCAGTCGACCAGGTCGAACGCGGGGAACGCCTCGAACACCACGTGCGCCGCCTCCGGGTCGAAGCCGATGTTGAACTCCGCGGGCACCCTGCCGGTGTTGCCATGGCCGGTCACCGCGCCGCCCATCACCACCAGCCGCTTCACCCGCGCGGGCAGCGTGGGATCGAGCCGCAGCGCCAGCGCCAGGTTGGTCAGCGGGCCCAGCGCCACCAGGGTCAGCTCGCCAGGACGCTCGCGGGTCAACCGCAGCAACGCCAGCGCGGCCGGCTCGGCGGCCAGCGAGGCAACCGGCTCGGGAAAACCGACGTCGCCGAAACCGTCCTGGCCATGCACGAACGCGGCGTCTTCGTCCGCCGTGCGCACCAGCGGCACGGCGCAACCGGCGAACACCGGCGTGGCGGCGCCGGCGAGGTCGACCAGGGTGCGCGCGTTGCGCACGGTATGGTCCAGACCGACATTGCCGGCGGCGATGCTGAGCCCGGCGATGTCGGCGTGGGCGTAGGCCATCAGGATGGCCAGGGCGTCGTCGACGCCGGGATCGGTGTCGATCAGGAGTTGCGGCTTGCTCATGGATGGATGATTTCAGGAATTGAAAAGTGCGGCCATGGATGGCCGCCCGTTTGATCTTCGCAATCACGGATGATTGCAGAAGCATTGAAAAGTGCGGCCAAGGATGGCTACCCGTTTGGTCATTGCGATCAGGGATGATCGCAAAAATCACGCATGCGCGTAGCGCGCGGCGCCGCCGATCCAGCGCTCGATCAGCCGGCTGGTCTGCCGCGGGTGTTCGGCCAGCATGTGCTCGCCGACCTGCTGCACCGCCGGCAGCAGATGCGCATCGCGGGCGAGGTCGGCGATGCGGAAGCTGAGCTGGCCGGTCTGGCGGGTGCCCAGCACTTCGCCGGGACCGCGCAGTTCCAGATCCTTCTCGGCGATGCGGAAACCGTCGCTGGTATCGCGCATCACCTGCAGTCGCTCGCGTGCCAGCTGGCCCAGCGGCGGCTGGTACAGCAGCACGCAGTTCGACGCCACCGCGCCGCGCCCCACCCGGCCGCGCAGCTGATGCAGCTGGGCCAGGCCCAGCCGCTCGCTGTTCTCGATCACCATCAGGCTGGCATTGGGCACGTCCACGCCCACCTCGATCACCGTGGTCGCCACCAGCACCGCCAGCTCGCCGGCCTTGAAGGCGTCCATCACCGCCTGCTTTTCCTTCGGCTTCATGCGGCCGTGGATCAGGCCGACCCTGAAACCGGCGAGTGCGGCGGAGAGTTCCGCGTGCGCCACCTCGGCCGCCTGCGCGCGCAGTTGCTCGGACTCCTCGATCAGCGTGCATACCCAGTAGGCCTGGCGCCCTTCGCCGCAGGCGGCATGGATGCGCTCGATCACCTCGCTCCGTCGTGCGTTCGAGATCGCGATGGTCTGCACCGGGGTGCGTCCGGGCGGCAGTTCGTCGATCGACGAGACGTCGAGATCGGCGTACGCGCTCATCGCCAGCGTGCGCGGGATCGGCGTGGCGGTCAGCACCAGCTGGTGCGGCACCCGTTCGCCGTCGCGACCCTTGTCGCGCAAGGCGAGCCGCTGCTGCACGCCGAAACGGTGCTGCTCGTCGACGATCACCAGGCCGAGCCGCGCGAACGCCACGCCCTCTTGCATCAACGCATGCGTGCCCACCACTACCGGCGCACCGGCCGCCACCCGCGCCAGCGCGCGCTGGCGCGCCTTGCCGGTGACCTTGCCGGCCAGCCACTCCACCTCGATGCCGAGCGGCTGCAGCCAGTGACGGAAGTTGCGCAGATGCTGCTCGGCCAGCAGTTCGGTCGGCGCCATCAGCGCGACCTGGTGGCCCGACTCCACCGCGGCAAGCGCAGCCAGTGCAGCGACCACCGTCTTGCCGCTGCTTATGTTAGCAAGGGCTTTTAGGGGGCCTTTGTTCAGGGAAGGAAGGAGCCGAGAGAGGATCTTGTCTTGGCTTGAACGATTCGATGTAGGCGTTCTGATTGGCATACCCTGTTCGATCAAGCGCAACGTGACACCGGGCTCGTGCGCTCAGGTTAACATCGCGCGACCGCAGAACTCCTTGCCGTTGTCGGTGCGGATCACCTGTGGCAGCCCTCACGTCACGCGAAGCTGATCCAGGATGCGGGTGAGCGGGTACCCTCCGATGGCCCGCTTCGGCACGATCGCCACCGACTCAAACGTCGCGCCATCGACGATGGCCAGACATTTGATGACACGGCCTTCGGCCGTGCGGTCAAACACGAAGTCCATCAACCACACCTCGTTCGCGGTGCGTGGTCGAACCAGCGGCTGCCGCTCGGACACGGGCACCTTCTTGCGTTTACGCCGCCGTACCTGCAGCTTCGCCAACGAAATGGCTTGGTTTACTAGGAAAGGGTATCTGGTTTGAGCGCAAGTAGCCGCGCACCCCATGCGCGGTCATAGAAAGGCGCCATTCCTGCAGCCTTGATGGAGAGATATTCAGGCGTATCCCGGAGAAAAAGGCGGACTTTGGCAGACCGCTCCTTTCCGTACGTCCCTTCGACCGCCTTTGAAATCGCCTCGGCAACTTGGACACTTTCAGTTACCAAGATGGCAATTTGTAGCGGCCGAGTCGGGATCTGGTTAAGTTCGGCCTCCAGGAAATAGGCCTGCTCAACTTGGCTGATTCCGGCCAAGAAAGTCATCAGCTTGCTGGCCAACAAAGGATGACTGTTTGCAATGCCAGCGTTCTCGCGTGCACCGAGCATCAATGTCGTCGCGCCCCCAGCCTGCGCAATGCTGGACAAGGCACGTGCTAGCTCGTCAGCCGAAAACGGCACGTCGTAGGCCGACCCTGGGTTGACGTGGCAGTGAGTGTTTGGATTCGCCTCAAGGAGACTCTGGACATGGATGCTAAAAGCGGTCTTCCCGGGTATGGGTGCTTTGGCCAACGCCTCCTGCGAGGTGAAAAGCGGAATAACCTGCGCACCGTCATGACGAATCCAGGCAACGGTCTGGCTGTTCCATACCGTCTGTGCCTCGTCAGCCGGATGATGGATGAAGACAAACGCATTGCTCCCTAGGAGCTTTTTCAGGAACCGGGGCCGAGTGCCTGGTTCCAATACGGCGCGCTTTAACAATCTTTCCAGATGTTCGGTAGAAGCCACGATTTAAGTCCTCCAAAGCCAGGTTGGCGCAAACGAGCGCCGCCATTCGTTCGTTGATGTCAAACGCCGAATCGTGACCACGCTGAATCAGTTGACCTTGCTGTGTCGTGCCATGCCTGGCCAGACTTGATCCACCCACGCACGGCATGGATCCGTAACTTGGTTGTGGGCCATCGGCCTACTCATGGGTAGCACCCCCTGATCCGATGGGCCGGGCCCGATCTAATGCGTCCTCGGATACTGGGACATCCCAGTAGTTTTCACCGAGCCGGCTGGTCCAGATGAAAGTGCTGGCAAAGGTGCTCATGGGCACCGAGGAATGTCGGCTGAATTGCTTGACCGGACGTCCGCTGAAGTTCGCCCGATCGGCGTTCATACAGATTGAATTGATGAATTCGCGCTCTGCAGTGCCCCCAGCACCCGCACCGTTTCGCATGAACCAGGATGCCAAGTGCTTGGCCGCCGACCACATCAATGCACAACCCTGACCGATGGATTGTTGTGCCAGGATCGCCGGAAGAGCTGCCGCAGCCGGCCGCGCCAGAGCCGGGTTCAGATTGTGCGCTGCAAGCGCGTACTCACCGAATGCCAGGCATTCCCCAATGGCAAGCGATTGCCACGTCTGCAAGATGACTTCACGTGAGCGAACCGTCGACTCGAACGTATCCATGCTGACACGGAGCTGGTACGGCAGACTGCCCTGAGTCGCCTCATTCCAGACGATAAGCCAATCGGAGTCTTCAAGGCTTGCGCCTTCACTCCATGGGGCCTCACTCACTGCATCGTCCAGCCGGCGCCGCGAAGCGATCGGTGCAAGAACGCCGGCTTCCAGCAGGGTCGACAGAATCAGATGTCGTAATGCGCGGTGCGGTGCCAGGCGCATGCCGGAACCGGGGCGGGCACGCACGTGCCGGAAACCCGCATCGGCACCAGCTTGGATCACTGCCAGGAATGCCATTCCACCGAACACGCCGAGGTCTTCCACCCTGAATTCGGGTAGTTCTGTGTCTGGGTGTTCCGGCATCGCGGCGGCTACAAACACAAGTAGATACCTCTAAAAGCCGATTTTGGACTATCCCAAATCGGACTCTAGCGTGCCTAGCCGACTACCGGCAAGTTTATGGCCCGCTCGACACACCATCCCAGCTACCAGACGTTACTAACGCTGCTCCGTGATCTAAGGGAGCGCGCAGGCGTCACCCAGCTTGCGTTGGCCGAAAGCCTTGGCAACACGCAAACATTCATATCGAAGATCGAGCGCGGCGAACGTCGGATTGACGTTGTCGAGTTCATCGAGATCTGTGATGCGCTCGGCGCGGACCCGATCGCCGCTTTTCGCGAGTATGTTCAGCGCCGCTCTTTACTGGGGAAGAGAGGTAGCAAGTTGACCCGCCGGACACCGAATTGAGGCATACGGCGCCCCATGGTTAGCACGGCATCTACCGCTAATCCCAGCTGCGACGATCTAACCGTCCTCTTTTGTGAAGGGTTTCGTGATCGGCGGAAGTGATGTCGAATCCCGACCAATACGGAACTGGTGCAAGCTGCCAAGCCATTCAACATCGATCAGAAGAATTCGTACTCCATTTAGGCCAGCCACGTTCGCCGGGGTGCTGCCACATTGAAACCGAACACCAAGCCGAAACGGTATTCGAGGCTGCTAGTGGTACCGGGGACATGCCATTCGCCGGCGACGATGGGACCGGCTTGATACGCACGATCAGCGGGCCGCGCATAGGCCTCAATACCGGGGCGAAAAGCACCGGAAACCGCATAGGTACCCGAATAGCTATAGCGAAACTCGTACTTGCCACCGGCGCCCGCGCCGACCTCCTTCTCCCAGATGGCATTGAACCGCTGGGTGAACCGTCCCGTCGTTTTCTCGACCAGTGGTCCAAACTCAATGGCGTCGTGTTTGTCGGCGACGATCTGGTGCTCGTACGAGGCCAGAAAGCCGAAATCGGCCCAATACTCACCCGGCTGGGTGAACTGGAACGTGTTCTCGAACTCGTAGCCCAGCAGGCGCCCGGTGCCTCCCGGTTCCTTCTCATGCCGCGCGAGATAAATCTCCGGCTTCCACCAACCGGTGAACGTGTGGGAGATCGACAGTTCGGCCGCGTTGCCGCCGTTGAAGTCGGCGCGTGGATCGCCATAACCGGGCTTCACGCACCGATGGCGGCAGGCAGGATGCGAAAGGCATGACGCCCGTGAAGTGCATCGGCTGGATGTTGTAGCCACGCCCTGGCCACTCCGCTATGGACCGTCGCGGAGCATGCCTTGGCGGCCTTGCCGTCGCGTCCGTTCAGTGCGCGCGTCGCGCGTGATCTGTCCGCTGCGCCGTGCCCTGGGTCAGCTCGGCCCGCACGCAATGCACGTCGATGATCGACGTTACCGTGGCATGCCCCGCCACCGCGAACTGTTGGCGAGGCTGCCCTTTGTTGGGAACCACGAAGGATGTCCGCAGGACCTCCAGTCGCGCACCAACCGCTGGCAGCGGCGTGACTCGATAACAGACATCCAAACGCGGGCCATCCACATGGCCAACCCAGCCATCAGTGTAAGAATCGGTCGCGTACGCGACGCGGCCGATGGCGAGGCCCGCGAGCAGCAGCGGGAGGCTGAGACAAGCAGCAAACGATTTCATGGTCGTTCTCCAAAAAATGACAACCGCAACAAACACCGCCACGCGCACGCATAACGTGCGTGGCGATACTGCCTTCACGACCGCCGGCTGGCCCTCGACAGTTGGAGGCCAGCCGGCGACGTGGTCTGTCAACGCGCCGGACGGATCGCCGTCACCGTGCTGCCTGTGCTGGCCTGACGGAAGGTGAACTGCACCTTGTCGCCCACTTTCACGTGCTTCAGTAGCTCCGGCGAAGCCATCTTGAACGGCATCGTCATGGCCGGCCAGCCGATCGCGGCAATCGCCTCATGCTGCAGCGTAAGGGTGCCCTTGACGGCATCGATCGCCTCGACCACGCCCACACCCTGCACATCGGCGGGCGTGGCTTCGTGCATCCCAGCCATGCCCGGCATGTTGGGAGCCATCTGCTGAGGGTTGGCAAACACCGGAGCAGCGATCAGCGCAGCGGTAATCGCGAGGACGATGGATTGCTTTTTCATGGGTCAGTTTCCTTGCGGGTTGGGCTGAAGTGCGGTGTTTGCCTTGCTGGCTTTACGCAGCCGGTAGCGAACCAGCAGGCGGTACGCCGCGGGTACCTGCATGCAACGTTTGGATATTAGCAACCTTATCCACGCGCCATTGACCCAAGGTTTGCGTACGCCGCTGCCTGCTTGAGCACACGCGCTCGTTCGAACCAGGCAACCGTCGTTCCATTTGACGTCGATCAAGTTAGGTCTGGCGGCAAAGACCTAACATCGCAGTCGTAGCCTGCCGCACATTCCAGCGATCGCTTCCAACCCCAATTGCAGGGCGGCGCGATGGGACCCACCCGGCCACCATAGTCGGAGGACATGACATGTCTGCCACGCGCGCGCGTTCCGCACCTACCTCGGCTAGACGGTGGATATTCTGGTCATTTCTGGCACTGGCTGCGTTCTACCTCGTCGTCGAACACGGCGACCACCTCTCCGGGTGGATGAACTGGCTGCCACTGGGCTTCCTGCTGCTGTGCCCCCTCCTTCACATGGGCATGCATGCCGGCCACGGTTCCCATGGCGGGAGCACCCGCCACGGGAATACCGAAGCATCCCCCAGTCGAGATGCCGACACCGAAGGAGCGGAGAACGGTGCGGTGGGCCACACCACACCGGCACGTCGCCCGGGCCCGCATACGGGAGCGCACTGACATGCACGGCGCCGCGTACGGCTACGACCTCTGGTTGCTCGCCCTGATCAATGTAGCGTTCTTTACGTTCTTTGCCTGGAGTTTCTATAAGCCGCTCACGCGGTGGGACTGGCGCGCCTTCAGCATGTTTACAGCCTTCATCGTGGCACTGTTCGCTGAGATGTACGGCTTCCCGCTCACGCTGTACCTTCTGTCCGGCTGGCTCGCGGCGAAGTACCCGCAGGTGAACTGGCTCAGCCACGACGCCGGTCACCTGTTCGAGATGCTGTTCGGCTGGCGTGCAAACCCACACTTTGGCCCGTTCCACATCGCGAGCTTTGTGTTGATCGGCGGAGGCTTCTGGCTGCTGTCAACCGCTTGGCCCGTGCTCTATCGCGCCCAGCGCGAGGGGCGGGTTGCACGCGAGGGAATCTACGCACGGATGCGACATCCGCAGTATGTCGCGTTTGCGTTGGTCTTGACCGGCTTCCTGATGCAATGGCCGACGCTCATCACGCTTGTGCTGTACCCGGTTTTCCTGTGGGCATACGCGCGACTTGCGCGTCGGGAAGAGCGCGACAGCCTCGCTCGCTTCGGTGAGGCCTATACCTCGTACATGCGTGAGGTGCCGGCGTTCATTCCCCGGCGGCGCACCGGCACGACAGGCCCGCGCGGCCACGTCCCTCGCACGTGAGTATTCCCCGATACCGCTCATTGGAACCCGCATGCACTGCCACAGGCCCACCGTGTCCATGTCCGGGCGCCCTGCGGTGGTTACTACCGCGGACTTGGCGCCACGCCATGACGCCCATGTCTTTGTCCCTGCCACCTCATGCTCCACACCACGCAAGCGGTGACCGGTGCTGATGCCGTCGCCAAGGACCTTCGATGCTCCACGTCAACCAAACCCAACTCCGCCGCCACACTTGGCCCATCGGCGACATGGTGTCTACGGGCTGCGCGCGCACACTCGAACGCGCGGTGCAGGCACTGCCCGGCGTGCACGCGGTCGTCGCGCAATTCGCCACCGCACGGCTCGCGGTCGATTACGACCCCGCGCGCCTAGCACCCGGCGAGATCGCCGCCGCGGTCCGTGCGTGTGGCTTCCACTGCGACGCCGGCATGCCCGCTGGAACGAAGCATGAGGGAACGCACCCGTCCGCCGCGGTCGGCGCAAGTGCGAAACGGGCGGATTGCGCGGTGCAGGTCCCGACCGGGAATGACCCTCACCACGGCCACGCCGCACATGAGGCGGGGTCGACGCGATCGGTGGCCGGATCCGCAACTGGTGCCGTGCACGAGCCCCACCCGCCCCCATCGCATGACGCCGATTCCCATGCCGGTGGCGATCCGCACGAAGGCATGCACCACGGCGGCGACCTGCATGCGGCGGCGCGCGACATGCGCCGCCGTTTCCTAGTCGCGCTCGCCTTCGCGATCCCGGTGTTCGTGTGGTCGCCGATGGGCCTGATGGCATCACCACCGGTGCCCTTCGGCCTGCGCGTGAACATCTGGCTGTTGCTGCTGGCAACCGGCGCGGTACTGTATCCCGGCTGGCCGTTCTTCAGTGCGGCGATCCGTTCTCTGCGGCGCGGCGTGCTGGACATGGCGGTGCTGGTGCTGCTCAGCGTCGGTACCGGCTACGGCTTCAGCATCGCATCGACGTTCTTCTTCGACGGCCCGAACTTCTTCGAGGCATCCGCGGTTCTGCTCACCTTCGTCCTGTTGGGCCACTGGCTGGAAATGCGGGCACGCGCCGGTGCCTCGGATGCGATGAAGGCGCTGTTCAAGCTCTCGCCGCCGCGCGCGGTGGTGCGCCGCAACGGGCAGGATGTCGAGCTCTCGACCGCGGAGGTCGTGGTCGGCGACGTGGTCGTTGTCCGACCCGGCGCGAAAATCCCGGTCGACGGCACCGTGCTCGATGGCAGCTCGCAGGTTGACGAGTCGATGCTGACGGGCGAGTCGATGCCAGTGCGCAAGGATCCGGGCGCAGCGGTGGTCGGCGGCTCGATCAACAAGAGCGGGGCGTTCACCTATACCGCGACCAAGATCGGCAGTGACACCGCGCTTGCACAGATCATCAAGCTAGTGCAGGACGCGCAGAACTCCAAGGCACCTGCGCAATTGCTCGCCGACCGCGCCTCGCAGTGGCTGGTGCTTGCCGCGATCGTCATCGGCCTCGCGACCTTCGCGATCTGGTTCTGGTGGATCGGACAGACGCTGCTGTTTGCCCTCACCCTGACCATCACCGTCTTCGTGATCGCCTGCCCCGATGCGCTCGGCCTCGCCACGCCGATGGCGATCATGATCGGCACGGGCCTAGGTGCGCGCCACGGCATCCTGTTCAAGCACGCCGAGGCCATCGAGCAGAGCGCGCGGCTGAATGTGGTGATCTTCGACAAGACCGGCACGCTGACCGTGGGTGCTCCAGAGGTCGTCGACATGGCCATGGCGCCGGGCTGGACGGTCGAACAGTTGCTGGCCAGCGCCGCCGCGGTCGAGGCGCACTCGGAGCATCCGCTGGCGCAGGCGATCCTCAAGCGCGCGGGCACCGTCGCCGAGCGCGCCGCGGCTTTCACCAACATCGACGGCCAGGGCGCGACCGGCGTCGTGGGCGGCCGAAGGGTGCTGCTTGGCAACCGCCTGCTGATGGCCGAGCACGGCATCGACCTGTCCGCACTGGACACCGACGCCCAGAGCCTGGCCGGCGCCGGTCGCACCGTCATCTTCGTCGGCGTCGATTCGTCGCTGGCAGGCCTGTTCGCGATCGCCGATGCGATCCGCGAGACCTCGCGGGCCACCATCGAGGAACTGCACCGGCGCAACGTCAAGGTCGCGATGATCACCGGCGACAACCGCCCGACCGCCGAACGCGTGGCGCGCGATCTCGGCATCGACATCGTACTGGCAGACGTCCTGCCCGGTGGCAAGGCAGACGAAGTGAAAAAGCTGCAGGCCCAGGGGCAGAAGGTCGGCATGGTCGGCGACGGCGTCAACGACGCGCCCGCGTTGACCCAGGCCGACGTCGGCTTCGCGATCGGTGCCGGGACGGACGTGGCCATCGAGAGCGCTGACATCGTGCTGATGCGCAGTGATCCGTACGACGTCGTGCGCGCGATCACCGTCGCCCGCGCCACGCTGCGCAAGATGCACCAGAACCTGGCGTGGGCGGTCGGTTACAACGTCGTCGCTTTTCCGCTCGCCGCTGGCGTGCTCTATCCGTTCACGCTGTCGCCGGAGATCGCGGCGCTGTCGATGTCGGGCAGCTCGGTCATCGTCGCCGTCAACGCGCTAATGCTGCGGCGGGTACGGCTGGCGCCGCGCACCGAAGCGGCACCTTCTCGTTCCCTCGAGGCTGCGGCCTGAGCCGCTTGCCTCTCACTGGAGTACCCATGAACGACTCAACGCCATCCACCCTGCAGTTTCTCGGCGCCGCCGGCACCGTGACCGGCTCCCGTTACCTGATCGAAGCCGGCGGGCACCGCGTGCTCGTCGACTGCGGGCTGTTCCAAGGCTACAAGCAACTGCGCGAACGCAACTGGGCGCCTTTCCCGGTCGAGCCGGCCTCCATCGACGCGGTCGTGCTTACCCATGCGCACCTCGATCATTCGGGCTATCTGCCGGTACTGGTCAAGCAGGGATTCCGCGGTCAGATTCACTGCACCGAAGGCAGTGCCGCCCTGTGCGGACTGCTGCTCCCGGACAGTGGGCACCTGCTGGAGGAAGAGGCGAAGTACGCGGCGCGCAAGGGTTATTCCAAGCACAAGGAGCCGCTCGCGCTTTACACCGAGCGTGACGCCAAGCTGAGCCTGCGGCAGCTGCAGGGGCACGATTACGAGCAAGACATCGAGGTGGTGCCCGGCATCCGCGCCCGCTTCCACCCCGCCGGCCACATCCTGGGCGCTGCTCATGTCAGCCTGGACGTGCATGGCCGGCGCCTGCACTTCAGCGGCGACCTCGGACGGCAACACGAGTCGCTGATGAACCCGCCCTCGCCGCTTCCCGCCTGCGACGTGCTGGTCTGCGAATCCACCTACGGCAATCGGGCGCATGTCCCCATCGACCAGGAGGCCGAGCTCGCGCCCATCGTGCGCCGCGTGGCCTCCCGCGGCGGCGTGATCGTGATCCCGGCGTTCGCCGTCGGCCGTGCCCAGGGGTTGATGCTGCATCTGGCTCGGCTGCGGGAGCGGGGCGAGATTCCGGCGGTGCCGGTCTTCCTAAACAGCCCGATGGCAGTAGACGCCACGCGGCTCTACCACGACCATCACGGCGAGCACCACGTGTCGGACGAGGAATGCCGGCGCATGTACGAGCTGGCGACCTTCGTCAACAGCGTCGAGGAGTCCAAGGCGCTCAACCGCCGGCGCGGGCCGATGATCATTATCTCCGCCAGCGGCATGGTCACCGGTGGGCGAGTGCTGCACCACATCGAAGCCTTTGGACCTGACGACCGCAATGCCATCCTGCTGGCCGGCTATCAGGCGGGCGGCACCCGAGGGGCAGCGCTGTCCGCGGGCGCGCGCACATTGCGCATGTTCGGCCGCGAGGTGCTCATCCGTGCCGAGGTCGTGCAGCTGCAGGGCTTCTCCGGCCATGCCGATGCCGATGAACTGCTGGCCTGGATGCGCACCGCGCCGTCGGCACCGGGCGTCGTCTACGTCACTCACGGCGAGCCGGACGCCGCCGACGCGTTGCGTGCCCGGATCCAGCGCGAACTGGGCTGGCGTGCGCGCGCGCCCGAGCATCTGGAGCAGGTGCTGCTGGAGGCAGCGCGCTGATCATGGACGTACTGACACATACCCGCCTGCGCGTCATCCGCGCCGGCATCGACACCTACCAGCAACCGGTGGTGTACATGCACCGCGACTGCGAGGTATGCCGCTCGGAAGGTTTCGCGGCCATGACCCGGGTGGAGATACAGGTGGGCGGGCGCTCCCTCATCGTGACGCTGAACGTGGTGGTCGGCGACTTCGTCTCCGTCGACGAAGTGGCGCTGTCAGAGGCTGCCTGGCTGGCCTTGGCGCCGGAAGCTGGTGCGCTGGCCAGCTTCCGGCATCCCGTTCCCGCCGCCTCGGCGGGAGCGCTGCGCGCCAAGGTGTTCGGTGCGCGCCTCGACGATGCGCAATACCTCGCCCTGATGCAGGACACCGTCGCCAGCCGCCTGTCGGATTTGGAACTCGCTGCGTTCGTTACTGCTTGTGCCGGCGAGCGCCTGGATCAAGATGAAACGACCTCGCTCACCCGCGCGATGGTGGCCGTGGGCCAGCGGCTCGACTGGGGCGTGGGCCCCGTTCTGGACAAGCACTGTGTCGGCGGCCTGCCCGGCAACCGCACCACGCCCATCGTCGTTGCCATCGTTGCCGCACTCGGCTATCGCATTCCCAAGACATCCTCGCGGGCGATCACCTCGCCAGCCGGCACCGCCGACACGATGGAGGTGATGGCACCGGTCGCACTTGACCTGCCGGCGATGCGCCGGGTGGTCGAGCAGGAGGGTGGCTGCATCGTCTGGGGCGGCAACGTGCGCCTGAGCCCGGCGGACGACATACTGATCCGCGTCGAACGTCCCATGGACTTCGACAGCGACGGGCAGCTGGTAGCGAGCGTGCTGTCGAAGAAGATCGCGGCGGGCTCCACCCACGTGCTGATCGACATGCCGGTCGGGCCGACTGCGAAGGTGCGCAGCGACGCCTCCGCCGACAGTCTTACCGTGCGCCTGGGCGGCACCGCCGCGGCGCTTGGCCTGCATCTGGGCGTCTATCGTTCGGACGGCACCCAACCAGTGGGCGTAGGTATCGGCCCTGCGCTGGAAGCGCGCGATGTGCTCAAGGTGTTGCGCAACGACGCGGATGCACCGGCCGACCTGCGCGAGCGCGCAATTGTCCTGGCGGGCGCGTTGCTTGACCTGGCGCCTGATGGTGTCGCCGGAACCGGCATGGTGCGCGCCCACGCCGCCTTGCAATCCGGGCAGGCCCTGTCGAAGTTCATGGCGATCTGCGAAGCGCAGGGCGGCTTCCGCGAGCCAACGCGAGCGCCATTCACGGCCGAAGTCGCAGCCACCATGAGCGGACGCATCGCCGCGATCGACAACCGCCGGCTGGCGCGCATTGCCAAGCTGGCAGGTGCACCCGCCTCGCCCGTCGCCGGCCTGGAAACGGCTTTGCGCATCGGCGATGTGGTCGCGCGCGGGCAGGCGCTGTTCAAGGTACACGCGCAATCGCGCGGAGAGCTGGCCTATGCACTGGAGCACGCTGCGAGAAGCATGCCGTTCGACATCGCCATGGAGGCCACATGAACCGTGTACTGATGTCCTTCCCGGCCGATGCTTCGCTGGCCGCCACGATCGCGCCGGCATTGCAGGCGCGTCTCGCCCCAGTCGGCTGGCGTCACTTTCCGGACGGAGAGTCGCTGGTCACCCTCGATGACTCACTGGAGGGCGCGGATGTCGCGATCCTGGTCAGCCTGCGCGATCCCGATCCACTGGCACTGCCGTTGCGCTTCGCGGCGCAGTCGGCGCGCGAGTTCGGCGCGCGCTCGGTCGGATTGATCGCCCCGTACCTGGCCTACATGCGGCAGGACAAGCGTTTCCACCGCGGCGAGGCGATCAGCGCACCGCTGTTTGCACGCTTCCTCGAAGAGAGCTTCGACTGGCTGGTGACCGTCGACCCACACCTGCACCGCTTCCATCGGTTGCAGTCGCTCTACAGCATCCCGGCGACGCACGTTTCAGCCACGCCTGCTGTCGCGAGCTGGATCGCGAATGCAATCCCCGACGCCATGCTGATCGGTCCCGACAGCGAAAGCGAGCAGTGGGTGGCCCGCATCGCCGCGCAGGCCGGAATGCCTTGGCAAGTGTTGAGCAAGCATCGGCATGGCGACTACGAGGTGCGCGTCAGCCTGCCGGATGCGGCTGCCGCGACCGGACGCACGCCGGTGCTGGTGGACGACATCGTCTCCTCGGGGCGCACCATCCTGGAAACGTTGGCGCACCTGCAGCGCCTGGCCTTGCCGCCGCCGGTGCTGGTTGCCATCCATCCGGTCTTTGCAGGCGATGCCTATGCGCAACTGCAAGCCGCGGGCCTGGCGCGCATCGTCAGTACCGACACCATCGCCCACCCGTCGAACGCGATCCCGCTCGGCGCCGCGCTCGCGGCGGCCGCGTCGACGCTGATGTCATCTTCGACCGATTCGCGGAAGGACTCATGAACTTGCATCTCAACTGCTGCACCGCCAACCAGCTGTCCGCGGCCGAACACCAGCGGATCTCGGAACAGGCAGCAGCCCATCGGCAAGCAGACCCCGTGTTCGCGCATTGGGCTGCCGGTTATGGCGTCATCCGTCACGATCCGCTGACCCAGATCCGAGTCCACCAGATGGTGGGCGAACTTGCCCCGGGTTGCACGCCCGATGCCGCCACCGCCTGGCAGCGTTTCGCCGCCGCCGACCGCATTGCCAGCGCCGGCATGTGGCTGGTTGCGCACATGACCTATGCCCAACGCGTGCACACCAATGGCGCCGCGCTGGACGCGACCGACTTCAAGGGCACGCCAGAAGGCCATACGGGCGGGTCGCTCAACATGGTGCCGGCCTACGTCGGCTACCTGCTGCTGGACGCGCTCGACGGCGTGACCCGCGCCTGGATGATGGGCCAGGGGCATTGCGTCGCCGCGATCGATGCGCTCAACCTGCTGGTTGGCAACATGACGGATGCACATGCGGCACGCTACGACCGCTCCGATGCCGGCCTGGGCCGATTCGTCAGCGACTTCTACGCCTACACCCTCAATCCCGACGGAACGCCGGCCTCGCCGCTCGGCTCGCACGTCAACGCGCACACCGCCGGTGGCGTGCTGGAAGGCGGCTACCTCGGCTTCGCCGAGCTGCAATACGTGCATGCGCCACTCATGGGCGAGCGCCTGGTCGCGTTCCTCAGTGATGGCGCCTTCGAGGAGCAGCGCGGCAGCGATTGGGCTCCGCGCTGGTGGCGTGCCGAGGACAGTGGCCTCGTCAGCCCGATCATCATCCTCAACGGGCGGCGCATCGAGCAGCGCAGCCAGATCACCCAGCAGGGCGGCGAGCGCTGGCTCGACCGACACCTGCGCCTAAACGGTTTCGATCCGGTGTCGATGGATGGTCGCGATCCAGCCAGCATTGCCTGGGGCATTCATGCCATGGAGGCTCAGCTGCAGGCGCAAAGCCATTCGCCCGAAGGCGATGTCCGCCTTCCCTACGGGATCGCGGAAACCATCAAGGGCTACGGATTCCCGGGCGCGGGAACCAACGCCGCGCATAACCTGCCACTGCCCGGCAACCCGGCGCACGATGCGCAGGCGCGTGCGCTGTTCAATGAAGGCGCAGCCGCGCTATTCGTGCCGGTACCGGAGCTCGACCAGGCCATCGCCGCACTCGACACCCACCAAGCCCAGCAGCGCCCACGCGAGCGCGATCATGCACTCGCCACGCGCCAGGTCGCGACGCCCCGGGTACCGTCGATCGCGGATCGGCCCCGCGGTGGCACGAGTTCGCCGATGTCCGCCCTGGACGAGCAGTTCGTCGCGATCGCCGAGGCCAATCCGGCCCTGCGCGTGCGCGTCGGCAATCCGGATGAATTGCGCAGCAACAAGCTCGACCGCACCCTCGATGCACTCAAGCACCGGGTGCAGGTACCTGAGCCCGGTGTCGCCGAATCGACGACCGGCGCCGTCATCACCGCGCTCAACGAGGAGGCCGTCGTGTGCGCGGCGCTTGGCAACAAGGGCGGGCTGAACCTGGTGGTCACCTACGAGGCGTTCGCGCCGAAGATGCTCGGCGCGGTGCGGCAGGAGCTGATCTTCGCCCGCCACTTGGCGCAGGCGGGGCGCCCGCCAGGCTGGCTGGGCGTGCCGCTGGTGCTGGCCTCGCACACCTGGGAGAACGCCAAGAACGAGCAGTCGCACCAGGACCCCACCATGGTCGAGGCATTGCTTGGTGAAATGGCCGATGTCGCGCGCGTGGTGTTCCCGTGCGACGCCAACAGCGCAGCGGCTGCGCTGGCGCACGCCTACAGTCAGCACGGCACCATCACTGCACTAGTCGTGCCCAAGCGCCCGGTGCCGCACGTGCTGACAACAGCACAGGCGCAGGACCTCGCGTCCATCGGCGCCGTGCGTATCGAGGGCGATCCGGCAACGGCCGCGCTGCTGCTCGTCGCCACTGGCGCCTATCAATTGCAAGAAGTGCTGCGTGCGCAGTCGCGGCTGGTCGAGCGCGGGGTGGCAGCCGCCGTGATCTACCTCGGGGAGCCAGCCCGCTACCGCACGCCCCGTGATTCCGACGAAGCCCGCTACGCGCATTCCGACGCGCGGGTGCAAATGGTGTTCCCACTGAGTCGACCGCGGGTGTTCCTGACGCACACCCGTCCGGAGCCCTTTCTTGGTGCATTGCGCCGGCTCGACACCGGTCCGGCCACGACCGCAGCACTGGGCTTCATCAATCGTGGCGGCACGCTGGACGTGCCTGGGCTGCTGTTCGCCAACCGCAGCACGTGGGCGCACGTCATCGAAGCAGCGGCGCGCGTGCTCGCTGCTTCGCGGGAGGACTTTCTGTCCACGGCCGAACTTGCGGCGATCGATGGCAACGGCGAGCCAGCCACGCTCCTGCGGACACAGGGGTCGGCGTAATGGACGATTCGTTGCGAGCGCGCAAACGCGCCGACCTGCTCTCGGTTACGGGCGCGGCAGTCGCCGGCTTGGCGGCTGGAGCGTGGCTTGCCGACGCCATCCGCTCGGTGTTCCTTCCGATGCTGATCGCCGGGTTGCTCGTGCATGCCGTGGGCATGACCGCACGGCATCGCCTGGATCGGAAGTCCGGCGCCTTGCCAGCCGTGTGGCAGTGGCTGTACGTCTTGTGCTGGGTTGCCATCGCCGCCGTACTCGTCCTGGGAGCGTGGCTGTGGTTTGGGGGTGTAGGCTCATGACTGGAACGATCACGCGAGGTTTGCAGATCGCATCGGCGGCGCTGCGTCTGGGGTTCGATGTCCTGCTTCTGCGTCGACGCGCGCCCGAACAACTGCCACGACGCGTCAGCGCCACGCTGGTGGGCTTGGGTACAACCTTCGTCAAACTCGGCCAGAGACTGGGGCTGCGCCTGGTCATTGCCATCAGCCGCTCGAAGCGCCTGTGAACACGGCCCGCCTTCTTGCTTTCAATCTCGGTTCGGTCACGCTCAAGGCCGCCTCGTTCGAGTTCGACTCGGAGGTGCCCGCTGCCGACACTGCATTTGTCGAAGAGGCGCGGATCGAACTGGCCGTCACTGGCGACGCGAGTCGCGACCTCCAGGCCACCCTCGACGCACTGCCGCCGCAGGCGCGAACGCCGGACGTCGTCGTGCACCGGATCGTGCATGGTGGCTCGTTCGAGGTCGGACGGGCGCTCGACGAGCCCACCTTCGAAGTCCTCGATGCGCTCGCAGCGCTCGCGCCCCTGCACCAACCCGTCGGGCTGGCGCTCGCACGGGCGGCGCGCCTGTACTGGCCGCAGGCTCGGCACGGTGCCGACTTCGATACCGCATTCCACGCCCACCTCGCGCCATGGAGCCGGCGCCTGCCGCTGCCCGCGGACCTGGACGCCGCCGGCGTCCGGCGCCATGGCTTCCACGGCCTTGCGTTCGCTTCGGCGCTGCGTCGGCTAGAAGCGCTCGCGCCCGGCGCCTCACGCGGCCGTGTGATCATCGCCCACCTCGGCGGCGGCTGCAGTGTGGCCGCGATCGAAGGTGGGCGCAGCATCGACGCCACGATGGGCATGACCCCGCTCGGCGGCGTGCCGATGCCAACGCGTAGCGGCGACCTCGATCCGGGCGTCATCTTCCACCTGCTGCGCCTGGTCGGCGATGCCGCGCGGCTGGAACAGCGCCTGCTGCACGAGGCCGGCCTCGCAGGCATCGCCGGGTACGGCGACATGCGCCGGCTGCTCGACGACGCGCGGCCGGACGCCGTACTCGCCGTGGAGCAGTTCACAGTCCGCATCGCACAGGCCATTGCAGCGATGGCGATCGCGATTGGCGGCATGGATCACGTCGTGTTCTGCGGCGGCAGCGGCAGCCGGGCGCCCCGGCTGCGCGATCGCATCGCCGTCCGGCTGCTGCCGCTCGGTCTCGTGCTCGATCCGCAGCGCAATTGCACGGGCGCGGCACGCCTCGATGCTGGCCGGGGCCCGGGCGCCTGGCGCATAGATGTGGATGAAGAGCTTGAACTCGCCGAGTCGACGCGTGCATGGGCGTTCCCCGTGCCTGCAAACGGCCCGGCACCCCTGCCAGATGACACCACGGAAGTTGCGCCATGAAGCGTGTTTTCGCCGCACGATCCGTGGCCGTGGTACTCCCCGGTTTCGCCGACCCTGCGCACCCCGATCGCTCCACGCACCTGCACGTGGAAACGTTGGGGCACGGACCGCTGCGCGTGACGTTCCTGCCCGGGCTCGGCGGCACCACGCGCCAGTGGATCTCGACGGAAGTCCAGCCACCGTTCCAGCACGCTCGCACCGAACTGGTCGATCTGTACGGCTTCGGCCATCCGCCGCGGCCGTGGTTGCCGCTACACGGTCGAGCGTCATGTCGAGGCACGCGCGCAAACGCTCGAGCCGGGGTTGCCGCACGTGCTCGTCGGCCATTCGCTCGGTGCCGCGCTCGCCATGACCTTTTCGCCGCGCACTATTCCGACCGGGTACAGGCACTGTGCTTGCTCGGCCTGCCGGACTATGGTTCGCTGGCCGGTGCCGTCGAGTGGTTCGCCCGTCAGCGCGGCGGCTGGATCTACCGTCTGCCTGGTCACGCGTCGAGTGGCCGGCCGCTGGCTGCCGCATCTGGTGCGCGACCTCGTGCTGCACAACATGGCCTCGTCCACGACGTCGATGTGGGACGTGCTTTACCGGCACGACCTGCGTCGTGCCGAGGCGGCGGCGCTACCGCCGGACCTGCCTTGACGTGCGTGCACGGCACACGTGACGCGACCGCGCCACCCGCGCGCGTGGTCGATCTCGCGAGCCGGTTCCCACGCTGGCGTCATGTCGCACTCGACGCCGACCATCATCCTTGGCGGCGGGTTCCCGCAATCTGCCATGCCGAGATCGCGGTGCTGTGCCCGGCCGTGCATCACCGCCATGGGCATGCGGAGGCACTGGCGCAATGAGCGTGCGTACGTCCGGCGTTACGCGTTCGCGCCGGTCGGCTCTGGCCGCGGTCGCCGCGGTCGCGCTGGCGTACGGGGTGGTGCTTCCGGTGCTGCCGGGCGTCGTCGCGTCAACCTCGTCGCCTGCGCGTGCGACCGCCGAGTTGATGGCGGTCTACAGTGCCGCTGTCGTCGTCACCGCGCCGGTCTGGGCGGGCCTCACCCGGCGCATATCGCTGCACCGGCTGGTGCGATTCGGCCTGTTGGGCCAGGTCGCAGCGATGGCACTCTTGCTGTTGCCGCCCACCACCACCGTCCTGTTGTTCGCGCGCGGCCTGCAGGGCTTGTTCGCCAGCGCGGTGCTGCCCGCCCTGCAGATCGCGGCCTCGCGCGCGTCGACGAGCGAAGCGGATCGCTCGCAGCGGCTGGCCGACCTCAATCGTGGCGCGCTGGTCGGCGGGCTGTTCGGCCCGGGCCTCGGCGGTGCAGTGGCGAATGACGGCCGTCTTTGGGCGCCCGTCCTCGTGGCGATGCTCGCGCTGACGCTCGCAGCCGCCTTGCAGCGCAGCGATATCACGACCGTTGCCACCGTGTCGCCAGTCGCCACGCAACCCTCTCCGCGTAGACGGGACGTTGTCCTGCTGCTTGCGCTCGCTGCTCTCGCGGCCGCAGCGATGAGCGTCTATGAGGTCGGCCTCGCGATCCGCGCGCGCCTGGTCGATGGCCTGTCGCCGCGCGACATCGGCTTCATGTTCACCGGCTGCGGCGTGGTGATGCTGCTCAGCCAAGGCCTCGTGTTCCGCAGGGGTCACGACCCGACACGGGCATTCGGCTGGGTTGCGCCCGCCTTCCTCGCCACGGCGGTCGGCCTCGTGCTGCTGGCTTGGCTGGGCGGCATGCGCGCCAGCGTGGCGGGCGTGGTCCTAGTCGCTGCGTCGGCTGGCGTGCTGCAGCCTGCCCTCACCTACTGGACGTCCCGCGCTGCGGGCGCCGCCGAGGCCTCGAGCCTGGGCTGGCGCACCGCGGTGACCACTGCTGGTCAGGCCATGGGCAGTCTCACCGGGGGCCTGGCGTTCGCGTCGAACACTGCAGGCCGCGTCGCGCTCGTCACGCTGCTCGGTGGTCTGCTGGCCGCCGCCGCGCTCGCGCTGGCGCGCCGACGCGCCCCCGCCGGCATGCCCGTTCTGATCCTCCCGGCACGCGACCGCTGACATGACCCAAACAGACGCCGCCCCCGCTATGAACTCGATCACCGCTGTCGGCACCTCGGCGCGCCCGCCGTCGTGTCGCCCAGCGCCGGGCCAGACCGCCGTTGCGACCCTCCTGGCGCGGGCCGACGTGCGAATCGACTGTTCACGCCCCTGGGATCTGCGTGTCCACGATCCCCGGATTTATGCGCGGTTGCTGCGACAGGGCGACCGACCGCGCCGACCCCTGGATCGAGCGCTACATCTTCCCCAACTCCATGCTGCCATCGGCGGCGCAGATCACTGCCGCGAGCGAGGGTTTGTTCGTGCACGAGGATTGGCACAACTTCGGTGCCGACTACGATCGAACGTTGCAAGCCTGGCGTGCCAACCTCGAAGGCGCCTGGCCCCAGCTGCCGGCCCGCTACGACGAACGCTTCCGCCGCATGTGGGCCTACTACCTGCACGCCAGCATGGCCGCGTTCCGCAGCCGTCATGCACAGCTCTGGCAGGTCGTCCTTTCCCGCGACGGCGTGCCGGGCGGCTACGCCGCGCCCCGCTGACCAGAGATCCTCCATGTGCTTTTCCGCCACCGCCAGCGTCACCGCGAGTGTCGTGCTCACCGGCATTGGCGTGCTCGCGCTGCGCGCCGCACGCACTCCGGGCGAGCGCCTGTTCGCGCTGATCCCGCTCCTGTTCGCCGCGCAGCAGGCGACCGAAGGCCTCATCTGGATGAGTTATACGTGGGAGGCGCCCACGCTGCGTGCCTGGGCGACGCAGCTCTATTCGGTCCTTTCGCACCTGCTATGGCCCGCGTTCGTGCCCTGGACGGTACGTGCGCTGGAGCCCGTGCCATGGCGGCGCCGCGTGCTCGTCCTGCTCGGTTTCGGTGGGCTCGTAAGTGCGCTGTTCCTGCTCGCGAGCATGGTGGCAACGCCTATCGAGGTCGCCCCGATCGGTGGCCACCTGGAGTACCGCTCGCCGCACTTCTTCCTGCCCCTATCGCTGACGCTGTACCTCGCCTCGACGACGCTCGGGCTAGGCATGTCGAGCCCCCCGGCAATCCGCTGGTTCGGCGTGCTCGCGTTGGTATCGGCCGGCCTCGCCTACGCGGTGTACGCGCGCTGGTTCATCTTGGTCTGGTGCTTCTTCGCCGCGGTGTTGAGCGTGATGGTCTACATCGCGCTCGCCTCGCGCCGGGCTGCCGCACCCGTTACACCCTGATACTCATCCCCCGATCCACAAGGAGACCTGCCATGAAGACGCTGATCGCCGTGATCTACAACTACCGCCCCGACGCCGCCGCGCAGGTGCTGACGACGCTGCAGGACCTGCAGCGCGAATACCTGATCGACCTCGACGACGCCGTCATCGTGCGGCGCAACGACAAGGGCAAGCTGTTCCTGCAGCAGTCGGTCAACCTCGCGGCTGCCGGCGCGTGGACGGGGGCTTTCTGGGGCATGCTGATCGGACTGATCTTCGCCGGCCCGCTCGGTGGCACGATTGCTGGCGCCGCGGGTGCCGGACTCGGCGCGCTTTCAGGCAGCCTCGACGACTACGGCCTTGACGATGAATTCGTCCTAGAGCTTGGCCACGAGGTTAACTCGTGCTGCTCGGCGCTGTTCGTACTCGCGCGCTCGATCACGACCGACAAGGTCATTGAAGCGCTCGAAGGCTCCGGCGGCCGTGTATTGCGCACGTCGCTACCGATGGACATCGAAGAACGTCTGCAGGCCGCGCTCGACGCTACGCCGAAGACCACTTGAACCCGCCGTCCGCCCCGAGCACGTGCGCTTGGCGCATCCTGGTGCCGATCCATCCACCGGGCCGCGCCCGGCGCCACGTGCAAGTGGCGGTCGAAGAAGAAGAAGAAGAAGAAGAACGAGCTGCTCGATCGACGCTATCTTGGCGCCGACCGCCGACCGCCGGCTCGGTTCCGCACCGCTATCCCCGTGGATCAGGCCGTGCTGCACGCGAGGTCAACACGGCCGCAAAGCCGCCGCTTGGCGTGCGCATGTTCGTGGTCTGGCCCTGGTAGAGTCTGGCCGCGAACAAAAGCACACCCGACTCTGACGCAAAACAGCGCACATCGGCTTTAAGCGAAACGTCGCCGTGCACGATGCGCGCACCCGGCGGTACGATGGCCTGTGCCACGTAAGGAGCCAAAGCCATGCTATCCCAGACCCGCCGGGTCAGTTTGTCGCCGCGGTAGCTCCCGCGACTACCAAATCCAGATGCAGGCTTGAAGAAATACCCGTTACGATTTCTCCACAGGGCTTCCCGGTTCCCGGGTACTACCTCGACGGTCGGCGGAATCACTTGCACCAGCCGTTCGGTCGACGCTGTATCGATCCCCCACCCCCGCAGCAGCCAGGAGTCGCCAAGCGCTATGAGATTGCGCTTGTCCGCGAACAGGGCATGCGCCCTGGGGTGCGGGGTCAGCGCGATAGCGCGTTTGAGATAGGCATTCTGTAATGGCGCACTCGCCGGATCCGCTAGCGCAAAGTCGGTCAGGCGGTTGTAGACGGCGTCGATTTGCCCGTGGGCGTCCCGCAGGCCCTTCGGGCTAAATGACAGAGCGTCGGGGGCCCGGATCACGCTATCCACCCCACGCTCCTGGAACGCCTGTGCATAGAGTTCGAATTCAGGAAACAAGAACTGCTCGCGCGGCGCGACGTCCACGACAGCCAGGCGCGCTGGCATCCGCCCGCACTGTTGCCGCGCATCCTCCAGCCAAGCCGTCAAGGCGGCCTCGCACGCCAGCGTTCTGCTCGTCCAGGGTGCCCAGGCAGCCGGCGCACAGGACCGGACGTCATCAAGTAGCAGCGCGTTGAGCAACAGCCCCCCTGGGTTCGTGTTGATTTCGATCAGTCGCGGACCTGCAACTGTCAAATGGAAATCCAGTCCAAGAACACCCCCTGCCGAGTTTGGGTCATGCCGGCCTATGGGAGGCGCCCAGCGCAGGACGTGCGCGATGTAATCGAGATTCTTGGCAACTTTGAAGAGGGCTGCCGCGACTGCGCCCATGGCCGTAAGGGCGGCACGGTCGACGAACAACGCATAAGGCGAGAAAAGATGTGCGTGCTTGTGGGGATCGACCGCGTGGGGGATTTGCAGGCGAGACAGTAATGTGTCGCGCACACGGCCTACATCGACCACGGAACAGGCACATCGTCGGTTGAGTACATCACCATGGGCGCTTGTGCAGTCGACGTCGCACGGCAGTGGGTCATCGGTCACCTGAATGCTCCCTTTTTTTCAACATCAGTACGGTGCTACGCTGTCTAGCCAGACGCAGCCACGTGCTGGACCATGGGTAGCGCGATGGCGTCGAGCGCCTTCATCCCGAAGCCGAAGCGTGCCATGGCCTCGCGATGCTCCTCCAGCGCGTTGTAGGGAAGGAATCGCAAATCGAGTTCGCTCACCCGGCTGAATGCCGGGCGGGCGAACTGGGCCCGTACATCATTCTCCCGTGTCTTGGGTGCCACCAAAAAGTAGCGGGCGCCGAAGTGGTCGGGCACGCCCAAGGCCAGGTCGAGCATCCGTACGATGCCGGAGTAGATGCTGGTGGTGTGCTCGACCTCGAAGGCCGCCACTACCTGGTCACTGATCGGGTCAAGCCAGAGCACGTCGATCAGACGGATCGCGTCGGCTGCGCGGTGTGCTTCCAGTGCGGCAGGAAGGCACGGCAGGCAACCCTCGCCGAGCGTGCCTTGGGCATGAGCCCGCCCTCGATCATTGGCGGCAATCCACACGGCATAGCCCAAAGCTCTTCCAAGGTCCCGTAGCCAGCCTTGCACTTGGGTGTGGGTCAGGTCCTCTTCCCAGGCGGCCGCCAATGCCTTGCGGCTGGCGACGCTTTCCTCGCGGACGCGGGCTAGATCTGCCTCCCACTGCGAAACCGCATCTGGTGTGTTGGCCCCCGACGGCAATGGGTACCGGCCGCTGCCGATGTCGAACAGGAAGCCGGCGATTGCCCCCAGGTCGTTGGAAAGCTGTGTCCGGTATTCGACGTTCAGGGCGAGGATGCCTTGGCGCATCGCAAGGTACGCCTCCCAGCGACCCAACTTCACCTTGGCGCCGGTAAGCGCGTTGTAGCCGTTGACGATGGCCGTGTTGAACGGCACCGCCAAGGTCGGATGCAGGAAGTAGAGAAGGTTGGCGGCGGCCGGTCCGAGACCCTTGATGGCCTGGCGATCCAGCTCATGGATGGCCTCGACCAGTCCTGTCTCCTCCGTACAGCACAGGCAGGCGCCAAGGAAGCGCCCGAAGGCTTGCTGGTTGCCCCGGTGTTCGTAGATGTCCGGGATGCGCAGCTTCGGCTTCCACAGGAAAGCATGATCCGCGCCTCGGAAGATTTGTCGCTGTTCGGCAATCGAGTGGATCACTGTCTCCAGCGAGGAGCCACGGTAGACATTGCCGAACGAGCCGGCCTCGATCTCCGCCACCACTGCCAGCAGGCCGCGGCGGATCGAGCGGAAATTCTTCAGGCGTTGATCCCACAGGAACCAGCTCTGGTAGGTGCCACCCGCATCATCACGCCAGTGCTCGACCAGCCGCCCGACTGCTTTCGTGTCCACCCTTGTTGCTCCTGTAACCTGGGAGGCTCTCGCCGCGAATCTCTATCATCGTACACGTGGGCGCACGTTGTCGCCGACAGGCATCACCACGGAGGCGCCTATGAAACCGCTGGTCGTAACCCATAAGCAGCTCATTGCGTGCGTGCACCGTATCGGCGACCAGGTCGCCGCACTGGAGCGCGGCTTGGGGGCGCAGGCCGATTGCGGTGCGATTCTGCACTGGATAGCTGCCGTGCGGAGTACGATCCGATGATTACGTTCCCTTGTGTCATCAAGCCCGGTACGAATTCACGCCAGAAATCTACAGTGGTGGCAACAAAACGGGATAGCTTTCCCGGCTCGCTCCACGACCGGCCGCGCATCAGATTTTGAAGTCATCGAAGGCTATGCGCTCATCATCAATACCCAAGCTTCGCAAGAGCTTGAGGGTGGCCGACAACATGCCTGGAGGGCCGCACAGATAAAACTCGCAGGACTTCAGGTTCGGATGATCACGCAGCAAGCCCTCGTGGGTAGCTTCATGCACCAAACCTCGAATCAGTGCGACGCCCTGCTCAGCCATTTCAGACAACACGAGATGCCAGGTAAAGTTGGGATGGCGCAATGCCAGTTCGGCCATCTCATCGGTATAGGGCGCCTCCCTGCGATGACGTGCGCCATACCAGAAATGGATCCGCTCTTGCCCCCCCTGATCGAGCCGGGAGTGGATCATCGCCCGCAACGGGGCCATGCCTGCACCTCCACCGATAAAGATCTTTTCGCGATCGCCCGGACGGAGAGCGAAGTCACCGAATGGTCCGCTGAAACGGATCGGATCGCCGGGTTTGAGCGAGTACAAATACGCTGAGCCCTTGCCCACGAACTGGCGCTTGCCGCTGGAGCCTCCGACACTGAAGCGGGCTAGCAAAGTCAGATGCCCATCGGCTTTCTCCATCGGCAGTGACAGCGAATACGAGCGTCGGATCGGCTCCTTGCTGACCAGGGTTGCCGGCAAATCCAACTCGCCCCAGTCGTCACGGTGTTCTTCCGGGTGCGCAATGTGCTGTCGCGGCAACGCGTAGTCGGGAATGTGAACCTGAAGATACGAGCCGGGCTGAAACTCTCGCCCAATGGGCGATGACGGCAACAGCCTGATCTCGCGCAGGAACGGAGTTACCGCGGTGATACGCTCGACGATCGCCGTCTGCTCTACCCATAGCCCGGCGTCGCCGGGCACCTCCACCTCGAGATCGGTATGGACTGGCAGGTTACAGGCCAGGCGATAGCCGAGCCTCAGGCGGCCAGCGGTGAGGTGCTCGCGATCAGAGCTCGTCGAGGGAGGCGCGTAGCCACGCAGACGCACCGCGCACAAACCGCAACTCTGGCCGCCACCGCAATTGGACGGCAGGTGCAGGCCGCTTCGCCCCAACGCCAGAAACACGCTATCGCCTTCGCGCGACTCCACGAGTCGAAGCTTCGTTCCATCCGGCGCGTAGATCCCCAGGTTTCGCTTCCGACGCCAGCGGACCGGGGTGAACTCACTCAGGCGGAAACTTGCGATGAGCAGCCACATCCCCGACAACGCCATCCACAGTCCGCCGGAGCCAGCCAGTATCGCCAAGGGATTGTTGAAGTTCTGTCGCCCCGAGTAGTCCATGAAATGCAGCATCATGACCGTATCAAACAACCGCCAAGTAGCGTTGCGGCGTTGAAGGATGCGGCCATCCTGAGCCGACAGATATATCGTCGTGTCATCGCCATCGGAAAACGATACGCGCCAGGCGGGGCCATCGTAACCACGGGTCTCGGTATTGGCCTTCGGCAGGAACTCCGGCGTCTCTGGCCTGCCGCCGCCGACGTAGTCGCGGGTGGCGATGATCGCCGCGACCGCGGCATCCACGATCACGCCCTGCCCGGTACGTGCATCCACCAGCCACACATCGGCCTTGTCGGCAAGCCGGTAGACCGGGCGATCCGCCAGCCACGCGGTTTCCAGCGTCTGCACCGGACGCCCTGCATCCGCCAGCACGCGTTGTGGTGCAAGCATGCCTGCGGGCCAACTCGGCATTTCACGCGGGTGGGCGCGGTGGACTCGACCTTCGACGGCATCATGATCAAGGAGGCTCATGATCAGGCCGCTTCCCGTCCAGATCGCGAATTGTGCCGCGATGATCAGGCCGACCCATTTATGCAATTTGCGGATCCATGGCTTCATATCGCCGCCTTCCGCTTGCGGAAACTGTAAACCAGCAGCCAGATCCCGCTGATCGCAAAAAGCAGGCCGACCGAAGCCGCCGCTCGCATCAGGCCGTTGTTCACGTTTGAACGCGTCTCGTAATCCATGATGTGGAACATCCAGAGGAAATCGTACAAACGCCAAAAGCTGTGTCGCCGCGCAAGCAGTTCGCCCGTCGTCGCGGACAGATACAACGTCGTATGGCCGCGATCCGAGAAGTTGGCCTGCCACAGAGGGACAGGCCGCTTGGCCACCTCGCTCGGCGCTTCCTCCAACAGGTGCATGGATTGAATGCTGCCGTCGCCGCGGTAGAACGACGACGCCAACCGTCGCGCCTGATGCTCGTCCAGCGGAGGCAGCTCGACACCGGTCGTGGAATCAACCAAGGTGGTTTTCCCGCCCTGACGCAGCTCGTATACCGTCTGCCCCATCAACTGCTTGAGCCTGAAACCAGTCAGGTCTGGATAACGCTCACTCAACACGCTGGTATCGGCCCGCACCGCCACCTCGGGAAGCGGTTCAGCTTCGACATGCGCCAGATGATCACCATGGATAAGCTCGATCGGTATGGCGGTCATGTAAAGACCGCTCAGCATCCAGAGAAATGCTTGCACACCCACGACAAGAGCGATCCATCGATGGGCGCGCCGCGCCCAAAATGCGAGTTTCATCGAAAATATCCTGCTAACAAGCAACCCAGAGATGCACGTGATCGGATAGCTGCCGGCACTATCACACCGGCAGCTCCCGACGAACTCACCAACGATAGGTGAGCTTCGCGTTCCAGCGCCGACCGAGCAGGTCATAGGTCATGGTGTCGGTATTTGCGTCGGTATAGCTCTGGATAAATGGCGCTTGCTTGTCCCAGAGGTTGTCGATGCCGAAAGCAATGTCGAGGGACTTGCTCGCAACGTACTTCAATTGCACGTTGTGATAGGTCAAGCCCGGCGCGCGATCGCCGATGTCGCCGCGCGAGGCGTTGATGTCATCGGCAGCGCCGATGTACTGCACGCTATAGGAGCCTGACCATGACCCACGCATCATCGTCAACGAAGTAAACGAACGCCAATGCGTGTAGCTGCCGCGACCACCGGTGATTTTCCCTGCATAGTTAATGTCATCCGCACCCGGGAACGGTTTCACATCGTAGTTCTTCAAGTACGACACGTCCGCACTGATGGATGCCTTCCAACCGGCCAGATCGAACTGGTAGATCGCCCCCAGGTCGATGCCCGAAAGCCTCTCGCTCGCCGCGTTGACCGGCTGTGCCGAAAGGAAATCGATCTCGCCGGTCTGCCGATTGCGGGTGAAGTTCGATGCAGAGCAGAACGGATGCGAAAGACCGGGCGTGTTGTAGCACACCGCAAGCTTGGTCGAGCCGTCAATACGCTGAATCGCGTTGTCGATCTTGATCTTGTAGTAATCCAGCGTGACCGTCAGGTCGTTCACCAAGGTTGGCGTCCACACCACCCCTGCCGTCATCGTCTTTGCGGCCTCGGGCTGCAGTTTCTGGTTGCCACCGACAGTTGTCAGCACCGTATTTCCCAGCTGGGTATAACCAGTCGGTACGCCAGAAGCGCGACAATTCTGCGCAACCACCGATGATGCCGGCAGGTTGCTCCATCCATTGCAAGGATCGGTCGTGGTCAAATTCCCCTCCGAGACACCACCGAAGAGCTCGGGCACATTGGGAATGCGAAAAGCGGTGGCGTAATTCGCACGCAGTTTGAGCGACGGGACGACCTGCCAGTCCAAGCCAACCTTGTAGTTACTGTCGTTACCGAAAATATCGTAGCTGGAATACCGCGCTGCTGCGTTGAGGTTCAATGACTGTGCGAGAAATTTGTCCTGCAACAGTGGAACCGCGACTTCGGCGAAGGCCTCCTTGGCCATGTATTCGCCCGCTATCGGATCCTGCTTGTTGGTATTGGCGATGCCCAGCACCGTGAGTTGATCCGGGTCACGCCAACCGCGTTCCTTGCGAATCTCGACGCCGGTAGCCACGCCGACAAAGCCAGCAGGCAGCTCAAAGAGCTCGCCACTGACGTTCGCCGTGAAGCTCTTCTGATCGTTGCCACCATTGTCACGGCTCTTGAAAAGAATGTAGTCGAGCACCTTGGGAGTCAGGTTGCCATAGCCGAGGTAGTTGCCGCAGGGAATATCCGCACCGGGCGCATTGCTGCAGATGCTCGTGTTCAACGTCTGATCGACGCGATCCAGATTGGCAATGTTGGTCGAGCCGTCGACGCCGGTACTGCGCCCCCAGTTCAGCGCTGCGGACCAATCCCAGCGGGTCCCGATCCGACCTTCCAGTCCTACCACCGTGCGAAAAGTGTTGACGTCCTGATAGAAGTGACGGGGACCCGGCTCCTGCAACCTTCTACGCTGCAACAAAAGATCCTGACCCGTCGGATTGGTCGGATGATTCGCAGCGATACGAATGGGGCGGTATATGCCTATTGCGCCTGGCGTGGCGAGCTGATCCGAACGCCGATTTGTATACATCAATTCGGTAAACACGCGAACCTCGTCCGTCAACGCGAAATTACCGAACGAACTGAGGCTCAAACGCTTGATCGGATTGACCGCATTGAGGTATGGATTGGAGTTGTAGTTGTCCTTCGCCGGAGAGTAGGTATGGAAGGCGTTGGCCGCACCATTGGGATCCTGATTGAAATTGACTCTCCGACCATCAGCTAGCAAGGCGCGACCACCGATCGTGGAAGAGCTGCCGACGCATTCGAGCTTCCCATCGACCTCGCCAAGCGAGCACGGCGCGCGATCCGCCATGTTGACCGTCCCGGTTTCGGCGTAGTTGATCGCCGCCATCAGCGAGCCTCGGTCAGAGCTCATCCCCCAAGCCAGATCGACGGCCTTCTCGTCACCGTCCTGTTGGAAGGTCTGACCGTAGCGAACCGACGCCTCGACACCGTTGAATTTCTTCTTGGTGATGATGTTGACTACGCCGGCCACCGCGTCGGCGCCGTAGATCGCCGATGCGCCATCCTTCAGAACCTCGATGCGATCGATCAACGCCACGGGGATGATGTTCAGGTCGACCGAACTGTTGGCTCCAGTACCTCCGTTGACGACGCGTCGACCGTTGAGCAGAACCAGTGTCCGGTTGATGCCGAGGCCACGCAGGTTCACCTGCGTAGTGCCGTAGCCATTGTCGGCCCAATAAGCATTGGTCTGGTTGCCCGCAAAACCGGCCGAAGCAGGCAATCGCTGAAGCAAATTTTCCACCGACACCACGCCGGAACGTGCGATTTCGTCAGCATCAATGACGGTTACCGGGCCGACGCCGGAGATTTCGGCCCCCTTGATATGGCTGCCCGTCACCGCAACCGCATCAAGATTGGTGGCCTGCGACGAGGAGGGCGGTGTGTCGGTGGACTGGGCGAAGGTGGTGCTGGCAAAACCGGCGGACAATAGCGCGCCGATAGCCAGCGCAAGGTGATTGCGCTTGTAAGACATGGAGGAACTCCCCTAACTCGGTCTGGAATGATCTGATCGGCGAACGCCTACAGCACTGCCTGCGCAACTGCGCGACAGAAAATTGCTCGGGCAATACATGCCGCCACGGAGGGCGGCCGACGAGATCAACCGATAGGGGGTCGGAAGACGGAGGAGATGGCCGTTCGGACGGTATGCGTGACTGCCATCGCGGAGGGATGCGCATCGAGAGCGTGCTGGGCAGAAAACACTACAGCTTGATCGACGGATGCGACCGGAGATACGCACATGCAAGTGCATCCTTGGGTGCAGTCACAATCCGTAGCCGCCTTGCGCTCGTGCCCCGAGCCAGCACTGCTGTCACATCCGCTGTCATGCACGATCGAACGATCGCTGCTCTGGGCGTGTTGAACCTGTACCCCAGCCATCGCCGTCGAGCGCCATTGCGTTGCACTGGCATTGAGGCAAAAAGCCGCAACCAGAAGGCACCGCAACAGTAGGGCGTAAGTGGGCATGGTGTGGCGGCTGACCCAAAGTTGTCTATACCATCTAGTACCATGCCTAAATTCAGCCTGTCAACCCTTGGCTGCAACGTATCGATCGACATGCAACGACGACTTCCACGAGTTGTATAGACATGCGATGCTGTAACGATGAACCAACGTCCGCCGCAATACCTCAAACTCAAGCACCATATCCTGCGCCACATTACCAACGGCGACTGGCCGCCACTGAGTAGGGTGCCCAGCGAGAACGAACTGGTTTCCAAGTTTGGCATCTCCCGCATGACGGTCAACCGCGCCATGCGCGAACTGGCCGATGCCGGCATGGTCACCCGCACGCAGGGGGCGGGAACGTTCGTAGCCGAACGCAAGGCCGAATCGGCGATGTTCGAAGTACGCAGCATCCGGGATGAAATCATCTCGCGCGGACAGGAACACACCGTGGAGATCTTGATCCGCGAACTTGTTTCCGCGCGCCCCGTCACGGCGCGCCAATTCGCCCTGCCTACCGGAGCCAAGCTCTTCCATTCACGTCTGCTGCATCGGGCCGACGATGAACCGCTGCAGTTGGAAGACCGCTTCGTGAATCCAGTCTGCGCGCCGGACTATCTGGAGATCGATTTCTACAAGGAGATTCCGCATCAGTACCTGATGCGCACGGCACCCTTGCAGCGAATCGAACATACGATCGAGGCCGAGGCCGCAAGCAAACGACTGGCGCGCCTGCTTGCTGTCGAGCCAGGCGGCCCGTTGCTGACGCTGACACGCCGCACCTGGTCGCACGACCATGTCGCCAGTTACGTTCGCCTCAGCTACCCGGCCGGCAAGTTCCGCTTCGTCGGTGCCTTCAATGCCGGCGACTTCAAAACCTCCTGAAGGAAACACCCATGGATACGCTTGCCATGCCCAAGTCGGGTCCACGCGCGGTGCGGGCGCCGCGCGGTACCACACTGACCTGCAAGAACTGGCTCACTGAAGCTGCCTACCGAATGCTGCAGAACAATCTCGACCCGGACGTGGCCGAGCGACCGGAGGATCTCGTGGTCTACGGAGGGATCGGCCGTGCCGCACGGGACTGGCGCTGCTTCGACCTCATCCTGGAGTCGCTGCGCACGCTGGAGGACGACCAGACATTGCTGGTGCAATCCGGCAAACCCGTGGGTGTCTTCCGCACCCACGTCGATGCTCCGCGAGTGCTGCTGGCCAACTCCAACCTGGTACCGCACTGGGCCACATGGGACCACTTCAACGAGCTCGATCGCAAGGGTTTGATGATGTACGGCCAGATGACGGCCGGGTCCTGGATCTACATCGGATCGCAAGGCATCGTGCAGGGCACCTACGAAACCTTTGTCGAGCTTGGCCGCCAACACTACGCCGGCGACTGGTCGGGCAAGTGGATCCTTACGGCGGGCCTGGGCGGCATGGGTGGCGCGCAACCGCTTGCCGTCGTGCTGGCCGGCGCCAGCTGTATCGTGATCGAGTGCCAGGAGTCGCGTATCGACTTCCGTCTGCGCACACGCTACCTCGACCACAAGGCGCACACCATCGAGGAAGCTCTGGCGATCGTCGAAAACGCAACCACGCCTGTCTCGGTCGGCCTGCTCGGCAACGCCGCCGATCTCATGCCTCGCTTCACTGAGCTTGCGCGTGCCGGCACGGCGCGTCCCAGTGCCGTCACCGACCAGACCTCGGCACACGATCTGATCAACGGTTACCTGCCCGCTGGCTGGACGCCTGCGCAGTGGGAAGCCGCTCGCCGTGGCACTCCATCGCAGCAACAGGCGCTGGCCCAGGCCGCTGCCGCCAGTTGCGCAACGCACGTCAACGCGATGCTGGCCTTCCATCGCATGGGGGTACCGACGATCGACTATGGCAACAACATCCGCCAGGTCGCGTTGGATCAAGGCGTCCATGACGCGTTTGCCTTTCCCGGCTTCGTGCCAGCCTGCATTCGTCCGCTGTTTTGCCAGGGCAAAGGGCCGTTCCGCTGGGTCGCGCTGTCCGGCGACCCGGAAGACATCTATCGTACCGATGCGAAGATCAAGGAACTCTTTCCGGAGGATGCACACCTGCATGACTGGCTGGATCAAGCGCGCGATCGCATCGCTTTCCAAGGCCTGCCAGCACGTATTTGCTGGCTCGGCCTGGGTCAGCGCCATCGCGCGGCTCTGGCCTTCAACGAGATGGTGCGCACCGGAGAGCTGACAGCGCCCATCGTCATCGGTCGCGATCACCTCGATTGCGGCTCGGTCGCCAGCCCCAATCGTGAAACCGAAGCCATGCGCGACGGATCCGACGCCGTTTCCGATTGGCCGCTGCTCAACGCATTGCTGGCCACGTCCGGTGGCGCCACCTGGGTCAGCCTGCACCACGGTGGCGGCGTCGGCATGGGCTTCTCGCAGCACTCGGGCGTAGTGATTGTCTGCGATGGCACAGATGCAGCAGCCAGACGCCTGGAGCACGTGCTTTGGAACGACCCGGCCACCGGCGTCATGCGCCATGCCGACGCCGGCTATGAAACCGCGTTGCAGTGCGCACGCGAACACGGCCTGAACCTGCCCGCCATCACCGGATGATCATCCCATGCTGACTCTTACTCCCGGCCGGCTGATGCTGGCTCAATTGCGCGGTCTCTCCGCTTCGCACACGCCGATCGAACTGGCATCCGAGTGCGAAGCACCAGTACGCGCAGCCGCCGCCACTGTGCAAACCGTGGTCACCGCAGGTGTGCCCGTGTATGGCATCAATACCGGCTTCGGCAAGCTTGCCCACGTCCAGATTGCTGACGATCAACTTGAGCAATTACAGACCAATCTCGTGCGCTCCCACGCAGCAGGAGTGGGCCGCTTGCTCGAAGATGCCACTGTCCGACTGATCCTGGTGCTGAAGATCGTCTCCCTGGCTCGCGGCTATTCAGGCGTGCGCTGGGAGGTAGTGCAGACACTCGTTGCCTTGCATAACGCGCAGATATACGCCTGTATCCCCGCACAGGGTTCCGTCGGCGCCTCGGGTGACCTGGCCCCCCTGGCTCACCTGACCCTGGCCGCGATGGGCGAGGGCGACGTGCGCGTGAACGGCGTGCGGATGCCAGCCGTGGATGCCCTGACGCAGGCCGGTATCACGCCGATACGCCTGGCTGCCAAGGAAGGCCTGGCCCTGCTCAACGGCACCCAAGTCTCCACCGGCATCGCGTTGATGGCATTGTTTGCAGCCGAGCAGGCGTTTTCCGCCGCCGTGGTCGCCGGCGCGCTCTCGGTCGACGCGGCTGCCGGCTCGGACATACCCTTCGATCCCCGCATCCATATCGTGCGTGGCCAGCCTGGCCAGATACGTGTCGCTGGGTTCTACCGGCAATTGCTGGCGGGCAGCGCGATTCGCGAGTCGCATCGACAGAACGACACGCGCGTCCAGGACCCCTACAGCCTACGTTGTCAGCCTCAAGTCATGGGGGCATGTCTGGATCTGCTGAACCAGGCAGCCACCACACTGCGGATCGAAGCCAACGCGGTTTCCGACAACCCGTTGGTCTTTCCGGACGACGGCGACGTGCTATCCGGCGGTAACTTCCACGCCGAGCCGGTCGCGTTCGCAGCCGACCAGATCGCCATTGCGATTGCCGAAGTCGGCGCGCTGGCCGAGCGCCGGATCGCGCTGCTTGTCGATGCCACGCTGTCCGGCCTGCCTGCGTTTCTCGTCGATGATCCGGGCATCAACTCCGGCTTCATGATCGCCCACGTCACTGCCGCGTCTCTGGCCAGCGAGAACAAGACACTCGCGCATCCGGCCAGCATCGACTCGATTCCCACCTCGGCCAACCAGGAGGATCACGTCAGCATGGCCACGTTCGCCGCGCGCAAGGCCATCGACGTGGCGACCAATGTCCGGCGCATCGTGGCGATCGAGTTGCTGGCCGCTTGCCAAGGCCTCGACTTCCGACGCCCGCTGCGATCCTCCGAACCGCTCGAAGCCGCCCATGCTCTCGTGCGCCGTGTAGTGCCACGCTACGCCAAGGATCGCTATTTCGCCGCAGACATCGCCCAAGCCGACGATTTGATCACCGTTGACGCCTTCGCGACGGTACTCGGGAATGTCTTTGTCGAGCCGTCCGCGTGATGGAGGGATGGCGGGGCCGTGTCGACTCATCTGACGACTCGGAGACGTTTCGTTGGCACCAAGTGGTGCGTCCAGTCACGCCAGGCGCCGCTCCCGGCATTGCACTGGCAGGTTTCGCCAGCGATGAGGGCGTCACACGCAACGGCGGGCGTACCGGCGCAGCGGAAGGACCAGTTGTACTGCGACAGGCATTGGCCAACCTGCCGGTTGTGCACGACGGGCCGCTATACGACGCCGGCGACGAAGTCTGCTCCGAGGGCAACCTCGAACACGCCCAGCACCAGTTTGCCGCACGCATATCCGCATTGATCGATGCCGGGCACCTGCCCATCGGGCTCGGTGGCGGACACGAGATCGCGTATGCGAGTTACCTGGGACTGGCCGGCAGCGCAAGCTGCCGCAGCCAGCGCATCGCGATCGTCAACCTGGACGCCCACCTGGATCTGCGTGACGGTCCGACGGCAAACTCAGGCACTCCATTCCTGCAAGCCATCCGGCACGCCCAGACGAACGGAATCGAACTCGACTACTTGTGTCTAGGCGTCAGCCCTTCAGCCAACACCCGTCGTCTGTTTGCCACCGCCGACGCCGTCGGCGCCCGTTACTGGCGCGATGAGGAACTCACCCTTCCCCAGGTGGAAGCGGTCATCGCCGCAATGATGGATCGATTGAACTCCGCCGACGTCATCTACCTCACGATGTGCCTGGACGTGCTTCCCGAAGCCACCGCACCTGGCGTCAGTGCACCGAGTGCACGAGGCGTCGCCCTGGAGGTCGTGGAGCCCATCGTGCACGCCATCGCGCGAACCGGGCGGTTGCGCCTGTTCGATGTCGCGGAACTTTGCCCGCGGCTGGATCCCGCAGGCGCCACGGCTCGTGTCGCGGCACGCCTGGTTCATGGCGTAGCGACGTATCGCCATGGCAACCAAAGCCAGCCGCGGAACTGACTGCGCAGCCGGGCATCATGACGACGGTACATGGAGGCGCCAACAAGCATCGGCCAGCATGATCTCCGCGACCGGACGTCCGCCATGCGGAAAAACCAGCGTGTACCGCAGAAACGAATTCGGCCAACATGCGGCCATCACGAGCTTCGATTACCGCAGATCCAGTCTCCGTCCACCGCGATAACCAGTGCCGGCACATTCGGGCGATGCAGCTCGTGACACGGAAGGCCACCTGTCACGAGCTGCGCAGGGCGCCTGCTTATTGCTGCTGCACCGGCTTGATCGCCGTCACCGTGCTGTTCATACCCGCCGGATGAAAGGTGAATTTCACCTTGTCGCCCACCTTCACGTGCGTCAGTAGCTCCGGCGAAGCTACCTTGAACGGCATCGTCATGGCCGGCCAGCCTATGGCGGCGATGGCCTCGTGCTGCAGCGTGACGGTGCCCTTGGCCATATCGATCGTCTTGACCACGCCGACGCCCTGCACATCGGCCGGTTTGGTGTCATGCATGCCGGCCATGTTGGGGTCCATCTGTTGAGCACCGACCATGGCGGAAATCGAGGCCAGGGCCGCGGTGAGTGCGATGGTGAGGATGTGCTTTTTCATGTATCAGTTTCCTTTCAGGTTGGGGTGGAAAGCGGGGTCCGTTTGCTTGGCTCGGCGCAGTCGGCGCAACACCAGCAAGTGGAACGCGGCGGGGATGACCAGCATCGACAGCAACGGCGCAGTGAGCATGCCGCCGATCATCGGTGCGGCGATGCGCTGCATGACTTCCGATCCCGCGCCGTGGCCGAGCAGGATCGGGAACAGGCCGGCGAGGATCACCGCCACGGTCATCGCCTTGGGCCGCACGCGCTGCACGGCGCCTTCGCGGATCGCTTCGTCCAGTGCTTCCGGGCCGGCGTGCGGGTCGAGCGCGAGCTGGTGATCCCAGGCATGGCGCAGGTACAGCAGCATCACCACGCCGAACTCGGCGGCGACACCCGCCAGCGCAATGAAACCGATCATCGTCGCCACCGACACCGCGTGACCGAGCAGCCAGATCAACCACAGCCCGCCGACCAGCGACAGCGGCACGCTGGCCATGATCAGCGCGGTCTCGCTCGCACGACGAAATACCACGTAGATCAGGCCGAAGATGATTAGTAGCGCCAGGGGTACCACCAGTTCAAGGCGCTTCATGGCGCTGGCCAGGTATTCGAACTGGCCCGACCAGGCCACGGTGACACCTGGTGGCAACCGGACTTGCTGCGCCACGGCGCGTTGCAGGTCAGCGACCACCGCACCGAGGTCGCGACCCTTGTTGTCAACGTAGACATAGGTGGCCAGCTGGCCGTCCCCGCTCTTCAGCATGGAGGGCCCTTCGTCAATACGGATGTCGGCGACCTGGGCCAGCGTGATCTGTGCGCCATTCGCAGCGACGATGGGAAGCTGCCGTAGCGCCGCCACCGAGTCACGCCGGACCCGCGGGTAGCGCACCACGATCGGATAGCGTTCACGTCCCTCTACCGTTTGTCCGATCGGATCGCCGCCAACGACGGCGGCGATCAGCTGCTGCAGTTGCTGCTGGGTTAATCCATAGCGCGCCGCCTCGTCACGGCGGATATGCACGTCCACATAGCGCCCGCTGGCGGCACGCTCGGCAATCGCCGAACCGACCCCGGGCACACCTTTCGCCACCACTTCGATCTGATCCGCGACCGTTTGCAGGACCGCCGGATCCGTGCCCAATACCTTGATGCCGATAGGGCTCTTGATGCCGGTGGCCAGCATGTCGATGCGATTGCGGATCGGTGGCACGAACAGGTTGGTCAGTCCCGGTACGTGCACGGCCTTGTCCAGCTCCGCCTTGAGCTTGTCCATCGTCATGCCCGGCCGCCATTGATCCTTCGGCTTGAAGGTGATGGTGGTCTCGAACATCTCCAGCGGGGCCGGATCGGTGGCGGTCTCTGCACGCCCGGCTTTGCCGAACACGTGATCGACCTCCGGCACGGTCTTGATCATGCGATCGGTCAGTTGCAGCAATTGGGCCGCCTTGCCGGCCGACAGTCCCGGCAAGGCGGTCGGCATGTACAGCAGCGTGCCTTCGTCCATCGCCGGCATAAATTCGCTACCCAGGCGGCTGGAGGGAACCACGGCGCTGAGCAGCAGGATTCCGGCCAACAGCAGCGTGGCTTTCGGATAACGCAGCACCGCCTCCAGGATCGGGCGATACAGCGCGATCAGGCCACGATTGAGCGGGTTGGTGCGCTCGTCGCGGATGCGACCGCGCACCAGATAGCCCATTAATACGGGCACCAGCGTCACCGCGAGGCCAGCCGCCGCGGCCATCGCATAGGTCTTGGTGAACGCGAGCGGCTTGAACAGCTTGCCTTCTTGCCCCTCCAGCGCAAACACCGGCACGAACGACAACGCGATGATCAGCAGGCTCACGAACAGCGCCGGACCCACTTCGGCGCTGGCCTCCGCGATCAGCGACCAGCGCGCGGCCCCCTGCGGTTCCTCGCCATCGTGCGCATGCCGCCAATGCTCCAGATGCTTGTGCGTGTTCTCGATCATCACTACGGCTGCATCGACCATCGCGCCGATCGCGATCGCGATGCCGCCGAGCGACATCAGGTTCGCCGTCACGCCCTGCAGGTGCAGCGCGATGAACGCGACCAGTACACCCAGTGGCAGCGTGATCACCGCGACCAGCGCCGAGCGCAGATGGCCGAGGAACAGCGCGCAGACCAGCGCAACCACCAGGAACTCTTCCAGCAGCTTGCCCCACAGGTTTTCCACCGCGGCATCAATCAACTGCGAGCGATCGTAGGTCGGCACGATCTCTACGCCGGCCGGCAGGCTGTGCTTGAGCTCGCTCAGCCTGGCCTTCACCGCCTCGATCGCGGCCTTGGCGTTCTTGCCCGAACGCAGCACGACTACGCCGCCGGCGACTTCGCCTTGGCCGTCCAGCTCGGTGATGCCCCGGCGGAAGGTCGGACCACGACGTACTGTTGCCACGTCGCGCAGCAGCACCGGCACACCGCCAGCGTTGGTAATGATCGGCACCTGCTCGAAATCCTCCCGGCTGCGCAGATAGCCTTCGCTGCGCACCATCATCTCCGCCTCGCCCTGCTCGATCACCGAACCGCCATTGGCACCGTTCGCCCCGTTCACCGCATCCACCAGTTGCGACACGCTGATCCCTCGTGCCGCTAACGCTTGCGGGTCGGGCACGATCTGCCACGCGCGCTCCATGCCGCCGAGACTGGCCACCTCGGCCACGTCCGGCACGGTTTTCAATTGGTAGCGCAGAAACCAGTCCTGCAAGGCTCGTAGCTGACCGAGGTCGTGCTTTCCGGTGCGGTCGACCAGCGCGTACTCATAGATCCAGCCCAGGCCGGTGGCATCCGGACCCAACGCCGGCGTCACGCCGGTCGGCAGGCGGTCGCGCACCTGACTCAGGTACTCCAGAACGCGCGACCGCGCCCAGTACAGATCGGTGCTGTCGTCGAACAACACGTAGACGAAGGAATCGCCGAAGAACGAGTAGGCGCGCACGCTCTTCGCCCCCGGCACCGACAGCATCGTCGTCGCCAGTGGATAGGTGATCTGATCTTCGACCACCTGCGGCGACTGGCCCGGCCAACTGGTGCGGATGATCACCTGGGTGTCGGACAGATCCGGCAGCGCATCGACCGGCGTGCGCGTCACCGAGTACACGCCGATCAGGGCCAGCGTCAGCGCCGCCAGCAGCACGAACAGCCGATGCGCGATCGCAGCACGAATCAGGGCGGCAATCATGGGTGTGCTCCGTGCATATTCATGTTCGGCATCGGCGTGCCGCTGGCGGGGGCCGGGTTCGTCGCAGGATCGTTCAACCGCTCCAGCGCACCGGACAAACTCGCCTCCGAATCGATCAGGAACTGGCCGGAGACCACCACCTTCTCGCCGCCTTCGAGGCCAGCGAGAATTTCCGTGTAGCCGCCGGCCGCACGCCCGATCCGCACCGCGACGGCACGAAAGTGCCCTTCGGCATCGGCAACGATCACCCGTGCCTGGTTGCCGGTGGCAATCAACGCGTCGTCGGGTATCACCGGCATCGCGGCGCCGGGGGTCGGGTTGAGTTGCACGGTGGCGAACATGCCGGGACTCAACACGGCATCGGGGTTGTCGAGCACGATGCGCGCCCGCTGCGTGCGTGTCGCGCCGTCGATATCCGGCAGCACGGTTTCGACCGTGCCGTGGAACATGCGATCCGGCAGCCCATTGACCGTGACGGTGACCGGCGTGCCGCGGCGCACCGTCGCCGCCACCGCCTGCGGCAATGCCGCCTCAATCCACACGGTGGACAGGCCGTTCAAGGTCATCAGCGTCTGCCCCGCACTGACGCGCTGACCTTCGCGCACGTCCAGCGCGGTGACGACGCCCGCCGCCGGCGCATGCAGCGTGATCGCGGCACCCGCACCATGGCGCGCTGACCGGATGTCCGCCGCAGTGAGACCCAGCACCTGCAAACGCTGCCGTGCCGCAGCGCGCAGGTCGCGCGCATCGGCCGACTGTGCCTGCTCCAACGCTGCGTATTCAGCCAGCGCGCTGTTCCATTGCGGCGCCAGCAACTCGGCCAGTGGCGCACCGGAAGCGACCGCGGTGTACGGCGCACGCACATCGAGTCTGGCGATCACCGCATCGACCCGCGCACTGATCGTGCTGGCCTGGCGCAGATCCCAAGTGATGGTGCCGGGTACCTCGATCGCCGACGCCAGCACCCGCCGCTCGACCGGCGCCGTACGAACACCCAGATTTTGCACCGTGGCCGGATCGATCTGGATGCCGTCCTTGGCCACTCCTTCATCGGCATATTTGGCGATCATCTCCATGCCCATCGGCGACAGGCCTGGTTTGTCAAAATGCTGTTGAGGCACCATCGGGTCGTACCAGTACAGAATTTTTCTGTCGCCGGCCGACTTGGTCGACGCAACACTGCCGGTGTGCGCCGGTGTCGACGGTGCATGACGACGACCACCGAAATAGCCGACCACCAGCAGTACCGCCGCGAGCAAGACGCCGGCGAAAATCATCAGGACAGGTTTCATGGGCGCGCGCTTCATGGCGTCGTCTCCGAATTGGGTAGCAGATAAGCCAGCGCGGCCCACAGGCGCGCATGGGTCGCCAGCGCCTCGGCATAGGCCAGCCGCTGTTCGATTTCGGCACGACGGGCGTCGAGCCATGGCTGCATCGCACTGCCGCCACGGTATCCGGCGAGCGCCGTACGCGCGCGATCACGGGCGAGTGGAAGCAAGGTGTCTTGGTAACGCTGGATCTGTCGACCCCAACCCTGCCAACTGGTGATTGCGCGTGCGACCGCCTCGCGCTGGGCGCGGCGGGCATCTTCGTGGTCGGCCTGTACCGCGTCCCACTGCGCCTGTTTGGCGCTGATACCGCGATCCTGCCGGTTGCGGGTGAACAGCGGCAAGCTCACACCCACTTGCAATGTCACCATGTCGGGAAGCCCCGGCGCACGCCGGCCATAATCCACCGACACGTTCCAGTCTGGGTGTCTGGCCGCCCGCGCCTGTGCCAGCGCGGCCTGTGCCACCTGTTCGCGTGCCTGCCACGCCTGCATCGGCGCCTGTTGGTCGATGTGCAGCTCCAGGCGATCCGCCGTGACCGGCAGATGACCAAAATCCGGCGCCTCGGCTAGGACGGGAACACTTGGGCCCAGCCACCGCTGCAGGCCCGCTTGGGCGGCGATGAAATCCGCATCGACGGCCTCCAGCCGGTTGTCCAGTGTGGCCGCCTCGGTACGCGCTGCCAGCGCATCGGTGGCGCCGCCTTCGCCGCCGCGCAGGCGCGCCTGCGTGATCTGCACGGCCAGCGCGCTCTCGCTGCGCAACTCGTCCAGCAGCGCACGCTTCTGCTGCGTGGCCCACACCTCGATCCAGGCATCCGCAATGCGTTCGCGCACCGTCTGGGCGGCGGCCACATGCTCACTTTCGGCGGCATCGATTTGTGCAGCGGCCAGCGTGCGATCGGCAGCGCGCGCTGCCCGTGACGGGATGGTCTGTCCGATCCCGATCGTGCGCATGGTCATGCCGTCCGCGCGCAAGTTGAACGCCTCGGCGCCCGTCACCGGATAGTTGGAGAGCCCGGCCGTCAGCGACGGATCCGGCAACCGACCGGCGCGAACGGCTTCCTCGCGAGCAGCCCGAATATCGGCGGATCGGGCATCCAGCAAGGGCGCACGCGCCAGACCTTGGCGAACCGCCGCTTCGAGCGTCAGCGGCGATTGCGCGGCATGCGCCGTGACAGCCACGGCTCCGCAAAGAACCATGGCCAGTACCGACACCCTACGGCATCGGAAAACATGAGAGAACCACATGAGTCAACACTCCCGTGAACCTGCGACTTGCGACGCGCCCGTGCGGACACAACGCCACCTCGGCAATACCGCGGCGTGTCAGATCAGATCAGGAGTGAGCAAAACAACAATATGGGCGGCGGGGGTGGCGCTCGCAGTTCATCGATTCGTTGGATCGATCGATCCGACGGAAGCGCAACAACCGCTACCGACATCAGCAACGGCGGTATCGCCGTCAAAGTGCTGAGCGGCACGGACGCCGTGCGCGTGTCGACCTGGGTGACGCGGTCCGGCAGGCAATGTTTCTGGCACAGCGGGCTGGCGGAGGTGCCCTGCATCTGTGCGCAGCCGTCGTCCATGCTCGGCATCGAGTTCATCAGCGCAGCCGCCGACGTCGCTTCAGGCACCGTCGGACAAACGTAGGCAGCCAATGCCGTCTGCTGCCAAAGCATCAGCAGCGTCACCAACCAGATAAGGCGGCAACGTGTGGTGCGATGCATGCGGAAAGGACGGGCCATGAGCAACAATTTATCCCGAAATACCCAGGATTGCCTTGACTTGAATCAACTAGGGGTTGTCAGCCGGGTCACACATTGCGTCGATGTCGGCGTCACGCGCCCTCAGCAGCGGCATCGAGGCTTCATTCGTCGGCGTTGGCATCTCAGCCATGCCGCTTCCGGCCCAGCCGCAATGCGTTGGCAACCACCGACACGGAACTCAAGCTCATCGCCAAAGCGGCAATCATCGGGCTGAGCAACAGGCCCGTCACGGGGTACAGCACGCCGGCCGCAATCGGTACGCCCAGCGCGTTGTAGAGGAACGCAAAACCCAGGTTCTGCTTCATGTTGGCGACGGTGTCGTTGGAAATCGACCGTGCCCGCACGATGCCGCGCAAGTCGCCCTTCACCAGTGTCACCTGTGCGCTCGACATCGCCACGTCGGTACCGGTGCCCATCGCGATGCCAACATCGGCGCCGGCAAGCGCGGGTGCATCGTTGATTCCGTCGCCGGCCATCGCGACCCGGTGTCCCTTGGCTTGCAACTGTTGTACCAGTTCGATTTTGTCCTTCGGGCGGACCTCGCCATGGACCTCGTCGATGCCCAGGGTGCGTGCAACCGCATGGGCGGTGGTGACACCGTCGCCGGTGGCCATCACGATTTTCAGGCCCGCCTCGTGCAGCGATGCGATGGCGGGGGCGGTGCTGGCCTTGATCGGATCGGCCACCGCAAGCAGGCCGGCCAGGACGCCATCGACCGCCAGATACATGACGCTGGCACCGGCTCGGCGCAGCTCTTCGGCCGGTGTGGAAAGAACGGAGGCATCGACCCCGACCTCGTGCATCAGCGCGGTATTGCCGATCGCCAGGATGGCGCCACCCACCTTGCCGCGTACCCCGATGCCGGTGGATGACTCGAAGCTCTCCGGCGTTTCCAGCGTCAGGCCGCGACGACGGGCTTCCGCGACGATCGCGTCGGCCAGTGGATGCTCGCTACCCTGATCGAGGCTGGCCGCCAGGCGCAGCACCTCCTGCTCGGTGAACCCTTCGGCCGCGAGCGCGGTGTGGAACGCCGGACGTCCCTCGGTCAGGGTTCCGGTCTTGTCCACGATCAGGGTGTCGATCTTGCGGAGGTTCTCGATCGCCTCGGCATCGCGGAACAACACGCCTTCCCCGGCGGCACGGCCGGTCGCCACCATGATCGACATCGGCGTGGCCAGTCCCAGCGCGCAGGGGCAGGCGATGATCAGTACCGAGATCGCGTTTAGAACAGCGAACGTCCACGACGGTTCCGGACCGAACAGCCCCCACACGAAGAAGGTGGCAACGGCAATCGCCAGGACCGCCAGCACGAACCAGTAAGCCACCTTGTCGGCCATGCGCTGCATCGGTGCGCGCGAACGTTGCGCCTGCGCGACCAGTTGCACGATCTGCGACAGCACCGTCGCCGAACCGACTTTCTCCGCCCGGATCACCAGGCTGCCGGTGCCGTTGAGGGTCGCGCCGATCACGCTGGAACCGATGATCTTCTCGACCGGGACGGGTTCCCCGGTCAGCATCGACTCGTCGACATGCGAGCGCCCTTCGATCACTTCGCCGTCCACCGGCACCTTTTCACCGGGGCGTACCCGCAGGCGGTCACCGACGTGAACGTGGCTGAGTTCGACATCCTCCTCGCCGCCATCGTCGCGCAGGCGGCGTGCGGTCTTTGGCGCCAGCCCCAGCAGGGCCTTCAAGGCAGTCGATGTCTTCGAGCGGGCCCGCAGTTCGAGCAGCTGGCCGAGCAGGGTCAGCGAGACGATCACCGCAGCGGCTTCGAAGTAGACGCCCACGCGGCCGTGCTCGTGAAACGACTCCGGGAACAGGTCCGGTGCCATGGTGGCCACGATGCTGTAGCCGAACGCCGCACCGACGCCAATGCCGATCAGGGTCCACATGTTGGGACTGAGGTTGCGGACCGACTGCACGCATCGAACGAAGAACGGCCAGCCTGCCCACAACACCACCGGGAGGGTCAGTACCAGCTCGATCCAGGTCCGGGTGTCCACCGGCAACCGGGGGAAGCGGTGGCCGAACATCGCCAGCACCAGCACCACCAATGTCGCCGGCAAGGTCCACCAGAAGCGGCGGCTGAAATCGCGCAGTTCGGGATGGTCCTCATCGTCCAGTCCCGGCATTTCCGGTTCCAGCGCCATGCCGCAGATCGGGCAGATGCCGGGACCGTCCTGACGCACTTGCGGATGCATCGGGCAGACATACATCGTTCCCGCCGGTGCCTGCGCGGGGGCGTCATCGGGTCGCCGGGTCAGATATTTGGCCGGATCCGCCACGAAGCGTTCAAGGCAGCGCGCCGAGCAGAAATGGTGCGTTACCCCATCATGTTCGGCGTGATGGGCGGTCTGGTCTGGATCGACCTGCATGCCACAAACCGGATCGATCGCGGTGGTCCCCGCGCCGGGGTGGGTGTGACGTCCGTGGTTGTCGGCGCCCGTGTGGTGATGGTGGGTGTTCATGCATCCTCCCATGACGATGGCAATGGCTTGACGTTGATCGACGTGTCAATGCCCATGGTGGGCGAAGTCGGACGTCGTGCCGTCGCGGCTGACCAGCTCAACCACGTAAGGCTGGACGCGGCCATCGGGCATCTCCATGCCCGGCGAGCCGGCCGGCATGCCCGGCACGACGAGGCCCTTGGCATCGGGCTTTTCAGCCAGGAGCCGCTTGATGTCCAGCGCCGGCACATGGCCTTCGACGAAATAGCCGCCCACTTCGGCGGTATGGCATGACCCTTTGCCGAACGGAATGCCGACCCGACTCTTCACCGAATCGAGGTCGTCGACATCGCGCACGTCGACGTTGAAGCCGGCGGCACGCATATGGTCGACCCACGCGCCGCAACATCCACACGTAGCGCTTTTGTACACCAGCATGACCGGAAGCGATGCGTCCGGTGAGCTTGCTGTTGCGGCATGGATTGTCGCGGAGGATGGCTGGCTGGACGGCGCATCGACGGGGTGGGTGCAGGCACCAAGCGCGCTGAAGGAAACAACGGCGATTGCTGCGAACAAAACGTTTCTTGCATTCATGGCTGAGAGGCTCATTCGTTTCACGGTCACTCTCCCGATACCGGTGCGGATTGCCACTGGATGGACACGATCTTCCAGTCTTTGCCATCCTTCTTGAGGTTGAGCAGTTCGCGGCTGCGCAGCGTGGTCGGCTTGCCCTTGACCGTGGCCTGGATGTCGCTCTCGCTGCCGACCATGGCGGTGTCGCCCATCGGCATCGAGCCCAGCGAGACCGGGGTGATCTTCGCGGTTTTCAGGAAGGCGATGTCCTCGCCCAGGTGACCGCTGGCATACGCTTCGCGCGACTGCACCTGACCACCTTCGCTGATGCTGACATCGGGCGCCAGCAACGCCAGAACGGCGTCCCGATCGCCGCTGTGCAGCGCCCTGTGGAAGGCCTCTGCCACGGCCTCGGCCGCCGGCACCGCGTGCGGCGTCAGCCCATCCATCGACAGTGGAGCTTCCACTGTCGATGTCGCAGCAGCGTCTTCGTGATCATGACTGTCCGCGGCGGCCGCACCGTGGCTGTGCCCGGACTCGGGCTTGGCAGGCATCTGCATGCCCGGCATGTCCGCCGCGTCGTGCGCGTCTTCATCGGCGGACCCACCATGGCTGTGTCCACCCTCGTCGTCCATGTCGTGGTCTACGGGAGCCCTGGCCACCATGTCCTTGTATTGCGCCGGCGTCATGTCGGGCAACTTCTGCAGGAAGGCGACCATGCTCCACATCGTCGGGTCATCATGGCTGAGTCCCCACGCGGGCATCGCGCTCATCTTGATGCCGTGCTTGATCACCCAGAAGGCTTCCTTCGGTTCGACTCGCACTTGCGACAGGTTCGGCGGCTGCGGGTACAGCCCGGGACGGATTTCCGAATCCTTCATGCCGGGCTTGAGATGGCATTGGGTGCACATCGCTGCGTACTGGCCGGCACCTTTCAGGATCAGCTGCTCGTCATTGAGGTCGGGTACCGTGATGTCTTTCGAGCGGGCGTGGATGGATCGCTCGCGCAGGGTCTGCAGGACCGCAAAGACCGGCTTGGTGTGGTGATCGTCGGCACCGATGTTGTAGATACCGGAGTAGACGAACACGCCGGCACCGGCAGCGAGGATGGCCAGGACGGCGACGACGGTGATGCTGTGATGCTTGATGTGCTGCTTCATGATGTTTCCCCTTAAAACCAGATGCGGACGCCGGCCACAATCTGCCGGTCGAGAACGGGTTGATGATCCTGCCGCGCGTAGTCGGCGGTGGTACCGATGCGGCGCACCCAGTTCACGCCGATGTACGGCGCAAACTGCCGACGGATTTCGTAACGCAGACGCAGGCCGAACTGCACATCGGACACGCCGCTGCCGATCCGACGCTGCGGATCGTTCTTGCCGTAGAGATTGATCTCCGCTTCCGGCTGCAGGATCAGACGCTGGGTGAAGAGCATTTCGTATTCGGCCCGCAGGCGGGCCGCGGTACGACCGGAAGCTCCGACGTATCCGGTGGCTTCTACTTCGAACCAGTACGGTGCCAGGCCCTGCACGCCGAAGGCCGCCCACGTACGCTTGGGACCTTCGCCCACGTCCTGGCGACCGCCGAGCTGGGTGCTCCAGAACGTGGCGATGTTGTGGTTCCAGAATGCTTCGAGATCGCCGTCTTCCAGCTTGCCGCGGCTGCGTTCACCCTCGGTGCGAATCCACAGTTTGTTCTCGTCGTTGCCGTACCAGCCTTCGGCTTCCCAGCTCTGACCATTGGCATCGCGGCCATGAAAGGCTTCAAGCTGATCGATCAACAGCATACCCAGCGGTGCGTTGTCGGCCATGTCCATGCCCTTCATGGAACCGTAGCCCACGCCGTCGGAGTAATCCGGACTGCGTGCATTCGGCGGCGGACTGCCGCCCTGCATCGGACCCATCGTCATGCCCGGCATCGCGCCCATGCCGGCCATACCGCCTTGATCCTTCTGCGGCATCGCGCCGTGATCCATCCCGTCCATGCCACCATGTTTCATCCCTTGCGTCGCTCCCGGACTCATGCCGGGCATCGACGCGTGATCCATCCCTGACATGTCGCCGGTGGGTACCGCCGACGCGGCAGGCTTCGCGGGCATCGGCATGCCTTGCATCGCGCCGTGGTCCATACCTGGCATGGTGCTGTGATCCATACCCTTCATGCCGCCCATGTCGTGGGAAGCGGGCGTCGACGGGGCCGGGGCGGGTTTCTTCCTAGCCTTCTTGGTAGGTGCTTTCGTTGCTGGTTTCGCGGTGCTGCTCGCAGCAGCCGGCATGGTCATACCCGGCATGCTGCCGTGGTCCATGCCGGGCATGGAACTCATGTCCATCGACGATGTGCTGCTGGACGCGGGTGCACTCTGCGCCGTGACCACCGGTGGCAACGCCAGCAATAGTGCGGCCAGCAACGCGGAACGCAGCGGGACGACTGAGGTGTTGCGACGATGCATGTTCATGAGACCACCACCTCGCGGAACATGCCCGCTTCCATGTGATACAGCAGATGGCAGTGGTAGGCCCACCGACCGGGGTTGTCGGCCGACACCGCATACGTGATGCGCTGGGCCGGCTGCACGTTGATGGTGTGCTTGCGCACCTGGAACTGGCCTTCGGGATTCTCCATCTCGCTCCACATGCCGTGCAGGTGGATCGGGTGGTTCATCATGGTGTCGTTGACCAACACGATGCGCAGCCGTTCGCCGCTGTTGAAATGCACCGGCTTGGCGTCGGAAAACTTCACGCCATCGAACGACCAGATGAAGCGCTGCATGTTGCCAGTCAGGTGCAGCTCGATCTCGCGGCTGGGTTCGCGCGCGTCGATCGGTCCGCCGATGGTGTGCAGGTCGGCGTAGGTCAACACGCGCCGGCCGTTGTCGCGCAGGCCGATGCCTGGATCGTCGAGGTTGGTGCGCGGCATGTCGACGTGCATGTCGACGCCTGGGCCGTATTCGGTGCGGGCGTGGCGCACCACCGGAGCAGCGGGTGCCATGCCCGGCATCGCACCGTGATCCATACCGGGCATACCCTGCATGCCGCTCATGCCCGACATACCCTGCATGCCACCATGTCCGGAGTCACCCATCGCCATCGCACCCATCATGTCCTGCATGGCCAGCCACTGGATGGGGTCGGGCTTGGGCACGTCCGCTTCCATGCCAGCGCGCGGTGCCAGCGTGCCGCGGGCATAACCCGAGCGGTCGATCGACTGGGCGAACAGCGTGTAGGCGCGCTCGTCCTGCGGCTCGACGATCACGTCGTAGGTTTCGGCGACCGCGATGCGGAATTCGTCGACCGCCACCGGTTCGACGTCCTGGCCGTCGGCCGAGATCACCGTCATCTTCAGGCCCGGAATGCGCACATCGAAAATCGTCTGCGCGGAGCCGTTGATGATGCGCAGGCGGATCTTTTCCCCGGGGCGGAACAGGCCTGTCCAGTTGCCGGCCGGCGCAGCGCCGTTCATCAGGTAGGTGTAGGTGTAGCCGGAGACGTCACCCAGATCGGTCGGGTTCATGCGCATCTCGTTCCACATCTTGCGCATCGACAGCGCCTGACTCAGTCCCTTCTCGCGGACATCGCGGAAGAAATCCGGCACGGTGGGCTGGGCGAAGTTGTAGTAATCGCTCTGCTTCTTGAGCTTGGCGTAGATGCGCTCGGGGTTCTCGTCGGTCCAGTCGTTGAGCATCACCACGTAGTCGCGATCCGTTGGGTAGCGGTCGGGGCCGGCCGGCTCGATCACCAGCGGGCCGTACAGCCCGGTCTGTTCCTGGAATCCCGAATGCGAGTGGTACCAGTAAGTGCCGGCCTGGCGGACCTGAAAGCGGTAGACAAAGGTTTCACCGGGGGCAATACCATCGAAACTGATACCCGGCACGCCGTCTTCCTGGAACGGCAGGATGATGCCGTGCCAGTGGATCGATGTCGGCACGCGCAAGCGGTTGGTCACGCGAAGGTTCACTGTGGTGCCTTCCTTCCAGCGTAGGAGCGGGCCGGGAATGCCGCCATTGACGGTGGTGGCCAGGCGCGTGGCCCCGGTGTAGTTGACCGGCGTCTCGGCAATATCGAGCGCGAAGTCGGTGCCACTCAGCACCGTGGGGTGGCCGGGGCTGGTCAGCGCCCACACGTTCGGGGGGCGCAGCAAGCCGAGGCCGGCCACGGCGCCGCCGATGGCGACACCCTGGACGAAACGACGACGCGAAAAATCCACCGGTGGGCGGGGAAACATGTTCATGGACTCTCTCCTGGACAGACGGTATCGATCACGCCGATACCGATCACAGCCGATTGCCGCAGCCATCGATACGCGACAGCCGCAAGCAACGCTCATCAACAATGAGGAAGAGTCAGACCGCCGGTGGTCGCAAGGGAGGGGCAGTATTCAACGAGGGTGCGCTGCTGGGCAGCGGCATGGCATAGCGGGCAGTAGTCGCGACCGAGGCCATAATGACAGCCGCTGCGGGTGGCAACGTGGTACTGCACATTGCCGCACAATTGCATCCGTGTCCCGTTATGCCATCGCAGCAACCGGCCTGATCGTCGCAACAGGATCGGGATCCCTTGACCGCGACGTGGTGATGACAGTGTTCACTGACCGCCGCAATCGTTGTATGCACGACATGGGAATGAGGACTTCCCATCATGCCCATCGGGGCAGCGGCCAATGAGTTGATGACCAGCATCAGCCACGCCAGCGCGCCCATCGCCCGGAGGCGACGTGAACGGGCGAGCAGACGTAGCGAGAAGGTCATGAAGCGAGCTTACCCGTGTGACTTGACACGCTCAACCCTGGAGGTGGGTTCAGCTGTCTCACGGCTTGCTGAAACCCATGTGCAGCGTGATCTTGTCGCCGGCTTTCAGGCCGGCCATGGTGGCTGGCGGGAAATGCAGCTTGAGCGCCATGCCTTCGGATTCCGCCTCGACCAGGCCGGTCTTCGCATCTGCTTCCGTCACGGTCGCTGGCATGCTGTGCATGCCCATCATGCTGCCGTGCATACCCTTCATGTCCGAGTGCATCGCACCCATCTTGTCCATGCCGCTTGTGGGCGTGCCGTCCTGGGCTACGGCGACACCACTGATGACCAGCGCGAGCCCCAATGAACCGAGCATCGAAACCAGAGGTTTGCGAGAAATAATCATTGACCGTCTCCAACAGTGATCGGTTTGGCCCCCTGTGTTACTCCACGCGCTTGGCGTGGCCAGAGGATTAGTCCTTGCCCTTTCTTGCCAAGTACGGTGTCGCCCAGATCATGGCGTGGCGGTTTGATGCGTGCGCACTCGGCGCAGGGCATTCCTTAACTTTGCAGCCGCACGAATCTTGATGCACATCTTTTCAGGCGTGGCTCCTCGCATGCGCGCTTCATTAGTGTAGGGATCCGTCGTTTCCCTAGGTGGCTTGGCCGGTATGGTTTCAATGGTGATCCTGAGCAAACCTGGCAAAATGAACTCGCCGGCGCTACCCGGTATCAGGGACTGCACCACGATGTCTTCCAGTTCCCTGAGTACCATCACGGTCTTGTTTGCGGACAGGCCTGTCGCCTTGGCAAGTTCGATGATGAGCCCAGCCCTAGCCAAGGGTTGCTTGAACGGGGGGCCGAGAGAGCGTCGTGGATGAGCCATAGTCAGAAACCTTCGATCTAGGTGACGTGTCAACGAGTTGCACGGCGAACACGGGTCTTTGCCGCTCGACCTGAATTCGTCTTGTTTGTTTTGGCTTGCTCTTGGATCTGTCGCTCCAACGCCGCGATCTTTGCGTCCTTGCTCGCAAGCGAGGCTTCCATTTCCTGTAGCTCAACTCGGAGTCGATGCGGTTCTGCTTGGCGGGTACCGTCGCGGACGGCCCGCTGATAAGGCGTTTGCGATGCAATGTTGCGCTGTCCCAAGCGCATGGCCGTTGCATGCATTACATCCTCAACCGCCGTAGACAGGCCCATGCTTCGCCGCGCGACCAGGTCATCCCGAGTTGATTCGTCGGCGAACTTGCGACGCAGACTGTGGTGACCAGCCCCGATCTTGGCCACGACCCCGATTGCGCGAAACGCGCTACCCATCAACTGCACGATGGTTTTACCGCCCAGAGGGCGTCCCGTCTTTCCGCTCAGAAAGAGGCGCTGCTGTGCCTGCTGCTCGGTCCACCGATGTTTGGCAAGCCATCGTTGCCTGGCCTCGATGTGACGCGCAATACGAAGAACAAGTGTGAGTGGAACAGTGAAATTGTTCTGATAGGCGAATTTCTGCACCGAGGGTGTCACCACCAGACCCTCCTCCTCGGCCTTTTCAATCGCCTCCTCGCTGAAGGCGTCGACCGTGAGGTATGTAAGCGTTCCTGCACGCCAACCTACGCGATCGGATAACTCCAGGATGATCTGATTGCGTTCGACGATGAACGGATCTGTACCCTTGGCAAAGAACCTGGCGATGCGCTGCTTGTCTTTTCCAGTTGCAAAATACTGGGAGCCGCCGGCCGTGCCGCTGACTCCGGTGAAACATAGCGGATAGAGATCAAGATCGACCTCGCGCTTCTTGCGTGAGCGGGGGCGTTTGCATTTGGGCTGGGTAATCGCGGAGTTGATGGCCAGGCCTGGCCCAATGACGCCATTGCACAAGCCCGCGTCCTGCTGCGCCCACCTGTAGTAGCGATAAATCCATTGCAATCGCACATTCACCGTGCGCTTGGCGGTGCGTTCATTCCCCTTGCTACGTTGCGAACCGAGCACCTGCTTGAGCGCAGCTTCACGAAACTTCTGCAAAGTGTCGTCACTCGCTCGCTCCCAAGTCACCTTCGCTTCCTCGAGATGGCGCAACCACGCGAGCAGCGCATAGGCCGCGGCCTCTACCGCTGCGGTGTATGCCCCTTGCGGCGCCGCCAACCTCTTTCTGCCAGCCAGCGAATCGACATAATCGTGGAACGGATCGAACAAGCGATGCTTCCGGTCGAAGAACACGGGCACTTTGCCTGTGCCGTTATCCACCCACTCAATGGTAGCCACGCGCTGGGTCATGACGCCCCCAAGATCTCCAGGACGTCGAGGAATGTCGACATCGGCACGGCCCGATTCATGAGCAGACTGCCAGCGCTTCCGTGCTGGCGTTCGCCCATGGCGGAGATATCCCCAATGCCGCGGATCCGCATGTCGTGATCAGCCAGTACGAAACCGTCACTGGTGGCAACCAATGCCTGCAGACGGGTGGCCGCGTCGGCACCCACGGGCTGAGGAAGATACAGAAAGCACTCACCGCTGCCACCCTCGCGCGCTAATCGACCGCGCAACTGGTGTAGTTGCGACAAGCCGAAGCGTTCGGCATTCACGATCACGACCGCTCGCAGATTACGGATGTTAAGACCTACTTCCACCACCGTAGTCGCCACGAGAATCTGTGCATGACCGCTTGCCAAGTCAGCGAACGCGATCTCCACATCGTCCGGATCAGATTCCCCGTGGAGCGATCTCACCAGCCCGGGGAATAGCCACTCCCACTTTTCCGCTACGCGCGCGACCGAAGGCAGGGAGCCGCCTTCATCCTCCTCATCCTCCTCGCGCCGGGGACAGACAATCAGCACCCGGCCTCCCTGATCAATGATCTGGTGCAGCCGATCCACCATGCGCGAGGCGCCGGCACGCTCCACGATCTGGGTGCGTATGTCCTGCGGGCTGTGACGCTGGGTCAAGCGGATCACGTCCAGTTTTCCGTACATCAGCAATGCCTGGGTACGCGGAATTGGCGTCGCGCTGATTTCTACCAGATGAGTGCCATCCTGGGATAACGCCCGTCGCTGATCAACCGAGAAGCGGTGCTGCTCGTCCACGACGCAGATATCCAGACGCCCGACGTCGCGGAACAACATGGCAGTCGTACCGATCAGCCACCGGGCGTCAGCCACGTCACGCACACCGGATTTTCCGGTTACGAGTGTGGCACCCCATTCCGGGAACAGCCGGGAGATCTCTTCGTGGGCCTGAACGGCCAAACGCTCGTTCGGGAGCAGGACCGCGGCCCGCGCACCCACACGAACTCCGGCGGCCGTCGCGAGCTGGTAGACGATCGATTTACCCATGCCTACGTCGGCGTTGATCAGCGTAGACGAGGTCATCTCTCCCCCAAAGCGGCGCACCAGTTGCGCCACAGCGCTCCTCTGCTCGTCTGTGAGTTGGAACGGGGTACGGGTGAGTAAGTCCCTCCACTCGTCGATATGAAGCTGCTGGCGAACCGGTGGATGTTCGTGTTGCAACTGCCGCAGTTCACCGACTGTCAGTAAGGCCGACAACCGCTCCAAGCTCCACTGTGCACGCTCTCCTGCCGCGGGCGAAGTCGGCAGGTGCGCTTCCCAGAGCAGGTCTTCCAAGGTGCCATGTGGCCGCGCCAGCAGCTGGCGCAAGGCCGACTCGTCAACAAGGGTACGAGCGTCCGCGCGAAGCTTTGCCGCGCAGGCGGGAATCGCCTGAGGCAGGAGCGCCGGAATCACGCGCCTGGCCATTGCCAACGACAGGACTCGGGCTTTGCCCGGATAGTGCGGCACCACCCGTCCCAGTACGTTCGGGTCCAACAAGACCGGATTATTCAAATAGACATGCGCACCGACCTGGTTCAACGTGCCGGCAAGTGCGACCTGTTCGCCCGCCTCCTCCAGAGCCTTTTGAAAGGAACGCGCATCTCCGAATAGGGAAAACTTGATCCGCATCCCATGCGTGTCGACGAGCGAGCCCTGTGCTTGCGGACTGTGGCGCCCGCCGCGACGCCCTGCATGCCAACGGGTGCGGAAATCTCCCGCATAGTGGCCAATGAGGACCTCTTCGCGATCCGAAGCAGTCAGCCCGAAAAACCGGCTGATCGGCTCCCTGGCATCCAGGAATCGCGAAGGCAGATACAGTGGCACCTGCCATAGATCGGCCACACCGACCGCCTGCAAGCGTTTCAAGGCCTTGGCTGCATCCACATCCGCACCCAAAGCTTCCGCCAGTGCCTTGGCCTGTTCGGAAAGAGTCGTGTTGGCGCGGGGGGGCGTCGCCATGGTATTCACGTAGGCATCCTTGTCTACTGTACCTGTCGAATGGGTGTGGCCTTGCGCAATGTGTCAGTGAGTTCCGCTACTTGTTTGCGCAAGTCCATAATTTCCCTGTCTTGTTGCTTGAGACCTCGGTCCATCTGCTCGATCGATTGCTTGTGTGCACGCTGTTCCGCAAACAAGGAAGCTCGCAGTTCGCGCGCCTCTTGGCGCGCCCGTCGATAGCCCAGGAGTGCGCCGGCGCGCTTTTCACGCTCGATGCGGATGCGCTCCTCGGCCGCGTCCACCACCACACGTGGATCTAGGCGCTTTCGCGCATTCATGGCCTGCTCGGCGATTGTCTTGAGTAGCGCTTTAACCTCCCGCAACCGCTTGGCATCGGAGGTCAGCGTCTGGAAAGCATTGCGCCTCAAAAGCCTGCCTTGCGCCTGCACTGCCTTTCCGTTCTGCGATCCGTCCCAAGCACAAAACGTTCGCAGGCTGGTCGGAAACCACTCCAATTCCAATGCCTGCCCGGCATTCCGGCACAACGGAATGCCATTGCGAGCCCACTTCTCCAGCAGGATGCATTTTGCGTCGATCGACGACAAGGCCTCATCGCGAAGTCGTCGGGAGATATGGTTCTTGGAGATGTTCATGATGTGGTTGAGTCAGGCGAGGCATGGGCCAAGGGCCGATACCGGGCCATCAACTCCCGTTCCAGATCGATCAGTTCGTGAAGTCGGCGCGAAGCCGCTAGTATCGCCTCACGTTCGATGGCATCCACTGTTGTTTTTGCCTGTGCCTCCAACTCCATGGCTTCCTGTTCCACGTTACGAAGGAATGCTTCGGATGTGCTGTGGAAGGGACACGCACTGCAGATGCCTATATCGGCTTGTTCGCGATGAAGCTGGCCGTTACTCCCGCAGCGCGCGCGGCGCGCCATGCGAGCTCCGGTCGCCCAACACGCGCCATGACGGAAAGATGTCGATAGGTAGCCGCGCCGGTCCACGTTGCTACGCACGGCAGCAAGCGCCTCATCCAGGTCAGAATCAGCAAATTCAACCCTGCGAGCGAGGCGCTTGACCCACTGGCGAACGCGGCGGGTCATCGGCCCGCCTGCGGAGGTCGATGTGAGCATCGCGTGCAACAAGTCGTCGGCGTACTGCCGCTGCGCCTCTGTCAGTTCCTCGATTGGGAAACAGTCTGCGCGAAGGCGATAGACCTTCTCAATCCGCTCCGCTTCTTCCCGCATGCTTGGATCGGTGATATAAACCCGCGTGGACTCCATGTCCATGTGGCACAGGTACTCGGATAACGCCTGCAACAAGGGATGTTCCCAGCGATACACATAGATCAATGCGAAAAAGCGGCGGAATGAATGACTGCGACGCGCTTCTTCACCCACACCGGCTTCCTTGAAAAAGCGTCCGCTATGGCATTCGAAAGCGTATTGATGAGGAACGACGTCCTCACCCAGCAATACCCGATATGTTGGAAATACGAATAGCTTGCGCTTTCGCAATTCATCCAGTGACAGGCTTGAACTGTCCTTCTCCTGCGGAAACATGGCCAGACGCAGCCGCTCCAAAACCCGGACGGCATCCACCGTAAGCTTATTCGTGGACATCCGCATCCACTTGCGCCAGGTCTTTTCGATATAGATGTCCAGTTCATGGGCATCAATAAATGGATCCGAAGGCAGCAGGCAGCCGAGATACAACCCCCACGGGCGGCTGCCCTCACCCAGCACCTCATTCTTGCGCCTACCCTGGTTGATGCCAACGATGATCATGGCTGCAGTCTGCAAGTCCTGAATCAACTCCACGACCGTAGTGTCTTCGTCTCCTTCTCCCGCTCGTACGGCGCCTGTGAGCTGACCCGGCAAACCATTTTTCGCCTGAATTGCCGGATACGCTTCGCGCAAACGCTGTGTCGCATAGGCTTGGATGGAAGACGCTGCACACCAGCGATATCGAGCCTCTTCGAGAGCATCGCGCCATACGTGCACCAGTTCTATGACGCCGTCACTACGTTCGTAGATCCACTTCAGCGCCAAGCCCAGTAGCTTGGCGGCCTCCTCTACTGGGAGATTTCGTGTGCGGCCATCAGGCCGTCCACCTGACTGCCGAGCGTGCTTCCGGGTGTTTGGAAAAGGCTCGAAAGTCAGGCGATCCAGGATTTCTGGCATTTGCGCCAAACGATTCAGAGCAACGAAGCAATTCTTGAAGGATGACTCCGACCAGCCCTCTCCTCTCTTGGCCACCTTTCGCGACTGGCGGGACGGATAACCGGTCAGTGCGGCCATGGCCTCGCGGAACTCCAAGGGAAACTCACGACTCGTGATCAGGAAACCCACCTCCCGCGACAGCGCATCGGCCGAAACGCAGCAAACCTTGTTCTTCACTGAGACGATGGAATTGAGAATATGCGCGTCCTTTCCGGCGCGCTCGACGACTTGATCCAGTCGCTCGGGAACAGACAGAGCAGAGAACCACCCATACGGCCTGAGAGCAATGGCGAATTCCTCAAGGTCTTGCGGGCGAAGGGCCGAAAGCTTGTATACGCGTTGTTCCACGCACCATGCAAAGAAACGAAGCACATGATTCAAGCCATTGATCGCCGCCCCCAATGCATCATGTCCGCTAAATTCGTTGAGCGAGAGGACCAAGTGCGTCCGCGCAGTATCTAGCCAATGCGGGAACTGGCCCAATGTGAGTCCGTGATCAAACGGCCCTCCCAGCGCGCGATTTGCTGGAAGTGGCACCTTTGCCAAGTCGATGATCCGCTCCACTCCCTTCTCACCGCGCAAACGCAAGAGGCTGTCACCCCAAGCACTCAAGATGCGCGGATTGAAGGGCACGTCTTCCGGCCACGCTGAAGCCCGTTCCATCCCTCGGATTTCAGTAGCGCCCGCGGGAATCAGCTTGGCTTGAACATTCATGTCGACATCTCCAGCAGCGCTGCATATGGCGAATCGAAGACGACCGCCCACAATGCAGCCGTAAATTCAATCCGGGGGCGATGAATGTGCTCAAACCGATCGGGAGCCTGTGCGCGCAGTCGCTGCCAATGAACTGCGTAATACGCACGTTGCCGTGCCAGGTGTTGGATCCGCAGCAGGTCCAACGTCAACGGCGCTGCCGGATTCGCCATCCAGACATCGCACGTCGCAGGCATTGCTTGCTCGGCGGTGGCGTGGTCGCTGATTGGGAACAACAGCCGTCGATTCACCTCGCTTCGATCCATTCCGCGCTTTTCAACGTAGTCGTCGCCCTCGACGGCCCATACGATGGTTACGGCCAATTGCCGTTGGAACTTCGCAATATTCGCCCGATTCAGGATGCTGATGACCGAATGACGGAGATAGGTCGAAGTGGTTGCCAGATCGGCATGCCCCATGCTGGCCTGGATCTCATGCGGGTCTTCATCGATGAGAAAGCGCGTCGCCATTCTCTGGTTGCGCAATTGCTCGCGTGTGAAGTGCGGTAGATCATGCTTCGCGATGAACTTCTTCCGAAGCTCCTCTTCCGTCCCCAAGCCAAAAACACGACGGTAGTCTTTCTTGGCCACCATGGCGACAAACACGCCTTCCCGCTCCCGCCCCCAATACGCGTCCACGTGGTGGCTGTGCTCGAGCATTAACTTCAGGCCGGACAATAGGTGTCTATCCGCATTGTCGGTACCACCGTACTGCATTTTCCCTGTCTTTTCCTTCATTGCCTGCAGATCTACTACCGACCCTCGGATCGATATGCCATCGGCTTGCAGATTGCGCACAGTCGCGCGATTCCAACCAGTCTCGGCCTGAATCTTGATTTCTATGGCCAGCTGCACCCAACGCGGCACGTACCAGGCGCTCAGCGCCACCCAGGCCAGACGGGCCGGACCGTTTGATACCGCACCACACCAGTCGATCAACGCCAGGAACCGCTCGGCCAGACGCGGAAAAGCAGGCGAAATGCGGAACAGATATTTCTTGGATCGCCATGCGAAGTCCTGCGCCTCCCGGTAAAGCTCCCTTGAGCTGGTAGCCGCGACAATGACGCGAGCGATATCCGCCAAGTCTGCGGTCTTCATCCAGTGCGAAAGCCATTTCGGACTCGAACAAACGCCGATGATCGTATCGACATGATGTTGCATATCCGCAGGCAAAGGATCGCGCCCCGCATTTTCGAGAAATAATCGCCAATCCAGAAATGCGTCGATTTCTTCATTGCACGCGGCGTGCACACGTGCGAGCCGATCTTCGAGATGCGCTGTCGCCTTCTCCCTGGCTTCCTCTGGCGAGCCCCAAGCGACATTAATGATGGCTGGTCTATTCGCCGGATCGATTGCGCGGACATCAGGCTGATCGCTCAGCAAGCCACGATTTTTCCGCGCTATTTGGACAATTTGCCTGCCGGGAAACCTGAGGATTTTTCCCTGACGCGCGAAGACCGCGATGATGTGCGTCTTGAACGTTGCGACGTAGCCGCTTTTCGTCCGAATCGTGTACGCGCCCTTGCTCAAGCGTTTTTCTAGACCGTCAACGAGATGAATTGCATCCGCCTGCGTCAACTTGGATCCCTTGGTCCCAAGTACGCGCCGCGAGTCTTTGCTGATTCCATCCCATAGCTTCCCAGCTTCCGGTGTTACGAGCCATTGGATCCACCGTAACATCGACTGCGCTTCATAGTGATCAGCTGGTGTTGGAAATGCCTCCAGCATATCGTCAAGCAACCCACCCCTCTCAATACGTAGGGCCTTGAAGTCGACGACCATGCCGGGAAATGTTTCACGACCATGCGGCTTATTACGCGTGGGCAGGAACAGCCGGCGCTGATCCGACCAGCGCAACCGAATAGCGAGGGCATCGAGGTCACGCTGTAAGTTGTCTGAGCCGCCATAACGCCCGATGCTCTGCAGCGAGACTCGAGCCAACGATGACAACACAAAGAGGCTGACGCGAGGCCCAGTATCCGTTATCCGAATGGCGCGCGCGGGCAGCCCTTTGGATTCGACATAGCGAAGGATTGCGTCAACATCTCTCGCAGCTGTCGCTTCGCGGTAAGTCGAAAGCGAATGATCAGCCAAGAATGCCTTGATCTGGCTATCGACGTACTGGATCCGCTTTTGCATCGCCTCCTTTCCAAGGAAATATTCGACGATCTTCTTGACCAGAGGGTAGCTGGATTTCCCATTGGCAAGACAACGCTCCAACCTATGGCAAATTTCCACTCCATGGCTTTCCATGACGTCGACGAAGTGCCGGGGATACTTGTTGTTCCAGGCACCAGCGTTACACATGAACATCCCGATGGAGACTGGGCCATAAGGGCTAGGCATCTCAATCCTGCGTTTCCCCTTGCATGGACGAATGCGGGAAACACCGGGAGTCATCGCATCGTGAATCGCCTTGAGGAAGCAGACCAGCAATCCCTCGCCTAAGGCATGAATTCGGCGCTCATCACTACCCTGAACGCTCAGGGAAGGGTTTTCATCTGCTACAGAAGGTGCAAGTTGTATTTTTCCGCTGGTTGACATGGGCTGTTGTTACCATTAACGGCCCGCCTAGCCTAACATTCCGGTGCCGACGTCGCCCTGCACCAGCCGCAGCATCGGTCGCGGCTGCGCCAGGTCGCGCGCCACCTCCTCGCCGACGCGCTGCTGGGCCGCGGTCAAGCGGAACGGCAGGCTTGCCAGCAAGCGCTGGCGCAGCTCGCCCGTACCGCCCAGCGCCGGTGCGCGGCGCAGCCGCACCGCGGCGCGCATCCGCTTCAGGCTGAGGTGCTGGGTCAGCAATTCCTCGAACACCAGCCGCTGCTGCGCCGGATGCCGGCCCAGCATCAGCTGGTCCAGGCGGGCGTCCGGCGGCGGACGATGCACGTACAGCAGCGCATCGCGCAGCGAGGTGAGGCCGTGCCGCGCGCACAACGCCGGCGGGATCAGCTCCAGCTGCGCCGCCGGCGGCAGCAGCGCCAGCGCCTTGCCGATCACCCCGGCCAGGCGTTTCGGCCCCAGCCCCTCCGTGGTCGGGTAGACCGGGCTGAGCGCGTCGTCGACGGCGACGGCGGCCGTCTCGTCCAGGCGCCGGTAATGCGGATGCACCATTTCCAGGCCGTGTGCGCCGTGGCGCACTTCGCCATAGCAGAGCAGTCGCGTGCCCGGCAGCAGTTGCTCGGCCTGCGCGCGGTTGAAGTGGAAGAAGCGCAGCACCAGGGTCTGCCGGCTGGCATCGCCGATCGCCACCTTCAGCTGCGGGCGATAGCGAAAGCCGCGCTCGACCGCCTCGACCACGCCCTCGACCTGTGCCCGCTCGCCCGGCCGCAGCTCGGCGATCGCGGTGATCCGGGTCTTGTCCTCGTAACGCAGCGGCAGGTGGAACCAGAGGTCCTGCACCCGCTCCAGCCCGAGCCGGGCCAGCGAGGCGACCCGCGCCGGACCGACGCCCGGCAGCGTGCCGACCGGGGCCAGACCCGGATCGACGTCGGCAGCGGGAGCGGAACGGGCGATGCGGGTAGCCATGGCCTGCAAGCCTAACCGAGCACCGCTCTCCATCGTGAACCGCGCGCCGCCAGCGCGTGTCGGCGCGCAACGCCCAGGACGTTCAGTCCAGCACCATCACCGCGTCGACTTCGACCTGCGCCGCCTTCGGCAGGCCGGACACCTCGATGGTGGAGCGCGCCGGGTACGGCTGCTGGAAGTACTCGGCCATCACCGCGTTGACTGCAGCGAAGTTCGCCAGGTCGGTGACGTAGATGCCCACGCGCACGATCTGCGCCAGCGAGCCGCCGGCCGCTGCGGCCACGGCGGTGAGGTTGTCGAACACGCGCCGCGTCTGCGCGGTGATGTCGCCGTCGACCAGCGCGCCGGTGGCCGGGTCCAGCGGGATCTGGCCGGAGAAGTACACCGTATTGCCGGCACGCACGGCCTGGGAGTACGGGCCGATCGCGGCGGGGGCTTGCTCGGTGGAGATGATGCTGCGGGACATGGCTTGCCTCGGGTGGTGAGGAGTGGGAAAGCCATGGATGTTAGCAGCACCCGTTTCCGGCTCCCTCGCCCTCGCCTACAGGGGGTAGCGATAGGCGCCGCTGACCACACCGGTGCGGCGCACGCGGCGGATCACGTCGGCCAGGTGCTTGCGGTTCTTCACTTCCAGCGCGAACAGCAGCGTGGCCGCGGCGGCATCACGCTCGACGTACTCGACGTTCTCGATGTTCGAGTCGGCGGCGGCGATCGCGGCGGCCACGGTGGCCAGCACGCCGGGACGGTTGATCACCTCGATGCGCAGCTCGGCGCGGTAGTCGCCCTGCACGTCGCGGTCCCATTCGATCGCCACGCAGCGCTCCGGCGACTTGCGCAGCTCGACCACGTTCGGGCACTCCTCGCGATGCACCACGATACCCTTGCCCGAGGACAGATAACCGATGATGTCGTCGCCCGGCAGCGGATGGCAGCAGTTGGCGAAGCTGAGCACGCCGCGCTCGGCGCCGGTGATGCGGATCTTCTCGTGCGCATGCGCCGACGCATGCCGCTTGCCCGCCTTCTTGCCGCGCGAGGCGAGCAGCTGGCTGGCGACCACGTCGGGCATGCGGTTGCCCAACGCGATGTCGGACAACAGCTCCTCCAGCCGCTTCAGCTTGGAGCTTTCCAGGAAGCGGTCGAGCACCGCCGCGGGAATGCCGTCCAGGCTGCTGCCCTGCGCGTCCAGCGCGCGGTCGAGCATGCGGTGGCCGAAGTCCACCGCATCCTCGTGCTGCAGGTGTTTCAGGTACTGGCGGATCGCGGTACGCGCCTTGCCGGTGACCACCACTTCCAGCCAGGCCGGGTTCGGTACCGCCGACGGCGCGGTGATGATCTCCACCAGCTGACCCGACTCCAGCTTCGCGCGCAGCGGCAGCAGCTTCTTGTCGACCCGCGCCGCCACCGCGTGGTCGCCCACGTCGGTGTGCACGGCGTAGGCGAAATCCAGCGCGGTGGCGTTGCGCGGCAGCGATAGGATGTCGCCGCGCGGGGTGAACAGGTAGACCTCGTCGGGGAACAGGTCGATCTTGACGTTCTCGATGAACTCCGACGACGACACCGTGCTCGCCGAGCTGTCGACCAGGCTCGACAGCCATTCGCGCGCCCGCGCCTGGGCGCTGTTGGCCGGGCCCGAATCGGTCTTGTAGGCCCAGTGCGCGGCCACGCCGCGCTCGGCCACCGAATCCATCTCGGCGGTGCGGATCTGCACCTCGATCGGCGCGCCGAACGGACCCAGCAGCACGGTGTGCAGCGACTGGTAGCCGTTCGCCTTGGGAATCGCGATGAAATCCTTGAAGCGGCGATCGACCGGCTTGTACAGCGCATGCACCACGCCGAGCGCCATGTAGCAGCTCATCGCGCTGTCGACGACCACGCGGAAGCCGTAGACGTCCATCAGCTGGGCGAAGCTCTTGTGGTCGTTGCGCATCTTCGAATAGATGCTCCACGGCGACTTGATCCGGCCGACCACGCGGGCCGGCAGGTGGTCGGCGGCCAGCCGCGCGGACAGCGCCGCCTCGATCTTGCCCATCGCCTCGCGGCGGTTGCCCAGCGCGGCGCGGATGCGTTCGCTGATCACCCGGTAGCGGTCCGGGTACAGCGCGCGGAAACCCAGGTCCTGCAGCTCCGCCTTGAACTTGTTCATGCCCAGGCGCTGCGCGATCGGCGCATAGATCTCCAGCGTCTCGCGCGCGATGCGGCGGCGCGACGGCGCATCCTTGGCGCCGAGCGTGCGCATGTTGTGCAGGCGGTCGGCCAGCTTGATCAGGATCACGCGGATGTCGCGCGCCATCGCCAGCAGCATCTTGCGGAAGCTTTCCGCGTCGGCTTCCTGGCGGCTGCCGAAGCGCATCTTGTCCAGCTTGGTGACGCCGTCGACCAGCTCGGCCACCACCTCGCCGAACTCGGTGGCCAGCGTCTCGCGGCTGAGTTCGGTGTCTTCCAGGGTGTCGTGCAGGATCGCCGCGATGATCGTCTCGGCATCCAGTCCGAGTTCAGCCAGGATGCCGGCCACCGCCACCGGGTGGGTGATGTACGGCTCGCCGCTCTTGCGCTCCTGCCCGGCATGCGCCTGCGCGCCGAGCTGGAACGCGCGCAGCACGCGATCGACCTGCGCCTCGGGCAGGTAGGCGACGCGTTCTTTCAGCGCCAGCGCGTACGGCGGCAGCGCGGACAGGTCGACCGTGGCGGAGGGGGTGGCCGCTGTCATCGGTGCCGGTTCCTGCTCAGGCGCCCGCCTCGCGGCAGGGGAAGCGGGTGGCTGCACGGCGCGCGCCGACCGTCGCACCGGGCCTGCCGGCGCGGCGGGTACGCTTGCTACAGCAGCCGCCGTCCATCAGTCGTCGCCGCCCTTGGACAGGTCGTCGTCGACCTCGGCCGCGGCCCATTCCAGCGCCTCGCGCTCGGCGCGCTCGCGTTCGGCCTTGTCGATCTGGTCGATGGTGGCCTGGTCGATGCGGCGCGCGGCGATCTCGCGCAGCGCCAGCACGGTCGGCTTGTCATGGTCGGGGTTGACGGCCGGCTCGGCGCCCTTTTCCAGCTGGCGCGCGCGCTTGGTCGCCATCAGTACCAGTTCGAAACGGTTGTTGACCACCTCGAGGCAGTCTTCCACGGTAATGCGTGCCATGCGAAATCCTTAGGGAATAAAACGACTTATATGGTCTCACAGTGTAGAGGAGCGAATGCTTTGCTGGCAATGCGGCTGCCGCGTATCATGGCGGGCTGGCCGTGAACCGGCGCGCACTGGCCGGAAGCCAGCCGAAAGCCGTGCAAGATACAAAACCAGACAGTACACTTACTGGCCCCACGACGCGAACCCCCGCACCGATGCCCCCATCGCCTCGATTCCCCAAGTTGCGCCGCTGGCTGCCCGTGCTCGCCATCGTCTTGCTGGCCGGCTGCACCATCGCCAAGCCGCGCACCGACGATCCGCTGGAGAAGTACAACCGCGGCGCCTACAAATTCAACGACGCGGTGGACAAGGCGGTGATCCGCCCGGTCGCGCTGGGTTACCGCAAGGTGACCAACCCGCCGGTGCGCCGCTCGTTCAGCGACTTCTTCACCAACATCCGCATGCCGGTCACGGTCGCCAACGACCTGCTGCAGGCGCGCCCGAAGCAGGCGCTGCAGAGTACCGGCCGCTTCCTGGTGAACCTGACCCTGGGCATCGGCGGCTTCTTCGATCCGGCCAGCCAGCTCGGGCTGCCGATCGAGGACAACGACTTCGGCGTCACCCTGGCGCGCTGGGGGGCGCCGGAAGGCGACTTCCTGATGCTGCCGTTCTTCGGCCCCAGCACCGCGCGTGACATCTGGCGCCTGCCGGTCGACAGCTACTTCTTCGATCCCTTGACCCTGTATGCGAACAACCATCACTACAACGGCCTGCAATACGTGCCGCAGGCGATGTATCTGGTGACCCTGCGCTCGCGCGCCATCGACGCAGAGGGCTTCCTGCAGTCCGCCTACGATCCGTACGTGTTCATTCGCGACGCGTACCGGCAGCAGCGCCTGTACAAGATCTACGACGGCAACCCGCCGGTCGAGATCATCCAGCAGATGCAGGGCCTGGACGAGAAGAATTTCGACCCCGAGGAACTGCTGGACCAGCAGCACCAGTGGGAAAACAAGCACCCGGAGAGCTCCGGAAAGCAGCCCTGAGCGCGACGCAGGGTCGATACGAAGAAGGGGCCCCGCGGCCCCTTCTTTTTTAGTGTGGTGCACCCCTTAAGGTTCCGGCTCAGCCGAGCAGCCGGTCGACCTCGCAGACCTGGGCCAGCGACTGCATGCCGGCCGGCACGTGCACCACCTGCAATGCCTGGCCGCGCCGGGCCGCATCGGCTGCGACCGCCAGCACGCAGGCCAGGCCGGCGCTGTCGCTGTGGCGCACGCCGGCCAGATCCAGCCGCGACACCGGACCGCCGGCCAGCGCGACGCGCATCGCCTGCCATGCCGCGGCCGCGGTATCGAAGCTCAGCTCGCCGCGCACGCCCAGCGTGCCGGGCGTGCCGGTATCCAGCTGGAAGGCGGCGGCAACCGACGTCACGACTTGTCCTTGCTGTCCTTGGCCATCGTGTCCAGCGCCTTGGAGCCCTGGGTCTCGACATTGGTGATCAGCTTCTCGATGCCGACCTTGCGGATCTCCGCGTCCACCTGGTTGCGGTAGTTGGTGACGTAGGAGATGCCCTCGATGATCACGTCGTAGGCCTTCCAGTCGCCGTTGCGTCCCTTGCGGAAGGCATAGTCGACCGACACCAGCTTGCCGTCGTCCAGCACCACCTGGGTGCGTACCACGGTGCGCTTGTCGCTGAGGTCGCCCTTGAACGGCAGCACCTTGACCCGACCGCGGGTGTAATTCAGCAGGCCTTCGGCGTAACGGTGCGTGATCGAGTTGTAGAACGCCCGGGCGAAGCGCTCGCGCTGCGCCGGGGTGGCCTCGCGGGCATGCTGGCCAAGTACCAGGATCGAGGCGTAGTCGATGTCGAAGTGCGGCAGGAACACCTCGTCGATGACGCTGATCAGCTTCTCCTGGTTCTTCTTCAGCTCGTCGCGATGACCCTCGATCGCCGTGGCCAGCTGGTCGGCAATGGTCTGCACGACGGCGACCGGAGCCTGCTGGGCAGCGACCGGGGCCGCGGCAGCCGACTGGGCGAACGCCGGAACCGCGGCGACGGCACCGAAGGCGATGGCGGCGGCAAGAGCCAATCTGCGCAACATGGGTAACTCCTTGGGCTGAACCGGCTCGACGAGCCGGCGGGGGATGGGGCTATTTGTTGCCGGCGCCGGCGTCTTTCTTGTCGCCGGGCGAACCGTTGACCAGGAACTTGCCGATCAGGTCCTCCAGTTGCAGCGCGGACTGGGTCAGGATCATCTCGTCGCCGTCCTTGAGCGCGTCGGGCGAACCGCCCGGCTGGATCGCAACATACTGGCTGCCGATCAAACCGCTGGTGAACACCGCGGCGGAGGAATCGTCGGGAATCGCGTCGTAGCGCTTGTCGATCGCCAGCACCACGTCGGCGTTCAACTTCACCGGGTCGGCATGCACCGACTGCACGCTGCCGATCACCACGCCGGCCATCTTCACCGGCGCCCCGGCCGACAGCGTGCCGACGTTGGTAAAGCTCGCCTTCACCGTATAGCTGCCGCCGACGTTGTCGACCACCCCGCCGGCGCCGAAGAACTTGCCCAGCATCTCTTCCAGCGGCTGGGTCGACTTGGTCCGCGCCAGCGTGCCGCCGGCGGCCACCACCTGCTTCGAGCTGCCGTATTCGATGCCCACGTACTGGTCACCGAGCAGGCCACTGGTGAAGATCGTGGCCACCGAGTCCTGCGGGATGCGGTCGTAGGCCTTTTCGATCGACAGCTTCACGTCGGCCACGTCACCGCCCGGCTTCAACGCGATCGACTGCACTTGGCCGACACGCACGCCGGCGACCTTCACCGGCGCGCGCTCCTTCAGCTGGCCGATGTTGGTGAACTGCGCCTCGACGACGTAGCTGTCGCCCTGGCGCACGTTGGCCACCGAACTGGTCTGGGTGGCCAGGTAGGCCAGCGCGGCGAAGCCCAGCACGATGAACAGGCCGGTGCCGACGGCATAGGAACTTCTCGGTTGGCTCACGGCAGAATCCTCGGAAAACGACAAGTCATGGCGGTCACATCAGGAAGGCGGTAAGGACGAAGTCCAGCGCCAGGATGGCGATCGACGAGGCGACCACGGTGCGGGTGGTGGCGTAGGCCACGCCCTCGCTGGTCGGCGGCGTGGTGAAGCCTTGGAACACCGCGATCAGCGAGACCACCGCGCCGAATGCCAGGCTCTTCAGCAGCACGCCGTTGACGATGTCGGTGTGCACGTCGACCTGGGCGGTCATGTTCGACCAGAACGTGCCGTTGTCGATGCCCAGCCAGGTCACGCCGACCAGGTGGCCGCCGAAGATGGCCATGGCGCAGAACACGCAGCACAGCAGCGGCATCGCGATCAGCCCGGCGAGGAAGCGTGGCGTGGCGACATAAGCGATCGGGTCCACCGCCATCATCTCCATCGCCGAGATCTGGTCGGTGGCGCGCATCAGGCCGATCTCGGCGGTGACCGCGGTACCGGCGCGGCCGGCGAACAGCAGCGCGGTGACCACCGGGCCCAGCTCGCGGTACACCGAGAGCGCGACCACCATGCCGCTGGCCGAGGTGCCGCCGAAGATCGACAGCACATGGTACAGCTGCAGCATCAGCACCATGCCGACGAACAGGCCGCAGACCATGATGATGGTCAGGCTCATGGCGCCGACGAACCACAGTTGGCGGACCGTTTCGCGCAGGTAGCGGAAGCTGCGCGGGATCGCCCCCAGCAGGGTCAGCAGGAACAGCCCGCAGGCGCCGATCTGCGCCAGCGACTGGGTCACCACATTGTTGCCTTGCGGCGCCCGTGCGTTCATTTCGCCCCTCCGGCAAAACCCAGCTCGGTAGCGTAGTCGGCGGCCGGGTAGCGGAACGGGATCGGACCGTCCGCCTCGCCGCCGAAGAACTGCCGCGTCCACGGCGAGCCGTCGTCGGCGATCGTCGCCGGATCGCCCTGGGCCACCACCTTGCCGTTGGAAAGCAGGGCCACGTGGTGGGCGATGCGCTGCACCGCGGGCAGCTCGTGCGAGACCAGCACGCTGGTGATGCCGAGGGTCTGGTTCAGCGTCTGGATCAGCTTCAGCACCTGGTTCAGCGCTACCGGGTCGAGCCCCACGAACGGCTCGTCGTACAGGATCAGCTGCGGATCGAACACGATCGCCCGCGCCAGCGCCACCCGCCGCGCCATGCCGCCGGACAGTTCGTTCGGCATCAGCCGCGCGGCGCCGCGCAGGCCCACCGCCTGCAGCTTCATCAGCACCAGGTTGCGGATCAGCACCTCAGGCAGCTTGGTGTGCTGGCGCAGCGGGAACGCCACGTTCTCGAACACGTCGAAATCGGTCAGCAGCGCGGAATTCTGGAACAGGTAACCCACGCCCTCGCGCAACTTGTACAGCTCCTCGCGCGACAGCTCGGCGACGTTGCGGCCATCGACGTGGATGCTGCCGGCGTCGGCGTGCATCTGCCCGGTGATGTGCTTGAGCAAGGTGGTCTTGCCGGTGCCGCTGGGGCCCATGATCGAGGTGATCTTGCCGCGCGGGATGTCCAGGTCCAGCGCGTCGAAGATGGTCTTGCCGTTGAGCACCGTGGTCAGGCCGCGGATGCGCACCAGGGTGGCGTCGTCAGGCGTGGCGCGAACGGTATCGGTCATGGGCGGGGAAAGCCGTGGGGAGAGCAGAGAAGGTAGCGGAAGCGCGCCGCGAAGACCATGTGAAAACGGTCACGGCCTCAGCCGCCGGCCAGCAGCTCGGCGATCAGCGCCTCATGCCGCTGGCACTGCAGCGCGCTGCGCAGGCGCACCGCCCGCACGATCGCCTGCAGCCCGGCCAGCGCCTCGTCGAACGCGTCGTTGACCAGGATGTAGTCGAACTCGTGCGCGTGGGCGATCTCGCCGCGCGAATTGCGCAGGCGGCGCTCGATCACCTCGGCGCTGTCCGAACCACGACCGCGCAGACGCCGTTCAAGTTCCGCGCGCGACGGCGGCAGGATGAACACGCTGACACAATCGGGTTTGCTCGCGCGGATCTGCTGGGCGCCCTGCCAGTCGATCTCCAGCAATACGTCGCGGCCCTGCCCCAGCAGCTGCTGCACCGCGGTGCGCGAGGTGCCGTACAGGTTGCCGTGCACCTCGGCGTGCTCCAGGAAGACGCCTTCGGCGATCTCGCGCTCGAACTCGGCGCGCTCGACGAAGTAGTAGTGCCGCCCGTACGTCTCGCCCGGCCGCGGCGGCCGCGTGGTGTGCGATACCGACAGCGAGATCCCCGGCTCGCGCTCCAGCAAGGCGTTGACCAGGGTGGACTTGCCTGCGCCGGAGGGCGCGGCGACCACGAACAGCGTGCCTTCGAGCGGGGCGTTCATTCGATGTTCTGCACCTGTTCGCGCATCTGCTCGATCAGCACCTTCAGCTCCACCGCGGCGTTGGTGCTGCGCGCGTCGACCGACTTGGAGCCGAGCGTGTTCGCCTCGCGGTTGAACTCCTGCATCAGGAAATCCAGCCGCCGGCCGACCGGCTCGGCCAGGCCGAGCACGCGACGCGTCTCGGCGATGTGCGTGTCGAGCCGGTCCAGCTCCTCGTCGACGTCGGCGCGGGTGACCTGCAGCACCAGTTCCTGCTCGAGCCGGCCCGGCTCGACCGGCTGCTTCAAATCGGCCAGCCGCGTTTCCAGCCGGCTGCGCAGCGCGGCGCGGATCTGCGGCATCCAGCCGCGCACGTCGGCCACCACGCGCTCGATCGCATCCAGCCGTTCGCGCAGGATCGCGCCCAGCTTCTCGCCCTCGCGCTCGCGGGTGGCGGTGAGCGCGTCCAGAGCGCGATCGAGCACGTCGAACAAGGCGGCCTGCTGCGCCTGCGGATCGGCCTCGGACTGCTGCAGTACGCCGGGGAAGCGCAGCAACTCGGTGAACTGCACTTGCAACCCGGGAAAGCGCGCGGCCATGTCCAGGTTCAGCTCCGACAGGCGCGACAGCAGCGCATGGTCCACCTGCAGCGAGCTGCTGCGCGCATCGCTGGTGCGGCGTACGGTCAGGTCCAGCTTGCCGCGCGACAGCTTGGCCGCCACCCGCTCGCGCAACTGCGACTCGAAGCCGCGCAAGTCGTCCGGCAGCCGCGGGCTCAATTCGAGATAGCGATGGTTCACCGTGCGCAGCTCGCAACTGAGCGTGCCGGCGGGGCCGGTGTTCTCGGCACTGGCATAGGCCGTCATGCTGCGGATCATCGGCGTCTTCCGGACATGGGGAAAGGACGCAATGGTAAACTCTACGGTCTGCCTTGCCCAACCCGGCCAAGCGCCCCCAGGACCGCCCATGAATTCCGTCATCCGCCCCAGCGGCCGCGCCAGCGACCAGCTGCGCGCCGTCAGCATCGAGCGCCACTACACCCGCCACGCCGAGGGCTCGGTGCTGGTCGGTTTCGGCGATACCCGCGTGCTGTGCACCGCCAGCATCGAGGATCGCGCGCCGGCCTGGCTGCGCGGCAAGGGCGAGGGCTGGATCACCGCCGAGTACGGCATGCTGCCGCGCGCCACCAACACGCGCACCCAGCGCGAGGCCACCCGCGGCGGCCAGGGTGGCCGCACCATGGAGATCCAGCGGCTGATCGGCCGCAGCCTGCGCGCCTGCGTCAACCGGCAGGCGTTGGGCGAGCGCGTGATCACGCTGGATTGCGACGTGCTGCAGGCCGACGGCGGCACCCGCACCGCGGCGATCACCGGTGCCTACGTGGCCCTGGTGGACGCGGTGAACCTGCTGATGAAGCGCGAGAACCTGCGGCGCAACCCGGTGGTGGGCGCGGTCGCCGCGGTCTCGGTGGGCATCTACAAGGGCGTGCCGGTGCTCGACCTCGACTACGCCGAGGATTCCGACTGCGACACCGACATGAACGTGGTGATGAACGACGGCGGCGGCTTCATCGAGGTGCAGGGCACCGCCGAAGGCCACGCGTTCCGCCGCGGCGAGATGGATGCCCTGCTGGCGCTGGCCGAGAAGGGCATCGGCGAACTGGTCGCGGCGCAGCGCGCGGCGCTGGCGCAGTGAGCCGGGAAGCGGGAACCGGCAGATGATGCGACGGGTGGTACTGGCCAGCAGCAACCGCGGCAAGCTCGCGGAGTTCAACGCCTTGCTCGCCGACAGCGGTTTCGAGGTGGTGGCGCAAGCGAGCCTGGGCATCGCGGACGCCGAGGAGACCGGCCTCAGCTTCGTCGAGAACGCGCTGCTCAAGGCACGCCACGCCGCCCGCGCCAGCGGCCTGCCCGCTCTGGCCGACGACTCCGGCCTGTGCGTGGCGCACCTGCATGGCGCGCCCGGCCTGTACTCCGCCCGCTACGCCGGCGGCCACGGCGACAGCGCGGCGAACAACGCCAAGCTGCTGCGCGCACTGGACGGGGTGCCGCCGGCGCAGCGCGGCGCCTTCTTCATCTGCGCGCTGGTGCTGCTGCAGCACGCCGACGACCCCGCGCCATTGATCGCCGAAGGCCGCTGGCACGGCCGCGTGCTCGACGCGCCGCGCGGCGAGCGGGGCTTCGGCTACGACCCGCTGTTCCTGCCGCACGGCCAGTCGCGCAGTGCCGCCGAGCTCGAGCCGGCGCTGAAGAACACGCTCAGCCACCGCGGCCAGGCGCTGGCGCAGCTGCATGCGCGGCTGGCCGAAGCGCACGCATGAGCCTGGCCGCACCACCGCTGTCGCTGTACGTGCACATGCCGTGGTGCGTGAAGAAGTGCCCGTACTGCGACTTCAACTCGCACGGCCTGCGCAGCGAGCCGCCGCCCTACGCCGCCTACATCAACCATCTGCTGGCCGACCTCGACGCCGACCGCGCCGACTTCGGCGCGGCGCTGGAAGGCCGCCCGCTGGTCAGCATCTTTTTCGGCGGCGGCACCCCCAGCCTGTTCGCACCGGAGCTGATCGCACGCCTGCTCGACGGCGTGCGCCAGCGGCTGCCGCTGGCCGGCGACGCCGAAGTCACCCTGGAGACCAATCCCGGCACGGTCGAGCACGGCCGCTTCGACGGCTACCTGGCCGCCGGGGTCAACCGCATCTCGTTCGGCGTGCAGAGCTTCGACGACGACAAGCTGAAGCGGCTCGGCCGCATCCACTCGGCCGGCGAGGCCGAGGCCGCGGTGAAATCGGCGCAGGACGCCGGCTACGCCAACATCAACCTCGATCTGATGTATGCGCTGCCCAAGCAGGAGCTGGACGGCGCACTGGCCGACGTCGAGCGTGCCATCGCGCTGGCGCCCACGCACATCTCGCACTACCAGCTCACGCTGGAGCCGAACACGGTGTTCGCCGCCAACCCGCCGCCGCTGCCCGACGACGACCACGCCTGGGCGATGCAGGAAGCCTGCGAGGCGCGCCTGGCCGAAGCCGGCTACGGCCAATACGAAATCTCGGCGTACGCGCAGCCGGGCCGGCGCTGCCTGCACAATCTCAACTACTGGCAGTTCGGCGACTACCTCGGCATCGGCGCCGGCGCCCACGGCAAGCTCAGCGACGCGACCAGCGGCGTGGTGCGGCGGCGCTGGAAGAGCCGCCACCCGCGCGCCTACATGGAAGCGAATGGCGGTCCGGAGCGGATCGGCGGCGACAGCGTGGTCGACGCGACCGAGCTGCCGTTCGAATACATGCTCAACGCGCTGCGCCTGGTCCACGGCGTGCCGATGGCCGCCTTCGCCGAGCGTACCGGCCTGCCGCCGGTGCGCATCGCCGCCGCGCTGGCGACGGCGCGCCAGCGCGGCTGGCTGCACCACGATCCGCAACGGCTGCACACCACCGCGCTGGGCCAGCGTTTCCTCAACGACGTGATCGGCCTTTTTCTGGACTGAAACGCAGGCTGCGGTTGCCCGAGCCCGGATGACATCTCTGCCGCAACCGGCATAGACTGGCCGCTCCGGGGGATTCACCAGGGTTCATGCATGGATGTCGGGCACGATCGACGTCACTCCGCGTTGCAGCAGGGCGGCCGCCTCGGCCATGCGCGCTGGCCGGCGCGCGCGCAGCGCCTGCTGGAAGCCAGCTGCCACCAGTGCGTGGAAGGCCTGCAAGAGCCCCTGCGCCGCTGCCTGAGCGAGTTCGAGAAGCAGCTTTTCGCGCAGGCCGAGCGCGCGCACCATGCCGCCGACCAGCAGGACTGCTTCTCCAGCCGGCAGCGCGTGCTGCAGGGCCGCGCTGCCTACACGCAACGTTTCGTCCTGCGCATCGGCAGCGCGTTCAACGACATCGACAGCGCCCGGCCCGCGCCGGCCGTCACCGGCCCCAAGCCGTGGCAGACGCTGGCGCTGGTCGACCCCGACGAGCAGGAAGTGTCGATGAGCCTGGAACAGCTGGGCGCCCGCGGCGAAGTGCGCCACGCCGGCGTGCTGTACGAGCTGGGCCATCGGCTGGCGGTGCTGATCGGCGCGCCGCCGCTGGAGGGGCTGGCGCTGCCGCTGGGTCCCTACGCGCTGGCGCACGCCTGCCACGAGGCGGCGGCGGAGCTGGAGCTGCCGCTGCCGCACCAGTTGCTGCTGCTGCAGCACTTCGACCAGTGGGTGATCCAGGCGCTGGCGCCGATGTACGACGTCGTCAATGCGCACCTGCAGGGCGACGGCATCCTGCCGCAGCTGCGCAGCATTCCGATCCCGCGCCACATCGGCAAACGATCGCGCCCCGCCGGCGGCACCGATGCCGCCGCTGCCGGCGAAGCGGCCGCCGCGCCCGCCGGCAGCGGCGGCGGCAGTGGCGCGCCGATCGAGGTGCTGGAATCCCTGCGCGACCTGCTCGCGCGCCAGCGCGCCGGCCAGAGCGGGCGCCACGGCGAGGCGGCCGGCCGCGCCGCCAGCGAACAGGAGCTGCAATCCGCGCTGGGCGCGCTGCAGCAGCACCTGGCCCAGGTCACCGACCAGGCCGGCCGTGAATTGCGCAGCGCGGCGCGATTGCGCGAGGAGCTGCTGGCCCAGCTCAATGCCGGCAAGCCCGGCGACGCGCCACGCACCCGCTTGAGCGACGAGCAGGGCGACAAGGTCGAACTGGTCGCGCGATTGTTCGAGCAGCTTGGCCAGCAACTGCAACACGGCGGCAGCGCCCACCAGTTGCTCGGCGAACTGCAGTTGCCGGTCCTGCGCATGGCGGTGACCGACCGCGGCTTCTTCGAGCAGCGCGAGCATCCGGCACGCCGGCTGCTCGACACGGTGACCGCTGCCGCGAACGACTGGCTCGACGGCAGCGACGACGAGAGCAACCGGCCGCTGGCCAGCAAGCTCGAGCAACTGGTCGCCCGCGCCAGCCGGGAACCGCCCAGCGCGGGCCTGTACACCACGCTGCTGGCCGACATCGAGCACCACCTGGCCCTGCTCACGCGCAAGGCGCAGGCCGCCGAACGGCGTCACGTGGAAGCCGCGCAGGGGCGCGAGCGGCTGGACCAGGCCCGCCACCGCGCCGGTGAACTGATGGCCGAACGCTTCGCGCTGTCGCCGCCGCGCGGCTTGCTGCGCGCCCTGCTCGACCGTGCCTGGTCCGACGTGCTGGCCCTGACCCTGCTGCGCCACGGCGAGGACAGCGAGGCGTTCGGCATGCAGCTGGCGATCACCGACCAGTTGCTTGGCCGCCTGCCGGTGGGCGATCGCCGGCAGTTGCAGGCAGAGGTGGAAGCCGGCCTGCAGCAGATCGGCATGCACGCCGAGGAAGCCGTGCAGGTGGCGCAGCGGCTGCTCGGCGCAGGCGGCCCCGACCCCGTCGGCGAGCTGCCCAGCGCCACCGACCTCGCCCTGCGCCTGAAACAGCACCAACGCCTCGGCGAACTGCAGTCCGCCCCGCCGCCGGAGCCGGTGCCGGCGCCACCGGCCGCAGCGCCGGAGCCCAGCCCGCGTGAACGTGACATCGAGCAGCATCTGCGCCAGTTGCCGTTCGGCAGCTGGTTCGAATTCGTCGACCCGGCCAGCGGGCGGATCGCGCGGCGCAAGCTGGCCTGGTACTCGCCGGTCTCCGGACATTGCCTGCTGGTCAGCCGGCGCGGCCAGCGCGGCGAGGAGATGAGCCTGACGCAACTGGCCCGCGAAGTGGCCAGCGGTCGCGCCTGCGAGGTGCCGGCGCAGCCGGAGAGCCTGCTCGACCGCGCCTGGCGCAGCCTCACCGGCAGCCTGCGTCAGGCCACCGCGCCCCGCCGCCCCACCCCGCCCGAGGACGCCCGCCGATGAGCAGCAGCGACCAGCGCCGCGCCGAACGCAAGCGCGCCAGCGCCAACGCCGTGGTCACCGACGCGATCAGCGGCCTGCCGATCGGTCACCTGGGCAACCTGTCGATGACCGGCATGCTGCTGATCGGCGCGCAGGCGCCGCGCAGCGAAGCGCTGTACCAGGTCAGCCTGACCCTGCCCGGGGCGGAGCAGATGCTGGCGCCGTCGCAGCCGATCGAGGTCGGCATCCAGGAGCAGTGGCACGAGGCCGCCGCCAGTTCGGGGCAGATCTGGGCCGGCTACCGCATCGTGGCGATCACCGACGCCGACGCCGCGCGGATCGAGAACTGGCTGGCGCAGGACTGACCGCAGCCGTCGTTCGCTGGCGGGCGGCGCGCGTACGCGCGATCATGGCCACCTGTTTCCCCTTCCCCGTTCACGGGCCGCGCCGGCGCCCGCGCGACGCGGCCACCGGCCGCCGCCACCTGCCCGCGTCGCCGAGGAGTCCCCATGCACGAGCAGGCTGCCCCGCTGTATCCGCACCACTTGGCCACCCTGCGCGAACGCGCCGACCAGGCCCTCGCACTGGGCGGCTTCGACCACCTGCTGGTCGCCGCCGGCACGCCGCTGCGCAAGTTCCTCGACGACCAGGACTATCCCTTCATCGCCAACCCGCACTTCCGGCACTGGTTGCCGCTGGATGGCGCGCCGGGCAGCTGGGTCGTCTACACGCCGGGCGCGAGGCCGAAGCTGGTGTTCGTGCAGCCGCGCGATTACTGGCACGTGGTGCCGGAAGCGCCGCGCGGCTACTGGGTCGAGCACTTCGACATCGTCACCGTGCGCAGCGCGGCGGAAGCCGTCGCACAGTTGCCGGCCGGCCGGTGCGCGGTGCTCGCTCCGGCCTGCCCCGGCATCGACGGCGTGGAGGCCAACAACCCGCAGACGGTGCTCGACTACCTGCACTGGCACCGTTCCTACAAGACGCCGTACGAACTGGCGCTGATGCGCGAAGCCAGCCGCATCGGCACGCGCGCGCACCGCGCCGCCGAAGCGGCCTTCCGCGCCGGCCGCAGCGAGTTCGGCATCCACCTGACCTACCTCGCCGCCGCGCGCCAGACCGATGCCGAGCTGCCCTACGCCAGCATCGTGGGGCTGAACGAACACGGCGCGGTGCTGCACTACACGCACTTCGACCGCATGCCGCCGCAGGAAAGCCGCTCGTTCCTGATCGACGCCGGCGCCAGCGCCGCCGGCTACGCCAGCGACATCACGCGCACCTACGCCGCGCCCCACGCGGGCGAATTCCAGGCCCTGATCGACAGTCTCGACGCCGCCCAGCAGGGTTTCGTGGCGAAAGTGCGCGCCGGGCAGAGCTACCCCGAACTGCACCTCCATGCCCACCACGTCCTCGCCGGCGTGCTGCGCGAGCATGGCTTCATCCGCATGAGCGCGGAAAGCGCGGTCGAGTCCGGCGTCAGCAGCGCATTCTTCCCGCACGGCCTGGGCCACCCGATCGGCCTGCAGGTACATGACGTCGCCGGCTTCCAGCAGAGCGAACGCGGCGGCAGCATCCCGCGCCCGGACGGCCACCCCTACCTGCGCATGACGCGCGTGCTGGAAGCGGGCATGGTGGTGACGATCGAGCCCGGCCTGTACTTCGTCGACATGCTGCTGGCCGAATTGCGCGACAAGCCGGTCGCCGCCGACGTCGACTGGGCGAAGGTCGATCATTTCCGCCAGTACGGCGGCATCCGCATCGAGGACGATGTGGCGTGCACCGACGACGCGCCGGAAAACCTCACGCGCGACGCGTTCGCGCTGAGCTGAGCCGCCGTACCCGCGGTTCGTTTTTGTTCCGGGGCTTTCGTCCGCCACAGGGAGGGCGGAAGCTTCTGGTTCCCGGGCGGACCCGCGCCATGGAGAGTGATGCGGGGACGCCGCGGCCTCGCTGCGACATTCGTCCACACCGCGCCTACATCCGTGCGGCGTATGCTGACGAACAGGTGATGCAGGGATTCGTCGCATGTCCGATTCCGCGATTTCCAGCGTTCCGCCCGCAAGCCTCCGGGGGGCGCCACGCCCGCTGCGGCGACTGACGTTCGAGCTGTTCGGCATCGTCGCACTGAAGCTCGCGGCGCTCGTGCTGATCTGGTGGGTGGTGTTCGCGCCGCAGCCGAAGCCCGATGTCAGTCCGGCGGCCGTCGCGCAGCGACTGGCCCCTGCCGTTCCCGCGCCGACGGAAGCTCGCCCATGATCCTGATCGATACCGACGTCGTCACGCTGTCGCGCCTGCAGTTCGCGCTGACCGCGCTGTACCACTTCCTGTTCGTGCCGCTGACGCTGGGACTGGTGTGGATCCTGGCCATCATGGAAAGCGTCTACGTGATGACCGGGCGCGAGGTATGGAAGCGCATGGTGCAGTTCTGGGGCGTGCTGTTCGGCATCAACTTCGCCATGGGCGTGGCCACCGGGGTGACCATGGAGTTCCAGTTCGGCATGAACTGGGCCTACTACTCGCACTACGTGGGCGACATCTTCGGTGCGCCGCTGGCCATCGAGGGGCTGATGGCATTCTTCCTCGAGGCGACCCTGATCGGCGTGTTCTTCATGGGCTGGGAGCGCCTCTCGCGCATCAAGCACCTGCTGGTGACCTGGTTCCTGGCGCTGGGCACCAGCCTGTCGGCGCTGTGGATCCTGGTGGCGAACGCGTGGATGCAGAATCCGGTGGGCGCCGCGTTCAACCCCGAGACGATGCGCATGGAGGTCACCTCGTTCTCCGCGGTGCTGTTCAACCCGGTGGCCCAGGAGAAGTTCGTGCACACGGTGAGCGCCGGCTACGTGCTGGGCGCGATGTTCGTGCTGTCGATCAGCGCGTGGTACCTGTTGCGCGGGCGCAACGTGGATTTCGCCAAGCGCTCGATGACGGTGGCAGCGAGCTTCGGCCTGGCCGCGGCGCTGTCGGTAGTGGTGCTCGGCGACGAGTCCGGCTATGGCGTGTCGCTGAACCAGAAGATGAAGATGGCCGCGATCGAGGCGATGTGGGAGACCGAGCCGGCGCCGGCGCCGTTCACCGTGTTCGGTCTGCCCGACATGCAGCAGCGCACCACCCGTTACGCGTTGAAGATCCCGTGGGTGATGGGGCTGATCGGCACCCGCTCGCTGGACCAGACCATGCCCGGCATCAACGAACTGGTGGATGACGCCAGGGGCCGCATCGGCAACGGCCTCCAGGCCTACGACGCGATGCTGATGCTGCGCCAGGACAAGAACGACGCCCAGGCCAAAGCGACGCTCGCCGCGCATGACAAGGACCTCGGCTACGCGTTGCTGCTGAAGAAGTACGTCGACGACCCGCGCCGGGCCACGCCGGCGGAGATCCAGCAGGCCGCCGACAGCACCATCCCGAACGTGCCGGTGCTGTTCTGGTCGTTCCGCATCATGGTCGCCTGCGGTTTCTATTTCATCGCGCTGTTCGCGCTCTCGTTCTGGAAAGCCAGCCGGCGCACGCTGGAGAGTCAGCGCTGGTACCTGCAGCTGGCCTTGTGGAGCCTGCCGCTGCCGTGGATCGCCATCGAGCTGGGCTGGATCGTGGCCGAGTACGGCCGCCAGCCGTGGGCGATCGAGGGCGTGCTGCCCACCGCGCTGGGCGTGTCGGCGTTGAGCGCGGGCCAGGTATGGACGTCGCTGGGCGGCTTCGTGCTGTTCTACACCGCGCTGGCGGTGGTCGACGTGGTGCTGATGCTGAAGTTCGCGCGCAAGGGGCCGGACGGGCTGGGCATCTGGCCGCCGGCGACCACGCTTCTTCCCGCCGGCCGGCCCTGAGGAGATCGCCATGCTCGACTACGCCACGCTGCGGGTGATCTGGTGGGCCTTGCTGGGCACGCTGCTGATCGGTTTCGCGATCATGGACGGCTTCGACTTCGGCGTCGCCGGCCTGCTCAAGGTGCTCGGTCGCGACAACGAGGAACGGCAGGTGCTGCTGGAGGGTATCGAGCCGACCTGGGAGGGCAACCAGGTGTGGTTCATCCTGGCCGGCGGCGCCACCTTCGCGGCGTGGCCGACGCTTTACGCGGTGTCGTTTTCCGGCATGTATTTCGCCATCGCGCTGGTGCTGCTGGCCTTCATCCTGCGCCCGGTCGGCTTCAACTTCCGCGGCAAGGTCCACGACCCACGCTGGGCCTCGCTGTGGGACTGGGTGCTGACCGGTTCCGGGCTGGCGGTGATGCTGCTGGCCGGCGTCGCCTTCGGCAACCTGTTCCTCGGCCTGCCATTCCGCTTCGACGATGACCTGCGCATGAGCTGGCACGGCGGCTTCCTCGGCCTGCTGCATCCGTTCGCGCTGCTGTGCGGGCTGGTCTCGCTCGCCATGCTGCTGGCGCACGGCGCGTGCTTCGCCGCGCTGAAGGCCGACCATGCGATCGCCGAGCGTGCGGTGGCAATCGCGCGCTGGACCACGCTGGCATTCGCCGTGCTGTACGTGCTGGCCGGTATCTGGCTGGCCTGGGGCGTGCCTGGCTATGCGGTGGTCGGGCCGGCCGCAACCGGAGACGTCTCCAACCCGCTGTACAAGCAGGTCGCGGCCGGCGGCAGCTGGTTCGCCGGCTACCTGCAGTACCCGTGGTTCTGGCTCGCGCCGGCGCTGGCGCTGGCCGCGGCGGTCGGCGTGCAGGCGCTGGTCGGTCGGCGCAACGCGGCCGGCTTCCTCGCCAGCAGCGTGATGGTGGGCGGCACGATCGCCTCGGCCGGCTTCGCGCTGTTTCCGTTCCTGCTGCCGTCCAGCCTCGACCCGCGTTCCAGCCTCACCGTGTGGGACGCCTCGTCGAGCCGCGGCACGCTGCAGCTGATGCTGGTGGCCACCTTGCTGCTGCTGCCGATCGTCATCCTCTACACCGGCTGGGTGTACCGGGTGATGCGCGGGCGGGTCACGCTGGACGAGGTGCGCAAGGCGCACGGCGGTTATTGAAGGGAGGGCGGAGCGATGTGGTATTTCTCGTGGATCCTGGGCCTGGGCCTGGCCTGCGCCTTCGCCATCCTCAACGCGATGTGGTACGAGCTGCACGCCACCGACGAGGCGAACCGCCAGCGCGAGGATTCCGAACTGCCGGACGCGCTGACCTAGCGACGTCCCGATCCGTTCACCGGCGCGCGGCCAGCAACGCCTCGATCGCGTCGGGCTCCTTCGGCACCGCGGCGCTGAGTACCTCATGCCCGTCGCGGGTCACCGCCACGTCATCCTCGATGCGGATGCCGATGCCGCGCCAGCGTTCGGCCACCGAGCGGTCGTCTGGCGGCACGTACAGGCCCGGCTCCACCGTCAGCACCATGTCCGGCTCGAGCAGGCGCGATTCGCCGTCGACCCGATAGTCGCCCACGTCGTGCACGTCCAGCCCCAGCCAGTGGCCGGTCTTGGCGGGGAAGTAGCGCTGGTAGCTGCCGCTGGCGACCGCCTCGTCGGCGCTGCCCTTGAGCAGGCCCAGTTCGCACAGGCCCGCGGCCAGCACGCGCACCGCCGCCGTGTGCGCGGCGCCGAACGGCCGTCCCGGCCGCACCTCGTCGATCGCCGCCAGCTGTGCGGCCAGCACCACTTCGTACAGCGCGCGTTGCTCGCGACTGTAGCGGCCGTTGACCGGGAACGTGCGGCTGATGTCGGATGCGTAGCAGTCCAGTTCGGCGCCGGCGTCGATCAGCAGCAGCTCGCCGGCACGCAGTGGCGCGCGGTTGCTCTGGTAATGCATCACGCAGGCGTTCGCGCCGCCGGCGACGATCGGCGGGAACGCCGCCACCGCACCGTGGCTGCGCACTGCCCGCAGCAGCTCGGCCTCCACCTCGTACTCATGGCGGTCCGGCGTGGCCGCCTGCATGGCGGCCAGGTGCGCCTCCGCGGCGACCGCGGCGGACGCGCGCATCAGCTTCAGCTCGGCACGCGACTTGTACAGGCGCAGGTCGTGCAGCAGGTGGCCGAGCGCCACGAACTCCTTCGGCACCACGCCGCCGCCGCGCAACTGGCGCAGGCGGCGCATCCAGCCGAGCAGGCGCGCGTCGAAATCCGGCTCGCGGCCGAAGTGGCAGTACACGCGGCCGCGCCCTTCGATCATGCCGGGCAGGATGTCGTCGATGTCCTCGATCGGGAAGGCGTCGTCCAGCCCGAAATCGGCCACCGCCCGCTCGGTGCCGATCGACGCGCCGTGCCAGCGTTCGCGCGCCGGATCATGCTCGCGGCAGAACAGCACCGCCTCGCCGTGCCGGCGCCCCGGCAGCAGCGCCAGCATGGCGTCGGCCTCGGGAAAACCCGCCAGGTAATGGAAGTCCGAATCCTGCCGGTACGGCCACGCCGCGTCGGCGTTGCGCATGCGCTCGGGTGCGGCGGCCACCAGCACCACCGCATCCTCGCCGGCCATCTGCATCAGCTGGCGGCGGCGCCGCGCGAACTCCTCCGCACCGATCGCCAGCGCCGCCAGCTTCGAGGCTTCGGGGATCAATGCACGCGGCCGCTGGACGACGGGTCGGGCGCCGCACATTCGGCGTACAGCAGCATCGCCGCGACACGCACGAACTCCTGCACCTCGACCAGCGCGTCCTCGTCCTCGTCTTCGTCGCCGAAATCGAACGACGAGGCGGCTACCGTGCCGAGATCGCGCAACACCTCCTGCGCCTCTTCCGACAGCTGCGCGTGCGCGGCGGCACCGGCCAGGCCGAAACCGCCGAGGAAACCGCGGCACCAGTCGACCATCGCCTCGGCGCGCTCGGCCAGCGGGCGGTCGTCTGCCGGCAGCAGCGGTTCGAAGCCCAGCTCGGCGTCGGCCAGCTCGGCTTCGCTCTGGCGGGCCAGCCGGTCGAGCAGGGCCAGGTCCTGCGCACCGACGTCGGCGACCTCGCCATCGAGTTGCAGCGCGGCCAGCACCGGGCTGCCGCGCAACGAGCCGCCGCCAGCCAGGTAGCCGCTCAGCGAGCCGTGCAGCTCGCTGGCCGTGGTGCCCAGGCGCAGGCGCCCGACCAGTGCGTCGATCTCGTCGTGGCCCACGAACTCTGGTGCCGCCATGGCGATGCTCCTGCAGGAAATGGCCGCCAGTCTAATGCAGCCCGGCAGCGCCACCGAGCCGGCTGCTTTCCGCCGGCGTCCTGTTATAGTTTTGGACATGAGCACGCCCGAACCCGTCCAGACCGATCCGGTCCACCAGGAGTTGGCCGCCTTGGCCCGCCAGCTTGACCGGCTGCTCGATACGGTGCGTCGCCTCACCGAGGAGAACCGCAGCCTGCGCCAGAGCCAGGAGCAGTTGTCCGGCGAGCGCGCCGGCCTGCTGGCACGCAACGAGCAGGCCCGCAGCCGCGTCGAGGCGATGATCCAGCGGCTAAAATCGCTAGAGAACAACGGTTGAGCGTGCCCATGTCCAGCAGTAGCAGTGAACCGGTCGCGCTGCGACTGATCGACCGCGAATTCCTGATCGCCTGCGCGCCGGAAGAGCGCGAAGGCCTGCTCGAGGCCGCCGGCTTCCTTGACCGCAAGATGCGCGAACTGCGCGCCAACGCCAAGGCGCCAAGCTTCGAGCGGCTGGCCGTGCTCACCGCGATCAGCGTGGCGCACGAATTCCTCAGCCTGCGCAAGCAGCACGACAGCCAGGAGCGTCGCCTCAGCGATGGCCTCGCCGCGCTGCGGAGCAAGCTCGATGCCGCGCTCGACGGCGAACCGCTGCGGCGCTGAACGCACCGCTGCCGGCAGTGGCACATTCCGCAGCAAGCGCCTAAAATCGACCCCGGCGTTTTCTGCGATGTGCGCCAGCACGCCGTTACATTTGCCTTGTTCCTAAATACGGCCCCGGGTCGGCTTCACATCGGCTGTTGTGCATGTCCGCCACGTGCGGAAAGCCTTGAGGCCATGTAGCTCTCCCACCTGATCCATCGTGGATCAAGGTCGTTCGGTGGGCAGCGGCATCGCGGTTTACGCCACTCATTCCCCCGCCCCGTTCGTCCCGCGACGAACGGGGCGAACCACCACGGAGTCTCGCGAAACGTGGACGTCAACGCCCAACGCCGCGAACTGCGCCAGCAACTTGCCGAACGCCGCCGCGCCCTGTCGCCTTCCCAACGCATTGCCGCCGCGCAGGGGCTGCGCCGCAGCCTTGAGCAGTTGCCCGAATACTTCACCGACGCCCGCGTGGCCGGCTACTGGGCCAGCCACGGCGAGCTGCCGCTGAACCTGGCGATCGCGCCGCTGGCCGGCCGCGGCCAGCAGTTCCTGCTGCCGGTGCTCGGCGTGGGCAAGCAACTGCGCTTCGCGCCCTGGCAGTCCGGTGACGCGGTGCAGCCCAACCGCTATGGCATCCCCGAGCCGGTCGCGCCGGGCGAACTGCTGGAGCCGTTCCAGCTCGACCTGGTGCTGGTGCCGCTGCTCGGCTTCGATCGCCACGGCCGCCGGCTCGGCCACGGCGGCGGCTACTACGACCGCAGCTTCGCCTTCCTCAACGAGCAGGTGCGCCCGACCGAGCCGCTGCTGGTCGGCATCGCCTACGCGTTCCAGGAACTGCCCGCGATCGAGGAAGCGGCGTGGGACGTTCCGCTCGATTTCGTCGCCACCGAACACGAGCTGATCGACTGCCATGCACCCGCCCCGCAACCGGAGCACGCTGCATGAACCACTGGCTGATGAAGTCCGAACCGGACGCGTTCTCGATCGACGACCTCAAGCGCAAGAAGCGCGAGGCCTGGGATGGCGTGCGCAACTACCAGGCGCGCAACTACATGCGCGACGGCATGCGTCCCGGCGACCAGGTGTTCTTCTACCACTCCAACTGCGCCGTGCCCGGCATCGTCGGCATCGCCGAAGTGGCCACCGACGCCTACCCCGACCCCAGCCAGTTCGACCCCAAGAGCAAGTACTTCGACCCGGGCAGCTCGCGCGACAACCCGCGCTGGATGCTGGTGGACGTGAAATTCGTGAAGAAGCTCAAGCGCACGATCAGCCTCAAGGAACTGCAGGCCGATCCGGCGCTGGACGGCATGGTGCTGCTGCGCAAGGGCAGCCGGCTGTCGGTGCAGCCGGTGGAGGCGACGCACTGGGAACACATCCTCGCGCTCGAATAGCGCTCCCGCAGGTTCGAGCTGGCCGGAAGCTCGCCGCGAACGTGGCCGGCCGCCATAATGCGTCTTTCCTTGCGGACGGTATCCCCATGAGCAACGCGAACGAGAAGAAGCTGGCCGGCGAAGCCGCGATCCGCTATGTCGAGGACGGCGCCATCGTCGGCGTCGGCACCGGTTCCACCGTGGCGTTCTTCATCGACGCGCTGGCCGGCATCAAGCATCGCATCCAGGGCGTGGTGTCCAGCTCGGAGCAGTCCACCGCGCAGTTGAAGAAGCACGGCATCGAGGTGCTGGATCTGAACGCCACCGGGCCGTTGACGCTCTACGTCGACGGCGCCGACGAGTGCGACCCGTACAAGCGCCTGATCAAGGGCGGCGGCGCCGCGCTGACCCGCGAGAAGATCGTGGCGGCGGCCAGCGAGAAGTTCGTCTGCATCATCGACTCCAGCAAGCGGGTCGAGCTGCTCGGCAGGTTCCCGCTGCCGATCGAGGTGATCCCGATGGCGCGCAGCCTGATCGGCCGCGAGATCGTCAGGCGCGGCGGCCATCCGGTGTGGCGCGATGGTGTCACCACCGACAACGGCAACTGGATCATCGACGTGCACGGCTGGCAGATCGCCGACCCGGCCGCGCTGGAGAGCGAACTGAACCAGCTGCCCGGCATCGTCACCGTCGGCCTGTTCGCGCGGCGGCCGGCCGACGTGGTGCTGGTCGGCGACAAGGAGATGTGAGACGCGGGCGGCTGACGCCTCGGCCGTCGCGTCCGCCCGCGTCAGGACTTCTTCGAGCCGCGGGCGTGCCCGTAGCCTTCCATCAGGTCGCCGGCGGCCGGGCGCGGTTTCAGGCCGTCGCGGAAACGCAGGTGGCGTGAGGATTCGCGCGCCTCGCGCAGGCGCCGCGCATGCGCGGCAAGAATGTCGCCGCGGGTGAGGATGCCGACCAGCCGGCGCGAATCGTCCTTGCCCACCACGATCAGCCGCCCGACCTTCTCCGCCACCATGTGGTCGGCCGCCTCGCGCAGCGAGTGGCTCTCGGTCACCGCGATGGGCTCGCGCGTCACCAGCTCGCCGAGGGTCTGGGTGTAGTGCCACTGCGGATCGAGCAGGGTGCGCCGGGTCAGCACGCCGTACACCCGGCCCGCCTCGTCTACCACCGGGAAACCCTGGTGGCGCGTTTCCGGCGCGCCGTCGTTGAGCCAGGGGCGCACCTCGGCCAGGGTTTGCGCAGCCTTGAGCGTCACCACCTCGCGCGAACACACGTCGCCCACCGCCACCTGTTCGAGATAATCCGCCGCGTACTCGGAAGGCACGCGCACGCCGCGGCGCGCGATCTTCTCGGTCATGATGGTGTTGCGCATGATCAGCGCCGAGATCAGGTAGGCCGCGGTGCAGCCGCCCAGCAGCGGCAGCAGCGCCGCCGGCTGGCGCGTGGTCTCGAAAGCGAACACCACCGCCGTCAACAGCGCCCGCGAGGAGCCGGCGAAGATCGCCGCCATGCCCACCAGCGCCGCGATGCGCAGGTCGATGTGGAAGCCGGGCAGCGCATGGTTGAGACCGATGGCCAGCACCGCGCCGAGCGAACCGCCGATCATGAACAGCGGCGCCAGCGTGCCGCCGGAGGTGCCGCTGCCCAGCGAGATCACCCAGGAGACGAACTTCAGCGCGCCGAAGCTTAGCAGCACGGTGAGGCCGAAATGCCCCTGCACCAGCGCGTCGATGTTGTCGTAGCCCACGCCCAGCGTGCGCGGGTCGATCCAGCCCACCAGGCCGGCCACCAGCGCGCCGATCAGCGGCCACCACATCCAGTGGATCGGCAGTTTCTCGAACAGGTCCTCCACGCCGTACACCGCGCGGGTTACCCAGATCGAGGCGTAGCCGACCAGACCGCCGATCAGCACGAAGCCGGCCAGCGCCACGCTGCCGGGTTCGGGCACGTCGGGCATCGGGAACACCGGGCCCGCGCCGTAGCTGGCGTAGCGCACGCCCACCGCGGTCACCGTGGCCAGCGCCACCGGGATCAGCGAACGCGGGCGCAGTTCAAACAGCAGCAGCTCCACCGCCAGCACCAGCGAGGCCACCGGCGCGCCGAACACCGCCGCCATGCCCGCCGCCGCACCGGCCGCCAGCAGCACCTTGCGTTCGTTGGCGGTCACCCGCAGCAATTGGCCGATCAGCGAACCCAGCGCGCCGCCGGTGGAGATGATCGGACCTTCGGCGCCGAACGGGCCGCCGGTGCCGATGGCGAAGGCGGAGGACACCGGCTTGAGCCAGGTCATCCGCGCGGGGATGTTCGATTCGTTGGTGAGGATCTGCTCCATCGCCTCGGGAATGCCGTGGCCCTGGATCGCGCGCGAGCCCCAGCGCGCCATGATGCCGGCGGTCAGTCCGCCGATGGCCGGCATCAGGATCACCCAGGCGCCGATGGAAGTACCGGCCGGCGACAGCACGAACGAGCCCGGCTTCGCGTTCGGCCCGATCACGTCCGAGATGCGCCCGTAATAGCACAGGTCGGTGATCAGGTTGATCAGCAGCATCAGCAGCTGCGCCACATAGGCCGAGGCCACGCCCAGGATCACCGCCAGCACGCTGATCAGCAGGATGCGGCGGGTGACCAGGGTGGATTTGCGCGGCATCCGCGCCGCATCCAGCGAGAGGCCGAGTGCCGGAGCAATCGGCAGCGCATCGGTGCTGCCTGTCGTGCGCACGTCGGCGTGCCCCACGGGGGTGTCAGTGGCTGGCGTCATGGGATGACCACGGAGGAAACCGGGAATTCTACGCTGCCGCGATGCCTAACCGAAGAGGCAGGACACCAGAATCGCGTCGAAATTTCCTGCGAATACATGCAGTTCGCCGCATCCGACCCGCCGCAACGAAAAAGCCCGCCATGAGGCGGGCTTTCGGTTCGCGCGCCACGCATGCCGATGCATGGTGGCCTGTGGATTTGGCAGCCCCGGATGGATTCGAACCACCGAATGCCTGAGTCAGAGTCAGGTGCCTTACCGCTTGGCGACGGGGCTGTGGAGCTAGTTTAGCGCTTGGAGAACTGGGTGGCGCGGCGTGCCTTGTGCAAACCGACCTTCTTGCGCTCGACCTCGCGGGCGTCGCGGGTCACGAAACCGGCCTTGCGCAGCGGCGACTTCAGGCTTTCGTCGTACTCGATCAGCGCGCGGGCGATGCCCAGGCGGATCGCGCCGGCCTGGCCGGTGATGCCGCCGCCGGCGACGGTCACCTTGATGTCGAACTTGTCGGTGTTCGCGGTCAGTTCGAGCGGCTGGCGCACGATCATGCACGAGGTCTCGCGACCGAAGAACTGCTCGAGCGGCTTGCCGTTGACTTCGATCGCGCCCTTGCCCTTGCGCAGGAACACGCGGGCGGCGGAGGTCTTGCGGCGGCCGGTGCCGTAATTCTGCTGGGTTGCCATGCTCATTTCCTTAGATCTCCAGCGCCTGCGGCTGCTGGGCGGTATGCGGGTGCTCGGCACCGCCGTAGACCTTGAGCTTGCGGTACATCTCGCGGCCCAGCGGGTTCTTCGGCAACATGCCCTTGACGGCGATCTCGATCACGCGCTCCGGGTAGGTCGCCAGCAGGTCCTTCAGGCTGGTGGTCTTCAGGTTGCCGACGTAGCCGGTGAAACGGTGGTACATCTTGTCGTCCAGCTTGGCACCGGTGACCGCCACCTTCTGCGCGTTGATCACCACGATATAATCGCCGGTGTCGCAGTGCGGGGTGTATTCCGGCTTGTGCTTGCCGCGCAGACGACGGGCGATTTCGGTCGACAGGCGACCGAGCGTCTTGTTCGTGGCATCGACCACGAACCAGTCGCGCTTGACGTTGTCGGCATTGGCGCTAAACGTTTTCATTTCAGAATACCTGTCTGCCGCCGTGAGGCGGTACGCATGACTCGGGAAAGCATGCTTCGGTGGAACAAAGGCGCGAGATGATAGCGGAGCCGTCATTCGCGGCGCAAGCCCACCGGCCGGCGAGCTGTGAGCTGCCAATGATAGCATGAGCACCGGGCCGCTTGAAAAGCCCCCTGCCAAGCCGGGCGCCCCGCCGCCGGGCGGCGGCAGGCGCCCACGGGCCCCCTCTGGCCGGACCACTGCAGGAAACCCCATGAACGCACGTACGCTGAGCCCCTTCGACCGCCTGCTCGCCGGCTGCGAGCGCGCGCTGGAAGCGATCGCCGGTGCGCCGGCGGCGCACCGCCGATCGCCCGCCGCCGGCCTGGACGAGGCCTGGCTCGACGAGGCCGAGCGGCGGCACGCCGCCGGTCTGATGCGCGTCAACCACACCGGCGAGGTCTGCGCGCAGGCGCTGTACCTTGGCCAGGCCGCGCTGGCGCGCCATGCCGACAACCGCCGGCACCTGCTGCATGCCGCCGTCGAGGAAACCGACCACCTGGCCTGGTGCGCCGAGCGCCTGCGGCAACTGGACAGCCGCCCCAGCCTGCTCAACCCGCTGTGGTACGCCGGCAGCTACGCGATCGGCGCCGCCGCCGCGCTGGCCGGCGACCCGCTCAGCCTGGGCTTCGTGGTCGAGACCGAGCGCCAGGTCGAGGCGCACCTGGCCGAGCACCTGGAGCGGCTGCCCGCGCAGGACGGGCGCTCGCGCGCCGTGCTGACGCAGATGCAGTCGGACGAGATCCGCCATGCGCAGGCCGCGCAGCAACGCGGCGGCATCGAGCTGCCGTTCCCGCTGCCGCAGCTGATGCGCTTGAGTTCGATGGTGATGAAGGCGGTGGCCTATCGCGTGTAGGAGCCCGCTCGCGGGCGATGCTCCTGCTCTGAATCTTCGAACTGGCATTACAGCAGGAGCATCGCCCGCCAGCGGGCTCCTGCCCAGGGAAAGAAAAACCCGCCTTTCGGCGGGTTTTTCGTCACATCAGGTTGCGGCCGTGGAACAGTTCCTCGATCTCGCGGCGCAGCAGCGACTCGATGCGCTGGCGCTCCTTGAACGAAAGGTCGTCGGCGTGCGACTCGAACAGGTAGGTGTCGAGATCGAAGTCCTTGATGTGCATCTTCGTGTGGAACATGTTCTCCTGGTACACGTTGACGTCGAACATCTCGTACTTCTGGCGGATGTGCTTGGCCAGGTAGTCCTGCACCGAGTTGATCTTGTGGTCGATGAAGTGCTTCTTGCCCTTCACGTCGCGGGTGAAGCCGCGCACGCGGTAGTCG
>Ga0209916_1000205_pt1 | contig 117007 bp, 113 predicted proteins | sample ThiBio_1000_plan_FD_183956 | JGI IMG/M metagenome (GOLD analysis project Ga0209916, IMG submission 183956) | Wastewater bioreactor microbial communities from Cape Town, South Africa - Thiocy_solids_2 (SPAdes) | ecosystem: Engineered > Bioreactor > Thiocyanate-remediating > Anaerobic-Aerobic ...
ATATCGGTTTAATAAAAGGAATATAAGAAAGTGGATTTTTAATGATGTAGTGTGCAGATTAATGAATCAAATTCCGCATCCATATTCAACACTAAAAGCTATTTGCGTTTATAATACCTAATCCTATTTATTTAACCCAATAACCGTAGACGTCGTTAACGTAAGAGTTGTTCTCATTTGCAATGTTTTCGTTATTGACAGTAATTTTGCCGCACAAGGATGAACCTTGAAATCTTGGCTGAATTAAGTATTTACATCTAAATTAGTTACATAAATCCACTCCTTCATCCTGTACTCACCTGTTAAAGTAAGAAATTCCACTGCCGTTTTTTTTTAAGCATATGGGTGTTATCTCCAAAACCCTTTAGGGAAGCGGAGTGGGGGATGAGCAGCGGGGCCCCGCTATTTCTGCAGAGGCATAAAACTATTGTTTAACTTTACAGGAAGGTTGATTTGTAAACCCGCTATTCGTTATTGAACCGGCTTCTCCGGTATTGCATAAAATGTTTTTCATATTGTAAAGCAGGATGGAACAGGACATACTATAACGCAGTAAAATGTAATTTGCCTTTAAATGAAGGAGTTGGCTGATGTGTTTTAATGGTTACAAAATGGTGACTGGTTTCTTTGCCACAGGAGAGCGATTACAAACCTTTCAGAACAACCCGCTTATTCTACTAAGAAATTATTATTGAATAAAGCAACGATTGAACAACAACGATCATGAAGCGAAAGAATGCCATAAAAAAGAAAACAACCCGATTTCTTACAACCCGCAACATAGGATTAGCCTTTTTATTGCTACTTATAACCGCGATTGTAAAGCCCGTTATTGGTAAGGATACGGAAATTGCCGCCGGTACCCCCTTTTGGGTGTGGTCTTTCCTGGGAAGATTGCATCCTTTAATTGTGCATTTTCCAATCGCACTGCTTGTTGTGGCCTGGTTAATGGAGCTATTGGTTTGGAAAAGAAAATCGAATGATTTTGGCCCCGCCCTCAGGGTATTAATGGTTATCGGAACCATTTCATCGGTTATCGCTGTTGTGTTCGGATTGTTGTTAATCAATACGGAAGAATATGGCGGAGACATATTGCCTGTTCACCAATGGACAGGTATCGCCACAATGGTACTGGCAGCTATTACTACTTATGCTTATTACCGGAAGTCGCGGCGGATGCAAAAGCTATTGCTTACACTAACCGTGGCAGGTATAAACGTTGCCGGTCACTATGGTGCATCGTTAACCCATGGTGAAGATTATCTTACAAGCGTGTTGCCCTATGCTCAGGAACAGGATGTTGCCATCAATATGCCCACGTTTGTGTTGGCCAATCAAACCGGTCCCCTGAATGAAACACAGGTGCAGGAACTGAACCTTCAGATTCGTACCATTTTTGCACATAGCTGTACCAATTGTCATGGAGAAGCCAAACAAAAAGGAGATTTAAGGCTCGATTCAAAAGAAGCTATTTTAAAGGGTGGGGAGGATGGTCCTGCACTGGTAGCCGGCAGCCCTGAAACCAGCGAACTGGTAAGGAGAATTAAATTACCCCGCAATCATAAGGAGGCCATGCCTTCCAAAGGAAAGGGATTAACCCCGCAGGAAATAGCCACGATTGAATACTGGGTTAAGCAAGGCGCCCCATGGCCCACCGGCGAACTGAAAAGCATTTTCCGTGTGGCGGCATTAGAGCCCCGCATGCCTGAGATTCCGGCCGCCACCGGCGACATAGTAAGCCCTGTTGATCTTTTTGTGAACGACTATTTTAAAAAACATAAGGTTGAATGGGATAAAAAGGTAGATGACCGCACTTACATACGCAGGGTATATTTGGATGTAATTGGTTTGGTACCTGCCGCAGATACCATAGATGCTTTTATAAACGACACCCGTTCCGATAAACGTGAAATATTGGTGAGCAACCTGCTCAGCCGCAATAGCGATTATGCCCAGCATTGGCTCACCTTCTGGAATGATGCGTTACGCAATGACTACAGCGGAACGGGTTATATAACAGGCGGGCGTTACGACATTACAGAGTGGTTATACAGTTCACTGCGTGACAACAAGCCATATAACATTTTTGTAAAAGAATTGATCAGCCCTACCGAGGAATCAAAAGGTTTTATATCCGGTATTAAATGGCGCGGCGCCATTAATTCCAGCCAGCGAACAGAAATGCAGGCGGCCCAGAATGTATCCCAGGTTTTTTTGGGACTCAATTTAAAATGCGCTTCCTGCCATGATAGTTTTGTGAGCGACTGGAAATTAGAAGATGCATATGCCTTTGCCAACGTGTTTGCCGATAGCGCACTGGAGATTAACCGCTGCGATAAACCCACCGGCAAAATGGCGCCCACCCGCATGTTGTATAAACAGTTGGGAGAAATAGATTCCAATGCTATTCCGCAGGAGAAATTGAAGCAATTGGCCGAATACTTAGTGCAGCCTAAAGACGGCAGATTGTACCGCACCCTGGTTAACCGTGTGTGGGCCCAACTGATGGGACGTGGTATTGTAGAGCCTGTAGATGTTATGGACAATGAACCCTGGAGCCAGGATCTGCTGGACTGGCTGGCATCCGACTTTGTGGCAACAGGTTACGATGTGAAAAAGCTCATCTATAAAATACTCACTTCAAAAACCTATCAACTGCCATCAGTAGGCATAAAAGAAGCTGAATTAATTGTTGCCCCCGATTATGTATTTACAGGCATGCTGCGCCGGCGGCTAACCGCGGAACAATTTACCGATGCGGTAAGTAAAGCTATTCAGCCGGTTTATGGCGATAGTGCTATAGTATATAAATTATTTCCTGAAGATATTAAAACGGACATACGGTTCCCGCGGGCGTCGCTTGTTAAAAACGATGCTTACCTTACAGCACTTGGGCGACCCAACCGCGAAACCGTTTCTACCAGCCGCCTCTCGCAGGCCAATTTGCTGCAGGCGCTTGAACTTACCAATGGCGACCGCTTCAACAATGCGGTAACGCGGGCCGCGGTAAAATGGAAACAGGAATACCCCGATCCGCAAAAAATGGTAACTGAAATATACAGGAGTACATTGGGAAGACCGCCAGCTTCCGGTGAACAGTCCGTTGCGCTGAAAGCGCTGGGCAAAGCGCCCACCGAAGCTGCTGTGCAGGATTTTTTATGGGCTATGACCTTACACCCCGAATTTCAGTTGATCTATTAGGAGAAATTATTTTTTGAGAACGCAAACCGCGATTTATTTAACAATATTAGTAGTTCATTTCAAATACGCAGATCATGAAAGCCAATTGGAACAGAAGAGATTTTATTAAAAAATCCAGTGCAGCCACACTCGCGGCTTTGGCAGCGGGCGCACCTGTGGCGGGTTTACTGAGTGGATGTGGTAAAGGCAAAAAGATTGCTGCTGATACTTCTGCCGATACCGTAATATTGTTATGGTTAGCCGGTGGAATGGCGCATACAGAAACTTTTGATCCCAAACGGTATACGCCCTATGAAAACGGGCTCGAAGGAAACCGGGTGTTAAGTACATTCAAATCTTTACCAACTGTTTTAGATGGCATTCAGTTTTCCGATGGGCTGCAATCCATAGGCAGTGTAATGGATAAGGGCACCCTGATCAGGTCGTACGTTGCCGCCGATATGGGGCATATTCTTCATTCCAGGCATCAGTACCACTGGCATACCTGCTATGAGCCGCCACAAACGGTTGCTGCGCCGCATATTGGTGCATGGATCGCCAAAGAACTGGGCCCCAAAAACCAGGTGATCCCGGCCTTTATTGATATTGGACAACGGATGACTGTTGGCGAATCAGAAGAGTTGAAAGCTTTTCATACTGCCGGATTTTTAGGCAATGAATTTGGTCCGTTTTTAATCCCCGACCCCAGCCAGGGCCTTGAAAGCGTTCGTCCGCCTGTAGGCATGGACGCCAAACGTTTCGAAAGGCGCAACCAGTTGTATAACGATCTCATAAGCAAAAGCGCAATCGGCGACCTTGGAAGCGACTACCAGAAAGAATCGCTTAAAAGATCCATGGAGCAGGCCTATATGCTGCTCAATTCGCCGGAAGCAAAGGCTTTCGATCTGAGCCTGGAACCCAAAGAAGTGTACGATGTGTACAATACCGGCCGTTTCGGATTGGGCTGTTTGCTGGCAAAACGGCTTACCGAACAGGGAGCAAGGTTCATAAGTGTTACCACCGAATATGAGCCGTTTATGGGATTTGATACGCACGAGAATGGTCATACGCGTATGGTGGGCATGAAAAAAATGGTAGACGGACCGATAGCGCAACTGGTAAAAGATTTAGATAAGAGCGGCCACCTGGATCGCACTATGATTATCGTAGCCAGCGAGTTCAGCAGGGATATGATGGTGGAAGGACGGCCGGATGCAAAAGTGAAGGAACAGGTGAACCAACCTGATATTTTGAACGATATGAAATTTTACGGCATGCACCGCCATTTTACAGATGGTTGTTCCATCCTGATGTTTGGCGGCGGTATTAAAAAAGGATTCGTATACGGCAAAACCGCTGATGAACGCCCCTGCAAAACAATTGAGAATCCCGTAAAAATAGACCAGATCCATCAAACCATTTACCACGCCCTGGGCATTCCGCCCGATACCAATTACGAGGTGGAAAAAAGACCTTTTTATACCACTCCGGATGGAGAAGGGAAAATAGTAGAAGATTTGCTGATAAAAGTGTAGCGGTTGCAGGTTGCAGGTTGCAGGTTACAGGGTGCAGGGTGCAGGGTGTGCAGCTTATTATAATTGGTCGTTGTGTCATTGCATGCTGCTGTAAGTGTTTCCGTAGTGCCGGCGGCAACAGTGGTAACATTGCGAGGCGCCTGCAACCAGGGCTGGTCAAACAACTTGCAGCCAACTTGCAGCCTGTCACACTGACGAAGGAAGTGTCTGAATTCATGTACAGAATGGAATGCTTTTTTCCCCTACTGGTGGGTGTCTCACCCACCTGCAAAAAAGCACAAAGCAACAACAGTTGTTGCGCTGCCGTTGCTTTGATCAATGTCTTTGTTGGTTTTTAGGACATTGCATTGGATTTCCCTGGGTTAAGGGTGTAGTTCAGGGGTTTCAGGGTACGGTTTGGGTTAAGGCTTCGGTGTTTTCAGGGTTTTGGGATTAACCAGGATTTATTGGATTTGTTACACAAAGTAACGGCCATCCGGGCGTTCATACAATAGAACCTTATACTATTGTTTTGTCATGACAGCAGTTGCCACGCTGTAATAATCGTTACTACGCATGCGGAAAATTACTTAGACTATGTTATTTTACCTGGTCTTTATTTTCTTTGACAGCGGTTTGGTATCCATATATGCTTTGGCTTCGGCTTCGCTTACACTATCCATTAACTTACCAAAGCCGGAATAATTGACCCCGAGAGACTGAAGTATTAAACTGACGGTAGAAAATTTTGGATCTACTTTCCCGTTGAAAATTTCGGAAATGGTGGCTATTCTCAATCCTGTTCTCGAAGCTATCCGGTCGAAGCTGTGATCCAAAAGCATATCTTCAATTCCCAGTTTCCTGTTACGCTCATACGTCCTCTTATTTTTTTGCAGCAGTTTATTCAGCGCGTAGGCCACCTTAAATCTGGTAAAATCATTTCCGTCATTTTTTCCCATGCTGTAATCAACAGGAAAAAAATATTTTTTTCCTTACGGTATACCGTAATATAAAATGTTTTTATTATCTTGCTTACCGGTAATTATTTTTGCGAAGACTTCATAAAAATATATTGAAGCATTCGCTTTGAGTCTCGCTTTGAAACCTCGGAAATTTCAAACAACCACGGGATGATAAGTGTAATGCCCACGTCCTAGGCGTGGGTACCTGCTTATTTGTGGTTGGGTTCTCCGAGGGCCTCAAAGCGATAAGTTGAGTCCCGCGCTTTTTATTTGCCGGAATCTCATATACCAGCAGATTAAGAAGCCAGGGCGATCAGCCGGGCTCATCCAACATTTACACGGATGGAGAACTGCGTTACCAAAGCTGCATGTATTTTTAATGCTTCCCAGGGCATTAAAACCCTCGTGCGCCGCATAGCTGCTATAGCATTTTTATTTCCTGCGCCATATACAAATAATGGTGCAGTCTGCCCGCCTGTACGTTTGCCCGCTTTTTATCATTCCTATATCCTGCTATTTGCCTGTAAGCCCAAGAACCCGGTGTAACAAGCCTGTTGCCCATTAACCGGCGGCGGGGCTGTTTTCTCATGGCAGCCTTTTGCCGGCCGGTATTTTACTGTTCAACCAATTTCTTCATTAACCCAACTACTGCAATGAAAATACTCAACTATTGCTTGTGGATACCCCTTTTGTGCACATTCAGCACTTTTGCCCAACAAATTACCCCAACTGTAAAAACCGTATCGGGAACTGTCATAAACCACAGGGGTGAACCGCTCGCCAACGCTAATGTTTCAATTAAAAATGGCAGGGGAACCATTACCAATGCCCGGGGACAGTTCCTTCTGAAAAATGTAAGGCCTAACGACATTCTGCAGATCAGCTTTGTAGGCTACAGCAGCCAGGCTATAGCTGTAAAGGATCAATCTGTTTTTAACATTGTGCTAAAGCAGGCAGAAAACGAATTAGACAAGGTGGTTGTGCAGGGATATGGAACAACAAGCAAGAGACTATCAACAGGAAATATTGGAAAAATTACAAGTGAAGATATAGGCAGGCAGCCAGTTATGAATCCAATCGAAGCGCTGAAAGGCCAAGTGGCCGGTGTAATAGTAACAAATGTAAGTGGATTTGCAAGTGGCACACTAAAAGTTGAAGTTAGGGGAAGAAACACAATTAATCCCAATGTGCCGTCTGATCCTTTATATATTGTAGACGGTGTACCTGTTACTATCCTAGATTTGCAAGGTAATGACAACTATTTATACGGTTCACAAGGAGTGATTCAAACAGGAATTTTAAGTCCGGCTAAAGGTCAAAGCCCCTTCTTTAGTATTAATCCATCCGATATCGAAAGCATTGAAGTCCTCAAAGATGCCGACGCCACTGCCATATATGGATCTCGCGCAAGTAATGGTGTTGTATTAATTACAACAAAAAAAGGACGATCAGGAAAAACAAAATTTGAGATAAATATTAACACAGGTATCAGTGAGACGCCTAGATATTATAATATGCTTAATACACAACAGTACATTTTAATGCGCAAAGAAGCTCTGTTTAACGACGGGTTAGATGCTGATGTAAACAATGCTCCGGATTTGACAATATGGGATACGACACGCTATACTAATTGGCAAAAATACTTATGGGGTGGTATCGGAAAAGTAACAGATGCTCAAATAGGATTAGCTGGTGGAGATTCCCGTACAACATTCAGAATAACTTCTGGGTATAAAATCCAAAAAGAAATTTTAACTGCAAGCGGAGCAAATAAGAGATTTTCAACTGCAGTTAACTTAAATCATAAAACACTCAATCAAAAGTTCGATATTGGCTTTTCTGGAAGTTACTCAGTGGTTTCAAGTAACATGATATTTATTCCCGGAGCCATAAACCTGCCTCCTAATGCTCCAAGTGTCTTCGACAATAACGGGAACCTGAATTTCTCCGGATGGGCTCCTTTAGATTATTCTTACCCATTTAGCAACCTTAAACAGCCTTATAGCTTCTCCACCAAATTTCTCAATAGCAGTTTAACAGCAGGGCTTGAAATTGTAAAAGGATTAAAACTTAAAACAAATATTGGCTATAATAATATTCAAACAGAGCAATCTTATATAATTCCAATTTCTTCTCAAAATCCTACCTACAATCCCAAGGGAAGTTCTTCAATTGGATATTCATTTGTAACTAATCTAATAATTGAGCCACAGGTTGAATATGAAACATTTGTAGGAAAGGGAAAATTATCTTCAATGATTGGAGGATCTTTTCAAGTGAATAAAACAAGTTCAGCCAGTTTGTATGGAGAAGGGTTTACAAATGATGCGCTACTCACATCAGTTACTAATGCTCCCGTTCGATCTGCGAGCAATAGCGAAGGAGAATATAAATATGGTGCAGTATTCGCAAGACTTAACTATACCTTAAAAAATGAGTACATTCTTAATGCAAACTTCCGGAGAGATGGATCATCAAAATTCGGCCCAGGTCGTCAATTCGGAAATTTTGGATCAATAGGGGCCGCCTGGTTATTCAGTGAAGAGAATTGGTTGAAACAAAACCTGAGGTTTCTAAGCATAGGAAAACTGAAAGTCAGTTATGGAAGCACCGGTGGCGATCAAATTGCAGATTATCAATATCTGAGCCGTTGGGCGTATCAGCGTTATACTTATAATAATATACTGCCTTTAAATCCTATTGGTCATAACGATTCACTTTTACATTGGGAAGTCAACAGAAAGTTGGAGATCAGTTTGCTCTTAGGATTTCTAAACGACAAAATTACATTTGATGTCTCCTGGTACAGGAATAGATGTAACAACCAATTAGTCCCTTTCCCTACCCCAATTTTGACAGGGTTTCCAATAGTAGTCTCAAATAGCCCGGCAAATGTTCAAAATACAGGATTAGAATTTGTATTAAATGGAAAAGTAATTGAAAATAAGACCTTCACATGGTCAACAAATTTTAACATCGGCATCAACCGGAATAAGCTTCTTTCTTATCCCAATTTCGATCAATCCCCCTATATGAGTATGTACGTAATAGGCAAATCATTAAACATTCGAAAGTCACTACATTACTTAGGGGTTGACTCACAAACTGGGCTATATATGTTTGAAGACAAGAATAAAGATGGTCAAATAACTATTGATAACAGCGGTAGAATGTCAGACGATCAGTATCCATATGATTTAAGTCCAAAGTATCAAGGGGGATTCACCAATACAATTAAATTTAAGAATTGGGAGCTTTCAGTATTTTTTTATTTTAAAAAACAGATAGGCTTAAATGCTATAAGCGCACTAAACGCACCAGGCGATAATTCAAACCAACCTATTTCAGTTCTAAAAAGATGGCAAAAGCCAAATGATATAACTGGTATTTCGTTTTTTACCACAAATCCATATGCAAATAACTCTTTCATAAATTATCAACTATTCTCAGACGCTGCTTATACAAATGCTTCGTTCACACGTCTTCAAAACCTCTCCCTTGCATATTATTTTCCAAAAAAAATTCTGAAAAAAGCAAGACTGTCAAATTTGAAGATATTCCTGCAGGGCAATAATCTTTTTATAATAAGCAATTACAATGGCTTAGACCCCGAAATCCAGAATTTTACGGTAATTCCTTTACCAAGAATTATTACAGCAGGAGTTTCCTGTAACCTTTAAAATATTTACCTGTATGCAGCACTTCAATAAATACAACTTCCATATCATGCCATCTGATTCGAAAATTAGCACAACAAGGACGTCTTTTGATATCTATAAGGCTATAATATTTAGCCTGTCTTTTTTAGTATTCTTATCTGTTTTTTCTTGCAAAAAAATAGTTGAAATAAAACCGCCAGTCGGATCGATTACTACAGCACAAGTCTTTAGCACAAATGATCAGGCTACTGCAGCTACTGCAAACTTATACTACAACCTAATAAACACAGGTGCAATAAACTCAAGCTCAGGTTTTGCAAGTTCTTCTATGACCGTTTTGTGCGGCATGAGTTCTGATGAACTACTCCCTTTTGACCAAACTGCCACTTCATTATATGCCCAGTTTATGAGCAACAAATTGCTTTCCACAAATAATATGGTGTATAATAACTTCTGGAAAAATGCCTATTCAGCAATCTATAATGCTAATGCAATAATTGATCAGATAAATAACTCAACCTTAGTTAATGATTCTTTAAAAAAAGAATTACTTGGTGAAGCAAAATTTATAAGAGCTTTTTGCAATTTTTATCTGACTAATTTGTTCGGAGATATACCATTAGTCACTTCTTTAAATTGGCACAGCACAAGCCTGTTGTCGCGATCATCAACTTCAGAAGTATATAAATCAATCATCTCAGATTTAAAAGATGCAAGCAATTTATTATCGTCAGATTTTTTAGTGGGAAGCAATGAAAGAATAATTCCTACAAAATGGGCGGCAGATGCTTTATTAGCAAGAACATATCTCTATTTAAAAAATTGGAGCAGCGCAGATGAAAATGCTTCAAAAATAATAAATGAAACAAATAGATTTAACTTAGAAACCAACATAGGTAATACGTTCTTATATAACAGTAAAGAAGCTATCTGGCAATTAAAGCAGAGCAATTCAACCAATACATATAATGCCACTCCGGAAGGATATTTACTAATACCGAGATCAATAACCGCAAACCCTTTTTGCTATTTGAATAGTGCGTTATTAAATTCTTTTGAACCTGACGACTTAAGAAAATATTTTTGGATAGATAGTGTAGTTTATAACGGAATGAAATATTTCTACCCCAAAAAGTATAAGGAGGGCTCGTCGCAAGCAGCGCCTAACAACCCGTACAAAGAGTATTATATCGTACTTCGCTTAGCCGAAGTTTATTTAATTAGGGCAGAAGCAAAAGCCAATCAAAATCTCTTAAATGAGGCAATTGCAGACTTAAATGAAATACGGAATAGAGCAGGCTTACCCGATTTGCCGTTTACTCTCACCAAAGAACAAGTACTTTCTGCTGTTGAACAAGAAAGAAAAATTGAGCTTTTCGCTGAGTGGGGACATCGTTGGTTGGATTTAAAACGAATGGAGAAAGCTAATGCCGTATTGTCCCCGATCAAATCAAACTGGAATAGTTATGCAGTATTGTATCCCATTCCATTAAATGATATAAAAACAGACCCGAATCTTTCTCAAAATCCAGGGTATTGAATAATTTCTATAAAGATAGAAAAGGCCGACAACATAAATTGAATCTTCAAATGCTAAAACCATAATTCACAAATTATGCTGCCGGCTTCATAAATTTAGAACCCATTCGCTGACCGGATCGGTGTCGTATGGGATGCGTCGGAATAGAGCGTGTAAGTACCGCTTGCTCCTGTGGCTGTAATAATCTGGTTTGTACCTCCTGTCATAAGATCAACAAGTGGTGCACTACCAGTTAATTGATGCAAATTTGTGCCATCCCAGGCATAGATCGTTGAATTTACAAATTTGGCTCTTCCTGCGAACACCCCAATAGTGATCAGCGATAAGGCTGATGACAGAACGATCAGTTTTAATCTGTTCATAAAATAAAATTTAAATGGTTTAAAAAATCCCTACTCTGTTAAAGGTTTTCGGTTCCCCTTTCCGCCTTAGTTAACATTCGCGGATGTATTGCGCAATAGTTTTTTATGTTCAGTTTCTTTTTTTCCAGTATAGAATATTGCGGCAAAGGCCAGCCATGCCAGCATCAAACTAAAGACCATTTTTTGCATCCAGGTCGGATTATCCCATAAAGCATGATAGGGCCAGAACAGGTAGCCGGTAAATAAATAAACACCCATCACCCAAAAAATGAACCCGGTTTCTGCGATTATCACCGCTATGAATGCGATGCTTCTGTAACGGGGTATTAACAGCAAAGCAGCTATAGCCATTTCAACGATAGGTACAGCATATTGAAGCGCTGCTCCGGATTTTTTTATTATAGGAGCATGGCTTATCCAAAAACTGTACACTTCTGAATACGCCAGCTTTTGAATGCCTTCATAAAAGAAATTCAGGAGCAAAACGAAACAAATACACTCATATAACCACTTTTTTACTGTCATAAACTTACTGTTAAGCGCAATAGGCGTTACTTAGCCAATACCTCCCCGTAACACCCCTTCTTATTTTTATTTGGGCATTTTCGAACAATTGCTTTTATTTTTGAAACATTCTTTCTACCTTGGCAGTACCTGCTACTGTTACTGCGTTTATATCATCCTCCTAATATATAGACTCGAAAAAAAACAGGTTTCGTACCATCTGAAAAACGACTTTTTTTGAACTTTTTTTGAGGCCTTCGTGGCGAAACTTACTTTTTAGACAACCCCTTTTCTCCCGGGCTATCATGGGCTAACAGCATGTTATGGAGGAAATACTAAAATATGAGGACTTCAATCTTTTCAGGCAGTTGGGAACACATTCCGGATCGGCTGAAGCGGCGCTGGCGGCTATTTATAAGGTTTTCAAAACCACGCTTGTCCTGTACATCAAAAACTACATCCGTAACAACGATGATCTTATTAAAGATGTTATTGCAGAAACCATGCTGGTATTGTGGACGCAACGGAAGGAAGCAGCCCAAAAAGAAAAACCTTTGTCCTGGTTGCTGACCATTGCCCACCATATAGCTATTGATAAAATAAGAGCGCAAAAGAAATATTATACGGAGCCGTTGGAAAACCATCTTTCCCTACCCGGGAACGACTATACAGCAAGAGAAACAGAGCGCAAAGAACTGGAGGCTTTTTTCAGGAAAGCTGTGGAAAAGCTGCCTCCACAGGAAAGAAACATACTGTTGCTGAGCAAAATAGAAGAACTGCCGCACAGGCAGATCGCTTTACAATTCGGGGTATCCGTACAAACAGTAAAAAACCAGTTGAACCGGTCTTTGAAAAAGATAAGACGCTATATGGAAGATGCCTTAAGCAGCTTTTTTATTTGAGGATGTTAAAAGCAATTACAATGATCCACCAAGCCGGTTACGTTAAACAACTTATCAAAAAATATATAGAGGGCTCTATAACGGGCGTTGAGCTTGAGCGGCTGAAAGCCTGCTGGAAAATATATGAAGAAGATGAACTGCTCGGCATGACCGCGGAAGTATTGTATGCCGCAGGGAAGCAGGCGCCGTACGATGCTTTGGAAGGCTGGGAACCTGATTTTGCAAGGATCATCAACAACGCGCAAAGCATGCAACACAAAAAAAAAATGTTGGTATACGGTAAGCTGGCCGGAGCCGCCTGCCTGTTGCTGCTGCTGGTGATGGCGGTCAATCATTTTATTACCGAAAAATGGCCGGGTCGCAATACAACAGGTGTCTGCGCGGAGATACCTTCCCGGAGTGAAATACCGAGATCGGAATTTGGCTGCGCTATCCGGTGGGGCAATACTTCTGTTATAACTGTTGACAGCGGTACCACGGGACTGGTTATGCGCACCGGCAATTTCGGGATCCGCCAGGAAGCCCCGGGCGTACTTGCATTGACCCGTTTGATGGCAATAATACCTGTGGATACGACGCGTGGTCAGTTTGTGGAAGTGCTTACAGCACCACGCCGGCAGTATATCGTTAAGCTGCAGGGCGGCATCGTCATCCATCTTGATGCAGGCTCTTCCATGAGACTCCCCTTTATCAGCACAGATCAGGATACCTGTTATGTGCAGATCAGCGGGGGCGCCTATATTGAAATGCACGATAAAGGAAAGCCTGGAAGACTGATAGTGGAAACTTCCAACAGCCAGTTGCAAACCGTAGGTGGTAATTTTGCCCTGTTCGCTCTTCCCGGTTATACCAAAGCCACGCTTATCAGTGGTAATCTTGTAACATTCACCAGGCAGGGCATTCACAAAAAAGATATGGACTGCACCGGCAACCAGGCTGTTGTTAAAAGCTATAATAAAGCCAATGATGCTATAGCTGATTCCATATTTTTTAAACGCAACAGCAATGTTGAAGAAGCGCTGGTCTGGACAAAAGCGACCCGTAACTACCGGAACGTTTCACTGCGGCAGTTTGTAGCGGATATGAGCCGTTGGTGCGGATTTACGGTGGAGAACCTTAACTGCATCCCCGGGCACTTGCGCATCAATACTTCTATATGCTACCAGGCTTCCCGGCAACAGGTATATTCGGAGATCCGCAAAGCGGGCATTACGGTACATGAAAAGGGAAATATGATCAGCTTTTGCAGCCCGGCAAAGAAAAACAGATCCCCGTCATCACAAACAGCTTTCAGGAAAAGAGGGAAACAGTCATCCGGTTTTCTCCGTACCAACGAGCATCTTTGCCCACCAGCTAAAGCGATCATTCATTCCTCTACTGGTGGGTGTTTCACCCACCAGCAAAAAAATTGATTTGCAGCATAGTGTTTAACGAACAAATATTTATCTGGGAGTATTCAGGGAGGTTGAAAGTGAGAAACTTTTTTTTACATGTTGGTGTTCCTGCACCGCCGTTGTCATGCCTGCGGCAGATAAATTGTGTATGTGGGGTAGGTGTTGTGCATGGCACGGCAACGGCGCTCATCAGCAGCGGTGTGCTGGATCCCTCAGCAGCGGATTTTTTACCGCCGTTACCGCCGTTGTTGGTGTTCGTGGATGGGCAATGTGTGTGGGCGTCACCAACAACAAGAGGTGATATTTGGTTAAATAGGGATATGAAAGAAGCGGGGATTTCCTTAAAGCAGAATTTTATCCCGCTGGTGACAACACCAGGCGGGGGCGATAGTAGAAGAACCAAATCACCAAAAACAAAAACCAAGCCTGTCACGCCGGGGCGGAACAATACAAATGCTCCTAATGCTAAGCTGGTAGAATTAATAAATCTTAATAAAAGTATGTTTCCTAATTCATTTATAAAACCACCACGTTAAATATGAATCAAGAAGAGTTTGTTGATATTATTAAAGATGTTGTTATTGATGAATCAATAAAATCTATACAATCAAATCTTATTAATCCTCCAGGAAGAAAACCGATGGAGATGTTAATTCTTGCATCAAAATTCTATAATAGTTTAAATGACAGCGATAAGAGTTTAATTATTCAGATTGTAAAAGAATCTGTACGAACTGGAGTTTGGGGCTTTTTTTGTGTGTTAGATGGTGTTAGGGCGATTGAAAATGATGATAAGGGTGAACTAACTCTTATTTACGAAAAAGATGGAGTTAAAACTTTGTTGAATGATTCTCACAAAGAGTTCCTTCATGAATTACTTTAGCTCACGCTGACACACGTCTATATCGTTGATAACTGAAAAACATTTTTCCTACTGGTGGGTGTCTTCACCCACCAGCATAACTTGCAAGAATATTTCTCTAAACATTGCACCTATGAACATGCGACACAAAAGACAAGGTCAAATGGAATTGCAGAATGTATATTTTTATACCGACACTGTCATTGACTTTAAGCATTTGTTAGAAGATGATAGCATAAAGCTTATTATCATCCTGCACATCAAATAAAAAGATATCTGCAAACAAATAATCCACCGCAATTATTAAATTATTTATCAGGCAAAAACGATCGTCAGTATCAGTTCTGGAAACATGACCCTCTGGCTATTCCGTTAAGTACGATAAAAATAATAGAACAAAATTTGATTTCCTGACACATTATAAGGAGTGCGTGTTTCGGTGTGTGAAGACACACACCGATAGGGGAAAAGTGTTCAAATTATTTCTCAGCCCAAAGATTACCTTGAGTCTGATTTTGATGTCATGATCAAATAAGATTCTTCGTCGCCACAACGTCTCCCTCACAGCCCCGCCCAGCTATTCTTAGTATGTTCAAATAAAAAAGTACTGCTGTCTGTATGTCTGTGACTACGGACAAATAAAAATCCTGGTTATTTGTCCGTTTACCGTAAAAAATCATTTAAAACCATTATTGTCCGGATAAAATTTTTGAAAGTTAAATGAAAGCCAATACAGGAGAGTATTTTAGCCCCTCTCCGGACGGAGAGGGATTGGGGTGAGGCAAAATAGGCTGCTAAAGGATTTTACTACTTTTACCGGACAACAATCATTTAAAACTATATGCGTTTAACCCTACCAGTTATAACCATTTCACAAAAAAAGATTTTTTACATGTTGGTGTTCCCGCATCGCCGTTGTTGTGTATGTAGGGGTGGGATGTGCGGAGCATACCAACCCGTCCGACTGGGTCATCCCCACCTGAATGGCTCAGGTCGGGCAGGCGGGCGGGCAACAAGAGGTGATATTTTATCCGGCGGAGATATGGAAGAAGCGGGGATTTCCTTAAAGCAGAATTTTATCCCGCTGGTGACAACACCAGGCAGGGACGATAGCAGAAGAACCAAATCACAAAAAACAAAAACCAAGCCTGTCACGCCGGGGCGGAGAAATTCACCAGAGCGGTTGCTGACTGGTATGGAATGGGGTAATGTAAATGGTATAGTGAGGTATTAAGGTTTTGTGAGACCGGTAGGTACCAGGGCGATTGTCAGAAAAGAGAAAGCAGCAGCGAAATGAAGTTGAGGTTACAGTAGTGCAAAAGCTATATCAGGGCTCCCATCCGAAAACGGGCCGTATTCCCTGCCCGTCCGTTCAGGCGGGGTTTTCGGACGCCTGCCCGACTGAACGTTGTTCGGGCGGGGCTTTTGGTTACTTTTTCCGTAAAAAGTAACAAAGAAATACGGTTGCCCCGGCATGTGTCTACACGTGGCGGAAAGTGTAAGGTTGCAGTTCCATTCTCTAAAACACCTTAAGTTAACGGACATTATGACAACACCAGGCAGGGGCGATAGCAGAAATCTAAAAAATCAGAAATCAACAAATCAAAAATCAGAAATACTCAACCAATAATTATCCCGCTGGTGACAACACCAGGCAGGGGCGGAGATATATTGATTTTACAAAGCTTTTTGATCCTTCAGAAAATGTAGTGGCCTAATAAAAATAGAGCGGCCGGATAAGCGGCGGAATGCTTAATTTCATTACTCAGTCAGGACTATGCAAAACAAACGCAGGAAATTTTTAAAATTAACCGGGCTTACGGGCCTGGGCATTGCAGGAAGTGGCCTGTTAAAAGGATTTGCCGGCCCTGGGCGACTTTCTGACCAGCTTACCCCGTCTTTTTTAAATACCAATACAATGTCTGCTGAAAAAAATAACGCGTTCAATGAAACGCAACTGAGTATGATCGGCATCTATGGCTCCTGGGCTGCCGGTTTAACACAAAACAAGCTGCCTGCTTTTTCATTCCGCAAAAAGCAATGGAAGAATATGGATGAATGGAGAATGGCTGCACGTACGCGGTTGCGGGAGCGGTTAGCCATCCCTGTTATTGAAGGGGCGCCTGCAGTGCATGTAAAAAAGCAATATGCGTATGATGGTTTGCATATTGAGGAAATAAGCTGGCAATTGCCTTATGGCAGGCCAACAGACGCCATCGTGTTAAAGCCCCTGAACCAAAAAGGGCGCCTGCCCGGTATCCTGGCGTTTCACGACCACGGGGGCAATAAATATTTCGGCGCCCGCAAAATAACCCGAACTTCTGATAAGCGCCATCCCTTAGACGTTGCGCATCAGCAGGAATCCTATGAAGGCCTGGCCTGGGCAAATGAAGTGGCTAAAAGAGGCTATGTGGTAATGGTACCGGATGCCTTTCCTTTTGCGAGCCGAAGGGTAATGCTGCAGGATGTTCCTGAGCGGTTGCGCAATGGTTTAAATGACAATGACCCGGAAAAACCCGAAAACATCGAAGCGTATAACCAATGGGCCGGGGAGCACGAGCATATCATGGCCAAATCATTATTCAGCGCCGGTACTACCTGGCCGGGCGTGTTCTTTGCAGAGGATCAGAAAGCATTGGATGTATTGTGTGCACGAAAAGATGTGGATGCCAGCCGCATCGGCTGCGGCGGATTATCGGGTGGCGGCATGCGTACCGTATTCATGGGCGGGTTAGATGAAAGGATCAAATGCGCGGTTTGTGTTGGTTTTATGACTACCTGGAAAGATTTTCTTTTGCATAAATCATTTACCCATACCTGGATGACCTATGTGCCCCTGCTGCCCAATGAACTGGATTTCCCTGAAATTCTGGGGCTGAGGGCGCCGCTTCCCACCATGGTTTTAAACGACAATGAAGACGAGCTCTATACCCTGCCCGGGATGAAAAGAGCGGATGAGATATTGCAGGAAGTATACTCAAAAGCAGGTGCACAAGACCGTTATAAATGTGCTTATTATCCCGGTCCGCATAAATTTGACAGGCAAATGCAGGGAGATGCTTTTGACTGGTTCGACCGGTGGTTGAAAGTATAACCTCTTTCATAGGATTAATTGTTATAACTTAACTTGCATAATGGAAATAAAAATATTCAACGACCCAAAACAATTAGGCGAAGCAGCCGGTAAAGATGCTGCAGCCCTTATTCGCGAAGCAATTGAAAAAAACGATGCCGCCAATATCATTCTTGCCACAGGCGCCAGCCAGTTTGAAACGCTTCATCAATTGATAGCAGAAAAAAGTATTGACTGGAGTAAAGTGGTTATGTTTCACCTTGATGAGTATATTGGGCTACCGGTAACGCACAACGCCAGTTTCAGAAAATATTTGCAGGAAAGATTTCTGGCTAAGGCGCCGCCACTTAAAGCTGCATATTTGGTAAATGGTGAAACAGATCCGGCAACTGAATGTGCACGCCTTGGTGAACTGATCAAAAAACATCCCATTGACGTGGCTCTCGCAGGAATTGGAGAAAACGGGCATCTTGCGTTCAACGATCCGCCTGCCGATTTTGAAACAGAGGAACCTTATATTATTGTTGAATTAGATGAATTGTGCCGCAAACAACAAATGGGAGAGGGGTGGTTTGCTTCTGTTGAAGACGTGCCAAAGCAGGCCATCAGCATGTCTGTGAAGCAGATATTAAAATCAAAACATATTATTTGTTCGGTGCCCGACAGCCGCAAAGCCGCCGCGGTAAGAAATACAGTAGAACAAAAGATAAGTAATATATACCCCGCAAGCATATTGCAAACGCATGCTGGCTGTACCTTGTATTTAGACAGGATGTCGGGAGCGCTTCTTTCCAACAGCAATTAACCCTTTTTAAAGAATTGTTACTATTTATTTCATGAGTACTGCTTTAACCAAAACCGTAGATGTTAGCCATTTAACCAAACGCGATACGGTTATTTCCATATTGATCATCGGGCTGCTGTTCTTTATTTTCGGATTCGTTTCGTGGGTCAACGCTATCCTTATTCCTTATTTTAAAATAGCCTGCGAGCTCACAAACTTTGAATCTTACCTTGTTGCATTTGCTTTTTATATTTCTTACCTGGTAATGTCGGTACCATCGTCTTTCCTGTTAAAAAGAATAGGATTCAAGAAAGGTATCATGGTGGGGTTTTGGGTAATGGCGGCAGGAGCGTTTATTTTTTTGCCGGCGGCAATGAGCAGAACCTATGAAATATTTCTTATAGGATTGTTTACCATTGGTACAGGACTTTCCATTCTGCAAACAGCAGCCAACCCGTATATCACGGTTTTAGGCCCTAAAGAAAGCGCGGCCCAACGCATCAGCATTATGGGTATTTGCAATAAGGGCGCCGGTATTTTGGCCCCGCTGCTTTTTGCCGCGGTAGTATTAAAAGCAACAGATACGGAATTGTTCAATGCCTTAGGCACGATGAGTGAAATAGAAAAAAATGCCGCGCTGGATGAGCTCATCAGGCGGGTAATTGTGCCTTATGCCGCTGTGGGTACGGTGTTACTGATCCTGGGACTGGTGGTACGGTATTCGCCATTACCGGAAATCAATACGGAACAGGAAAGTACCGCGGTGGCCGCGGCTAACGCTGGTAAGAAAAGCATATTTCAGTTTCCATATCTTATTCTTGGTGCAGTGGCCATTTTTTTGCATGTGGGCACACAGGTTATCGCTATTGATACCATCATCGGCTACGCCGGTTCCATGAACATTGATCTACTGGAAGCCAAAGTTTTTCCTTCCTACACTTTATTTGCTACCATTTGTGGCTATATACTGGGCATTATTTGCATTCCCAGATACATCAGCCAGGTAACGGTACTGAAATTGTGCACCCTGCTGGGACTGACATTGACTTTGCTTATCGTTTTTGTAAACGGTCAGGTTACAATGTTGGGGCATACTGCCGATGTTTCCATATGGTTTGTGGTGCTGCTTGGTTTGGCCAACTCCCTGGTATGGGCGGGCATATGGCCGCTGGCATTAGATGGACTGGGAAGGTTTACAAAACTGGGGGCTTCAGTGCTCATCATGGGCTTGTGCGGGAATGCTATTCTGCCGCTTTTTTATGGATGGATGGCCGACGTTTACGATGTACGTACAGCTTACTGGGTATTGTTTCCCTGCTATTTGTACCTTGTATTTTATGCTTTTTACGGGCACCGCATAAAAAAGTGGTCATTATAAAAAGATCTGCTATTTTTTAAATATTAAGAACAGGGTCATGCAAAGGTTCAAAATATACAACGGTAAAATAATAACACCCGCGGGAATTATTAATAACGGTTCGGTATTGATTACAGGAGACACGATCACTGCTGTTGGCGAAGGTAACGTTGAAGCGGATAACGTGACGCCAATAAATGCGGAGGGCTTGTATGTTTCACCGGGATTTATTGATATACATGTGCATGGCGGCGGTGGGTACGACTTCATGGATAACAGTGTGGAAGCCTTTTTGGCCATTGCCGAAACACATGCCCGCTATGGAACTACCGCCATGTGGCCAACCAGTCTTACCAGTAACAAAGAAGGTATTCTTCAAACGCTTGATACGTATGAAGCGGCAAAAGATAAAAATATCAATGGTGCGCAGTTTATGGGGATGCATCTTGAAGGCCCTTATTTTGCCATGAACCAGCGGGGCGCGCAGGACCCGCGCTATATACGCAATCCCGACCCGGAGGAATATAAAGAAATTCTTGCCCGTTCTTCTTCCGTCAAAAGATGGAGTGCGGCGCCGGAATTAAAAGGAGCCATTGAATTTGGGCGATTTATCCAAACCAAAGGTATACTGCCTGCCATGGCGCATACCGATGCCATATATGAGGAAGCATATGAAGCGTTTAAAGCGGGTTATTCACTGGCTACACACCTGTACTCTGCCATGTCGGGCGTTACCAGGCGTAATGCGTATCGTTATGCAGGCGTAATTGAAACTGCTTTTCTCACCGATGATATGGACGTGGAGATCATTGCCGATGGTGTTCACCTGCCTGCGCCCCTGCTGAAGCTGGTATATAAAATTAAAGGCGCCGGCCGAACGGCATTGATTACGGATGCCATGCGTGCTGCGGGTATGCCTGAAGGTGAGAGTGTGCTGGGCAATATTAACGATGGCCTAAAAGTAATTGTGGAAGATGGAGTAGCAAAACTGCCCGACCGCACTTCATTTGCAGGCAGTGTGGCAACAGCCGACCGCCTGGTAAGAACGATGATCAATATGGCGGAACTGCCCCTGGAAAAAGCCATACAAATGATTACTGCTACACCTGCGCGGATTATGGGACTGCAAAATAAGAAAGGCGCCCTGGAGGCTGGTAAAGATGCTGATATCGTTTTATTTGATAAGAATATATGCGTTGAAATGACAATGATCAAAGGAAGGGTAGTGTACCGGCGTAAATAAGAAAAATGACCAGTATAAAATTTACATGGAGGTGCAGGATGCAGGTTAAGCGGTTTTTATGTATTTTGTAGCATATATTATCTCCGGAGATAGTTCGTATAAATTTCACCCCTTCCCGAATGAATAAAATAAAATCTGTTTTTATTTTTTTATTGATAGGCACAGCTTTCAATTGTAAAAATATAAATAAGAATATTCCTGAAAAACCTGTACTGCAACCGCCCGTTATCCAAAATCCTTCACCGGTAGCACTTACCCCGGAAGAGAGCATGAAAACCATGCATCTTCCGGAGGGCTACCGCATGGAACTGGTAGCCGGCGAACCTATGGTTGAAGAACCGGTTGCTATTGTTTGGGATGCCAATGGACGAATGTATGTGGCCGAAATGCTTACCTACATGCAGGATATTGAGGCTACCAATGAAAATGAACCGCTGAGCCGGATTGTTCGCCTGGAGGATACAAACGGCGATGGCAAAATGGATAAAAGAACAGTATTCATTGACAGCCTGGTATTGCCGCGCATGATGCTTCCATTAGATGACCGGCTGATCGTACAGGAAACGTATTCAAACAATTTATACACTTACAGGGATACCAACAATGATGGTATAGCCGATGAAAAACTTCGGGTATACCACAACGATACTCCCGATACCCGTAACCTTGAACACCAGAAAAGCGGACTGGTATGGAACCTTGATAACTGGATCTATACCAGCCGGCAAATCAGGTATAAATGGATGGGTGACCAGTTAAAAATTGACAGTCTTACCGACGTACCCGGCGGGCAATGGGGATTGGGCAACGATGATTATGGCAGGTTATTCCTTTCTTCTGCCGGTGGTGAAGTGGCAGCATTGGGTTTTCAGCAAATGCCAGCTTATGGTGAGCTTGATTTTGAAAACGATCAGTATGAAGGCGATTTTCACTCTCCCTGGCCTATAATAGCTACCCCCGATGTGGAAGGGGGCGCAAAACGTTTGCGTGAGAACAATACACTGAATCATTTTACGGCTACTTGCGGACAAACCATTTTCCGGGGCGACAGGCTCCCGCAGGGCATGAATGGCGATCTCTTTATCTGCGAACCTGTGGGCAGGCTGATCCGTCGTGCGAAAGTGCTGAACAAAGATGGAATGCGGATAGTGAAAAATGCATACGATAAAGCTGAATTTATAGCCTCCTCCGACATGAATTTCCGGCCGGTAAACATGACAACCGGCCCCGATGGCTGCCTGTATATAGTTGACATGTACAGGGGCATTATACAGGAAGGGAACTGGACAGGCCCCAAATCATACCTTCGGCCGCAGATACAACGTTTGGGACTCGATAAGAATATTGGCAGGGGACGAATATACCGGGTTGTGCATGAAGCTATTCCGCCTGATACACGAAAACCAAACATGCTGAATGCAACGGCGGCGCAATTGGTAAAATACCTGTCACACCCCAATGGATGGTGGCGCGACAATGCACAGAAATTACTGATTGTGCGTAATGAACAATCTGTTGTTCCGGCATTAAAACAAATAGTGCTGGATGAACCTTCTTTTTGGGATGATCTTATGTTCTGGAAGGATAAGCCTTCGCTGCTGGGCCGTATACATGCTTTATGGACGCTGGAAGGATTGCAGGCTGTAGACAGAGCGCTTTTATGGCAGGTGATGAAGGATAAGTCGCCGGAACTGAGGCGCATGGCTGTATGGATCAGCGAGGCCTATATTAAAAACAAAGGGCAGGATGTGTATTTGCATTTAACCAGGCTGATCAACGATCCCGATACAGATGTTCGCACCCAACTGGCACAATCACTGCGCTACAGCACGCCCGAAAAAGCAAAGCCTATGCTTGAGGTAATGATCAAAACAGACAGCAACCGGAAAGGGATGGTTTACCAGGCCGCGCAAATGACCATTGGATATCTTACTACAAGCCTGCCGGTAGACGTACAAACCGATCATCTTAAGCAGGCCGACAGGGCTTTGGTGCTGAACGGTGCAGAAAATTATAAATCGCTTTGTTCTTCCTGTCATGGAGCCAATGGCAAAGGCCTCCAGTTCGGCGGATCTGCAATGATAGCGCCACCGTTAGCGGGGTCAAAACGGGTGAATGGTGATCCCGGAAAGCTGATCCGCATTGTTTTGAGTGGTTTAACCGGCCCCGTGGATGGAAAGGATTATCCCAGTATTATGCCACCCATGTTAAACAGCGATGATGAATGGCTGGCTGCCGTACTCAGTTATATTCGCACCAATCTTGGCAATTCAGCTTCAATCATACAGCCTGCAGAGATAAAAAAAGTGCGTGAGGTGGTTGGGAGAAGATGGGATCCCTGGACGCTGGAAGAATTGGAAAAACCAGAACAATCCAAAAAGTAGCACTATGCAGACTTTAATGCTTTTATACTGTTAACCCATATAACAGGCGCATACTTTATATTTGTGGAAACATAAAATATAGGATGAAATTCAGTCATTTTTTTGAACATGTGCACGTTGATGAATTTTCCGCTACGCCCAAGTACCTGCAGCTAACCCACTCTATATTGAATGCGATAGAAGCAGGAAAATTAAAAAAAGACGACCTGGTTCCGTCCATCAATGAACTCAGTTTTGAACTGGAGATATCGAGAGATACTGCCGAAAAAGGATATAAGCATCTTAAAAAAATGGGCGTGCTGGGATCCGTTCCTGGTAAAGGATATTATATTGTTAATGATGATATTAAACAAACCCAGCATGTAATGCTTTTGTTTAATAAACTGAGCGCCCATAAAAAGATCATATACGATGGCTTTGTGGAAACACTGGGTGAGCATGTGGCCATTGATTTTTATATTTATAACAATGATTTTGCCCTGTTTAAAAAATTATTAGGAAATGCCAGGGAAGACTATTCGCATTTTGTGATCATCCCGCATTTTATTGAAGGCGGCGAAAATGCGCACGAAATCATCAATACCATTCCCAGGCATAAACTGATACTTTTGGATAAAAAAATATCCGGCGTAAATGGCGAATATGGCGCCGTATATGAAAATTTTGAAAATGATATTTACAATGCACTGGAACAGGCATTGAAGCAGTTGGCCAAATACCATACCCTAAAGATTATTTTCCCTGAAAAAAGTTACTATCCCAAAGGGATATTAAAAGGCTTCAATCGTTTTTGCCAGGAATATGCCTTTACGCATAAAGTGGTACACGATATTGCAAAAGAACCCATCAATAGCGGCGAGGTATACATCAATGTTATGGAGGCCGATCTTGTAATACTCATTGAAAGGCTTATTACCATGAAATATAAAATAGGCAAGCATATTGGTGTTATTTCCTATAACGAAACACCACTTAAAAAAATAATACTGAATGGTATAACTACCATTTCAACCGACTTTCACCAAATGGGTGTAAAAGCCGCTGAACTGATCCTGTCTTCTTCCAAAGAACATGTGGAAATACCTTTTAAACTTACGCTAAGGGCGTCGTTGTAATATCCAAACATTGGATAATCTTTAAAATGATATCATTGCAGAGATTTATTTACAAAAGCACTGCTTAATCTTTTTACCAGGTTTTTGAATTTGAGTATTACGGGTAATTGTACTTCCCCGCATGCACCATCAAAAACTTCTCCCCTGCGAATAAATTTTTTTGAAAAGGTGCTGGATGTCATTCCCCATTTACCTATAAATTGGTAATAACCTTTATTTTTTTTAATTTTTTTTACAGAAACAGAACCAAAATGATAAACCCTGCTTACTGCAAGCCCTTTAAAAAGACGTATACCCATTTGCCATAGCTTCATAGAAAAATCCGGATCGGAATACATGCCCGGCGAAAACTCAATACTATAGCCCCCCACCTGGTTCCAAATGCTTCTATGTACAATGTTGGGTGACCATGTAGCGCCCATCCAATTCGACATCGGCAGTTCAGCGTACTCCCGGAGCAGTTGCTGCTCATCAAAATTGCTTATTGCTGTTCCATAGTTTTTAGATATTGAACAATTGCTTTGCGCTACGGGTTCGATTGCCGTAGCAGATAAAAAGAAGTAAGGATTGCCGATGATTTTGATATCTTCCCAGAGCGCAGCGTCCCAGCCGGGACATGCATACATATCATCATTCATGTATAATATGTAATCGGTGTTTGCCAGTTGACTGCAGGCATTTAAAGCATAACAAACGCCAACATTTTCTTTACTATATGTATAATCCAATTGGGTTTGTTGTTCAATCCATTCTAAAGAGCCGTCATTCCCTTCATTAATATGCACAATGATCTGGTGGGGGTAGGTTGAGTTTTTTTGAATGCTGCTGACGCATAATTTTAGATAGCTAAGATTATTCCACGATGGAATGAGAATAGAAAATAAGCTGTCATTTTTTTCTGTTCTCTTAAAAGACCGGATGGAAACACTGCTCATCATATAAATAAAGATAGTGGATTCTGTTTTTTGTAAAATATTAACCTTTCATAAGCTCATTACAAGACCCCGATGCCCTGGTTCGTGTTCGCGCGAAACATTTTTCCATAGCAGCGCCGCAGCCTGTCATTCCTACTTTGGGGGAATCTATCTTCGCTTTGCTTATAGGCTCTATTTTAGCAAAAAAAGCCGCTGTATAAGCGGCCTTTATTTCATTGGTGATGCTGATAGTAGACCAACTTTCGAATATTGACCAGGTACCGGTTTTACCGGCATGGATATTACCCGGTATAAAATCTCCCGGAAAAATGATAAATTCGTGTAAAATGACAGGTTATGAATGTGCTTACGATTGATAAGAAAGATTATATTATTGTTCCCAAAAAGGAATATGAACATTTGGTGGTAAAGGCTGCCAGTAAAACCCCTCCTGCAAAAAAACTCTCTTTGGCACAAGGGAAAAAACTTGCCTATAAACTCATTGATGAATGGGCAAAAGAAAAGTAACCATTTGGGATACTGCTGTAAATGAAGTAGCAAAAGTTTCATTCTTTGTAGAAGGGAAAGGCTTACCTGAAACAGCTAAAAGGTTTGTGAATGATGCATTTTCCTTTTTTGATAAGCTTGCCGATGAAAGGATCGTACACCGCCCCTGTACATACCCTGCCTGGAGAAAATTAACGTACAGGTGTGCAACGTTTCGTAAAAAATATACTGTAGCCTACCTTGAACATAGTACGGAAATAATTATCTGCGAATTTACTTTAACTAAGTTACTGGTATAGTGCATAAGGGGCTTTCAAACCTCATCAATTGAATACTGCGGGTATTTTTCTTGCAGACCCATAGTAAACTCGCAGCCTGTCATTCCGACTTTGAAGGAATCTATCTTCGCTTAGCTCATGGGATCTACTTTAGCAAAAAAGCCGCTGTATAAGCGGCCTTTGCTTCATTGGTGATGCTGATAGTAGATCCGCTTTCCGGCATGTGTCTCCACCATTGCCGTTGGTTACTTTTTCCGTAAAAAGTAACAAAGAAATACCTGGCAGCGTGCTGTATTTAGCACTTCGCTCTTCAAGAAAGGGCGAGATCGCAGTTCCATCCTCTAAAACACCTTAAGTTGACGGCATTGGTGTCTCCACGTACCATCACCAGGAATGCTTTGAAATACTGCAGTGGGTAATCAGAAATTTAGCACATGCGCTAAAACGACAACGGTACATTGAGCTTCACACTAAAATTCCTTCCCATATTGTATACGCCCTGCCGGCCGGTAACATTGTTTACAGCCGTATACTTTAACCTGCTTAAATGACTTTGATAAGCAGTGTTGGCGAGATTATTGCCCGAAAGGTAAAGGGAAAACAGCGTTCTTTTATGATGCATGATATCTGCCCCAATAAAGGCATTCCACAACGAATAGCCGCTTGTAGGCGTTTCCGTATCATAAGCGGTAAACGCTTTGCTTTGCCTGAACGTATTATCCAGTTCAGTACTGATGGAAAGGTTGCTGATCCGTTTTCCTTTCTTCAGGAATTCAACTTTTAGTTGTGTGATAAGCCTTGCGGCAGGTATAAATGGGATGTTCTTTACCCCTTCCAATGGTTGGTCAAATACGCCTCTCACATAAGAAAAGGTATTTTCAAAATGCAGCCAGTCCAGCGGGTGGGGATGCACATCAATATACAATTCCGCTCCATACAACAATGCTTTTGCCTGGTCGAATGTGAAAGCGGTTATATCTTCCCCATCCACATTTACCAGCGAATCTCCGCCATTGATATTGGAAAGCTTCCTGTAAAAAATAAAATGATCAATGTTGTTGATAAAACCTGTTGCATTTAAAGAAAGATGTTCTGTGTTGATCTCCGCGCCCAGATCGGCCTGCAGGCTGGTTTCCGACCGTAAGTGCCGGTCGCCGTATTCGTACCGGTTGGTACCTTCATGTGTGCCATTGGAAGCCAGTTCGGCAATACCCGGCGCACGAAATCCTCTTGCTATATTCAGCTTGAGCGTAGTAGCCTTACTGGCTTCATAACTAATGCCGGCGCTTCCCGAAACATTACTGAAGGACCTGGTAAAACCTTCAAATTTTGTTGCATTGTTTTCCTCCAGTTTTTTTGAATCAACGGTTCTGTTATCAAAACGTACTCCCCCGCTAATGGTAAAGCGATCGTAATTTCGTTGTGTGTATACAAAAGCGCCCACGTCAAATAAATGATATTCGGGGATCAGTACCTCGTCTGCCTTGTTTTTGTTGCTTTGCTGCATGCCCGTAATGCCGGTAGCGGTTTTCCATTTGTTGTTGTCTGGCAGGTGGTACTGCACATTATAGGTAAACGTGTTAAGATCAAAATACAATTCGGGCGTGTTTGGATCAAGTACATCCGCAAACTCTTTTCTTTTGTTGTTTTGAAAACCGATATTAACAGAGAGCTTTCCGTTTCCAATATTGAAGCGGTTATCGGCGGCAACTTTAAAATGCTGAATATGCTGCCGGGGCATGTCTGGATGAATACCTGAAAAGTCACCACTTTCCGCTATTCTTGTTTCCGCTGTGCCATTGTTGTTTATTTCACGGATGAATTTTCCGGTAAGGGCATCACGGTCGCCTTCTATAAGCCCGGGCTCCTGGTTAAAACTGCTAATAATAATATGACTGTATCCCCAGCTCCCGTTATAACCAATGTATCCTCCCAGGTTCTTTTCATTAAACTTTGAATTGAATACATAGCCGTCGTATTTGTTTTTATAATCCTGCGCTCCTTTAAATGATCCGTATGCATTCCAGTTCAGCCCGTTTTTGTTGCCCGCCAGGTTGGCGCCAAAGCCACGGAGGCGGCTGTTGGTTTGGTAATTCGCTATTACATTTCCTTTTATCGTTCCTTCTGCTGCAGGCACATTGGTTAATATATTGATCACTCCGGCCATGGCATCGCTTCCGTAAATAAGAGAGGCCGGCCCTTTTAATATCTCCACCTTCTGTACACTGTATTCATCTATTTCAATGCCATGTTCATCGCCCCATTGTTGGCCTTCCTGCCGGATGCCATCATTAAGCACAACTACCCGGTTATAACCGAGCCCCCTTATAATGGGTTTTGAAATGGACGGGCCGGTGGATACCTCAGCTACGCCCGGGTTTTTACTCAGTGCGTCAATAAGGTTGGTTGCAGTTACCCGGGTAAGCTCTCTTTTGCTTACAATGGTTACCGGTGTGGGGGTTCTTTTAATTTTAGTGGCTGTAGAAACGCCGGTAACGGTTATGCCTTCGTTTTCGAGAACCGCGGGAGATAATGCAAAATCTTTTTGCAGATCTCCGGCAAGCCTTATGTGTTCTGTAATGCTGCTGTACCCAACAAAGGAAACTTCAATAAGATAGCTTCCGGCCGCAATATTCCTTATCGTGTATTCGCCGTTTGCATTGGTAATGGCTCCTGTTTTAGCGTCGGCAAAATATACGGAAGCTCCCGGCAACGGCTCTCCGGTGAGGGCATCGCTAACTCTGCCTGAAAGAGATACTTTCACACTATAGAACTGGTTAATCGTTGCAGGTTCATCTAAAATGCTTTGCGTTTGTGCAAAGCCGGAGTACTGCAGTAATAAAAGAAATGAAAGGAAGGAATGCCAGATATATTTGAATTTCAAAATAATATATTTGAATGATGAGGAATGCTCCTGTTAAACAGTGTAAACAAAAATCACCTTTTGGTAAAAGACCGTATCAATGTGCCTTTGTGTAAATAATAACAATGATGCAGTGCTTTATTGATCCGTTTAAAAGAAGATGACGGGGGTTGATATTACCTATGCTATAAAAGGTGGGGGACCCCGCAGCGCTGTATGTTCCGCTGTGTTGGAATGTATTATAGGGGAAGAAAAATGACAGATCAGGAAACTATTGCGGGTATTATTTTCCGCAAGGGGGGAGGTGAACAGGAAAACTTTGTTTACATGGATGTTGCACGCCAGGCAGTGATCTTTTTTGGCGGCAAGATGTGATTTGTGCTGACATATATCTGTTCCCTGGCTATAATCACTGCAAACAACTGCGGCGCTATGATTGTGAAAAAGCTCAAAAGGAAATTGCGTTGCCGAAAAGCTGAGAAGCAGCAGCAGCGCAATACATAAGCGATATGATGTAACCAGTTTAACCACAATGTATAAAAGTAGCGCGGCAAAGGTATATAAAAAATGAAACAATGATGCAAATATTGTATCAATTAATGTTGTTAAGATCAAATCCAAAGTAATATTCTGAACGCGAGGAACGAAATCCGAAGGAATACACAGAATTCCATCTTACGCGTTTCACTATTCACCATTCACAGCCATGAGCCATCAGCTATGAGCATTAGCTATGAGCATTAGCTGACTGCTGACTGCTGAAAGCCGATAGCTGATCGCCAATTTAAAAATACCTCTCGCTACCGGCTCCCGTGGTAAAAATGTGATAAGGATAGCCAAATTCATTACAGCGGTTTTTGTAGCTTATTAAAATTCGTGTAGGTTTGCCAATCTTATAAAAGACAGTACTAATATGAATTTCAACAAGGTTAATAACATTGCCGGATGGATTGTTTGCATCATTGCCTGCGCCGTATATATTTTAACGGCAGAAGCAGGGGGAAGCCTCTGGGATTGCGGTGAATTTGTGAGCAGTTGCTTTAAGCTGCAAATACCCCATCCCCCGGGAGCGCCACTGTTCGTTATCATCGGGCGTATTTTTATAGTATTGTTTGGCGATAACCCGCTTACCGCGGCCAAAGCAGTGAACATTATGAGTGCATTAGCCAGCGGCTTTACCATACTGTTTCTTTTTTGGACGATCACTCATTTTACCCGTAAAATATACCAGAAAGCACATGCCACATTGAGCGCTGAAAAGATTTTTACCATTATGGCTGCCGGCGTAGTGGGTGCATTGGCCTTTACCTTCAGCGATTCCATGTGGTACAGCGCTGTAGAAGGTGAAGTGTATGCTTTTTCCTCTTTTTTAACAGCCCTGGTATTCTGGATGATCTTAAAATGGGAGCACAATGCCGATGAGCCCGGCGCCGACAGGTGGATCGTACTGCTGTTCTTTGTTATCGGGTTATCCATAGGCATCCACCTGCTTAACCTGCTTACAATCCCTGCCATTGTAATGGTATATTATTTCCGCCGTTACAAAACCACGCCCTGGGGAATTTTCTGGGCTTTTATAGTAGGCTGTATCATTACAGGATTTGTACAAAAATTTGTGATACAATATACCATCACCGGCTCCGGCATATTTGACCGCTGGTTTGTGAACGGGCTCGGACTGCCCTTTTTTACGGGCTTTGCCACGTATTTTATTTTACTGGCTGCTGTTATTGTAATAGGCATTCGCAAGGCAGACAAACTGATCAATAACTTCACGGGGTTCGCTGTATGGCTTTCGGTGTTTATTTTCCTGTTTTCGTTTCCTTACATTACCTCTTTCCTGTCTTTCCTGTTGTTTATAGGAGGCACAGCGCTGGTGGTATATGCAGCGTACCACAGCAGGGTTAAAATACTGAATTTTCTTAAACTGGGACTCTGGTGCTTCGCGTTTATACTTATTGGTTACTCTACTTATCTTACTACCATGATCCGCTCTGCGGCCAATCCTTCGGTGGATATGTATAATGTAGATAATCCAATGAGTTTGGTGGGTTATGTAGGCCGCGAGCAATACGGCGATTTTCCATTAATTTATGGTCAAACCTTTGCCGCCGAGGTAAAAAGAAATCCCGACGGCACTCCAATGATCAAAGAAAAAGGGTACCGCTGGCAAAAAGGCGATAAAAAATACATCAATATCGGCAAGAACTTTGAATATGAATATGAACCTGCTGACATGATGTTTCTGCCCCGTATATGGGATGCCAGCAACGACCAGGGTCATGCCAATTACTACAGGAGCTGGCTGGGATTGGGTAAGGATGAAAAGCCCACCTATATGGACAATATCAGATGGGCTTTCGGCTACCAGATCGGATGGATGTACCTTCGTTATTTTGGATGGAATTTTATTGGTAAGCAAAACGATTTGCAGGGAACCGGCAATGTAAGAGACGGCAATACCATTACAGGCATTTCTTTTATAGACAATTTGTTTTTGGGCGACCAGTCGAAGCTGCCCGACAGCATTAAAGACAATAAAGCCAATAACAAGCTGTTTGCCCTGCCTTTTATATTAGGTCTTATCGGTTTGTTTTTCCATTACCGTCACCACCGCGAAGATTTTTTGGTAAGTTTTTTATTGTTCTTCTTTACGGGTTTTGCCATTGTGTTTTACCTGAATGCGGCCGGTCCTCAGCCCCGCGAACGCGATTACGCGTTTGCCGGTTCCTATTACGCGTTTGCCATATGGATTGGTATTGGGGTGATGATGGTAAAGCAGTGGTTTGAAAAAGTAATGAATGCCAGGCTGGCGGGTTATGCCGCGGCGGTGATCTGTACGCTGGCCGTTCCCGTTATAATGGGTTTCCAGGAATGGGACGACCACGACAGGAGTAAAAAGGAATTGGCCCGCGACCTGGCAAAAGATTATCTTGAAAGCTGCGCCCCCAACGCTATACTTTTTACATTTGGTGATAATGACACTTACCCGCTCTGGTATGCCCAGGAAGTGGAAGGCATACGGCGCGATATAAGGGTAGTGAATTACAGCCTGCTGGGCATTGACTGGTACATTAACCAGATGCGCTATAAAGTAAATGACAGTGCGCCTATAGATTTGTTGTGGGGTCCCGAAAAAACAGAAGGCGATAAACGCAATGTGGTATACTTTGAAGCCAAACCGAATATTCCGCAAAATCAGTATGTATATCTTGGAGAAGTATTAACCAAAATTATTGGCAGTGATGACCCTGCTTATACCATAACCTATGGTGCAGACAATACATTCAATACTTTCCCGGTAAGAAAATTCAGTGTACCGGTTGACAGTGCACTGGTGCGCAAAAACGGAACAGTGAATCCTAACGATGCACTTGTAGATGAATTGCGGTTTGATTTGCCCGAGGGGAAAAACGCGCTGATGAAGAATGATCTTGCTGTTTTAAATGTAATTGCCGCTAATGATTGGAAACGGCCGATATATTTTACCGCTCCGTTTAATGAACTTGGGTTTTCGCAGTATTTGCGGTCCGATGGAATGAGCTATCGCCTGGTGCCGGTTCAGCCCAAACAGGATAATGCAAACAACAATGTAAACAACGATGTGGCTTTTGAAAATATGATGAAAAAGTTTGCATTCGGCAATGCCAACCTGCCGGGCGTATACTTTGATGAAGAGAACCGCCGCCATTTATTAACCATACGCCAGGCCTATGCCAATGCCGCTGAAAGTATGGCCAGGGAAGGCAGAAAGGAAGAGGCAAAAAAGTTACTCGAAAAAAGCGACAAGGGAATCAACGTGGTTAATATGCCCTATGCCATGGTAAGCCGTGGCAACCAGCACAATATTATCGGTATCTCTGTAATGGAAGCGGCGTACGAGGCCGATTATAAAGAGTTAGGCGACAGGGTGTTGAAAGATCTGAAAAAAGATATTGACCAGCAGTTGAATTATTATGCGGCCCTGGGAAACATGTCGGTTCAGGAAATGACGCAGCATCTGCAGGATCCGGAAGGGCTAAGCGCAAAGCAGCGAACCTTGTACAGTGAGATTGACCAGACCTTCAGGGTGCAGAATTATCTTGGTTTTGTTGAAAGCAAATACAAAGAACCTGCTGTTAATCCCGAAACACCGGCTATCATTAAAACAGACAGTTCCGGAACCAATCCGGATGATTCTATAAAAAAATAAAGTTTATTCTTTGGAACTATGCTGGCAGGATTGCAGGATGTGACTTTTGAATTTGGCGCAAGAACCATTGTACGGGATGCCACCTGGCATATACAGCCCGGCGAAAGAATAGGGTTGATCGGTTATAACGGCACAGGAAAATCAACCTTACTGAAAGTATTGGTAGGCGAATATCTTCCTTCATCCGGCACGGTGGAAAGGGGCAGGGGCACTACTATTGGTTACCTGCACCAGGATCTGCTGAGCTTTGATACCAATGAGTCTATATTGCAGGTTGCACTCAGCGCCTTTGAAAAGATATTGTTGCTGGAAAAAGAGATTGAGGTATTGGGCAACCGGCTCGAAAAGGAACATGAAGATGAAGCCCTGTTGCACGAATATTCGGACAAGCTGCATGAACTGGAAATGCTGGGTGGCTATAATATCCATCATCAAACAGAAGAAGTATTGCAGGGGTTGGGCTTTGCCAACAGCGATCTGCAACGGCCTTATAAAGAGTTCAGCGGGGGATGGCGCATGCGGGTGCTGCTCGCTAAAATGATATTGCAGCAACCCGACCTGCTGCTTTTAGATGAACCTACCAACCACCTCGATCTTCCGTCTATTGAATGGCTGGAAAAATATCTCCTGCATTACAAAGGGTCCGTTGTAATTGTAAGCCACGATAAATACTTTTTGAACCGCATGGTTACTAAGATCGTGGAATTGTACCAGCAGCAACTGCATTTTTACAACGGCAATTTCGACTTTTACGAAACAGAGAAAGCAATGCGGCTGGAATTGCAGCAGCGGGCTTTTGAGAACCAGCAGGAATACATCCGGCAGCAGGAAAGATTTATAGAACGGTTTCGTGCAAAAGCCACCAAAGCAGCGGCCGCTCAAAGTGCTATGAAAAGGCTGGACAAATTAGACCGTATAGAAGATGTATCCGTTGACCGTCCTGAAATAAAGATCAACTTCCAGTTGGATAAAGTGCCCGGGAAAATAATCTGCACTTTAAAGCACCTGAGTAAAAGTTTTGGCGATATAAAGATTGTTGAAAATACATCCGCCGAAATTAACCGGGGCGATAAAATTGCATTGATCGGCGCAAACGGTAAAGGAAAATCCACCCTGCTCAGGATCGTGGCGGGAACGGAGTCTTTTAAAGGGGAAAGAATTTGGGGACATAATGTGGAAGAAAGCTTTTATGCCCAGCACCAGTTAGAAGCGCTTAATGTGCAGCAAACCATCCTGGAAGAGATGAAAAATTGCGGCAGCCAGAAAACAGAACAGGAATTGAGAACCCTGCTGGGGTGCTTTTTATTTAGTGGTGATGATGTAGAGAAGAAGATTAAAGTATTGAGCGGAGGCGAAAAAGCAAGAGTGGCGCTGGCAAAAACCATGGTAAGTAAAGCCAATTTTTTAATATTGGATGAGCCCACCAACCACCTGGACCTGCTTTCTATTGACCTGTTGATTGAAGCGCTGAACCGCTACCAGGGCAGCCTCATCATGGTAAGTCACGACAGGCATTTTATTTCAAAAACGGCCAACCGGATTTGGGAGATTGAAAATTATGAGATCAAAGATTTTGCCGGGGGGTACGGGGAATGGATGGAATGGAAAGAACGGAAAAAAGCGGAGGCTGCAAAAACAAACAGTGTGGCTGTAAAACAGCAGGAAAAAAAGACTTTGCCGGAAGAAAAGAAAACATTTGAAAGACAACAACCCCCAGCTCCTGTTAAACATTTAACGAAAGCACCGATTGATAAAGAATTAAAAAGAGAGTTGCAGAAGCAGCAAAAAAACCTGCAGCAGCTCGAAGAAAGAATTGCCACACTTACGCAACAGAAAACAACACTCGAGGCACAGTTGGCTTCTCCTGATATTTATTCGGATAAGAATAAGTTTTTGGCCGCAGAATCGAACTATCAAAAAAACAGCGAAGCGCTTGCTGCCGCTAATAGTGCCTATGAACAAGCTTTTGAAAAGCTGCTGGAGTTAGAGGAGAAGAATAAATAACAGCAGACGTGAAGCCCGAAGTCTGAGATCCGAAATCTGAAGATGCGGCCGGCATCTGGCGAAGGAGGGTAAGCCCGCATCTAACGCAAAGCACCAAAAAACAAATCACAGGAACCCAATCACAAAGAAAAATCAAATTCCAAACCTGTCCGCTGTGGTGGACCCTAACAAGAAAATCCAAAATTTGAACACACCTTACGCCCCTGTAACCTGCAACCTGTAACCTGCAACCTGCATCTCCCAAACACAATACCACAGCACCTTTATCGTTAATAAGCTACACCCCGTTTTGAAAACTGATATCCTGTTTACTCCGTATACCTCCCTGAAAACTTCAGCTTAAAGGAATTTGATCCGGCCCTGTCATTTTTAACCCTAAAAAAACAGTGTCTATGAAAAAGTTATTTACTACCCAGCATGCAGAAGAAATACAGGCATACATTATAGCATGGGCCTTCTTTTCAACGATTACGGTATTTGCACTGCTGCTTGTTTAAAGAAGCAAATCTTCAAAATGATTAAGGCGAAGTAGGTATACTCCGCCTTTAATTGCTTATCATTGGTTTTACCGGTTACCGGCTATCAGCCATAAATTTCGCATGCTCATACCTGATACCTTACACACTATCCTCCTCATATCTTCACCAGCTTCCATTTTTCTTTTCTGAAAATCAGGAAAGAAACAACGGTAATGGCTGTTTCGGCTACCGGTATAGCGGTAAAAACCCCTGCCGGCCCCCAACCAAAAGTATTTGCCATTAACCATGCTATGGGAATCTGAAAAAACCAAAATCCAAAAAGATTTACCCATGTGGGCGTACGTGTATCACCTGCACCGTTAAACGCGTTGGAGATCACCATACCAATGCCATAAAAAATATAGCCGGCGCTGATGATACGCATAGCCAGCACGGCATAGGTTTTTACATCGGCTTCCTGTGTAAAAAAGGAAACGATCCGGTCTGCAAACAACAGGAAGATGAAGGAAACAACGCCCATGAACAGGGCATTGTATTTTACAGTTTTTGCTACCGATTCCTGTGCACGCCGGGGTAAATTTGCACCGAGGTTTTGTCCTACCAATGTGGCTGCGGCATTGCTCATGCCCCAGGCAGGCAGTATAAAAAACATTACAATCCGCAGTGCAATCTGGTAGCCCGCGGAGGCCTCGCTATGCCCTGTATGCGCTACTATAGCCGCCAGTACAATCCAACTTCCGGATCCGATAAGGAACTGGAAGGCCCCCGGCCATGCAATATTGGCAAGCGAGCGCAGTATGCTCCATGCCGGCTTAAAATGCTGCAACGCAAGTTGTATAACGCCCTTACCATTAAATAAATGATACAACTGGTACAATACACCAATGCCCCTTCCGGTGGTAGTGGCTATAGCGGCGCCCGTTAATCCGAAAGCAGGAACAGGTCCCCACCCCCTTATCAGTATAGGACATAAAATAATATTGCAGATATTGGCCAGCCATAGGCTTTTCATGGCGATCATAGGATTGCCTGCTCCCCTGAATATACCGTTGATCAGGAAAAGCAGCATGATTACCACGCTTCCTCCCATAATAATACGGGTATAGGTTGTACCTTCCGCTATCGCTGCTTCCTCTGCTCCCATCGTGCGCAGAATATCTGCCGCAAATACTACTCCCAATACACTTATTACAACGGTAATGGCAACGGATAATATTATAGATTGTCCGGCTGCACGTGAAGCCCCCGGTTTGTTTTTTTCGCCAATACGCCTTGCCACCATTGCACTTGCCGCCATGCTTATGCCCATAGCCAAAGAATACACAATAGTAATTACCGATTCCGTTAATCCCACAGTTGAAGTGGCATGTTTGCCCAGATGGCTTACAAAAAATATATCAACAACAGCAAATACACTTTCCATGCTCATTTCAAGCATCATTGGAATAGCCAGCAATATCACTGCTTTGCGTATACTCCCGGTGGTATAGTCCTGTTCCTGTCCGCTTATAGCTTCTTTTATTAAAGCCCAGGCAGAAACTTGCCGCCTGTTGCCTGTTTCAGTCATGATAAAAAAATTGAGGGCTAAAAAATTTATAATTGAAAAGTAAAACCGCTTAGCTCCCGGGAAGCATAATTAAGATGGGCTTGTTATAAGAAGAAGGCTCCCCGGAGCCTGGTTACATTTTCATAATGCGTTCAATTGAAGAGGTTTAAAAATAATCATTCGTGCTGGATTTCAAAATTTGTGCGGTACCGCTCATCAAAAAATCATTTTATTTTTTTAGTGCGGGCAATCAATCTTTTTGTAATTTCCTTTTTTTGAATGGATATGTTTGATCTGGCACAAACAATGCCGGAACAGTGGAATTGTGATCAATTTGTCAAAATTTTTATTATGAGAGCCAAAGTGCGGTTTCAGCTATCGCTGATGATGTTCCTTGAGTTTTTTATATGGGGAGCATGGTATAGCGCTATAGCGGTATATATGTCATCCAACGGCATGAAGAGCTTAACACATTGGCCCTTTACGGTAAATGCTGTTGCCGCTATTATTGCCCCTTTTTTTGTAGGGCTTATAGCCGATCGTTATTTTGCTACACAAAAAGTGTTGGGTACGCTGCATATACTGGGAGCGCTTTTTATGTTCATTACGCCTTCTTTAACCGATAATCCTTTGTTGTTTATTTTATCGCTGCTGGCTTATAATATTTGTTATATGCCCACCATGAGCCTTGCCAATACACTGGCCTTTCACCAAATGACGCAGCAGGAAAAGCAGTTTCCGTCTATCAGGGTATTTGGTACCATTGGCTGGATAGCAGCAGGCTTAACCATTAGTTTTATACTGGTTGGTTTTGTGCAGCAGGATATGAAGCCTGAAGCTACCGCACTTCCTTTGTATCTTACAGCAGGCAGCAGCCTCCTGCTGGGTTTATACAGTTTCTCCCTGCCGCATACACCACCTCCGGCGGCTGGTAAAAAAGTAAGAGCACGAACAATTATTGGAATAGATGCATTTAAGAAATTAGGCAGCCGCTCTTTTTATGTGTTTTTGGCCAGTTCTTTGCTGATATGTATTCCTTTGGCCGTATACTATAATTACACGCAGTTGTTCCTTGAAAATTCGCAGTTTGAAAACATTGCGGCAACGCAAACCATAGGGCAGGCTTCTGAAATGATATTCATGCTTTTGATGCCGCTGTTTTTTAGAAGACTTGGCGTGAAATGGATGCTTGCCGTAGGGATGCTTGCGTGGGTTTTGCGATATGCTCTTTTTGCTGCAGCCGCACCCGAAACAACCACATGGATGATTATGGCCGGTATTGCCTTGCATGGCATATGCTATGATTTCTTTTTTGTAACCGGGCAAATTTATATGGATAAAAAAGCAAGTTTGGAAATAAGGGCACAAGCCCAGGGATTAATGATATTTATAACTTATGGTGTAGGAATGCTTATCGGTACTCAAATTGCAGGTGAACTGTACAATAGCTTCCTTGGGGAAGGGGTTTCTCTTTCATTAATGCAATGGCAGCAGTTTTGGTGGATACCAGCGGCTTTTGCAGGTGGGGTTTTATTATTTTTTGTAGCGGCTTTCAATGAAAAAATTAAATAGTGAATAGGCTTAGCTACTTACCCCTTACCTCTTACCACTGATTAATCACATCTCAAACCAATATTATCATGCAAAAAATTGCTATGCTCGGTTCCGGTTTTATCGGAAGATTTTATGCAGACTCACTGCAGGGGTATCGTAATAAAGACAAAATTGTTAGCATTTATTCCCGCCGTGAAGAAAGCGCTAAAAAATTTGCCCAGGATTATAATGTACAGCATTGGACAATCAATATGGAAGAAGCCATTGCCCGGCCCGAAGTAGATGTGGTGTGTATTTCTTTGCCGAATAATTTGCATGAAGAAGCTGTGTTGCTTTGTTGCAGGCATAAAAAGGCGGTGATTACCACCAAGCCCCTGGGCCGCAACGCGGAGGAAGCTAAACGTATGCTGGAAGCAGTGGAAAAGGCCGGCATCTTTAATGGCTATCTCGAAGATCTTGTGTATACGCCCAAGTTCATTAAAGCTTATGAAAGTGTTAAGAACGGAGCGCTGGGAAGAATACTATGGGCCAAGTCAAGAGAAACACATCCCGGCCCGCACAGCGACTGGTTCTGGGATATGGAACAGGCAGGAGGCGGGTGTATACTCGACCTGGGTTGCCACTGCGTGGAAATTACCCGAAGCTATATCGGTAAAGATATTAAACCGGTGGAAGTGATGTGCTGGGCCGATACACAGGTGAAGCCTATTGATGCCGAGGATCATGGCATTGCCCTGATCAAATACGAGAACGGTGCTATTGCCCAGTTTGAAGTGAGCTGGACCTTCCGTGGCGGACTTGATCTGCGCGACGAAGTAATGGGAACGGAGGGAACCATTTGGACCAATAGCTTTTTGCGTACAGGGTTCGAAATGTTCACCACGGGTAAAGGCGCCGACTATGTAGCCGAAAAGGCAGAAAGCAATAGTGGATGGTTATTCCCGGTGGGTGATGAGCTCAATGAACTCGGCTATAACCATATGTTTATGGATATGTTTAATTCCCTGGAGCAGGGCAAAGACCCAAAAGAGACCTTTTATGATGGCTATGTGGTGAATTGTATTCTGGACGCCGCTTACCGTTCGGCCAAAACCAAATTATGGGAGCCCGTGCAATTAGACATATGGCGCGGCAAAACCGGTGTAACGAAAGACAGCCATTTGGTGGAGTATGATAAGGATCACTATTTGGTGAAAGAAGAAGTGACACATTACGGTGCAAAAAAACTAATACTAAAAGAAAAGAAATCGGGTAGAATATTTGAAAGGGTTTTAGAATAATATGATCAGCAATATTAAATCCGAATATTATAAACGGCTCCCAGCCTGGGAGCCGTTTGTATTTTAAATGCTTATTGCGCAAAAAAGTGATCAATCTAAACCAAATACGCCTTTATTGAGCAATTGCAGGGTTTGTATTTTATATGCTGACGGAACCAGTACCGAAATGTTATGGCTGCTGCCGCCATAGCTTACCATCCGAACCGGCACCTGCGACAATGAATCAAACAGCTTACTTAACACATCCGGCGTTTGGGCGATCTGGTTTCCTACAATGGAAACAATCGTCTGGTCTTTGTCTATCACTACGGTACCAAATGGTTCCAGCTCTTTTAATATCTGGCCAAGATGCGCATCATTATCTATGGTAACCGATACAGCTACTTCTGAAGTAGTAACCATATCAATAGGTGTTTTGTACTTTTCGAATACCTCAAATATTTTTCTTAAAAATCCATAAGCAAGCAGCATGCGGGTGCTTTTAATTTTAATGGCAATAATGCCGTCTTTTGCTGCTACCGCTTTTACACCCACTGATCCGGCCTCCTGCATAATAGTAGTGCCTGGTGCATCGGGTTGCATGGTATTGAGCAGTTTTACGGGAACTTTTTCCTGCTGCGCAGGCCAAATACAGGTAGGATGCAAAATTTTTGCGCCAAAATAAGCCAGTTCCGCTGCTTCGTCGAAGCTCAGTTGTACAATTGGTTTTGTTTTATTTACGATGCGGGGGTCGTTGTTGTGCATACCGTCTATATCGGTCCATATTTCGCACACGCCGGCATTAACGGCAGCGGCTATCAGGGAAGCGGTATAATCACTTCCGCCACGCTTCAGGTTATCAACTTCTCCTTTTGAATTGCGGCAGATATAACCCTGGGTAACAAACAATTTTGTATCCGGCTGCTGATGCAGAATGCGATTCAGTTTAACCCGGATCGCATCAAAATAAGGCTCGTCATTTATGTCAATCTGCATAAAATCCAGAGCTGGCAACAGTGCATGATCAATGTTTTTTTCCTCCAGGTATACGCTGAATATTTTTGTGCTCATAAGTTCCCCCTGGGCCAGTATATCTTTGTTCAGCGCTTCGTTAAAAGATATTTTCAGAATAATATTCAGGAAATCAAAATGCTCCGTAACAATAGCTTCTCCCTTTTTAAGGGTGGCTTCTTTTTTCAGCAAATCTTTAATGAAAACACGATAATGCGCTTCCAGTGTGTCTATTATTTGCTTGGCATGCTGCTTATCGCCTTTTGCCAATGCTTCACCAATAGCAACCAGTGCATTGGTGGTGCCGCTCAATGCACTTAATACCACAATCTTCGGTTCATTATCCGAGGTTATTAGTTTCGCTACCTGTTCCATCCTTTCAGGCCTTCCTACGGAAGTGCCTCCAAACTTCATGATTTTCATGATCTGCCTCTTTATTTTTTAATTTTAGCGTGCAAAGATAATGGGAAAAATACAGGACAAAGACAAAGAGCCAAAGGATAAGAAACAAAAAAGTGAAACATGTAAGCACTTGCTTTATTCATGTTTCACCTTGCGTTAAATTAAAAACAATTAAAATGGCAAATCATCTACTGCTGCCGGAATCTCTCCGGAAGATGTTGCCTGGTTAGAAGCAGGTTCGTTGTAAACAGTACTTGTTTCCGACTGTTCATTTCGGTTTCCGCCACCTAAAAGCTGAACACTAAATACCCGCATTGTTAGGGAGGCGCCTGCGGTTCCATCATTCCGGGTAAAATTCCTTACTTCAGGTGTGCCTTCCGCATATACCTGCGTGCCCTTTTTCAGATAAGGTGCAATACCGGTTTTATCGGTCCAGTAGGCACATTCTACCCATGTGGTTTTTTCCTTTTGCTGACCCGAAGAATCGCGGAATTTTTCGGTATGGGCAACGCTGAAATTAATAACTGATTTACCATTTACTGTGTTGGTAATACAATCTTTACCTAAATTTCCAATTACTTGTAGCTTGATCATAGCATTCGCTTTTATGTTTTTTAATGATCCAAGGTAACAATTTTTAATCTTTTTTGCGCAGGATTAAATTAAAAACAGGAATTTAGTATTCTAAAGATAAACTACCTTTGAGCGTCAATCTGTCAGTTATCAGGATGGCACAATTATTGATCAATGTTTAAACATCAAAAATGGAAAATTGTTAGTATCCCGGCAATTGGGTTTTTATTAAAAAGGCAATAAACAAACAATTAAATCTAAATATTATGGCTTTAACAAAATGGGTATTAGATCCCGCACATACTGAAGTAACCTTTAAGATAAGGCACCTGATGATCGCAAATGTGACAGGAAGCTTTGGTAAATTTAGTTCAGAAGCTGAAACCGATGGTGATGATTTCAGCAAAGCTAAAGTAATTTTTACTGTCGAAACAGCATCTATTACAACGGATAACGAGCAAAGGGATGCGCATTTAAAAAGTGACGACTTTTTTAATGCTGAAAAGTATCCGGAAATTAAATTTGAATCTACAGGAGTAAAGAAAAAGAATGATGACGAATACGAGTTGGAAGGCAAACTTACCATTCGAGATGTAACTAAAATTATAAAATTGAATGTAGAAGCTGGCGGTATAGTAGTAGACGGATATGGACAAACGAAGGCAGGTTTTTCTGTAACAGGAAAAATAAACCGTAAGGATTATAGCTTAAACTGGAATGCGGTAACCGAAGCAGGTGGTATAGTGGTAAGCGATGAAGTGAAAATGATAATTGAAGTGCAATATATTAAACAGTAAGAACTTATAACGAGTATGCTTATGGCATAATAAGTCATTTGTTTATAAAAAAAATGAAACATTTTCCTTTGGTAGTGCCGGCTCGGATACTTCGTTATGTTAAGAAAAGGATTGATTAAAACGCCGGTACCTGCCCATAAATGGTGTTCTGTTTTGTAATGATGTAAGCCAGGCAGAAAATGGCAATACAATTAAGCAGGATAGCAGGTAAATAGCATACTTTTTATTAGTTTTGCGCCTGCCGTTTAAGAATAATAAAGTGTTTTGAAGAAATTTATTATCGCTGTTCTTGATTTTTTTTATGTTCCGTTTCAAAAAATAATGGACAGGCAAACCTTCCGGTATATTGCCTGTGGCGGCGGCAATACTTTAATGGATATTGTGATTTACTTTATTACTTACAATTTTATTCTTCAAAAACAAATCGTTCATACATCGCTTATCAGCATCAGTCCGTATATTGCCGCTTTTATCATATCATTTCTGATAACATTTCCTACAGGTTTTTTTTTAATGCGGAATATTGTATTCCCGGGATCGTCTTTGAGGGGAAGAGTACAGTTATTCAGGTATTTTATGCTCGTAGTAGTATGTGTGGTCCTTAATTATATTTTTATTAAGCTGTTTGTAGAAGAATTTCATTTTTACCCAACCGTTGCTAAAATATGTACCACCGCTATTGTAATTTCATTCAGCTACCTGGCACAACGAAATTTTACATTTAAAACCGGGCAAAAAACGGAATAAAATACTTAAGCCGTCGTCTTTTACTTTTTCGGGATAAAAGAGAAAATAAGGAGCGGTGCTTTTCGCTTAGCTTATTTATGTGTACCCCGGCCTAAGTAAATTATTCCTTACATAGGTTTATTCACAGGAAAAGTGGTGTTAGGATAGCAACAGCCAGAACAAAAAAAGGATAAGGTTTATTTGTAGAACTGCATAATAGCAATCTGAACTTTTATTCTTTTGGCTTAGTAGTGATTAAAATAAACTGACGATTCAAGCTAAAAGCGAAACCGTGTTAAATATCCAAAAAATATGAACCAACCCATATAAATTTAAAACGGGAAATACTACCGTTTTTTGGCGGTGGTTTTGCTACCGTTTTTTAACGGTACTTTTGCTGCCGTTTTTTAACGGTATTTTTACCTATAATCAACGGTTTTTTTAACCGGAAATTATCATTTGTTATTGGGTATCTTAACGATATAAATAATTTTAATTTGTAATTAATTGAATTGCAAATATATGTAAGCGTGTTTGTATTTCTTCTTCTGGTAGTTTTACTGTGAATTAATTGTTCATTCACTTTAAACCATTTAAATCATGCTTACAATTGAGAAGAAATCACTAAAAGTTGGAAAGTACGTTAGTACAGAACACGCAGACACTGTTATCCGCACCTATAAACAAGAAAGGTGGGTACACAATTCAGAACGCCTTGGAAAAGAAGATTCATTAAGCGTTTGGTACAGCATTGAAGAATTAGAAGAGTTCCTTTCACGCTCCAAAGCGCACGGGGGCGATGGTATTAAATTCTACTTTTCGGCTTACCCGGAAAACTATACCGAACGTCCTGAATTTGCCGGTCGCCAAACACTGGTACTGGTAGCTACCAAAACAAAGGAGTTGGAAACTGGTGTAACAAATAAGGATATATATATTAAAGGCGAAGAAGGAGTAAAAATATTGGCTTATAACGCCGGAAGTATTTGCCCTCCAATTTGCGGAACAAAACCGGGAACTGGTGTTTCAGGCGATGATTGGGGCGGTATTGGCGTTACTATTGTAGACAGGGGAGAAAAGGGTTTGACCGTTATATAGGCGCATTATCATACATCACTTAATTTAACCCCTTTTACAAAAGGGGTTTTTCTTTATATTTTCTCACTGCTGCCAGTTACCTTGCAGCAAAAATGAACTGGAATATTTATATATGGCTTATTTTGCTGGGAAGCCTTACCGGTGCATTTGCATATTTTAAAAAAGGAATGCCGGTTTTTCTCAGAGCTTTCCCGCTCTATCTGTTAACAACATTTATAATTGAATTCATTGGAGGGTGGCGAAGTGATAAAGGGTTAACAACCGTATCTCTTTACAATGTGTTTACTACCATAGAATTTGTTTTTTACTTCTGGATGCTTCGGTACATGATCAAAAACTGGTTTGCGAAAAAAGTTTTACTGCATAGTTTATGGCTTTATCCGATACTGGTAACTTTGAATAAGCTTTTTTTGCAGAAAGGTCCGCAATTTCACACAATAACATTTAGCATTGGGGGGGGTCTTATAGTAATGGCCACTATAACCTATTTCTTTGAGCTGTTCCAGCTAAACAAACCGGTTAACCTTACCCGTGAGCCACCCTTTTGGATATGTTCAGGATTGTTGTTTTTTTATGCCTGCACTTTCCCGGTGTACGCGCTTATTAATTTTTTTCAGGATCCTTCCAGCATTATCATTAAGAGCATAGCCTTCGTTTTCGCCGTTGTGAATATTTTACTATATTCATCTTTTATCATTGCCTCATTATGCAGGATCAGAATCAGGAAATCCTTTTCTTAGTTGTTATAGGTGGGCTGTTGGCCCTGTTGCTGGTAGGTTTCATTGTTACCATTCTCTTTTTATACCAGCGCAAACAATACCGCCAGGAACAGGAACTGGCAAGGGTAAAAGAGGAATATGACCAGGAAGTGCTAAAATCACAATTGGAAATCCAGGAAACTACTTTAAAGTCCATAGCCCAGGAATTGCATGATAATATCGGGCAGGTACTGTCAGTAGTAAAATTATCGTTAGCTGTTTTACCACTCGAAAAGGAGCACCAGGCTTATACGCCGCTTCAGCACATACGGGAAGTATTAAATAAGGCCGTTTATGATCTTGCAGACCTTACCAAGAGCTTACATACAGACCGCATAGCTCAGATTGGATTGGTGGAATCTGTTCGCTTTGACCTGGAAACGCTCCGCAAAACAGGGTTAATGCAGGTTAACCTTGAACTTCAGGGAGAAGAATATCGCCTTGGTGAGCAAAAAGAAATTTTTATTTTTCGTATTTTTCAGGAATTGGTTAACAATATTCTGAAACATGCAAAGGCTACTGAGATCGCAATCTTACTAGATTATTTATCCGATGAGGTTTTTGTTTTTTCGGTAAGGGATAATGGAGTTGGATTTAATATGCAGGAAAAAAAGAATTCCCTTTCTCCGTTAAATGGAGTTGGATTAAAAAGTATGCGAAACAGAGCTAAACTGATAGGAGCCACAATGATATTTACTTCAGAACCGGGAAAGGGCACCTTTGTGCATATGGAATTGCCGGTACTCCGCAATCGGGAAAATGATTAATTAATTATGGCAGACAGCAGCAATAAAATACAGGTGGCGGTAGTAGACGATCACACACTTTTACGCAATGCTTTAGCTAAGCTTATTGATTCGTTTGATAATTTCTCTGTATTTTTTGAAGCCCAAAACGGTGAGGAGCTAAAAGAAAAATTACGAAAAAAACTCATCCCTGAAATAATACTGCTTGATGTGAATATGCCCGGTATGAATGGCTTTGAAACAGCTGAATGGTTATTCAAAAATCATCCGCAGATCAAGATACTGGCTTTATCTATGTTTAGCGATGAGAACACTATAATCCGTATGCTAAAACTGGGCGCCAAAGGCTATATCATGAAAACGGCCGAACCGGAAGAACTTCACCTTGCGTTAACTTCAGTTATGCTGAAGAACTTTTATCTCTCAGATTATATTACCGGGAAAATTGTTGGCGGACTGAATAAAAATATGGAGCAGCCCGATGAGCAGGTTGTTCTTACTGCAAGAGAGATGGAATTTTTAAAGCTTGCCTGTTCTGAATTGTCATATAAAGAAATTGCTGAGAAAATGTTTGTAAGCTCCCGTCGTGTGGAAGACCACAGGAATGCATTATTTGAAAAGTTGAAAATCCGGTCAAGAGTTGGGTTGGTAATGTATGCCATAAAAAACGGAATTTTCGAGATATAATCAAAAATCAAAGGAGTTTATTCTTATAGATAATTCACCTCTTAGGTTGCATCGGAGGATAAGATTGTTGGTAAAAGGGTATATATCTATTACCTCCAGGTTGTTAACTGCACCTGAGAAAAGTACAGATTTATGCCATTGCCTGTTGAGTTGAAGGTTAACTTTTGATACTAATGTATCTGCATAAGTGGTAATATTAAAAGTGGAATATTGGTCTAATGTATTGGTTATTCTCCGGTTAAACAGCCATTTTGCGGTTTTGATCAGCATATCCCTTGTACGGATATCGTAGTCAATATCTTTTATTTTAATCTCGTTCTTTTGTTTGTCAAAATAGGGTTTGCCGGTAAGATACATGGTTCCTTTATCGGAACCTGAAAATTCAACTTTTAGAATGAGCTTTTCATTGTCTGCGCCATATATTTCGCAGCGTTTAATAATAATATATTTTCCTATTCTATCCACATCAATGCGTTTGTGATACAATTGCCGGGTTAATAAATTGCTTAGTGAGTCATAATTCATCACGGCATCAACAAAAATGCTGAATCCTTTCCTCTGGCTAAAATCACTGATATCGGGAACAACTGTTCTATGGTCTATGGGCCTGGACAAGCTAATAAGAGGCCGGGCGGAAAGGCCTATTGAAACATGGAGCGTGTCATTTTGTGCATAGAATGTACTCAGCCTCAATTTTTCGGGGTTGATCTGCAAATAACCGAGGTCGTACATCCTGATGCTGGTGTTGAGTATGTCCCATAGTTGTTGAAACCGGGGCCGGAAGTTCAGCCGGTTCAGCGAATCCCTGATGGTTTCTCCCGCGTCGTCTAACTGCAATTTTAATTGTTCCATAACAGTAGGCGTTATATCCTGTCTCCAAAAACACACCGTGCATTTATCAAGTGGTTGTGGCTCCAGTCGTTGCAAGGCTGCAGCTACATCATAATTGTTCTTGAGGCTGATCATGGCTTTAAAGCCAATGTTTACCCTTCGTTCGCCTTCATTTAACCCGCAGGTGCAGGTAGGCGTCCACGGTGTTAATGGCACCCGGTTGCTTCCCGATCCGGTACATATTCTTTGTGAACCCGCTATAATATAGTTACCGGTGAAATTAAAGTTAACGTTGTTGCGATAGGCTGCTATTGCAAGCGGCCCCCTTTTAAAGCGGTACATGTAACGCGTGTCGCAGTCGTCTACTTCAAACTCGTGAGGCCATCCCGGTGAGCTGTATATGGTTTGTACATTTTTATTGGCAATGTCATACAATGGTTTAAGATTGATCAGAAGCGGAATATCAATTTCACTCACAGGCAAACTGTCTGTGGTAAAACTCGTTTTGCTTAATACCGGTTTGTCCGGAATAATTTTTTTTGAGCAGGAAATAAAGAAAAAGACAGCAAAAACGGGAAAAAAGAACAGATGCCGTGGTTTCATTAATTACAAGATTAGCAATAAAGATATATAAAGCTTCCTTTGCTCAAAAACGCCTGCGGCAATCGTCAGTTCAATACCGTAATATCATTTTATATTATTTTGGGGTCTGTAGTAATCCGGCGTCCACAGAAGCCGGTGCGCCGCTGAAGGCTTATCCGGCTCATTAGGCAACCCGAATACCAATTTCCTGCTGAAGTCTTGTTTGTGCGCAGGAAAAATTTTGGAGGAACAACTGCCATTTTTGCATTTTTGCTTTTGATGGCATAATGCTTGCCAGTTAGCTTATAACTTTTAACTTTAAAAGGAGGACGTAATACTATGGGAAAAATAATAGGAATTGATTTAGGTACAACCAATAGTTGCGTTGCCGTTATGGAAGGCAATGAACCGGTGGTTATAGCTAATGATGAAGGTCGCCGCACTACACCTTCTGTTATTGCTTTTATGAAAAACGGGGAACGCAAAGTGGGGGACCCGGCTAAACGGCAGGCAATTACCAACCCCATCAATACCATAATGTCAGTTAAGCGCTTTATGGGTCGCCGGTATGACGAAGTGGGAGAAGAAATTAAACACTGGAGCTATAAGGTAGTAAAGGGTGACAATAATACTGTTCGGATAGACATAGATGGCAGATTGTACACACCTCAGGAAATTTCCGCAATGACATTGCAGAAAATGAAGAAAACGGCTGAGGATTATCTGGGACAGGAAGTAAATGAGGCCGTTATTACCGTTCCGGCTTATTTTAATGATGCCCAGCGCCAGGCCACAAAAGAAGCTGGTGAAATTGCAGGGCTTACTGTTCGCCGCATTGTAAATGAACCAACTGCTGCAGCGTTGGCTTATGGCTTGGACAAAAAGCATAAAGACGAAAAAATTGCGGTGTTCGACCTGGGTGGAGGTACTTTCGATATTTCTATCCTGGAATTGGGAGATGGCGTATTTGAAGTAAAATCTACCAACGGCGATACCCATTTGGGTGGAGATGATTTTGATAAAGTAATTATTGACTGGTTAGCTGATGAGTTTAAAAAAGATGAAAATATTGACCTGAGGAAGGATCCCATGGCTTTGCAACGCTTAAAAGAGGCGTCCGAAAAAGCCAAGGTCGAATTATCTTCTTCCAGCGAAACCGAAATAAATCTGCCCTATATTACTGCGGCAGATGGTGTTCCAAAACACCTTGTAAAAAAACTAACCAGGGCCAAATTCGAACAACTGGCGGATAAATTGCTGGAAAGATGTTTGCGGCCCTGTGAACAGGCTTTGAAAGACGCAGGTTTAAATACCAATCAAATAGATGAAGTGATATTGGTGGGGGGGAGCACACGTATTCCCAAAGTTCAGGAAATCGTTGAAAAATTCTTTGGTAAAAAGCCTAATAAAGGAGTAAACCCCGATGAGGTTGTTGCCTTAGGTGCGGCTGTTCAGGGCGCCGTATTAACGGGTGAAGTAAAGGATGTATTGTTACTTGATGTAACCCCGCTTTCGCTGGGTATTGAAACCATGGGTGGCGTAATGACCCGCCTCATCGAATCCAATACAACGATACCTACAAAAAAATCAGAAGTTTTTTCAACCGCTTCCGACAACCAGCCCGGCGTTCAGATCCATGTGTTGCAGGGTGAAAGACCAATGGCTTCGCAGAATAAAAGCCTGGGTATGTTTAACCTTGATGGTATACCCCCGGCGCCACGTGGCGTTCCCCAGGTTGAAGTAATATTTGATATTGACGCCAATGGCATTTTAAATGTTACCGCAAAAGATAAAGGTACCGGCAAAGAACAAAATATACGCATTGAAGCGGGTAGTGGATTGAGTAAAGACGAAGTGGAAAAAATGAAAGCAGAAGCTAAAGCCAATGAATCTTCTGACAAGGAAGCACGTGAAAAAGTAGATAAAGTGAACCAGGCCGACAGCCTTATCTTTCAAACAGAAAAGCAAATAAAGGAATTTGGCGAAAAAATACCTGCAGACAAAAAGGCGCCTATTGAAGCAGGATTGAATAAATTGAAAGAGGCCCATAAACAACAGGATATTGCCGGCATAGATGCCGCCATGGCAGAATTAAATACTGCCTGGACAGCAGCCTCCGAGGAAATATATAAAGCACAGCAAACAGGAGCTACTGCTTCCAATGATGGAGGCGCTCAGCAGGAACAGCAAGGCGCTAAAGCGGATGGCGACAATGTAACTGATGCCGAATTTGAAGAAGTAAAATAGATAGCTTATAAATTTAATTTGAAGAACCTCTGAATTTTCAGAGGTTTTTTTATCGCGTATCCCTAAAAATATATATTGAATACGGAATATTGCGTACATTTTTTTATGAATAGAGGATATATTTGTCCTTTATTATTGGTAGCTTTATGTAAAAATATTTAGAGTGGGGGGGCGTAATATCATTTTTATTATTCTGTTGTTTACTGGGCTGGGTATATTATTTATACAAAGTTGCGCCCACCGCAATAATGAAAGCGAAATAATACCGGTAGCCAGGGAAAAGCCGGCCGATTTGGGATCTGTTGCAGCGCTGCCACTAACATACAACGCACCTGAAAACAATCCCATAACAGAGGAAAAAGTTGAACTGGGGCGATTGCTTTTTTATGATCCTATTCTATCGGGTAATAAAGATGTGTCCTGCGCGTCCTGCCATCATCCGGAATTTGGATACGCAGAAAGCCTGGAATTATCAATTGGGGTGAATGGCAAAGGATTTGGCTCTAACCGGCAATTTATTCAGCCCAATGATATCCCGTTTACGAAGCGAAATTCGCCGGGATTACTCAATACTGCGTTTAATGGTATTGATATACATGGTAATTATAAGCCCGAAGATGCGCCAATGTTTTGGGATATGCGGGCCAAAAGCCTTGAAGAACAGGCGATGAATCCGATTAAGCAACTTGAAGAAATGCGTGGGCGTGATATAGAGGAGCATGATATGTTAAATGTGATCATTAAAAGGTTACGAGCTATTCCGGAATACAAACGATTATTTACAAAAGCTTTTAATGAAGAGAATGCCATTACTGAAACAAATTTAGGCAAGGCATTAGCCAGCTTTCAACGCACATTGGTAGCTAACAACTCAAGGTTTGATGAATTTATGCGCGGAAATCCTGCTGCATTAACCCCATCGGAAAAGGAAGGGATGCAATTGTTCCTGGAATCAGGATGTGCACGTTGCCATAATGGGCCTATGCTTTCCGATTTTAAACCGCATGTACTGGGTGTTGCTGATAATGAAAAAACAGGAATCATTGACTCAGGAATCAGCAATAGTTTTGCATTTCGTACACCAACATTAAGAAATCTTCGTTTCTCGGCTCCTTATATGCATAGCGGTAAATTAAAAACACTGGAGCAGGTATTAACCTTTTATGAAGACTTGCATGGTAAACCTTTACCTAATGCGAACGTTAAAAAGGAACAACTGGATACGCTTGCTATACAAACCCGGGTAGCATTCAAAAATATTCCGCGAATAGTTGAATTTTTAAATACGCTCAATGATGATAAATATGATAGAAAGATTCCGGATGCTGTGCCCAGTGGGCTGAGCGTAGGGGGCAATATTAAGTAAGGCCACCTGCATTTACCGAAACAATCTGCCGCACAAATGACGAAAGTTGGTTTAATATCAGATACCCACGGCTACCTTGATGAAAGTGTTTTCAAATATTTTGAACATTGTGATGAAATATGGCATGCAGGCGACTTCGGCGATCATGCTGTTGCAGATGCGCTTAAAACCTTTAAGCCTCTGAAAGCCGTATATGGCAATATTGATTCGAGTGATATAAGAAGTATTTATCCCGAAAAACTTCATTTTGCAACGGAGCAGGTACAAGTTTTTATGCAGCATATTGGTGGGTATCCGGGAAGGTATGCGCCGGGGGTAAAGAATGAAATTATAAATAACCACGCGGCATTATTTATTAGCGGGCATTCGCATATTTTAAAAATAATATACGATGATCAGCTCAATTGCCTGCATATCAATCCCGGGGCTGCGGGCAGGCAGGGATGGCATAAGGTAAGAACGGTGGTACGTCTTGTAATAGATGGCAACACCATGAAGGATTGCGAAGTAATTGAATTGGGTACGAACAGCAACAAGTCATAGCACATGTTATGTTTATTCAGCAACATTTAATTATGCCTGTTCGGTGGTTTTATCAAAAGTTAATACTGGAATTTTTGAAGCGTACGACAATAGCCTGTTGGTGATTCTGTTCCATAAGCCCGGCAGGCGAAATTCTTTTATGGACTGCCCAAGGATAAGATCTGCATTGATTCGTGTACACAGTTGATTTAAAAGAGCGGGCCAGCATCGTAGCCAGTTTAATCCGTTCTACCGGTATATCATTGTACAGGGGCAGTACGATCTTCCTGAAATGACTTACCAGGCCACCCGACCTGACTGCCAGAATGGGGATATTGGTTTTTCGGGCTAACATGCTGGTTGAAATAGAAGAAATGATACGTTGCAATAGGTTAAATTTAGATAACCCCAATACCACCATGTCCATCTTGTACGACTCTATATATTGTTTGAGCTGCGCCTGGGGGTGCCCCTGTAAAAGACTTATCTCAATTTCTCCTTCGCCGCACAATTGATTTTTATAGGCTGCTTTTAGGCTGGCGAGTTTTTCACGGCAGGTTTGCATATTAATATGCGATGCATAAGGAGTAAACCGGCTGGCATCAATCGGTAAAAATGGGAAAATGGGTTTAAATACCACATGAACCAGATGAATATTGCAATTGAAGCTATTGGCCAGCTCAATAGCTTTGGCGATGGCCCATTTATTTTTGGCTGTAAAATCAACCGGAACCAGAATGTTGTACAGTTTGTTTTGCATAGAAAAGGTTTTTTGGTTTATAAAAGTTTTCATTCAGATATGGATATATAGATCATGCTATACTCAGGAATTGTCATCTGCAACAATCACCTCACTTGCAAGTGGGGTTTCCAGGAAAAAACGAACAATATTACCAATCGTTTTTGCTTCGTTCAGCGTTGGGATGATAACAGTAACCATTAAATCTTCTTTCGTTTTATACGTTTATGTAAAATACAAACACAGCGGGCCACAGCCAGGTTTCTTAACAGCGATGTAAATCAAAAGGCATACCCCAAATTATAAATCTCTTATTATTTTACATGTGTCAACTGGGGTAGTAAGTATAAGTTCAGAATACCAGATGCAGGTTTACTTTTAATTGATATAAAATAAAAAATCCCGGAGATTCCGGGATTTTTAAATTACATGAACAGGTAATATTTTTAATATTCGTTATTATAATCTCTTTTGTTATAACCACCGCGATCACGATCACGGTAGCCACCGCCACCACTTTTGTTGTAGCCACCACCGCCGCCGCCACCAAAGCTTCTCTTTTTAAAACCACCGCCACCGCCTGGTTTAGCTGGTCTTTCCTGAGCTTCGTTGATAACGATTTTCCTTCCCAGAATCTCTTTGTCATACAGGCTACTGAGTGCATTTTGTGCTTCAGTATCATTTTCCATTTCTACAAAGCCAAATCCCTTGCTTCTTCCGGTTTCGCGGTCTTTAACAATTTTGATTGAAGTAACAGTACCATACTGTTCAAATAGATTTCTAAGGTCGTCCTCTGTCATGGTCCAGGAGAGGTTGCCTACGTACAGGTTCATTGTAACTAAAATTTAAAAAGTGAAAATTGAAAAAATAGTAATGGAAACTTAGTCGCTACAATGATCTGAGAACCGGAGGTTAGCCGTAAAACCAGCCAGAATAGGAACTAATGGTGCATTACTGCATTGTGAAGATAATGTTTTCCAAAATAATACCATATAAAATGGAATATATTTATATTAATTCTATCGGTAGGCAAAAACCGAAATATGAAATAAAGAATATATAAAAAGAGGTTGCTAAATCGTCAACCTCTTTCTTTATTATTCAGCTATTACTTCAAAGCTTAGCTCGGTTTCGTTTCCGTTGCCAAAGTCGATTTTAGCCTTGTGTGTGCCAAGTTCCTTCACTTCATCCAGAATATGAATGCGACGACGGTCTATTTCATAACCTTTCTGATCGCGGATGGCGCGGGCAATCTGAACGGTAGTAACACTACCGAAAATTTTGCCTGAAGTGCCCGTTTTTGCGCCAATATGCAATGGACTTTCATTAAGTTTGCTAATGACCAGGTTAATTTCAGCCAGTAATTTTTCTTCCTTCTTCTTAAGCTGCTTAAGCTTTTCTTCCAACTGTTTAAGGTTAGAGGGAGAAGCTTCAATAGCAAATTTTTGAGGAATCAGATAGTTGCGTGCATAACCGCTCCTTACCTTTACTTTTTCGTTGGCCGAACCTAAGTTATCTACGTCTTGTATTAAGATTACTTCCATGATTGCCTCCTTACTTTAAAAGATCAGTTACATACGGCAATAGTGCCATTTGACGGGCTTTCTTTATCGCCTCTGATACCTTCCGCTGGTATTTAAGCGAATTGCCTGAAATACGGCGGGGTAACATTTTACCCTGTTCATTGAGGAATTTCTTTAAAAACTCAACGTCTTTGTAATCAATGTACTTGATACCGTACTTCTTGAAGCGGCAGAACTTCTTCTTAGGCTTTTCTGTTTTGATAGCCGTAAGGTATTTGATTTCATTAGCTTTTGCCATACTATTCAGCCTCCGCTTTTTCGTTCTTGTAACTTACACCACTTCTCTTTCTGGCATTGTACCCGACGGCGTATTTATCGAGTTTTGTAACCATGTGACGCAATACCTGCTCGTCACGCAGCAGTTGAATCTTCAAAGTTTCATTGAAGGTGGATGGCGCAATAAATTCCACAACCCAGTAAATACCAGTGGTCTTTTTCTGGACGGGATACGCCAGTGATTTCAACCCCCAGGGGTTAGAATACACAATCTCGCCGCCGGCTCCGGTAACAAGATCTGTATACTTTTTCTGAGCTGCTTTAAACTCTTCATCGCTCAGAACAGGGGTAAAAATCACCATCAATTCATAATTGTTCATTACCCTGAATTTTGGTTTAAAAAAAATATGGGGTGCAAAGGTAGTTTTTTTTATCATATTTTCATAAACTATAAACCAAAAATTTAAAACGCCCATTTGCCAACCTGTCAGTAATTCCTCCAATGGCATTTTATTTGCCGCAGGTTGTTGCCATTTATAACTTAATTGAATCAAGCATTATGCAAAAAGGAAACATAAGGGTACAAACGGAGAACATATTCCCTATCATTAAAAAATTTCTTTACAGCGAACATGATATCTTTTTACGGGAACTGGTTAGTAATGCCGTGGATGCCACTCAAAAAATAAAAACCTTATCTTCTATAGGAGAAGCCAAAGGCGAATTGGGCGAATTACGGATAGATGTGAAATTAGATGCCGAAACCAAAACTCTCACTATTTCTGACAAAGGGGTGGGCATGACCGCCGAAGAAGTGGATAAATACCTTAACCAGGTAGCGTTTAGTGGTGCAGAGGAATTTTTAGAGAAGTATAAAGGACAAAATGAAAGCAATATTATAGGTCATTTCGGGCTGGGGTTTTATTCTTCCTTTATGGTGAGCGATAAAGTTGAAGTTATAACAAAATCGTACCTGCAGGATAAACCTGCTGTAAAGTGGGAGTGCGACGGCAGCCCGGCATTTACACTGGAAGAAACAGAGAAGCCGGACAGGGGTACCGACATTGTACTTCATATTAATGAAGAAAGTAAAGAATTTTTAGAAGCAGGAAGAATAAGACAAATACTTGAAAAATTTTGCCGGTTTTTACCCATTCCTATTTTTTTTGAAGACAAGCAGATCAATAATACCAACCCTGCATGGACAAAAAAACCTTCTGAATTAACTACAGAAGATTATCAGAATTTCTATAAAGAGCTATATCCTTTTAACGAAACACCGCTTTTCTGGATTCATCTTAATGTAGACTATCCTTTCAACCTGACCGGCATCCTGTATTTTCCCAAAATAAAGCAGAGTTATGAAATACAGAAGGATAAAATTCAGTTGTACAGCAACCAGGTATTTGTTACTGAAGAAGTAAAAGACATTGTGCCCGAATTTTTGATGTTGCTGCAGGGCGTAATTGATTCTCCGGATATTCCCCTTAATGTAAGCCGTAGCTATTTGCAGGGTGATCCCAATGTGAGGAAGATCAACAATCATATTACTAAGAAAGTTGCCGACAAGCTGGAGGAGATATTCAACAAGGACAGGAAAGCGTTTGAAGAAAAATGGGAACATATTGGCTTGTTCGTGAAGTATGGAATGATGACTGACGATAAATTTCTGGAAAGAGCCAACAGGTTTCATGTATTTGAAGACGTAGAAGGCGGAAAATTTTATACGCTTGAAGAATACAGAGCCGCCGCAGAACCCTTGCAAAAGAACAAAGACGGCAAGCTGGTTATATTGTATACTACTAATCCGGTACAGCAGGATGCCTATATTCAGCAGGCAAAAGCAAGGGGATACAAGGTTGTAAAAATGGAAACCCTGGTAGATGCCGCGTTTATAAGCCAGGTAGAAAACAAATGGGAGAATGTTCATTTTACCCGTGTCGATGCCGACATTGCCGATAACCTGGTTGATAAACAGGAAGCCGGGGAAACCGTTCTCAGCAAGGAAGAAGCCGATGCATTAAAAGATTTGTTTAATGTGCAGCGTCCGGACGTTAATATGTCTGTTGAAGTGAAAGGGCTGGGTGCTGAAGCTCCTCCGGTGGTTGCCACCCGTCCGGAATTTATGCGGCGCATGAAGGATATGGCTCTTGCAGGCGGACCTATGGCGGGATTTTATGCCAGCATGCCGGATGATGTAACGCTTACAGTAAACGGCAATCACCCGGTATTTCAAACCATATTACATGAAACCGATACAACAAAAAAAGAAAAGGCTGTTCACAACCTGGCCGACCTGGCTCTATTGTCGCAAGGGTTATTGAAAGGAAATAATCTTACTGATTTTATTAACCGCAGCGTAGAGCTGATGAGTGGAACGCAGAAAAGTAAGATTATTCTTGAGAGCTGATAATAAGTATCGTTCATATTTACTAAAAGCAATTGCCCGGGTCATTATCCGGGCTGTTGCTTTTTTTAGTGCACGGTATTATGCTGTAACATCTTTTTTCAGTATAACGCCATCCAGCCATTTCAATTTTCTTTTGCGGTATACCGGTTCATATTCAAACTCAAAAAAGGTTTCTATGTACCTGGGGCTGACATATAAAAAATAAACCGTGCGGGGATTTTGTTTTACCGAAACATTTACTTTTTCGAGGAACCTGGCAATCGTATCATCGCTAAAAGGATTGAACATAAAGAAAACAGATTCATCCGGATGGATATCATATTCCAGTACGTTTTTGCATAAAACCTGGTAGCTCATTTGAGGAAATTGAACGTTGGTCTTTTGCATGTGCTGCTCCGCAATGCTGCATACTTCCTGCGCAAAGTCTACACCTCTGATTGTTGTAAATCCGTAATGGGCCGCCACTACCATTGCTCTGCCTTTTCCGCAGCCAAGATCTGTGAAAGACCTGTCATCGCAAATTTCGCACAGGCGCTTTAGCAATGCCTCCAGTATATAAAAGTTTACCCCTTCGTACCTTGATGAATGCGAGATGTCTACGTTGCCAATCGTAAGCTGTGTTAATTCAAGGGGCTTCGAAGTGTCAACTCCAAATTTTTTTTCCCCTTTTATTTCATGCATTAAAATAAAACTGGCAAGAACGGGGTTCCAGTTGATAGCGAAATACCCATAAAGTTTTATATAATTAAGCCATTTTTTCAATTGTCACTTCGTCTGAAATCAATCACTTTTAATTGCAGATTTTTTTCACCGTTCCATTCATTTTCGTCAATCGTAAAAACAATATCAACGGGTTGTTTGGATTCCAGTAGGTTGAAATGTTGTGCCAGATTAAAACCGATGCCGCTTATTACCGTATTGTCCTGCTTTATTGAAAATTTAATATGTTGTTCTTTCACAATCCTGGAATAGCCTGTATCTGTAACATTTCTGCATACAAAAACCGGGCGCAGGTTTTCGGGACCGAAAGGCTCCATTTGGCAGATGATCTTATAAAAAACCGGTTTAATATCGGCAAGTTCAATTGCTCCGTCAATAAAAAGCACAGGAATTAATTGAGCCGGCTCGATTTGGGCGGTAACCACTTCTTCAAATTTATTGCTGAAAGCTTCCACATGTTCAGGAAGCATCGTCATGCCCGCCGCAGCGAAATGGCCGCCATAACCTAATAAATGTTGCCTGCAGGCATGAATAGCCTCATATAAATTGAAGCCGGGCACACTCCGGGCGCTACCGGCCACTATTTCCCCGCTTTGGGTTAATACTACGGTGGGACGGTAATATTTTTCAATAAGCCTGGAAGCCACAATACCTACCACCCCTTTATGCCAGTGTGGTTGATAAACTACGGTTGTTTTTCTCTGTATCAGTATTTCATCATTTTCAATCATACTCAGGGCCTGCCCTGTAATGCTGCTGTCGGCCTCTTTTCTTTCGTCATTGTCGGAGTGCAGCATTCCCGCATATTCAATAGCTTTCGCGTAGTCTTCTTCAATAAACAACTGAACGGCTTTGCGGGCATCATCCATACGTCCGGCAGCATTTATACGGGGGGCAATAACAAAAACAAGGTTGTTAATATGAACCACTGACTTTTGAAGTCCGCTTAACTCAATAAGAGCCTTTATGCCGGGTGAAGGATTTTCGTTTACCTGCTTTACGCCATAATAGGCAAGTATCCTGTTTTCCCCCGTCATTGGAACAATGTCTGCTGCAATGGCAGTTGCAACCAGATCCAGGTAATTAAAGCATTCTTTTTTTTCAAGTCCCAAATGGTGGCTTAATGCACAAATGAGTTTAAATCCAACACCGCAACCGCATAGTTCTTTGTACGGATAGGGGCAATCCTTTTGTTTGGGATTTAAAATGGCAACTGCCGGAGGAAGTTCCTCATCGGGCAAATGATGATCGCAAATAATAAAATCAATACCAACAGACCTGGCATACCGCACAAGTTCTATCGATTTAATGCCACAATCCAAAGCTATAATTAGTGTAATCTTATTTTTAAGAGCGAAGTCAATACCGTCTTTGGAAACCCCATAACCCTCGCGATAGCGATGGGGGATATAAAACTGGATATTTTCCGGAATGTAAACTTTTTGCAGAAAACGGAACATACATGATACTGCCGTAGTACCATCTACATCATAATCTCCAAATACAAGGATATTTTCTTTGTTTTCAAAAGCAGCGACTAACCTTTGCACCGCCTTATCCATATCTTTCATTAGCATGGGGTTATGCAGATCGGACAATTGAGGGCGGAAATAATTTTTAGCCTCTTCGTAAGTTTCAATTCCTCTTTGCACCAATATTTTACAAAGCGCCGGATGTATGGTGAGCTCATGGGATAATTGCTCCGCTTTATTTTCCGGAGCCTCCAGTATATGCCATCTTTTTTCCATTGGTGTTTGTTTGGCTAATGCTTTCTGTCTGTTGTGTAATTTAGCATTTCTTCCAATGCATTGCGAATTTCTGATGGAGGAAATTCATGCAACACTGAAAGTGCCTTTTCCCTGTACTCCAGCATCTTTTGCTCTCCATATTGAATTCCCCCGGTTTGTTTTACGTTTTCTATCACATAATTCACCTTTTCTTTTCTGCGATTCTGGTTCTTTATTATATATATAAGCTCTCTCCGTTTTGATGAAGTAGTATGATTTAGTGTATATATTAAAGGGAGCGTAAGTTTCTTTTCTTTAATATCGTTGCCGGTGGGTTTACCAATGCTGTCGGTTCCATAATCAAAAAGATCGTCTTTTATTTGAAAAGCTATTCCTGTATATTCTCCAAATTGCCTCAGTTTTTCGGTAATATCTTCATTTTCAGATCCGGACCAGCCTCCTGCAGCACAAGCAGATGCCAGTAAAGAAGCCGTTTTTGTTTTGATGATTTCAAAATAAATATCTTCGTTTAAATTCAGCCCCCGCGCTTTTTCAATTTGTAAAAGTTCTCCTTCGCTCATTTGACGCACTGCATCGGAAAGAATATGCAATATGCGATAGTCCTGCCCGTTCAGGGATAAGAGCAGCCCTTTGCTGAGCAAATAATCGCCCACCAGAACAGAAACCTTGGTTTTCCACAACGCATATGTAGAAAAAAATCCCCTCCTTTCATACGATTCATCCACAACATCATCATGTACCAGGGTAGCAGTATGTAACAATTCTACCAGGGAAGCAGCCCGGTAAGTTGAATCATTGATGCCGCCGGCAAGCTTGGCCGAAAGCAAAACAAACATGGGCCTGAGTTGTTTCCCTTTCCGCTTTACAATGTATTGCATTATCCTGTCGAGCAAAGGAACATTGCTTTTAACTGATGCCTTGAATTTTGATTCGAAGATTGCCAGTTCATCCGATATAATTCTCTTTGCTGTATTCATCTTCATAAAAAAGGCATAAATGTTGCAACTAATGAATTCAGTTTGCTGTCTGATATAAAACACTGCAAGTTAACTGTGTAATTTATTATTTCTAAAAAATTTGGTATTTGATACTCAATCAATACTTTTGCATATAACTTTTTTATAAGATCACCGTATTCATTCACTAATATTTTAGACATTATGGCAACCAAAAGGATTTTCTTGCTGCTGGGGATTTTTACATTGCTAACCACAGTCCTGTTTGCCCAGGAAACTACCGGTAGCTACGATTGGAGAGATTCTTCTTTAATTCCTTCCAAAAGACTGGGACAACATAACGAGTTTTTGAATAACCAGTATAATTTTCCTGCAAAGCCAAGAAGTCAGTGGGAACTGGGTTTAAAAGTAGGTACGTTTAATATATTGGGAGATGTGGCATCACAGTTCCCTACGCCAGGTTTTGGTGTACACGTAAGAAAAGCGCTGGGTTACCTGTTCTCTGTACGTGCTGAATACGTATATGGTATGGCAAGAGGTGTAAACTGGAAAGAAAGAACCAGTGGTTTTGCTGATCATTGGCGCAATGCAGGCTATGGTGTTGGACAAACCGTTTTCGATAACTATAAAGCCAATGTGCAGGACCTGTCTTTGCAGGGAGTATTTACTTTCAATAACATCCGTTTCCATAAAGGTAAAACTGGTTTTGTTGTATATGCACTGGCAGGTATAGGCGCTACAGTATATGAAACAAAAACCAACGTTGTATCGGATGCCAATGCATTATATAATTTCAGCACTATAGGAGTTAACAATGTTTATAAAGAGAGAAGGCAAACCATTAAGGACGTTAAAAATCTTTTAGATGCCGGAAGCTACAATACCCTTGCTGAAAATGAAGGCAATGCAAGAGCAAAGCTTTTCGGAAAAACACTTCGTTTTTCCAGGACGGTAGGAGTAGGTGTTGCCATTAAATTGAGCGACAGGTTAAACCTGGCAATAGAAGACAGGTTAACTTTTACAGGCGACGACCTGCTGGATGGTGTTCGCTGGCAGAATGTAAGTGATCCGGGCAATCCCAATACAGGCAGGGTGCTTACCCCCAGCAATGATATGTATAATTTTGCCAGTTTAGGATTAAATATCAATATAGGCTCAAAATCTGTTCAACCTTTGTGGTGGCTCAATCCATTGGATTATGCGTACAGCGAGTTAAACTCTCCCAAGCATATGAAAATACCCAAACCTGTATTGGATGATGCTGACGGTGATGGTGTTTCTGACCAGTTTGATATGGAACCCAATACGCCTGCCGGTGCATCAGTTGATACGCATGGTGTGAGCAGGGATACAGACGGTGATGGTGTACCTGATTACAAGGATAAAGAGTTGATAACCCCTACAGTTTGCCAACCTGTTGATGCAGATGGCGTAGGTAAGTGTCCTTGTCCTGATGAGTCTTGCTTTGAAGGTTATGTTGCTAAAAGAGGTGGCGGCGATTGCGGGATAGGCGATTTACCCAGTATTTCTTTTAATGCTAAAGCCTTTAAAATTTCTCAGGATGCTGAAGCCGTGCTGGCTAACGTAGCAGACAGGCTTCGTCAAAACCCTAATTGCAGGGTAGTAGTAACAAGCTATACCTGTGAGCCCTCAAAATCTTCACAGCAATTGAGTTGGGATAGGGTAAATGTGGTGATCAATTACCTGGTAGAAAAGCAAGGCATCAGTTCAGACCGCTTGATATTCAAATATGGTGAAACTGGTGGAGATTGTAATACAGTAGATCTTAGAGCGGCAGATGTGAGCGATGAAGGTCCGAATACTGTTCCTGCACCACATCCTAACCTGAGGAGGAGAGGTTAATAAGTTGGTTTTCAATGGTTAATCATAAATTTTAAAAGCTGGCTCAGCAAATAAGCTGCAGCCAGCTTTTTTATCAATACCTTAACGTGTTGCTAAATATCAGAAGTTTACATTTATTCTCTCAGATTGTATTATAAAACAATTATTTTTGCCCGCCTTTTATGAGAATAATCAAATACCTTTTTTTGCTGGTTGGCGCAGTTTGTGTCCTATCATCCTGCTCTAGATTTTCTAAAGTAATGAAAAGTAAGGACTATGAGTATAAACTCAGAATGGCGGATCAGTACTTTGTAAAGAAAAAGTATCGTTTTGCACAGCAGTTGTACGAAGATTTGTTTCCTGTTTTCAAGGGCTCCAACAAATTTGAAGATATTCATTATAAGTTTGCTTATTGCGCTTACTATCTAAAGGATTACATCAGTGCTGAAAACCTTTTTAAAAGCTTTCTTGAATATTTCCCCAATAGTGCTAAAGCAGAAGAAGTGGATTATATGCATGCTTTCTGCTATTTTAAACAATCACCCAGGCCTGAATTGGACCAAACCAATACTATAAAAGCTATGGGACAAATGCAAACATTTATTAATACACATCCTGGATCTGAACGCAACAAGGAAGCCCAGGAAATTATTGCTCAATGCTATAATAAGTTGATAACCAAGGACTATAGCAGTGCAGAATTGTATTATAATCTAGGTCAGTATAAGGCAGCAGCTATATCTTTTTCCACATTGCTGAATAGTTATCCTGACGCACCCAATGCCGATGAGTTTAAGCTTTGGGTAGTAAAATCTTATTATAGATATGCTGCTATGAGCATACCGGATAAGCAAAATGAGCGTTACGTACAGGCAATTGAGGAAGCACAGGATTTCCAGGACAGGTTTCCCGAAAGTAAACTATTGAAAGAAGCAGAACGTTACTTAACTTTGTCGCAAAATAATATAAAAACTATTTCTCAATGAGCAGATTAAGAAAACAATGGGGAGCAAATACTACCGCCAATGTAGTAGAAACGAAGAATGTGGTTGACATTAAGAATAAGACAGGTAATTTATATGAATCTATTGCTATTATTGGCAAAAGAGCTAACCAGATCAATATTGCTCTAAAAGAAGAACTCCATAATAAATTAGAAGAATTTGCCAGTCATACAGACAGCCTGGAAGAAATTCACGAAAATAAAGAACAGATAGAGATATCCAAGGCTTATGAAAGGATGCCTAACCCGGCATTACTGGCTACTCAGGAGTTTTTTGATGATAAGATTTATTATCGCAAAAGCGATAACGACCTGTTCAGTTAAAATTTCTTCGGGTGATAGCTTTTCAACTCTTTTGCGGCAATTAATACCTGCCGCTTTTGTATTTTTAGGGGTAGGCTTCATTTAGTGCTTGATCAACAGAAAACTTTAAAATGCTAAAGGGAAAAAAAATTGTATTGGGTATTACGGGCAGTATTGCAGCTTATAAAGCCGTGCTCCTGGTGCGAAGCCTTATACAAGCAGGCGCGGAAGTAAAGGTGCTGATGACACCGGCCGCTAAGGATTTTATATCACCGCTTACCCTGTCAACACTCTCAAAAAACCCTGTGCTGATTGATATCTTTAAAGAAGATACCTGGGCCAATCATGTAATGCTGGGCCGCTGGGCCGATATAATGCTGGTGGCGCCATTGAGTTGTAATACCCTTGCCAAAATGGCTGCAGGGCTTTGCGATAGTTTATTGTTGTCTGTTTACCTTTCGGCCACCTGTCCGGTAATGCTTGCACCTGCCATGGATGAAGATATGTGGAAGCACCCATCTACCCGGCAAAACCTCCAAACTCTTGTATCTTATGGCAATAGTATTATACCGGTAGCCAGTGGCGAACTGGCAAGTGGTTTATTTGGCGAAGGAAGAATGGCTGAGCCGGAAACGATAATGGAATATCTGCTTCAGCATTTCAAAATAGCCGGAAGGTTAAATGGCAAAAAAGTATTGGTTACGGCCGGCCCAACCTATGAACATATTGACCCTGTACGTTTTATTGGCAATCATTCCAGCGGAAAAATGGGAGTAGCCATAGCGAGGGAATTTTTAAACAGTGGGGCAGCAGTTACTTTAGTACTGGGCCCGGCGCCAGGCGTATTACAATTAAACGGATTAAATGTAATAAGGGTGCAAAGCGCCAACGAAATGTATGATGCCTGCCACCAGGTTTTTGGCGAAACAGATATAGCCATTATGGCGGCTGCAGTAGCGGATTACTCGCCCATTACTGTAGCCAGTGAAAAAATAAAGAAGAAAGAAGAAAACTGGTCGGTGGCGTTGAAAAAAACACCTGATATCTTAAAAAGCCTGGGACAAAAGAAACAAGAAAAGCAGGTGTTGGCCGGCTTTGCGCTCGAAACCAGTAATGAACGTGAAAACGCTTTAGCCAAACTACAGCAAAAGAATGCCGATATTATTGTGCTCAACTCACTTCGGGATAAAGATGCAGGTTTTGGAAAGGATACAAACAAGGTGACTATTTTTGACAGAAAGGGGGGAGAAAAAAACTTTGACCTAAAATCCAAAACCGCTGTAGCGAAAGATATTGTTGATTATATAATTGAATATATCCATGCATAAGATTTCAATTTTAATGGTTGGATTGCTGCTCTCCTGCTGCGTTTCAGCGCAGGAATTGAATGCTAAAGTGTCTGTAATGGCCGGTCAAATTAAAAGCTCGGTTGATAAAAAGGCATTTCAAACTTTGCAAACGGCACTAACCAACTTTCTCAACAACAGAAAATGGACAAATGATACTTATCAGCAACAGGAGAAAATCGTTTGTAATTTCCTTTTAAATCTTACCCAGGATATTGAGCCTAATGTATACAGGGCTGTGTTAACAATACAGGCGGGCAGGCCGGTATACAACAGCGGCTATGTTTCACCGCTTATTAACTTCCAGGATAATGATGTAACCTTTAAATATATTGAATTTCAGCAGGTGGAATTTAATGAGAGCAATGTTATGGGCACAGACCCGGCCGCCGCTAATCTTACCGCCATCTTTGCATATTATGTTTACATGATACTTGGACTGGATTACGATTCTTTTTCACCAAGAGGCGGCGATCCGTATTTTAAAAGAGCTCAGAATATAGTAAGCAATGCCCCGGATGGCCGTAATATTACCGGCTGGAAAGCCTTTGACGGACAACGCAACAGGTATTGGCTTGCTGAAAACTTCAACAACAGTAAGTATTCATTGCTGCATGATGCCTATTATACCTATTACCGGTTAGGTATGGATAAAATGTATGAAGATCAAAATGAGGCAAGGCGGCAGATCCTCAATGGACTTAATCAGTTAAATACGTTAAGTACCGATAACCGTAATCTTATGGCGCTGCAATTTTTCTTTTTGGGAAGAAGTGAAGAGTTGTCGAAGCTGTTTAAAAAGTCGCCGCCGCAGGAAAGAGTGAGAGCATCAGAACTGCTGCAAAGATTAGATATCTCAAATGCCGGTCAATACAAACAGGAATTAAAATGAGAACCGGTTTATATATCGTGATGCTGGCTGCCTTTTTGTTAACAGGCTGTTCGGGTAACAGAATACCGGCTGATGTTATACAGCCACATGAAATGGGAAATATGCTGTTTGAGATATCAATGGCGGAAGAGTTTGTAAACGCCTATGTGGCGAAGGATTCTTCTAAAAATAAAGAAGTGGAGATTCAAAAAGAATACCAGAAGATTTTCTTGTTGCATGAGGTAACAGAAGCGCAGTTTAAAGAGAGCTATGATTTTTACAGGTCTCATCCCGGTATTTTTAAAACAATGATGGATTCCTTAAATGCCAGGGCTCAGCGAAAAAGAAATGAAGTATACCAAATGCCAAATTGATGGGTATGGTAATGATCATGCAGTCATGAGCGGGAAGATTTTTTATATCCGGCAGTAATGGTACATTCAGCGGTCTATCATACAAAAGAAATTTTTTTTACGAATGTTTACAAGCAAGGATGATCTTAAGTTAGGATATGGTGTAGATATGGAAATAGGCAAGTTTTTAACTGACCGCAAAGTGCCTGCTGATAATTTATACTGGAAGAACAGGCTGTTGTATATAATACCTATGCCTGGCTATTTGTTTATTCCGCTGTATATAGATCTGCAATTGAGATTAGGGCTTCCGAAATCAGGGTTGCTTTCGGAACCGCACCTGCAGTTGCTGGAAAACATCCTGCACAGCGCAGCAAAACTCGAGCATAAAGAAATTAATTTCGAAGCACATATTGCGGAATGTATTGACCTGACAAAACCTTATTGTAAAAATCCTTCCTTTCTGCAGGATCTTATGTATTATTTTTCCGGCGAAAAAGAAAAGGCCGGCGTAGCGCTGGGCACGCCATTCAAATCTCTTACCCGGGCCGACGCCTACCTGTTTAGCCTCTGTTATTTTGAGTTTGATGATGTATTAAAAAAGAAGCTGGTAGATGCCTGGTATGCTTTGATCACATATTATCTTATCGTTGACGACCTCGAGGATATTCAGCCGGATTTTGAGCAGCAGGAAGAAAATGCAGTGTTGGAAGCCGGCTTATCTGAAGATGGTGCAAAAGTTATAGAGGCTCTTATTCACCAAAGTTACCAGGTAATGAATTCAGTAAATCCCGTAATTGCCAACCGCATTGACCATAAAAGACAGACGATAAATGTAAAGGGAATTATTGATACTTTTCTGCAAAAGAAACTGCAGCCCGGGGCTTAGACCTGCTGAAAGATTAAGGAAAATAATTAAAAACTGCTTCAAATGGTTTGAAGCAGTTTGAGTAAATAAGCTGATGTTGTTTTAGGCTTGCTTTTCCGGTTCAGGTGTACTGTCGTCACCATCAAATTTATCTGTGATCTTTCCCCACAATTTTTTTGCGCCGTCTTTTAAATCATCCAATTTATCTTCTGCTATTTCTTTCCATTCCTCCGCTTTTTCCTTAGCATCTTTCCACGCTTCTTCCGCTTTGTCTTCTGCATTGTCCCATACATCCTCTGCCTTGTCTTTTATTTTTTCTGCCTTATCACTTATTTTGTCTTTCCAGTTCGCTTCAGGCTGGCCGGCCCCTGTAGCTTTGTTGTCTTCCATACATTTGTTTTTTTAGGTGAACAATGCAACTAAGATACCATTTTAATAAACAGGATAACAATTTTTAAAAAGGTAAAAGCAATTATGTTTTCCCGGAACAATGGGATAACCGGTGAGCAAACCGGGCAAGGGAATTGCCTTGCTGTAATATCTTTGAACAAAGCAAATCCAAACACCTTAAACCTTTCTTATTTTTGTATTTATATGTTTGCGAATTGTACTGAAAAAGAAAGATTCATTTTTAAAAAGATAGCCCATGCAGCGGAAGCGCTGAATATGGATTGCTATATTATTGGCGGATTTGTGCGGGATAAACTTATTGGGCGGGAAACCAACGATGCCGATATTGTTTGCGTAGGCGATGGCATTGCCCTGGCAAAACACACTGCGGCCCAGTTTACTCCATCTCCTAAAGTTTCTTTTTTTAAAAATTACGGAACAGCGCATATCCGGATAGATGGACTTGATATAGAGTTTGTGGGGGCCAGACGGGAAAGCTATCGCTATCATTCCCGCAATCCTGAAGTAGTACCCGGCACCCTGCAGGATGATCAAAACAGAAGAGACTTCACGATCAATACCCTGGCTGTAAGCCTGAATAAAGAAAACTATGGTGATCTTATTGATCCTTTTGGGGGAACAATTGATATAAAAAGTAAGATCGTTAAAACACCGCTTGATCCCATTCAAACCTTTAGTGATGATCCTTTGCGTATGATGCGGGCCATTCGTTTTGCCTGCCAGTTGCAATTTACTATTGACGATGCTACATGGCAGGGAATCAGGGACAATGTGGAACGAATACACATTATATCTCAGGAAAGAATAACCGATGAGCTGAATAAGATATTGCTGAGTAAAAAGCCTTCGGTTGGACTGGATTTACTGTACAAGTCTGGGTTACTGCACCTGGTTTTTCCTCAAATGGTTGACCTTGCAGGAGCAGAATATATTGATGGGATGGGGCACAAAGATAATTTCTATCACACACTCCAGGTTGTGGATAATATTTCAGAACATACGGATGACCTGTGGTTGAGATGGGCCGCTGTGCTGCATGATATTGGCAAGCCCGCAACAAAAAAATTTGAAGAAGGACATGGCTGGACCTTTCATGGGCACGAAGTGGTGGGGGGACGAATGGTTCCTAAAATATTTACCAGGTTGCGTCTTCCGCAGGACAATAAAATGCGCTTCGTAAAGAAAATGGTAGAACTGCATTTGCGCCCTATCAGCCTTACCAAAGAAAATATTACGGATTCTGCTATACGCCGCCTTTTATTTGATGCGGGCAACGATATAGAAGCGTTAATGACTTTATGTAAAGCGGATATTACTTCAAAAAACAAACAAAAAGTAAAACAGTATATCGGTAATTTTGAAATGGTGCGGCAGCGCTTGCATGAGGTAGAAGAAAAAGACAGAATACGCAACTGGCAACCGCCCATTACCGGCGAAATGATCATGGATATTTTTGGTATTGCTCCCTGTAAAAAAGTAGGCGATATTAAAAACGCAATAAAAGATGCGATATTAGACGGAGAAATTGAAAACAATTACGACGCGGCATATGACTATATGCTCAAAAAAGCGCTGGAATTGAATCTTGCACCCGTCAGGTAAAACATACAAGGGAAAAGGCTTACATGTTAACTCGGGGAATTATTTTACTTTTGACAAATTTTGTACGATATTCAACACCTAAAAGATACACATGGCCATTTTAAAATTCAGGGCATATTTTGAAGAAGATGATAGTATTTACAGGGATATTGCTGTTAAGCACACACAATCTTTTTTGGATTTGCACTTTATTATTCTAAAAAGTTTTGAATTCGACAATAAACACCAGGCTACCTTTTACCGGAGTAATGATAAATGGCAACGGGGGCGTGAAATCAGTATTGAGAAATACGATAAGCCCTACAAGGCTGAACCGCTTATTATGTCGGTAACCACCGTTGGTTCTGAAATACGCAATCCCAACGAAAAATTCATTTATGTGTATGATTTTGCGCGGGGCTGGACTTTCCTGGTAGAATTGATCAGTGTATCTAAGGATGAAAATCCCAAATTAACCTATCCTGCCATTATACGCAGCGAGGGAATAGCCCCCAGCCAGTATGGAACGAAAAGCATACTCGGCGACCGTTTTGTAGATGTGGAAGAAAAATACGATCTCACCAAAGGAGTGGACGGCTTTAGTGAAGAGGGAGATGATGATGATGCAACAGATGATACTTCGGCGGAAGAAAACGGTACAGATGATAAGGAAGAAGTATGATTAGCACTTATCACTTACTACTTACCCCGTCCGAACGGCGTTCAGCCGGGCGGGCACTTACCACTTCTTTTGATGCCCGGTAAAACCTGCATAATAATCATTGGTCCTACGGCAGCAGGTAAAACAAAGCTGTCTCTGCAATTAGCCGAATATTTTAATACAGCTATTATTTCTGCGGATTCACGGCAATGCTACCGGGAACTGGATATTGGCGTTGCCAAACCATCTGCTGCTGACCTGCAAAAAATCAAACATTATTTCATCAGTTCGCACAGCATACACGATGTGGTAAATGCAGGTGTATTTGAAACCTATGCATTGCAGGCTGTACATGAAATTTTTGATAAGCATGATAAGGCTGTCATGGCGGGGGGCACGGGGCTGTATATAAAAGCATTTTGTTACGGAATGGACGCCATACCGGAGGTTAAAGAAGAGGTTAGGCAGTTGGTGAGAAAGCAATACCATACGCTTGGCATAAGCTGGTTGCAGGAAATGCTGCAACAGCATGATCCGTTATTTTATGCAAAAGGAGAAATGCAAAATCCTCAAAGAATGATGAGGGCGCTGGAAATAAAATTGTCGTCGGGCACTTCTATTTTAAAATGGCACTCGTTACCGCAAAAGCAAAGAGATTTTTCCATTGTCAAAATAGGGATTGAACTCCCCCGAAAAGAGATATACCACAATATCAATCAAAGGGTAGATGCAATGATGGAGCAGGGACTATTGGAAGAAGCAAAAAGCCTTTACCCCTATCGAAACATCAACGCTTTGCAAACCGTAGGGTATAGCGAACTGTTTGATTACATAGATGGAAAGCTTACATTGCAGGAAGCGGTTGATGCCATTAAGAAAAATACCCGGCATTATGCAAAAAGACAAATGACATGGTTTAAAAGAGATGAAGCCATTCATTGGTTTGCCCCGGGCGATAAAGCCGATATTATCAATTTTATTGAGAAACAGGTACATTAGCCGGCAGGATGCATATATATGTCGCCGGTGATGTCTCTCTCTCAAAGCCGGAATGGTATCTTTACCGCCACATAAAACCAGGCAATGCCACAATTTGGAATTTGTCCAAATCAGCAGAACCTGGTCATAACACCGATATCTTATCTTTGACCGCTAAAATGCTATCATGGCAGATACTATAAACGAAGTAAAACATTTTTTTGAGCAATGGGCAAAACAGCCTGTACACGACCTGCTTACACTCCGGCAGGCCGGCAGCAACCGGCAATATTTCCGTGCGGCAACCGGCGCCAGGTCTTTCATCGTTACCAGCAATCCCAATAACATTTCCGAAAACAATGCTTTTATTGCGTTTGCCAAACATTTTTACAGCAAGCAACTTGCAGTACCCGAAATACTTTTTGCCAACGGAGAAAAAACGATGTATATCCAAACCGACTTTGGCGATATTTCGCTTTTTGATGTAATTAAACAGGAAGGCTATAGCGCAAGGGTAAAAGAACTTTACCGTAAAGCCTTTGCACAATTGGCAAGGTTGCAGGTGCAGGGCGGGGAAGGACTGGATTATAATAATTGTATTGCCACCAAGTCTTTCGATAAGCAGGCCATTTATTCCGATCTTTTGTATTTCCTCTATTATTTTGTGCGGGCACTCGATTTGCCCTACGATAAAAATTTATTGCTGAACGATTTTGAATTGCTGAGCAGCTACCTCATGCAGGAAGAAGCTAAATATTTCATGCACCGCGATTGCCAGAGCCGCAACGTGATGGTCAAAGATGAGCGGGTATATTTTATAGACTTCCAGGGCGGCATGCAGGGCGCGTTGCAATACGATGCCGCTTCCATGCTGTGGCAGGCAAGAGCTGCATTGCCGCACGAATGGAAAGAAGAACTGGTGGGCTACTACTTTGAAAAAGTAAATGAATTGTTGGGCAACAGGCTCAATAAAAAGGATTTTTTAGACAGCTATGATGGGTTTGTGCTGATACGGATGTTACAAACACTCGGCGCTTATGGTTTCAGGGGACTTTTTGAGCGGAAGCAGCATTTTATTACCAGCATTCCTTTTGCATTGAAACAATTGCGCTGGTTTTTGGAAAATAAGAAGATACCCATCCGGCTGCCCGAACTGCAGAAAGTATTATGGCATATAGTAGACGATTCAATCATTGACCGTTATGAAACGGTAAAAGCGGCGGCAGACAGCTCATTGATAGTGCATATCAACAGCTTCTCCTATCGCAATGGCATACCCGAAACCAATGCTGAAAATGGAGGCGGATTTGTGTTTGACTGCCGCGGTATTTTTAATCCGGGTCGTTTTGAAGAATACAAAAAACTTACGGGCCGCGATAAGGAAGTGCAGGAATTTTTGCTCCATAAAAGCGAAATGCCTTCGTTTTTGCAGTACGTGTATGGCATAGTGGATATTTCAGTAAGTGATTATCTCCGGCGTAATTTTCAAAGCCTGGTGGTGAACTTTGGCTGTACCGGCGGGCAACACCGCAGCGTGTTTGCGGCCGACAGTTTGGCCAAACACCTGCAGGAAAAATTCGCCGTAAAGGTAAATGTGCATCATTTGGTACAGGAGGAAAAAAATTGGGTGAATGGTTGAGGGCGGAAAGTGGTAAGCTGGAGAGTGAGGTGAGAGGTGAGAGGTGAGAGGTGTGAGGTGAGAGGTGTGAGGTGAGAGGTGTGAGGTGAAAATATTTTTAAAGTAATGATTTTGGTTAATATGATAAGTGCTAACGGCGAAAATTTTATACTATCAGAAATCAGCTTAACTGCGGCCATGATCTTTGCCGCAGGGTTGGGTACAAGATTAAAGCCGTGGACGGATCGCCATCCCAAGGCATTGGCTGTAGTGAACGGCAAGCCATTGCTGCAGCGCAATATTGAATACCTGAAGGGATTTGGTATTACGAACCTGATCATTAATGTACATCATTTTGCTGACCAGGTGATCGAATTTTTAAAAGCACATGATCATTTCAACTGTAACATCGCTGTTTCGCATGAAATAGAGGAACCATTAGAAACGGGTGGCGGATTAAAAAAAGCCGCATGGTTTTTACAACCTTATGATCCTTTTTTTGTGATCAATGCAGATATTTTAACCAATCTCGATATCAATGCCATGCTGCAATTTCACAACCGGCACAAGCCCCTGGTTACATTGGCTGTAACCGATAGAAAAGCTTCGCGTTCTTTTTTGTTCAGTGACAGCGATCAGTTGTGCGGGTGGCGGAACAATGTTTCAGGCGAGGAAAAAATTTCTATCCCGGCAACGAATAATATATCCAAAGCGTTCAGCGGTATTCATATTATTGACCCGGCCATTTTTGAATTGATCACGGAAGAAGGAAAATTTTCTTTGGTGGATCTGTATCTCCGTTTGTCGCAGCGTCATTCGGTTATGGGTTTTGACCATTCAGGCGATATACTGATTGATGTGGGCAAACCGGAAGCCATTGAACAGGCAGAGCGGTATTTTCATTGATTGTTGGTATCGGCTGTCAGCTATGGGCTATCAGCATTGTGCCCACGAAAACCACCCTGAAACCTGTAACCTGTAACTAACCTGAAACCTGTAACTTGCACCCCTCACCATGTATCCTCCGTTAAAACATAGCGTTTCCGGACAAACCTTATGGCTGAGTGCAGACCGTTCTGTTTTTTGGGAAGAGCGGAAATCGCTTATCCTTGCCGATCTGCACCTCGGTAAAACGGGGCATTTCCGCAAGTGGGGTATTGGCGTGCCACAAACGGTTTTTAAGGAAGACATGCAGCGCCTGGTTAGCCTCATCCAATTTTTTAAGCCCGAACAACTGGTTGTTGTGGGTGATATGTTTCACAGTGAAAGCAATAAGGAATTAGAATTGTTCTGCCGGTGGCGAAGCGATTTCTCTTCTCTTGCCGTTCAGCTCATCAAAGGCAACCACGATATTTTGAAGGATCAGTGGTATGAAAACGTGGATATTACTGTTCATCCGGATGAATTAACAATGGAGGAATTTGTTTTTTGTCATGATTACAATGGCATGCATAAGCAGAACCTTACGGAGAAATATATTTTCTCAGGACATCTTCATCCCGGCGTTTATATAAAGGGCCTGTCAAAGCAGGGGTTGAGACTGCCCTGTTTTCACTTTGCCGCAAACTGCTGTACTTTGCCCGCCTTTAGCCGGTTTACAGGCGTAGCCGGAATACAACAGGATCGGCATGACAAGATTTTTGCCATAGTGGATGACAGGGTGATGCTGATTTGAGAATTTACGGTTGATTCTTTCTTTTGTTTTACTTTTTATAGTTAAGGTCAAAGCGGCCGGAAGTAATTTTGACAATTTTCCCGGGATCATTATTATCCACTCCTTCAAACTCAAATGTGCCGGATAAAATTTTGCTTGCCCTGTCGTCTTTGGTGATAATTACCCGCCCTGATTTTGTATTTAGCGAAGAATATACCCTTGTTGTATTGTTTTCGCGAACAGTGTACTGTAATCTGTTAGACAGGTCAGAAAGCAAATAAGTGCCCGCACCGGTAAGGTTACCTATTTCAATGTAAACATTCTTATCCCATGCCCCGGATTCCCCGCAGCCGTCAGCACTCACAGATGCCGACATGCCATTGCCTGAACTATATACCCCCCCCGTTGAGGGAAGGAGCATTTGGGCCACCTATTATTCCCCGGTGGGAACAGGGCTTGTAAACTTTACCATCAATTAAGCAAGAAAATGTATTAGCGCCCTTTTGGGTTTCTTTGGTGAGCCTGTCTTTTTTGCAGGAGACGGCGGCGAGAAAGAAAAGCAGGAATAAAAAAGGTGTGTACTTCATATAACAAGGTTTACAGGCAATAATATTAATCAATTTTAAAGCAAACAGACATGATTTTAGTCATAAGCAATTCCGCTTATTCCCACAGCAGGGCTAAACCAAGCCCCCTTACCTTGCACACGGCATAGTGATATATGGTTTCATTTATAGCCAGGTATTGAAATAGTGCAACTGAAGACTAAAAGAGGATTTAGATGAAATGGTTAGCGAACCCTGTTGCAAAAAATAAAGCCGGTTGATGTACAACCGGCAATATCTTTGATGGATGGTAATTCCTGTGTTTTAACCAGGAAATGTTGGCGAAGTGTTGAACAACCTCTTGTTTTTTGAATACTGGATTTGTTTTACCTATTTGCTTAGAACTTTTGCTATTTGCTTGCTGATGTAAAGATGCTTCAGCAATCCCGCTTTTAAAATTTTATTCGTCAGCGGGCGCCATTCCTTCGATCTTTGGACAATTTGTTACGATAAAAGATACCGTTTACTTCAGGGTATAGGCCACCACGTTGTTCTTAAAGAAAGTGGGCACATACACTGTTTTTGTTGCCGGATCGTAACCAATGTCCGCGGAATTGATCTTTTGCTCCCTGGTATCCAGCAAATGATCTTTTTTTCCGTTAGCATAAACGTACCATACAGAGCCTGCCCAGCACGAAACAATAAAATCACCGTTACCCACTGCTTCAATACCATCCGTTCCGCCTTCCATGCCATCGGCGATCAATGTTAATGCGCCTGTTTTCTCTGCCTTGTACAATCCGCCCGCATCTGTTAAGTACAAATCGGAGCCCACTGCCAGCACTCCGTTCGGTCCTTTCAGGTTTTCCTGTACCACGGTTGATTTTCCTTTTACAATACGGTGTATTTTTTTGGTTTTTGAGTCCGAAACATAGATCGCTCCTTTGGGGTCAATGCTAACATCGTTCAATCCCTGTGCGCCCTCTACCGCGATCCGCTGTATAATCTTTCCTTTTGCAATATCAATTACCGCAACAGCATCTATATCGGCTACGTATAATTTGCCCGCATGAATACCCATGCCCTTGGGCGCGTTTAAGCCGGTAACCCATTCCGATGCAATGATCTTACCGTCTAATCCCACTTTTCCTATAGAGCCCTTGCCGTCTTTTCCCCATGGTTCTCCGTCAATATTGGCGGTATACAGCACTTTATTGACGCCATCAAATTTTACCGATTCAGGAACTTTTAAAATGGTATCGGTTTCCCATTTTTTTACCAGTTGTTTTTCCTGCGACTGTGCTGTGCCGTACAGCAGAATGAAGCTGAAAAGAACGGCGCATAATAAAGAAGGTTTCATGTTCAGAATGGTTTATAGTTTATAAATACATTTTGATATTTAATATCAAATTGAAAAGCATATAGAACCTTTGTCAAACGTACATGAAATTTTTCATTCATAAAACATAAAGGATGAATGAAAAATTTTTATGGGAGTTCCCCGTCCCTACCGGCACGCCAGCCCGATGAAGCCATTCTGGCGGGGGCGGGTTCCTGGCTAAAAATAATAATAAATGTTCAAGAGAAGTATAACAATAAACTTTTGCCAAATCCATAACGGAGGCTTGTACCAAATCTCAAATTTCAAGTTTCACTGACCGGCTTCTGCCGCAATCTGTAATGATGTCAATTCTGTTGTTACTTTTTTTGCGGAAAAAAAGTAACCAAAAAAGCCGCCCGAAAACGATTACTGCCTGTTTTCGGGAAGGAGCCCTGATGTCACTTTTGTACTACTGTGATTTCAGCTATCCTTTCTTTATTGCCTTCTTATTGTCAACACATGGATAAAGCATTATAATTTATTTTAAATCTTAAATTTCAAATTTCAAATCTTAATCCCTTCGTCAACTCGTTATTCACCGTTCGCCATATTCCCAGCGGGTTGGCGTCTTTCAGTTCATCGGGCAGCAGGCTGTTTGGCCAGTTTTGAAAGCACAAAGGCCGGGCAAAGCGTTTAATACCATCTGCCCCAACAGAAGTAAACCTGGCATCGGTGGTAGCGGGAAAGGGACCGCCATGCTGCATACTCAGGCATACTTCCACTCCGGTAGGCACACCATTTACGATGATCCTGCCGCAACTGTTTTTAACCTTTTCCACCAGCGAATCATAATTGCGCATATCCGTTTCCGTTGCCATTAGTGCGGAAGTCAACTGTCCTTCCATACGGGCTGCTATAGCCAGCATTTCATTCATATCGCTGCACCGTATTACAAGCGAATACGGGCCAAACACTTCCTGGTGGAGTACGGGGTTGTTTAAAAAGGCCTGTGCAGTAGCCGACGCAATGGTGGGAACGCCCTGGTTTTCACCGGGCTGCTGTTGGGCAACCGCAATCGTTTCTACATCTTCCTGCATCAATGCTTTGTTGCGGTTGGCTACAAAGGCTTTGGCAATGCCGGGATGCAGCATGGTGGAAGGAGCGATCTGTTCAATTGCTTTGCCCAGCGCTGTTATAAATTTTTGAAGATCTTCGCTATCAATACCAATGATTAGTCCCGGGTTGGTGCAAAACTGTCCCGTGCTGAGGGTAATGGAACCGGCATACAATTTGGCCAGGTCAACCGGCGATTGCTTTAATTTTTCGGGGAAGAGATAAACCGGGTTGATGCTGCCCATTTCCGCGAAAACAGGTATGGGCTCTTTGCGTTGCGCTGCCCAGTCGAACAGGGCTTTACCACCTCCATAAGAGCCGGTGAAGCCCACTGCTTTGGTATGAGGGTGCATTACCAAAGATTTTCCCACTTCAAAGCCTGCGCCATGCACATGCGCGAATATGCCCTGGGGCATATTGTGTTCGCGGGCAACTTTTCCAATAGCGTTGGCCACCATTTCGGATGTTTGCCCATGAGCCGGATGGGCTTTAACAATAACCGGGCACCCGGCAGCCAGCGCGCAGGCGGTATCGCCTCCTGCTGTAGAATAAGCAAACGGAAAATTGCTGGCGCCAAAAACCACAACGGGTCCTAAGGGCACAAGCATTTTCCGCAGATCAGGCTTTGGAGGATTGCGTTCGGCAATTGCCGTATCAATGCGGGCCTCTATCCAGTTGCCCTGTTCACAGGCTTCGGCATAACTGTTGAGTTGAAATATAGTTCGGTTTAATTCATTCTTTAACCGTGCTTCAGGAAGATTTGTTTCTTTCATGGCTATGGCAACAACTGCTTCGCTTATGGTACTGAGTTCCGCGGCGATAGCATGCATAAAGCCGGCTCTTTGCCGGAGCGGAAATGTTCTGTAGGTCTCAAATGCGCTCCATGATTGCTCCATTACGGCATTGATCTCGTCTGTTGTAGCATCTTTAAAAGTATTCATGATCATATTGTATTAGATGATGCGGGTAAAGTTTGCTACCCCAAATTTCGGCATTCTTTATTGATAATCGCCAACATCTAAATTCTGTATCTTCGCCGCCATGGAAAAAAGCGCAAAGAAACCTATCGTAATGAGTGGTATCCGTCCTACGGGGATATTGCACCTGGGCAGTTATTTTGGCGCACTGCAGAATTATGTGCGCATGCAAAATGAATATGAATGTTATTTTATGGTGGCCGACCTGCATTCACTCACCACACATCCCGATACCAAAAGTTTAAGAGCAAATGTGTTGCATGTAATTTCGGAATACCTGGCCTGCGGGCTCGATCCGGATAAGGCTGCATTGTATTGCCAGAGTGCGGTATACCAAACTTCTGAACTCTATTTGTACCTGAATACCCTGGCTTATAAAGGCGAACTGGAAAAAACCACCACCTTTAAAGACAAAGCCCGCCTGCAACCACAAAATATCAATGCAGCCTTACTTACTTACCCTTCTTTAATGGCGGCCGATATATTGTTGCACCGTGCATTGTACGTTCCCGTTGGTAAAGACCAGGAACAACACCTGGAGATGGCAAGAAATTTTGCCAGCCGGTTCAATCATCGCTATGGAGAAATTTTTCCTGAGCCGGTGGCCTTTAATTTCGGAAAGGAACTCGTTAAAGTGCCCAGCTTAGACGGTGCAGGCAAAATGAGCAAGAGTGAAAATCAAAACGCCACTTTATACCTTTCGGATGACGACGAACTCATCCGCAAAAAAATAATGAAGGCAAAAACGGATGAAGGTCCCAAAGCGCCACATTCGCCTATGCCCGACTATATTGAAAACATATTTCAACTGCTGGGGCTTACCAGCACACGCGATGTGTATGAAAAATTTGAATCGGATTATAATAACTGCACCATTCGCTATGGCGATTTGAAAAAACAATTAACGGAAGATATGATACGGTTCATTGCCCCCATTCGTGAAAAAGCGAAAGCTATCCGTGAAAATGAAGCCTATATGAAAGAGGTGATGGAGAAAGGCGCTGCCAAAGCGCGCGAAAGCGCTGAAAAAACCATGCAACTGACGCGGGAAGCGATAGGGATAAAATATTTTTAAGAAAAACATAGTGCGGGGGTTTTAAAGCAGTTAAATTTATTTATCTTGATATTCTCTTTTATCTGCTATCCTACATTTCAAATTTGAACACAATCGTAATGGCGAAAACTAAAAAACCCAAACACATTGCCGTAGCAGGAAATATTGGCGCCGGAAAAACTACGCTTACGGAAATGCTGAGCAAGCATTACCGCTGGATACCCCAGTTTGAAGATGTGGATCACAATCCTTACCTCTACGATTTTTATGAAGATATGCCCCGATGGAGTTTTAATCTCCAGATCTATTTTTTAAATACCCGGCTCAGGAACCTGCTTGAAATCCAAAAAGGAAACGAAACGGTTATACAGGATAGAACCATATATGAAGACGCACATATTTTTGCTCCCAATCTTCATGAGATGGGACTGATGAGCAAACGCGATTTTGAAAATTATTTCGGCTTCTTTGAAACTCTCAAAACAATGGTTAACCCGCCTGATCTGCTTATTTACCTGCAGGCGTCGGTACCTACCCTGGTGGGGCAAATACAAAAACGGGGAAGAGAATACGAAGAGAACATCCGGTTGGATTACCTGAAGCGCCTGAATGAATTTTATAATAAATGGATTGATGGTTACAAAGAAGGCGCGCTGCTGGTAATTGATATTGACAAAAATAAATTTCCCGAAAATGAAGAGCACCTGGGCGAGATCATACATAAAATTGATACGCAGTTGTATGGATTGTTTTAGCCTCACCCACTTTCCCTCTCCACACTGTGTACAGGGACGGTGCTATGGAATTATACCAAACAATAGATTCTTCCATTTCAAGTATTCAAGAAAATTGAGCAATAGCTAACGGCTGATAGCTCGTAGCCCAAACCCAAAGACAGGAAATCCGAAATTCGACGGAGGCTGTCAGCAATCAGCTATGAGCGGGCAATACAAGAAGTAGGCGGTAATTAAAAAAAACATCATTAGTTTAAAAATATTTGGTTTTGCGACCCTTTTAACTTGCTGTTCGTTTCTTTCGTTTGCACAACAATATAATTCAAAAGACTTTGAAATTAAAGGGCACATTGACGGAATAGAAAATGGAACAAAAGTATATTTGTATGACTTAGACGGACAAACCACGTCACAAATGGTATTTGAATCAGCTATTAATCGTATGCAGTTAAATGCTATTATTAAAGGCGGTAAAGAGCAAGATTTATAAAATGAATTAACTTTAAAACAAAACCCATTTGAAAAGATTTCCATCACCGCTTATGACAGTCTTACAAAAAAGCTATTCTCTAACGATGCTGACAAAAACCGGTTGATAAAAATACTTAATGAAGCTCAAGCTACTTCGCAAGACTTATATATAGAATTCGGCAAACGCCATCCCAACTCCTATTTGGGATTGGATATCATCTACAGAAACAGGCAAAGGATTGGAAAAGATACTATTAAAACTCTTCTTTCACATATAAGCAGGGAACTCAAATCAACTACCAGGGCGCAAGCGTTGTACATTTTTTTAAATGATGAGCTTGCAGGAAAAGGAAAACGATTTATTGACTTTGATGCCAAAACCTTAAATGGCAAGATAAAGACACTGTATGATGTTCAGGCAATACCTACTTCCTTTTTAATTAATAAAGAGGGACTAATTGTAGAAAAATTTATTGGCTATGATGATGAAACTTTTTTAAACCGGTTGGAGAAATTAATTGACGAGAAATAAACTACCGCTTACATTCGGTTTGTGCTATGCTGGCTGACGTAATAACAATCGGCTGTAGTTCGCTATCACAATAGTTCCAGCGTGACTTTATTGTTCAGATCTGAAGCCCGGAATTCGGAACGCGAAGCAGAATCCAAAAAACTGCAAACCGTAAACCATAAATCATTTTCTTATTCCGGTAAATAAAAAGGAACCGTATAGGTATGCAGATAATCTATATTCCGGTTATGCGAAACAGCCGGTTCCCACTCTTTAACAGACTTTAACAGCCTCACCACTTCCTCCTGCAGTAATGCATTAGCTTCATTGGTAAAATTGATCTTAGTAAGCTTTCCGTCTTTAGTAATAAAAAACTCAAAAGCCACCTCGCCTTCAATGCCTTTTTTTAAAGCATCCTTTGGGTATAATAAATTTTCTACAATGAAAGTTTCAAAATCGTACGCATTTTTAGGACATGGTTTTTTTTCTATGCGGCAATTGCTGCCGGTTGCAACACCCAGCGTGTCAAAGCAGGTAAGATCATGCAATTTGTAATTGTGATAGGTTTCTATGGTTGCCGGTTTGCCATTATTATGATACCAATGCCATATGCCATCGGGTGCTCCATTAACAAAATTACCCGATGATTCCAGCAGTCCGCTGGGATACCAGGTTTTCCACATACCGGTTCGCAGTTGTTGATGCATTAACCCCGAATCGCTTAGTTGTCCGTTTGCATGCCATCCCATAAAAGTGCTATCCACGGTATTGTTGTTGAAATATGTAAAAGCCCTGCGGCTGCCATTTGGATAGTAGAGCTTATAATATCCCTGTTTGGTTTTTAACCGCTTGTCTTTAAACATGCCACGCATTAAAGCATTGCCGTTACTGTAAAATGCAACAGCCTCCCAGCCATTTTCATGCGCTGTAATTGTTCCCTGGTATATGCCTTTTTTTTCGCTGGTTAACGAAAGTTCTTCATCAAAATAGCAGGCTATGGTATCCTGGCTATGGCCGCGAAAGGAAAGTAAAATTAAAAAAGAAAGCATGCATGTCTTCATGCTGTAAAAATATATAAAATGGAAGTACCACAGGAAAAGAAGGGGTGCATTTCAAATTTTCGCAGGCGGGTGGTGACACCCGCCTGTAGAGTCCGCTACCGGTCGGTGTCTCACCGACCGGAAAGTGGTGCTTAAGCGAAAATTTGAAACGCACCCAAAAGAAGCGGATCACGATAAAGGGGTGAATGCAGAAATATATTTACCAGCAATAACATCTTTTTATTTTCCCACCCAGGCAACCTTTAATCCTCTAATTGCGAAGTGTATATTATTCAGCGCTACTCCCGGTTCCGCTACCGGTCGGTGTCTCACCGACCGGAAAGTGGTGCTTAAGCGAAAATTTGAAACGCACCCAAAAGAAGCGGATCACGATAAAGGGGTGAATGCGGAAATAGGTGTAGCCACAATAACATCTTTTTATTTTCTCCGCCAGGCAACCTTTAATCCTTTAATTGCGAAGTGTATATTATTCAGCGCTACTCCCGGTTGGAACTAAAAGTCATCATTTCATTTTTAAACCTGATTTGTATATGTTGTACACAAAACGGGCTTCAAACCTTTTTGCTATGAAGCCGGTAAACCTTGCCATAATTTTATTTTCATGTGCAATATTTGCTGTTTCGTGCAGCAAGGACAGCGAGCCTGTACCACCCGAAAAAAAGCCCACTGTTCAACTTGCTGCAAGTACCGCTTTGGGCGCTTACCTCACAGACACATTGGGTAACACACTCTATTATTTTTCCAATGACTTTAACGGGCAATCCAATTGTGCGGGGGGATGTCTTGCTCTTTGGCCGATTTACTATGCCGGTGATAACCTTACACAGGCCGGTTTGGTATCGGGACTTGATATTGCAGATTTTGGAACCATAACAACACCCGCAGGAAAACAAACCACTTATAAAACCTGGCCTTTATACTATTATGCTCCTGTGGTTGGTGGTGCAAATGTTCGCGAAGCGCCGGGCGAAACAAAAGGAGAGGCCTTTGGTAATGTGTGGTTCGTAGCTAAGCCGGATTATAGTATCATGCTCGTAAACGCGCAGTTAACCGGCAACGACGGTAAAACGTACAAGAGCGACTATACCGAAGGCACAGGCAAAACATTATACTTTTCAGACCCCAACGGCGTTACGTTGTATGGTTTTGCCGTTGACAGTTTTAATATAAATAAATTTACAAAAGCAGATTTTTCTAACAATCCCGTATGGCCGATCTATGAAACAGACCAGGTGGTTGTGCCTTCCGTATTAGACAAAACGATGTTTACAGCCATAAATGTATTTGGCCGGAAGCAACTAACTTATAAAGGATGGCCGCTGTATTATTTTGGTGCAGATAATATGCAAAGAGGACTGAATAAAGGGGTAAGCGTACCCATGCCGGGTGTTTGGCCGGTGATGGTGAAAGACGCTTCCGAAGCTCCAAAACCCTGATAACAATCGCCAGACACAAGGGTTGGTAGCCTTTACAAAGAAGTGAGCGTTATAAAGGTTGTCAGCCCTTGTTGCTGGTATTATACAGGAATGCTTTTAAGCAGAGAAAGTATTTTTTCATCTACTTTGCCAAAAAAGGAAACGCCGGCAGCGCCATTATTCAATGCATACTGAATGCCCGTTTTGAGATCGTCATCATTTTTAAAATCGGGAAGGAACAGCCCTGCGTATAAGGGAAACCGGCCCTTTAATCCTTTTACGCCTTCATCTACCGCGTCACCGATCCAGGCTGTATTTTCTTTGTAAAATCCATGATAGATCATCGGGCAAATCCCGTCTAAGTTCCAGTTTACCCAGTCCTGGCGTACGATTCGTTTGGCTATTTCGGGAGTAGGGAATACCGCAGCGGTAATATCTTTTTTATAGGCATGCGCTACAGCAGATAAGCGGTTAACCACTGTGGTTATATTGTCGTACCGGAATTTTCTCCACGAAGGACTCTGGTCGGGGTATTGCATGTCGAGCGGATCTATACCCTTTAATGATTTGAAATTATTCCTGCACACTTCACAATAACAAAAATCATATTCCGGTAATTCTTTGTTTTGTTCAATACCATAATTGCTCCACAGGTTAACCGGCAATATCACATCGCAGTAACGGATATAGTCTAAGTGAATGCCATCCACGTAATCTTTTGCCAGGGTGGCTTTTACCTGATCTTCCAGATAGGTTTTAACTTCCTCCCTGGAAGGACAAAGCCAGCGGTAATAATTTACGTAGGGAGGTTTATCTGCACAGGAATCCCCGTTCCTGTTCCGGGAATACCATTCCGGATGGGTTTGCAGCAGTTCTTTTTCTCCCCTGTTCATGATCCACATCCACCGGTGGGCTTCTAATTTTTTACTTTTTGCAATGCGATAATGCTTTTCACTGTCTGCCTCAAAAAAAATACCTCTTATGCCTGCGTCATGGTATGCCGCATACAAGGCTTGCAGGTCTTCTTCGTTGTCGGCAGGGTTAGGGTTTATCCATACCCAGTGTTTGTATTTTGCTTTTCTTTTGCCTGCTGTTGGCGTTTGGGAGCCATACGACGGTATGGGTAACGAAAGTGTTGCTGCACCAGCAACCAGCGCTGATTTTATAAATTTTCGTTTATTCATGATCGTTACTTTAAAGGAATGATTTTACCCTCCTGGTCAATTTGCCATCCTGCTTCCTGTCCTTCGCAGGCAAGGGTAGCATTAAAATGCATACCGCCCGACGATAACCGCAAGGTACAGTCATTTGCCTTTACCGCGGTAACTTTTGGCGGCAATTCAAGCTGCGAAAGGCTGCCGGCATATTTACCATTGTTTCTCAGGTATTCCTTCTGCTTGTAGTAGAGCAGCCAGAGGTATTTCTTTGATTGCTCCTCCGGAGGCAATGCAAAATCATCATGCCCGGTTTTTGCCTCATTTGCAAAACGAAGATAACCCCATCTTTCGGGGTAGTGCATGTTGATTACACCCTGCGGAGACCACACCCAGTTGTGTTCAGGAAAAGGCTTACCGGTAGCGGGGTTGATCTTTTTCTTATATTTTCCTTCAGCTATTTCAGTGTCCCATTGTACCCTCGAAAAATTAACACGCCACAACGCGTTTATTTTGGGGTCAGGAGGTGCATTATTGTTTTGAAGCGCGGCGAATGGGATGGCCATTTCCACAGTCCATTTTTTATCTTTGTCACCAGGGTCATTAAGCGTTCCTTCTACGTGAACCGCCGTTTTTAAATCCGCCGCATTCCACGCGGTGGATACAACACCCCTGTTGCGGTACGGCTTTGATAGAAAGAGATCAAAAATGGTACTCAGGGCATTAACCTCTATTTCAAAATAATCATGGGTGTCGCCGTCCGGATCAATAAACACTTCAAAATCATTGTCGTGGAATATTACCTGGTCGTGCTGTGTTAATGTAGCCCATACATGTGGCTCTTCCAATTCGGCGGCAATATACAAATGGCTGCTGTTCCACAGCATTTTAAAACGGGTATTAAAAGCAGGATGAGGCTTTTGATCTCCTTCAATATTGGTGAAATATACCGACCAGGGCGCTTTTTCCCAGGCTATTTCATCTATTTCTCCATCAATGCGCAGCCCATCGCTGATCCGGTAAGCTGTGTAATGAAGCGGCGGCGTAAAGAGGTGTTCATAGCCTTTAAAAATATCCTGGGCTATATTTTGAAAATAAAAAAAAAAGGAAATCAATGTAAGGGAAAGGTTTTTTTTCACAGTGATCATTTTGAAAAGGAACAATTCTCACCACAAGATACAACCCGAAGAATTGCAGAAGCCAAATTTATGGATGGGCAAAAAAAATGCATTCTTTTACAGAATGCAGTCAAAAAAATATATGATCAGCTACTCAGGCCGATGCCAGGGAATTTACTCTTTTGGCTAACTTACTTTTAAGATTAGCGGCCTTGTTTTTATGAATAATACCACGTTTGGCCAACTTATCTATCATGCTTTCTACAGAGGGAATTGCTTCTTTTGCTCCTTTTTGATCAGTGATTACTTTCAGATCGCGTATGGCGTTACGCGTGGTCTTACCATAATAACGGTTCCTGTCCCTGCGTTTTGCGGCCTGCCGCATATCCTTTTTCGTAGCTTGATGATTGGCCATTTTAAAAAATTTTGGACGGCAAAGGTAGGCGGATATCCAATCAAATCCAAATTTTATATATCAAAAAAGGTTTTACAGATTCATAAAGTCAATTGGGCGTTTTCCGGATCCGGAAAAATGAATGTTGATTGATAACGTGCTTATACCAATTCAAAAAGATACAAAATTAGTATGCAACCACCTGTTTTGACCTCTGTTTTAAGTCGTCATATCGTCAAAATCACGTAGGTTTGTGTCTGTTTTCAAAAGATAACCTCATGAAGGATTTTTCGTATATAACCAGCTCAGATCCCGCATACATAGAAAATTTATATAATGACTTTGTGAAGGATCCGGAAAGTGTGGATCCGGATTTTAAAAAGTTTTTTGAGGGATTCGATTTCGCCGTTGCCAGTAATAAGGCGGCGGTAAATGGAAACGCCGCATATGGAACGACCGATAAACAGGCACAGTCTTACACTACCACCGATGGGGTGAACTGGAAAAAAGAATTAGGCGCCTACCGGCTTATCCTGGGCTATCGCAATAAAGGACATCTTATTGCCAACACCAATCCTATACGTAAACGAAAGGACAGGGGTGCTAATCTTAATCTTGGTTTCTTTGGGTTCAGCGAGGAAGACATGGATAAGCATTTTTTTGCCGGTAATCTTATAGGGCTGGGCACCACTTCTTTACGAAAAATATTGGAGCATTTGCAGGCCTGCTATGCTGGACACGTGGGTATAGAATTCAAATACATCAGCGATCAAAAAAAAGTAGACTGGCTGACCACTGAAATGGAAAGGAATTTCATCCAGCCGCTTTCACTCAAACAAAAAGAAAGAATATTAGAGAAAATCAACCAGGGTGTGATGTTTGAAAAGTTTCTTCACACCAAATACATAGGTCAAAAAAGGTTTTCATTGGAAGGGGGTGAAACCACTATTCCGGCATTAGACGCTATTATTAATAAGGCAGCCGAATTTGGTGTGCAGGAAGTAGTTATTGGAATGGCCCACCGGGGTCGTTTGAATATTTTGGCAAATATAATGGGTAAAACCTATGAGCAGATATTTAGTGAGTTTGAGGGCACAGGTAAGGTTGACCAAACGATGGGAAGCGGGGATGTGAAATACCACCTTGGCTTTGGCAGTGAAGTAAAAACGCCTGGTGATAAAGTGATGTATGTAAAGCTCATGCCGAACCCATCGCATCTTGAGGCTGTAGATCCTGTGGTGGTTGGCTTTGCCAGGGGAAGAGCCAATATTTTGCATGAAGCTGATTATGAAAAAGTATTGCCTATTCTTATCCATGGCGACGCCTCTATAGCAGGACAGGGCATTGTATATGAAGTACTGCAGATGTGTAAATTGGAAGGGTATTATACCGGGGGAACCATCCATTTTGTAATAAATAATCAGATAGGGTTTACTACCGATTTTGATGATGCACGCAGTTCAGATTACTGTACATCACTGGCAGCTATGGTGCAGGCGCCTGTGTTGCATGTAAATGGAGACGACCCCGAAGCTGTGGTAAAGTGCGCTGAAATAGCCGCCCGGTACCGCAAAGAATTTCAGTCTGATGTATTTATAGATATGGTATGCTACCGCAAACACGGCCATAATGAGGGCGATGACCCTAAGTTTACCCAACCCACTTTGTATGCCTTAATTGACAAGCATCCTAATCCACGGGAAGTATACGTAAAATACCTGCTGGAGCATGGAGAGCGGGAAGCTCAGGAACTGGCAAAGGGCATGGAAAAGAAGTTTTGGGATGATTTGCAGGATCGCTTAGATGAGGTAAAGCAAAACCCATTGCCGTATACTTATCAGCAGCCAGACAAGTGGTGGAAACAATTGAGGAAAGCTACAGATGAGGATTTTGAACAGTCGCCGGTTACCGGGATCAGTGCAGAAAACTTTAAAGCCATTTTTGATGCTATGATGAAGTGGCCTGATAATTTTACCCCGCTTCGCAAAGTGGAGAAAATAATTAACGAAAAAATAAAGCTATTCGATAACGAGAAAAAATTAGACTGGGCTACCGGCGAATTGCTGGCTTATGGCAGTATTTTGCTCGATGGCAAAGATGTGCGTATGAGCGGACAGGATATATGCCGGGGAACCTTCTCACACAGGCATGCCGTTCTGCAGGACGAAAATACAGATGAACCTTATAACCGGCTTAGCGCCATACCCGGCGCAAAAGGCAAATACAGAATATTCAATTCTTTTTTAAGTGAATATGGTGTTTTAGGTTTTGAATATGGGTTCGGACTGGCTAATCCAAACGCACTGGTGGTATGGGAAGCGCAGTTCGGCGATTTTTGTAATGTGGCGCAACCCATGATTGACCAGTTCATTTCATCCGGCGAAGAAAAATGGAACAGGATGAATGGCATAACCATGCTGTTACCTCATGGCTATGAGGGGCAGGGACCCGAGCACAGCTCTGGCAGAATGGAAAGATTTTTACAAATGTGTGCCGAGTTAAATATGGTAGTTGTCAACATTTCTACCGCCGCTAATTTCTTCCATGCATTGCGCAGGCAGGTGGCGTGGCCTTTCCGCAAGCCGTTGATCGTTTTTGCTCCTAAAGCCAATTTGCGCCATGTGGGCAGCTATTCTTCTGTTGACGAATTTACCAGCGGAAGGTTCAGGGAAGTAATTGATGATGCTTTTACAGAAGACGCTGCTGCAGTGAAGAAAGTTATTTTTTGTTCGGGCAAAATTTATTTTGATCTTGCCGCCAAACAACAAAAAGATGGCAGAAAAGATGTAGCACTCATACGGGTAGAACAATTGTATCCCTTACCTTACAAGCAATTGTCTGCTTTGTATGGTAAGTATAATAAAGCGATATGGTATTGGGTACAGGAGGAACCGCTGAATATGGGCGCCGCCTCCTTCCTGCAAATGAATCTTAATACCGGTTTAAGGCAGTTGGGACTTCCTGAAATGAATTATGGGGTAATCAGCAGGGAAAGCAGTGCTTCACCTGCATCAGGATTTACTAAAATACATGCACAGGAGCAGGCGGAAATTATTGAAACGGCATTTTCCATTTAACTTTATAACAGGATAAATCAGCATAAACTGAAAAAACATGATTGACATCAAGGTTCCGGTAGTAGGAGAATCTATAAGCGAAGTTACTTTACTAAAATGGGTTAAGCCCGATGGCGCATATGTTGAAAGGGATGAAGTGATCGCGGAGCTGGAAAGTGAAAAAGCTACTTTTGAAGTGAATGCTGAAAAAGCAGGGATATTAAAAACACAGGTAAACGAAGGCGATACCATTGCCATAGGCGCTGTATTGGCTAAAATAGATGAAACGGCTGCTAAACCGGCAGTTGGGGAAGTTCCTGCTCCATCAACAAATGGTGAAACTGAAGATAAAGCAGCGTCTGCAGCGGTTGCAAAACCTACTGAGGAAGCCAAAGCGGCAGGGAAGGGTAAAATACAGGTAAAAGTGCCCGTGGTAGGAGAATCAATAAGTGAGGTTACTTTGTTGAAATGGGCGAAAAAAGATGGCGATCTGGTAAAGCGTGATGAAGTGATTGCAGAGCTGGAAAGTGAAAAAGCCACTTTTGAGCTCAATGCAGAAGAGGCAGGAAAGCTGTCTGCTTCAGTAAAAGAAGGCGATACCATTAAAATAGGCGATGTTATAGCTACGATTGACACAGATATTGCGGTACCCACTGAACAAAAAGCACTGGCACAGAAACCAGCAATTGCCGAAGCAAAACCTGCTGCCCCAGCTGCGGTTAATCAACCTGCAGCAACCCATTCCTCTGATGTAAAAGCTACGCCGGTAGCGGCTGCTATAATAGCCGATAAAAAAATTGATCCTAAAAGTATAACGGCCAGTGGAACGGCCGGTCGAATTGTAAAAGGAGATGTACTGGCAGCTTTGGCCAACCCGGGCAAAAAAGCTTTCGACGGGCAGGAACTGTTTACACGTAATGTGCACATTCAAAAAATGACCAACCTGCGTAAAACGATCAGCAGGCGGCTGGTGGAATCAAAAAATACCACTGCCATGCTTACCACGTTCAATGAGGTAGACATGACTCGTATTATGGAGGTTCGGAAGGCATTTAAGGATAAGTTTAAGGAGACACACGGTGTAGGTTTGGGCTTTATGAGCTTTTTTGCAAAAGCATGTGCTATCGCACTGGCAGAATGGCCTGCGGTGAATGCCAATTTAGACGGGGAGGAACTTGTATATCATGACTATGCGGATATCAGCATTGCCGTGAGCACGCCGCGGGGGCTAACTGTTCCGGTTATACGAAACGTAGAAAGCCTGAGTATGGCCGATATTGAAAAGAAAGTGATAGAACTGGCCAATAAAGCCCGTGATAATAAATTAAGCATGGATGAGTTACAGGGTGGAACGTTTACCATTACCAATGGTGGTGTATTTGGTTCATTAATGAGTACGCCAATTATTAATCTGCCCCAGGCGGCCATATTGGGCATGCATAAAATTCAGGAAAGACCTATGGCTATAAATGGACAGGTAGTAATAAAACCCATGATGTATATAGCATTGAGCTATGATCACCGTATTATTGACGGCAGGGAATCGGTGAGCTTCCTGGTTCGTGTAAAAGAATTGCTTGAAAACCCGGAATTGCTACTGTTTGGAAAAGATCCCGTTAAAACCTTGCTGGAACTATAAGATTGTAAACCCTGCTCCTTCATATGAACCCTAAACTTTTACTGGCCCTGCTGGCAGGCGCCCTTTTTTTTATTTCCTGCAGCAAAGAAAAATCTTTTGAAAAAAGAAACGCTGATAATGATAAAAATAATGGCCCGCTGTTGATAAAAGTAATTTCGCAGTCAACGGGTGTATCCTATTCTGCTGTGACCACTTTCGGGTACGACAGCCAAAAAAGACTGGTCAATTTAAAAAATGTATTTGAAGGGGATGTAAATGAACCATATATAGAACAGGAATCAAGGTATTACCGGAGTGCTAAAGGTTTAATAGAACGGCTGGTTGATATTTGGGACATTTACGATGAGGATGGTAATTTCCAGTCAAAGGATAGTATCGTACTCAACCTGCATTTCACTTCCGGCGGACAATATGCTTATGCGATCAGAACTTTTTTAAATTCACCCGATGATTGGGTAAGAGACAGTATTGCTTATTCCTATAACGATAAAGGGCGGATAGTGCTGGTTAATATTTTTAGAATGGATTCCAACAGCAATGTGTATACGGGCGAGCAAACCACCATGTATACTCATGATGAGAAAGGGAATATTGCAACGATGACCATTAAATTTAGTGCCAATGGACAGGATCCTCCACAAGTAATCAGTTTTTGGTACAACGACAAACTTTCACCGATGAATTTTGGGGATGAAGCATTGTTGAACGGGTTTGCTTTAGAAGGGCTTAATTCCCCCTATTGCCTCTCAGGTATGAATGATCCGTCGGAGCCGGATGCTTCCTGGGAAATGGGCTATGACTTTAATGATTTTAATAAGCCTGCAAAGGGCGTATACAGGAATGCCGTGACGCAGGAAAAAATCAACCTGACTTATTTTTACCAATAGCTTTCGTATCGCATTAATTTATTCACTTTTGCAGTGTGAGCAGATATTATTCTTACCTCAACACATCCGCCGGTATCATAAGGCGTTACAATGGTGATCAGCCTCTTGCTGCTTTCCTGAAAAGCTTTTTTGCTGCGGATAAAAAATACGGATCGAAAGACAGGAAGCAGATCAGTCATTTATGTTATTGCTATTACCGTACCGGCAAAATGTTCCGGGTGCATTTACCTTCGGTGAGAAAGTTCAAATTGTCACCGGTTGGTGGGGACACCAACCGGGGCCGTCCGCCGTGGGCGGTGTCTTCACCGCCCACAGTAACGAAAACCATGTGGCAATCTGAAATGCGTCCAATACATGCCTCCAATATATCCGCGGACAGCGATACCTTACATGCACATATATTGGCAGGGTTATTTTTATGCAGTTCACAGCCAGATGAAATGCTGCAGCATTTAAAGCCGGCGTGGAATGAAAAGGTGCATCTTTCAGTAGAAGAGAAATGTGAAATAGTAAATAAAAGTTATAATACTGCAAATAACCCGCCACCCGCTACTCCCTATTCACAATTCACAATTCACCAATCACCAATCACCAATCACCAATCTCTACTGCATGTCTTTCCCTGGAAATCAGCACTGAGTGAGGGAATAGACCATTCGCTTTTTTGCCGTTCTTTTTTTACGCAGCCCGATCTGTTTATCCGTATTCGGCCGGGTTATAAAGCAATAGTGCAGCAAAAGTTAGATGCCCGGAAAATACCCTACAGGTTCCTTAATGAAAATTGTATCGCGTTTAGCAACACCACAAAGCTGGATGCTGTAATTGAAGCAGACAGGGAAGCCGTGGTGCAGGATTATAGCTCGCAACAGGTGGCGGCCTTTTTGAAGCCACTGCAGGGCGATCAGCAACTTAGCGTATGGGACTGTTGTGCAGCCAGCGGTGGAAAATCCATACTGGCAAAAGATACACTTAAAGATATTCAGCTTACGGTATCGGATATACGAAAATCAATACTCATAAACCTGGAAAAACGTTTTGCCGCCGCCGGCATAAAAGCGTACACTGCCAAAGTAGCTGATCTTACCAGCCCGTCACTCACCTCTCACCTCTCACCGCTCACCTCTCATCCCCCCCTTTTTGATCTCATTATATGCGACGCGCCCTGCTCCGGAAGCGGTACCTGGGCAAGAACACCAGAACAACTGTATTACTGGAAGGAAGAAAGCCTGGATTATTACACAACGCTTCAAAGGAAAATTCTTTCCAATGTTATTCCTTCTGTAAAACCCGGCGGCCATTTGCTGTATATTACCTGTTCTGTTTTTAAAAGGGAGAATGAAGCAATGGTGGATGAAATAAAAAAAAGATTCAATCTGAAGTTATTAAAGATGGAAGTGCTGAAAGGGTATGACAAAAAGGCCGATACCTTGTTCGCTGCCTTGTTAACAGTGCCGGCATGCTAATTTGAGATTTGAGATTTGAGATTGGGCTGTCAGCGATCAGCTATGGGCTTTGAGCGAAGGAGTATATTCATTCTGCTGTTCGTAGGAAATCCCCTGCAACCTGTAACCTGTAACCTGCAACCTGAACCCCTGTAACCTGAGACCTCTTCTACTTCACCAACCGCACAATGCGATTATTTTTTCCATCGGAGTAATGGAGCCAGTAAACGCCCTGCTGCAGGTAAGCCAGGCTGCTGAATGATAAAAACTGAACCACGCCGGGTTGTGCATCCGTTGTTTTTACCAATAGTCTTTTACCTGTAGCGTCGTATAATGAAAAAGAAATTTTGCCATTTACTTTTGGCTTCAACAATACGGTAAAATCGTTTACGAAAGGAACAGGGTATGCTTTCAGCCAGTCGTTGTTCAAAATACGGTCAGCATTTTGCAATTGCCTTTTCTTCTCCAATATTTCATATGCTATACGCATATTAGGGATACCGTATCCCACGCGGTCATCAGGGGTATTGTATTTATCTGCGCTTCTTTGTACAGCGTCGAAGATCGTTGCATTGCTGAACTCCGGGAATGCCTGCCACAGGCATGTAATTAAACCCGCCAGGTTGGGATTGGCTACTGAAGTGCCACTTGCACTGGCAGGATTGCCATCCGTGCCTGCAATTACGGTTCCCCAGCCCACGGAAGCAACATTGGGCTTTATTCTTCCATCGTACGAAGGTCCGTAGCTTGAAAAACCAGCCACCTGTTTACTGGCATTTACTGCGCCAATGGCAAGCACATGTTCGCCATCGGCAGGGGCTATAAGGTAATGCCAGCTATCGTTGCCGGAATTACCTGCGCTGTTGGTAACAAATATTCCTTTCTTTGCTGCCATTTCCGCGCCTTTTGTAATAATGGTAGACCTGCCATTCATATCGGAATAGCTATGGTTTAAGGATGGATTGGTAAAAGTATTGTACCCCAAAGAAGAGGTAATAAGATCAACGCCCAGGCTGTCGGCCCTTTCGGCGGCGACAACCCAGTTTTGTTCTTCCACCGGGTATTCAGTGGCAACATCTTCTGTTCTGAATAAATAAAAATTCGCTTTAGGCGCTGTGCCTACCAATAGGCCGGGCCGGTTTGCGGCTATGGTGGAAAAGCAAACCATTCCATGGGTGTGTTCTTCCGTTACACTGGATTTATTGGCTACAAAATCCCAGGCGCCCAATACCTGGTTGTTCAGCCTCACGCTGTCGAACGCGGGATTGGTATCGTAATGGTAAAAGCCCGCATCTAAGATAGCAATGGTCATGCCTTCACCACGGAAGCCTTTGTTGTGTAAGAATTCTCCTTCATGAATATTTACCTGCGCATACATGTTGCCGTAACTATAGTAATCATTACCACCCTGAACAATATGGCTCCTTTTTACAGGAAAGATCATTTCGCTGAATTTATCTTCTTTATCCTTTTCCCAACCCGAAACTCTTGGTGCGATACCCGAAGCAGACTGCACAAAGGAAAAGCTGTTTATATTTTGTAATGCGGATGGATCGTTAGTCTGTATCAATACCTGGTTCAGCCATTTGGAAACATTCAGTATGCTCACCGCTCCTGCATGGCGTATACTGTCGAGATAGGCCGGGTTAACGGGAAGGTCGGAACTATCAATAGCAATTTGTTGCCTAGTTCTTCTTTCGATGGCTTTGGGTGATAAGTATTGCGAAGGATTGGTAAGTGTATACGGATTGTTGTTCTTGTTGTTTAAAACAATAATATACCTTGAAGATTGAGCATGAATATTCTGTAGTGTAAATGCCAGGAAAAAAATCAATAAGGGCGTCATTCTTTTCATGGATAATATTTGAGGGTGCAGGTTAGTTGTGTTCGAGCATCTTCAGCCTGATCCCATAGCCATCATAGGAATAGCGGCTGGCTACAGTATCGCATTTCATATACCCGCTCATGGTTTGGGCAAGCGAGTCGCAGTTTAAATTGTACGGGCAGGGCGTGTCGGCTTGTCCTTCAACTATTACCCGGCAGTTGCCCAGTGTATTGTTTTTTTGATACAGCCAATGAATAAGATCTTTATAAATAAGACCTATATCTTTTCCATATATCTCCATACTATAATTTTTTGAGGCAATATTGTTTGGAGATAACAATGGATCGCCTGTTGATTCGTCAATATGTAAAACAGTTACTGTATTGTTAACAGGAGTATTATCAATGTTATAGGGCTCATCTACATTGATATAATTGTACTCCCACAGTTTCAGATAGTCTAAAGGTCCCTCTGCGTTAATATAGCTGTTGCCCTGCCAGAAATAATTTTCTTTTACAGGCGCTTTTAATTTTATGTAGCGCAGATTATTTTCCACATATTCTATGGAGTTAGCCAGCGGGGTTACCATTAGCGTAGCAATATCTGTCCATGGGTTTATACCTGCTGAATCCCTGATCATTCTGCGAATGCGGAAACTGGCACGACCCATATTATCCGTCACCTCAGCGTCTATAATATCTTTTAACTGATAGCTATGAATTTCCTGAGTTGTTTCAAAATTGGTAAATACAGTAGAATCCATTTGGTAAACAATATATTTTCCAACCTGCGTTGGGTAATATGCGCTAACCGGTGTGAGAGGAAGCTGTTCTGTTTGTTTTTTGCAAAACTGCAGACTTAAAAAAACAGGCACGGCGAGGATGAGAAAAATATATTTGCGGCTTTTGCTCATACACAAAGATTAGGAAAAAGCTTTAATACAGGGCAATTCAAACCGGCATAAGGTTGCACATACCTGTTAAAAATAAAAAATCGGAAAGAAACTTTCCGATGGCTAACGTTTTAACTTTCTTTTTATTGCAGGATGGCTTTCAGCGGTTAGCAGTCAGCAGTCAGCTTTCAGCAGTCAGCTTTCAGCAGTCAGCAGTCAGCAGTCAGCTATCAGCTACGAACTACCAAAGATAGAACCGGCTTCCTCTCCTTTCACTTCTCACTTCTCACTTTTCACTTTTCACCCTCTCACTTCTCACTCCTCAGAATCACCCCTCCGCCGATTACATCTTCACCTTCGTAAAATACTGCACTTTGACCAGGGGCTATCCCCTTTACATGATCATAAAAACTAACCTGTATACCTTTTTCGTGGTTTTGTAAAGCAGAAAGGGCCCCGCTGTCTTTATACCTGATTTTGGTTATCGCTTCCATTCCATCAGTAATACCGTCGTACTTTAGCCAGTTTAGCTTGCCCACCAGCATTTCCTGGCGGTTCAAATCTTCCTCGTCACCCAAAATAACGGTATTGGTTTCGGGTATGATCTGTGTTACATAAGCGGGTTTACCCAGTGCAATATCCAGCCCCTTTCGCTGACCGATAGTGTAAAACGGATAGCCCTTGTGCTGCCCGATGATCTTTCCGGTTACATCTACAAAATTTCCGCCGTTTACCCTCTCTTCCAGTCCGTCCACTTTTCGTTTCAGAAAGCCGCGGTAATCATTATCGGGCACAAAGCAAATTTCATAGCTTTCACTTTTCTTAGCCAGTTCGGGGTAGCCATAATCCATAGCCATTTGCCTGATCTCCGTTTTACGGTATTTGCCCAGCGGCAGCATGGTTCGGCTTAGCAGATCCTGCTGCAGGCCCCACAACACATAGCTCTGGTCTTTGGTTTCATCCGCGCCTTTGCTGATATAGTATCGTCCATTGGTATGCTGGTGAATATTGCCATAATGCCCGGTAGCGATGTATTCGCAATCCAATGCATCGGCTCTTTTTAGCAGCGCCCGCCATTTAATATGGGTATTGCACATTACGCAGGGGTTGGGTGTACGTCCTGCCAGGTACTCTTCTACAAAATTTTCTATAACGGCATCTCCGAACTCGCTCCGGATATCCAGTATAAAGTGGGGAAAGCCATGCTCCACCGCCGCCATACGGGCATCGTTGAAACTGTCTATATTGCAGCAGCCGGTTTCCTTTTTACTGCTACCGGCGCTGGCGTAATCCCATGTTTTCATGGTAATGCCAACCACTTCATAACCCTCATCATTGAGCATGAGGGCCGTAACAGTACTGTCTATACCACCGCTCATTGCCACCAGAACTTTTCCTTTACGGCTCATAATCACTTACAAATTAGCCTGCAAAAATACGGAAAAAGCTGCATTTGTGCAGTTACAGGTTACAGGCTGCAGGGAGATGCCCGTGCAATTTTCAATTTGTCGTTATATGTCCATTGAATTTCGGAATTGCGAATTCGGATTTCCGTTACCAGCTTATTTCTACGCTTATTCCCTCCGAGCTGTTGTTGAAGCCCGGTAGCGTCGGGGGTATACAGTCAAAAAACAGGCGCGAAATCCTTTCTTTTGTGTGATATATTGTACAAAAAAGTCTGGCTTCCGGGTTAACAACTTTCTTCTGCAATATAAAGTTCAGGGTCAAATCATTAAATTTGTTGATATGAAGCAATATTTTTTATTTTTAATATTGATAAGTTGTTGCACCTGTGCCCTCGCACAATCTGGTAAAAAAGCCATTTTCGTTATTGTAGATGGCATATCAGCAGATGTAATTGAAAAATTGAATACGCCTGCTTTAGATGCAATTGCCAAAGAGGGCGGATATGCCCGGGCGCATGTGGGTGGTGAAAAAGGTGGCTATTCGGAAACACCTACCATTTCAGCCGTGGGCTACAATAGCTTGCTTACCGCCACATGGGTAAACAAACATAATGTTTGGGATAACGATATTGCCGCGCCCAATTATAACTATCGCACCATCTTCCGGTTTTTTGAAACACAGTACCCTCAAAAGAAAACAGCTATATTTTCGAGCTGGGAAGATAACCGTACCAAATTGGTGGGAGAAAGTTTACCAGCTACAGGAAATATAAAATTAGATTATCATTTCGACGGTTTGGAACTGGATACTGTAAATTATCCGCACGATAAAGGCAGGGATTTTATGCATCGTATAGATGAAGCCGTTGTAAATAATGCTGTGGATCATATTAAAAATGAAGCGCCGGATCTTTCATGGGTATACCTTGAGTATACCGATGATATGGGGCATATGTATGGCGACAGTAAGCAGTTTTATAAAGCGGTGACCATGATGGATGACCAGATAGGAAGGCTGTGGCAGGCAATTCAATACCGGGAGCAAAATTTTAAAGAAGACTGGGTGGTTTATATTACCACAGATCATGGGCGCGATGCACAAACAGGAAAACATCATGGCGGATAGTCGGACAGAGAAAGAAGCACCTGGATTGTAACCAATGCCAAAGGGTTGAATGCTTATTTTAAAACCGGTATTCCCGGCATTGTGGATATTATGCCCTCCATTGCTCAGTTTTTAAACATCTCAATACCACGTGAGCAGCTAATGGAAGTTGATGGCGTGCCTTTGACCGGGAAACTATATGCCACCACAGCAAACATGTCGCTGCTGGACAATAAACTGCGCGTTACATGGAAAGCGGTTGAAAAGAAAGGAAAAGCAAAGATATGGCTGAGCACAACCAACCATTTTAAAGAAGGAGGGAAAGATGAATACACTTTATATACAACTGTGCCCCTTGCAAAGCAGGAAGCAATGATAGACGTAAGCAAACTGCCTTCTTCGTTTTACAAAGTAGTGATTGAAACGCCGGGTAATATGCTGAACAGATGGGTAGCGGAGCGGAAGTAGCAGGCGGTCGGTACGCGACCCAAAGAGCGTCAGACCGCGTGCAGAAGAAGATGTAAATAGTGGGTAGTGAGTAGTCAGTGGTGAGTGGTGAGTATAGCTGATGCCTGACTGCTGGCGGTGAAAATTATTCCATGGAAACTTAATGGAGAAGCAAGGTTTCCAACCTTTCATAAAGCGCCAGAAACAATTGTTCAAACAGAATCATAATGCATAAATATTTTCAGGACTTAAATGGCTAATTCTATATTTGTTTTATGAAGCATAAGCATTTATTCCCACTTTTATTTTCAGCGATCCTGCTGGTTTCCTGCGCCGGCACAAGGCATGCTCAGAAAATGGTGCTGAGCTGGGAGGAGAACTTCGATCAGAAGAGCTCATTTGATACTACCCGGTGGTCGAAAATACCGAGGGGAACCTCGGACTGGCAAAAGTACATGAGCGATTTTGACAGTTGCTATGCTATGCGTGACGGTAAACTGATATTGCGTGGTATAATCAACAATAACTTACCGTACGATACTGCCAGTTATTTAACAGGCGGCGTATATACAAAAGATAAAGTGGGCTTTGGGTTTGGCAGGCTCGAAATTTATGCAAAGCTGAATGGAGCACGCGGCGCGTGGCCGGCTTTCTGGTTGTTGTCGCAGGGGATGAACTGGCCGGATGGTGGCGAAATAGATATTATGGAAAGACTGAACTTTGATGCTATCGCCTATCAAACGGTACATTCTCATTATACCTATAACCTTAAAATAAAAGAGCCCAAACAAGGAGCGACCGGGGTAATCAATCCCAATGGCTTTAACAATTATGTTGTGGAGTTGCATCCGGATAGCCTGGTTTTTTTCATAAACAATAAAAAAACATTCTCTTATCCCCGTATAGAAACGGATAAAGAAGGACAGTTTCCCTTTGATACGTATAAGTATTACCTGTTGCTGGATATGCAGTTGGGCGGCAGTTGGGTTGGCGCCGTTGATCCGGCAGATTTGCCTGTTGAAATGGAAATTGACTGGGTAAGGTTTTATGCGTTTAAGGAAAAGAGGTAAATGCTTTATAATTTTCTGAGCAACCATATAATAAATGATAGCCCAATGCTAAACAGGACCATGGTTGTAAGGGGAAAGAAAAAGCGGAAATTTTCTTTTTCGATGCGAATATCTCCTGGCAGGCGGCCGATCCAGTGGAGCTTGTCGTGGAAAAAATAAATTACAATACCCGCAACAACAACCAGTATTCCTGCTGCGATAATATATTTGCCCGTTTCAGCGCTCATCATATAAAGTTAAAAAAGTAAACCATGTGATCGGATGGCAGAGAATGAATGCCCCGGGGCTACTCAAAAAATATGCGTATGGTTTGGTAAAACAACCGGTTTTGCAGATGCGCCGATTGTTTTTCAGAGTATCCCTGCAGTCCCAGCAGCCCGGCGGCATTTCCTTTGTTAATGGCAATTTCGAGGTAGCCCGCAGAGTTAAACAGCGACAATTTTTCACCTTCCGGCACATCGGCATAGGTTTCGCTGATCCTTTCGATCACTTCATCTCTTTTAAAGGCAATGGTAAAACGACGTCCTTTCCGTTGTTCTTCAAAAGCTTCCCGTGTGATATTGATCACCACGTTTTCGAAATGGTCAATAAAAATAATTTGCCCTTCAATCCAGTTTTCCCCAAGCATTGGCCGCAACGGGTTTTTTTCCAGTATGTGTATGTCGGGGGCGCCAATAGTGTTCAGGCTTTCTCCACTGGCGATGGCTTGTATGCCTTTGCCAAATAGGCGTGTGATGTACAAAGCGTTTTTGGCCACCGTTTTATCCATGGGCAGTCCAATCACCATTTCCGGCTTTCCCTCTGCGATCATGGTAAGTAGCCCGTTATCGGCGCATAAAATATATTGCCGGTTGTGAAAAGCCAGCAACAGGTGTTCATGCTTGTTTTCAAAAAGATTTACCAGCACAATGTGAAAAGTGAAGTCTGGAAAATTTTTAATGGCATTGCGGCACACATAAGCCGCCTGCGGATAATTAAACGGTGTGAGTTCATGGCTGATGTCCACCAGTGTGCATCCGGGAACCGTTTGCAGCAACTGTCCTTTAATCGCTCCCGCCAGGTAGTCTTTTTGTCCGATATCTGATGTAAGTGTTATTAAGGGCATGTGCGTGATCAGCAATGGTACAACTATATTCATGCAAAAATAAGAGTCTGTACCCGTAATAAACATTGTTTAACGCAATGAAACATGGGGGACAGATGTGCAAAGGCGATGTAAAAGCAAAAGACAATCATTTTTTTAAAAGTTTGGCAGAATGCCTTTTTCCCTTATTTTTGCACTCCCAAAAAAGAAAGGGGTTTATCTTTGTTATAAGGATAAAGGATTCCGTAGCTCAGTTGGTAGAGCAATACACTTTTAATGTATGGGTCCTGGGTTCGAGTCCCAGCGGGATCACCAAAAGGATTACTTTCACCGGTAATCCTTTCTTCTTTTTACATCATTTAATAAATGATGGTTGATTTTCAGATTAATACAACAAATTTCCTCAATTCTTCAAAATAGCTTTACACCAGTAGACATTACTTTAATCGACAAAAAAATCGACAAAAAATGTCTGCGACCTTCGAGCTCGGTTTTGACTATTCCGGCTCGAACAGGCAGCTTTGAATCGGTGAAAAGGAGGAATAGTATGCTATTACCTATTAAAGCGATCTGCGATCGCCGGCCTAGAAAAGATGGCACGAATGCTATCAATATCCAATATTGTTACAGTTCGGAGAAACGTACGGTCCTTCCAACGGAAATTTTTATTCCCGCCAGCTATTGGAATAAAAAGCAAGGTAGTATTTCGGTAAAACTGCCCCCTTCCTACGGTAACACGCAAGAAATGAATGAGAAGTTAATGCAATTGATCCGCAGGGCGGAGGATATCATATTGCTGTCCCGTAAATATGAAACTGATTCGCTGCAAGTGTTGAAAGACTACTTTTCTTCTACCTGCACCATAAATGAAATTGAAAGCCATTTACTTAAAAAACGGGATGTGGCCGAGGGAGCATATTCCAACTTGGATTTTTTCTTCCAGATCGATGACTACATCAAATCACAGACACTGAAAGTGTCTGAATTCATGCCAAATATTTACCGGAATATGAAGTTGCACCTGAAAGAATTCGAAAAATTCCGGAAATCGCCCATTACGTTTAACGATCTGAATTTTGATTTTTATGAAAACCTTGTCGAATTTCTGAGCTACCACTATGAACACAAGAGGCGAAGAACGCGATTAATTGGATTAAAGAAAAATACAATCGGCAAGACAGTGAAGCAATTACGTATTTTCCTCAACAACAGAATACGCAAAAAAATTATTCCTTCATTGGATTTGTCTGGCTGGACAATTTTGAATGAAGAAGTCGATACAGTATATCTGCCATGGGAAGAGGTCAGTGCTATATACGATCTTGATCTCTCCGATATCCCTTGGTTAATTCCTTATCAAAGAGATTTCGTGCTGGGGTGTTTGACTGGCCTACGATTTTCTGACTTTTCAGGCATATTGCAAACTGATGTCGTAAAAGACCGGCTCCGCATCAAACAACAAAAATCCAATACCTGGGTAGTTATTCCATTAAGGAACGAAGCCATTGAGATTTTAAAAGATCGTTTTACGGGCAAGCCTAAGCGACACACGAACCCTGAATTTAACCGACACATAAAAACCTTAGCGAAAATGGCAGGTATTACTCAGATGATAAAACATTCGTATAAAAAAGGCAATAGAAAGATAATAGAAGTAAGGCCCAAATATGCCTGGATTACCTCGCACACCTGCAGAAGATCATTTTGTACAAACGAGTTTCTGGCGGGTACTCCAGTTGAGTTGATAATGAAGATTAGCGGTCATAAAAGTGTGAAAGACTTTTATAGATATATACGGATAACACCAGAGGAAGCAGCACGGATTATTTCTGATATCTGGAAAGAGCGTGGTGAAATGCAAGTGCTTAATTTCAGGTTTAAAAGGGTGTCGTAGCATAGGAGGATTTGACGCTTGTTTTTGCAAATAGGTCATTTGCATATATGAGGCTGTTGTTGATAAAAAGGTAGAATTTCACATATTAGTTCTACCTTTTATCTAAAAATTCAAGATAGCATTTCACTATACCTATCCTTTCAACAATTCAGTTATATCATTCCATAAGAAATAGACTCTTGACCTAATTTTATAAGGTTTCAATTTTCCATGTTTCACCCAGTCATACACGGTAGGCCGACTGATTGTAAATATCGAACATACTTCTTCAATTTTATAAAGGGGCTTATATGTGAGACCCGGTACCTCATAGGAAACGGAAACTGGACTCATCTTTCCAGCTACTTTAATTTCTTCCCGTACAATTTGCCGAATTTTTTCCCAATACTCCTGGGGTTCATAGGGAAAAAGCATGGGAGTGATCGGCGAATTTTTCTTAAATTTTTCCATCGCATTTCTATTGTATTACAACTTAGTAAATCTAATAGACTATGTCCCATTTGTACAATCAAGAAGAACAAATTATCCACTTGTGACAATCCCACCCCACGAAGGGTCTTCACAAGTGGTTCTCAAATAAGAACTCCTTTCCTTTGTTGCCGGCGGAAAGATTCGATATCATTGGACTGCACCTTCTTGATCTTTAGCGGCCTCCCTCTGTTTGGCTCTGCCACATATCAACGTTATCTACAGACGCACCTCCTTGATCTTGTGGTTGCCACCAATTCTTTGCACTGTCTCATATCAGCATTATTTACGTATTTCGCCTTTCTGAACTTTAGCTGTCCCCATTTTTTTGGCACTAACTCATAGTAACAATAATTACGTACTTCAGTTTCTTGATCTTGCAGTTGCCACCAATTATTTGCACTGTCTCATAGCAGGAGTAGTTACGGATTGCACCTTTTTAATCTTTACCTGCCTCCATCTGTTTGGCTGTTCCTCAGAGCAGCAGTATTTACGTACTTCTCCTTTCTGAACTTGTAGCTGAGCCCATTTTTTTTGCTCTGCCTTATAACATCAGTATTTACGGACAGGATCTTCTTGATTTCGCGGTTGCCTCCAACTCGCAAAAGCAAGTACCTCCTCTAAATTCGTTTATTGGTAAAGGATAGACAGGAACCAATAGGAACAAAATAGACCAGGCTTCCCAGGAAATGGTTGTAGGACGGGATGTATTTGATGTAGCCGAAGTCATGAAGCTCTCTTATATTCCTGTGATATGTTGCCGATCCGGAAATCTTGCATCTCGGCATCATCTCATGACTGAACACAGATAATGGTTTTTCAAACCCTTTGTCCTGCCACAGCCCGATCAACGATACATAAAGGCTGATATGCGTTGTACCGATCCTTGGGTCTTCTTTAACCCTTTCCAGGAAGGCATTCAGCATTTCTACCTGCTGACCGTAATAAGCATTTATAGCCATAACAAGTTTTTCAATCCTTCGCCCTATCTCACAGACAACCCGCATTTTCTGGCTGCACTATTTTTCAACGCGTGAAAAAATCAGCGACCTGCGATTTTTCCCCTTTCCCCTCCCAATACTACTGTGAGGCTAACCCTTTCCAAAAAGGCATTAAGCATTTCTACCTGCTGACCGTAATAAGCATTTATAGCCATAACAAGTTTTTCAATCATTCGCCCTATCTCACAGACAACCCGGATTTCCTGGATTCACTTTTTTTCAACGCGTGAAAAAAATCAACAACCTGCGATTTTTCCCTGTTTCCCTCCAATTCTTCTGTAAGGCTAACTCTTTCCAGGAAGGCATTAAGCATATCCACCAGGTGACCGTAATAACTATTTATAGTCATTACAAGTTTTTCAATCATTCACCCTATTTCACAGACAACCCGGATTTCCTGGATGCACTATTTTTCAACGCGTGAAAAAAATCAACGACTTGAGATTTTTCCTTGTTTCCCCCAAATGCTTCGGTAAGGCTAAGCTTTTTACCCTTGCTGCTAAGCAAATCCAAAGTTTTCAGTCGGGGATTGACTGCGATAGTAACCTGTTGGGTAATGCCGTTTTTTTCTAAGGTGATCAATTGGGGTTCGCCATTGTGTAGTCCTTCAACTAGCTTGTCTACCTTCTCATCGTCCATTTTTTCCCTTACGGGCAGCGTCTGTAACACTCTTGGTATATCTATGTCTGAATGAAACTGCTTTAACTTGAAGGTCCCCTGGCTGTCACGATCATTAAAATCCAGTTGCAGCCATTCACCCACTTTGTTGCCTTTGGCATTGATGTATTCCCGCAACACTACACGGCCAGCCAGCAGATTAGCCGCCTATGTCGCACCGACCATCCCACCTGACTCAGTCGAGAAGGTGTGCACCCTTACCTGATCCGTTTTTTTGGCTGGTGCAAGTGCTGCGGTATATTTATCAAAGTTGTAGAGACCTCTCTGATCCCTGGAAAATATTAGCTCGAATTCCAGCTTACTGCCTAAGCTATTGCTTTGCGCCTGGTGGATGGAGAACGAAGATTCTCCCCGATGGGCCAGTTGCGTAAACTGTAACCAGTTGATGTTGCCAAAGCCTGCCTGTATCAGGGTATTTCGCAGTAAAAGTTCGTGATCTGAGCGTTGCTGGTCCCGCTGCCGGACAACTACCATTTCCTTTGCATTTATGCGCAAACGGTGAAACATGCGGTCGAGAAAATTCGGGAACAATTGTTTTTCCAATTGTTTTCTCTCTAAATGAAGAAGCCTGAGCGTCAAGCTTTCGTCTTTGCCGGACATACCCGCATGTCTGTAATAAATGTTATCCAATTGTCTTAGCTTTTCCAACAGGAATGCCCGGCTGTTGACGAGCGCCTCGGAAAACACCTGGCCAATCTCCGCTTCCTGTTTCCTCCAGGCAAGAATATCCTGCTCCACTGGGTTACCATTGGAGTGCATAATGTTCGGGTGCATAGCTACAAAATTTTATTCATTGCATCGTTAAGAGACCTTCTGCCCTTTTCTACGGCTTTTTTTTTGAGGCTTCATCTCCTCAGGTTCACTGTCACCGGATGCCACGCCTTGCTTTTGTTCTTTTTTTATATCCTGCTTTGTATCCTGGCTGACCTCTTTGGAAGAAAGATTTCTAAGTTGGTCCGGTTTTAACCGGTACATCTTTTCGTCATAAAAATTCAGCCCTTTAAATTGAGGTGCCGCTTCCACAAAGACCTTATCTTCCTTGCCACCTGTGGTGATCGTAACCGATTGGCGATTGCCTCTCTGAAGTGAAGCCAGCAAGTTTTGTTTATTTTCCTCGTTACCCAATTCCTTTATCGGATGCTTTGCCAGTTCTTTTCCCAGGTTAAATCCGTAATTTTCATAAAACGACTTTACCCTGAAATTTCCGTTCGTATCGGTTTCCTTAAAGTTCAACTGAACCCATGCATTATTCTTTTGACCATCCTTTGAAGTGAGTTCTTTATATACCGCGCGCCCGTTAAGAAGATTATAGCCTTCTTTGAGGGTAATATTGTCCTCCTTGTTATTTATAAAAAATGTCTGCGTAACCGGATCATCCATTTTGGGTGTTTTAAGCATCAGAGAATAACGGTTAAAAAAATACATATCACTGTTATCAGGCTTTTTGAACTGCAGGGTGGCAACGGTTTCGTCTTTGCCAAAGCTCTTGCTATGAAACAATTTAAATTCGGATCCACCGAGTTTGATCTGGTCTTTGAGCTTTTCACTCAGTTCATCGCCAAAACCACTGTACTTAAGCTGATTACTCAGGTAATCATAATTTTTCTCGTTCATGATGGTATCATTTTGTGTTAAGAAATACGACATTTGTTTCTCTAAAGATTCTCCGTAGGTCAGTTTCTCCATTGCATCTCGGATTGAATTCACCTGTATAACCTCAAATGAATCATAGGCGCTGATATTGTTCATGGCAAATTCATCTGCCTCATCCTTTTTACCGAACATATAGACGTCCCCGTTTTCCAAAAAATAACTTTTGAGATTATAGGCAAGCCAGTGTTCATTGTGTAACAAACCATTGGCAATTTCCATCATTGCCTCATCCGATATGACGTGCTTCTTTGCCATAATTTCAATTAAAGCATACTTGATTGCATGAGTCTGTGATTATTTACCTTTAGGCGCAGGTTTCTGCCGCCTTTTTTTTCTGTGAGTTCAATAATGAAAATTCGTTTATCCGGAATGGTAAACTTTGAAAGAGCAACGACCATTCTTTGAGAACTGTCCGCTTTAATGATTGAAGGACTACCATAGCAATATAGCGGAATCTGTTCTGTTTCCTGGCTGGCGGTTCGGCGTCCCTGCCTTCTGTCTTTTATATAAAACCTGATCTGGTCAACCTCATAGGAAATATGGCTATGGTTGGTGATCATCAGTTGTGCATATAATAAATTTTCCTTGCTGTATAATCCTATCAGCTTTATGCCCATGCCCAATTTTTGATCAGCCACTCCCCAAATGGTTCTTCGAAATGCTGCTACATTCGCGCTGGTTGACTTTATCACGGCCTCATTATTGCCGGGCACTTGTAAAGATGCCAGGGATAAATCAAACCTGTCAGAGTCCCCGGATTTCGTTAACCTTAAAGTCAGCGGCCAGGGATCAGGACAATATTGAAGCATAAAAGAATACAGTTTACCCTCGCCGGTAATTACGGTTAGATTGGTTGGGTTAAATTGTTCTTTGGCGGCTTTAATTTGCAATACATTTTCTACAGCATCTGCTTTTCGTACAAGTATATCCCTGCTTCCACGGTCAACGCTTAAGATGCGGAACGGAAAAATCAGGTGCGTTGTCTTTTCTTTTGAGATCTGCAGCAACCTCGATGGAATAACCACTGTCTCTGGTAGACTTTCAGTGATCTGGGCATTTAGTGTTAGACCTAACAAGAGCATCATTAATAAAACATTCACACTTTTCATACACACGTTTTAATTTTGATCTAATTTTTTATCACACGATACCTAAGGTAGCTCTGTTAGAGACCGCATCATTTCAATAGTGGTTTTGCAATTTTCAATGCTTTAGCTAAATTTATATTACCAGCACCTTAATAGTGAAGGCTTCACCAAGATGCCTGATCTCAAATCCGTTTCAGCCTTTCGGATAACAATCTCTTTCACGGTTCATTTAATAGTAAAACCCTGTAGCCTGCTTTAACAGTAACTTTGATGAGCTTCACTTTTTTGCTGACCATATTTTTCAATGCTTCGATTCCGGCGCTTGCGGCCTGGACACTTAATGAGTTGCTAATGCTGTTGATGCCTAGTGTTTGAATGGTTTGATCTGCGGATTGCTTAAGTGCATTTGTAGTGATGGTACCCGGAATATATATTCCTTCGATTCCATCCAGATCGTAAACTTTCAGTTTAACCGGATAAATATTGTTTGCCGACCGTATGTTTTTTATATCAATCAATAATCGTTCTCCAGACAGCGTGGCGACTCCATAAACAAACCGGTTTTTGGCAATGAAACGTCCACTAAGATGTATACCACTCAGCAATCGCAGCTTCACTATCCCGCCACTGACGAGGGTTTGGGTGCTACTGACCTGTGCTTCAATGGCGTTTTGCAATTGCGGTTCATTGTTATTAACTTCAATAGCATAAAAGCCGTTGCTTAATACTTTATCTTTTGCATAAGCACCAACTGTATCATTGTCCAGTACAGTGTTATTTGTATACCCATCCTCTAAAGTAGCGACATAAACCTGGGGGTCGTTTTCGAAAGCGCCTTGATCTTTTTTCAGCCGGTTGGGATGTTGAATAGCCAGTATCTTGTCCAGCATTCCATTCAACTGGTCCAATTGTTTATTTTCATTGGGGTCATCTTCATGTATGGAAGCTGCAATTTCGTCTATCTTCATTTGCTCCTCAATTGTATAATCAGCTAATGGCATTGTTCCGGGGTGTTCATTTTCATCTTTTTCAACGCTATCAACTTCATGTAATGCTTTTTTGAGTTGGTCCAGTTTATCCAGGAGTGCGGCTTCATTTTTAGCGATGGCTGTCTGGCTACTGTAGGGTGGTGCAGCCAATAACGGATCGGAATGAATGTCATACGATTTTGGATCATCGGAGAGCAGAGAAATGGATTCCTTTGCGAACGGATCATTCCTGATCATGGCTTTTATCTTGTCAGAGTCTGAATCCGCTTTTTGGTAATAGCCCAGTTTATCCAGATCCTTTTGTTTTCCAAAAACGGCTGGTGGCAATTCCATGTTTAAGCCTTTCTTGTTTGATAAGACTGGTTTATTTTTGATTTTTCCGCCACCCAGCGCCCAGAACGCAAGTGTAATAAACGGAAGGCTGATAATCGGTAAGATCAATAACATCTTTCTTTTGCGTAGATATCGTGATGATTTGGGTTCCATAAATTATTTTTTAGATTGATAATATTGTTCCAGAAAATCCAGGGTATCAACCAATCCCGGTCTTGCTTTGATCAACGAATCGTTAAGCATGAGTTGGTACTGTTTTATGCTTTGGTATGCTTTTCGGTAATCCATGGTATGCTGCCTGCTTTTGACAGCGCTTTTTAATAGGTAACGATGCCTGGGATCGGGGAAGATTTTAAAAAGGGTAGATGACGGGTACAGCATTACATACAGAGCGCCGGTAAACCAGACAATGCAAAACGAAATGAGAAAAAGCTTCAATTGTTTTTGCGTGAATTTTTCACTCCATTCATTCATATAATCAAGCAGTCGCTTCATCATTTAACGGTTAATGGTTTTGAGATCTTTATTCTCAAGCGTCAACCATCTTTCAATAAGAAATCCATGCGGGTTGTTGTCGCTTCTGCTTACACTTCTCAGAAAGCCTTCTGTGATCAGGCTTCTATGCACCACACTGCTGGTGCGTGTGATATGCTGAGTGGCGAAACACTTAAAGTAATAAGGGATTACATCCAGGTTGAGTTGGATACTATCAATTGAAATCTGCTGACTTATATTGGCACTGATGAGGTTGGTGAAATAACCGTTTTCTCTGAGATTATCATACTGTTGTTTTGCAGAAATATCTGCCAGGTACAGGGCTTTGGTGATATTGGAGCGGATAACCTTATCGTCCGGATCAAGAGTAAAAAAATAGTGATGGAAATTTTTGATGTGATCTCTGGCTTCGACCGGAATATTATCCTTTCTTTCAGCACCATAAGCCTCCAGTATTTTTCCATTGGAAAGAATATAGATCTTGGATCTCCCGGACGATACCAGCTTATGACTTTCATATATGACATAACAACACGTAAAAAAAGATCCTGCAACAACTATTGCGGTGAAACTTCTGATATACTTAAAAGCTGAATCTATATTTTTCATCTGTCTGAACATCACTAATTATTTACCAGAGAGTTTGTCGTTAAAATACCCTTTGCTGCTTGCTGCGTTGGTAAAGCCATTACTTACCATGTTTTTTGTGTCGCCAAAAGCATCCTTTACCATTGAACTGCCCGATTGAGACATGCTGCTCAAAGATCTTCCGTAACTATTGGTAACTCCTGTTACCCGATGAAGCAAGGCGTTTACGCCACCTGCATGAACAATGTAGTTAGCCACTGATGGAACCGTGAAATATCCTATGATACCAATCAGCAGAAAGATCAAATAGGCTGTATCCGTGGAACTGAAGAAAGTATCGCCGAAGCTATTCACCTGCTGAATATCAATTTTAAGCATGTTCTCCTGGATCTTTCCAATAATGCTTCCAAAGATGTTTGCCACAGGAAGCCAAAGGAATATATTGATATAGCGGGCAATGTAAACTGTGAGTGTATATTGAAAACCATCGAAAATGGATATAGCAAATACCAGCGGTCCGATAATTGCAAGTACAATCATATAGAAAGTACGGATGGTATTAATGCAGAGTGCGGCAGCCTGGTATATGACCTTAAGCACCTCGCTCATCCATTCTTTGATGGCGTTACGGAAATTATAGGATGCCTTATCCATAGCAAACTTCAGATCATCGCCAATAGATTCCCATATGCCTTCACTATCACTTGAACCATCATCAGGGTGGGTGTATTTGTACCAACGATCTCTGTCACCACTCCCCGTCGCACCTATATAGATTTGCCAGGCTTCTGTCTTTTGTATGGCCGCTTCTTTTTGTTTCAGCAGTTCTGTAATTGCTTTATCGGAACCCTCAACCATGGCAGCGCTGCCTCTGACTGTCGGTTGCATAATGGCGTTGATCAAAGCTATAATCGAAGGGAATATCAGAATGCAAAAGCCAAGTACAAATGGCCGGAACAAAGGGTAAAAGTCAATAGGTTCTGCATTGGCAAGATGACGCCATACCCTTGAAGCAATATACCATAGGGCGGCAAAGCCTGCCAGGCCCTGACCAACGCCAATCAATTGGCTGCATAGCGGAAGCATTTCCACATACAATTTATCCAGTACCGCCTGCAAGCCCTGGATATCGCCAGACAAGTCTTGCGCATTGCTGTGATGGTGAATGCCAAGACACAGCACCATACAAAGTGTAATCCTAATCCCCTGTTTCATACCACACATTTGTTACCAATAAAACTGCTGTTAATTACCTTCGAGCAATTTCCTCATAACATTAATATCATTTTGTTCTCTATACCTTTGGAGTGCTAAAATGGCTGTTTGGCTATTGAACTGCCTTAAGAAGGTCAACTGCTCTTGTGCCTGCTCAAACAACGCGTCAATTCGCTGCAGGCGCTCACCGTCGTTCATACGTAATTTATTTGCCGTTATGATCATAACCAAGCCATTAACGTTTTCTCTACTTCGCGCTGAAAGGTTGCCATAAACCCTGGACAAATACGCCAGTTCCCCGCTGTTAAACTGTTTGCTTTTGCTGAACCGCTGGTAAGCAATTTTATATTCCCTGATAATTTTTTTTTGATATTCTATGATGTCAAGTACCCGCTTGTAACTTTTAACCTTTGGATTAACTGCCATTAGCCCATCCATGAATACTTCATGAACTTTATAATTGCCTTCAGCTATATTTTTAACTTTGTTATATCCTTCAGTCAGAATTTTATAGCCCGTATACATGTTTTCCAGTATCTTCTTTAATTGCAGTAACTTCTGAATATTCAATGCGAGTTGAATGGCTTCCTGGTACTGTGCTCTTGCCGGGGCGCAAAAAGCAATACTCATTGTGGTAATCAAGATAAGTTTTTTCATATTACTTCCTTTTAGTGAGGGCTCTTATGTCCCTGATATCTTTTAGTTCTTTTAACCGTTGAAGGCAATGGGTTTTCAGTTCATTGTCAAATGCCCGTATGAAAATACCTTGCTCCTGCACCCGACGGTATAGCTTTTCTATCTGCTGCAATCTTTGATCATCCCTCATCTGTAATTGTCCGTTGGTGGTGACCGCGATCAATAACTCCACGTCTTTGGCCATTTCTTTGAGCAGGCTGCTATAAACATTGCGGATATATTCCAATTCACCAGGACCGAAAAGTCCGCAGGCCTGTGCCTGAAGAATTGAATTTTTATGTTGTTGCATAACCTCAATTTGAAGAGAAAAAACCTCCGCAATCTTTGAATAGCTTCTTATCTTGACCTCCTTAAGTGAATTGAAGTAGTTTCTGTGCAATTTGAACTCACCTTGTTTTATGTCGCCAATTAGCGTTAAACCATCTTTTACGGTACTGTATCCTTTCTGCAGGTACCCTAAATACACCTTCAACAGTGCAATTCTGGCAACCAGTTCTTTGAACTTGTTTTGAGCCGGGGCGGTCTGCCATAGTCCAACCAGTATCAGTATTATCAATATTCTCTGCACCCTTTGCTCATTTTATTTCAAAAAATGTTTACCACACAATCTACTCAATACCGTACAGGGCTTTTACTACATCAATTTCATGGATATCTTTAGAGCGCTGCACACTGATCAGGATGTTTGAATGATTAAACCGTCGTAGATCACTGATGTTTTCATCAATATTTTGAGCAACCCGCTCAATGATGGCCAACCGCTGGGCGTCACTCATTTGGGTGGCGTATGCATTTACAGCTAAGAGCAAGCCCTCAATATTTTTGATACTCTCCTCCAGAATACCGGCATACACCCGTGCCATATATTCCAATTCATCAGCGCTAAAATGTTGGTCTTTCTTAAATAAACTGAAGGCTTTCTTGTATTCTGCTACCATCCTGGACTGGTTTGTTATAATTAACTTTACTTTCTTGTATGTGCTGATTGCATTTTTCACCTTCCACAACTCCTTGTAATATTTATCGTAAAGTTCCTTTTGCTTTTTACCCCATTCTGAAATTTCCTTCAATTTCAGTTTCGAAAGTGCATTTTCTATTGCCTTCTGGGCGTTCTGCAAAGCGATGGTCTTATTTTGCAATCTTTGCACTTGTGCATCTATAGCAAGAATCACAGCCTTCAACGCTTCTTGTATGACTACCCAGACAATAGCATGAGAGCGTTGAGTGGGCAGTAGGGTAAAGGTGGTGGTAAGCCCGATCATGATCAATACCGCATACTTTTTCATCCTGCTGATTTAATGATTTTCCGATAAACTACCGACCCCATTTTGAGTATCTTCTGTTTGGAATCTATAGTCAGTATCCTGCCGTTGTTGTTAACCTTTATGGTATGGCTGGCTTTGTCGTAAACACCTGTCCATCGTACTTTTTTGTATCGGGCGGGCAGTATTTTACTATCAATAGTTTGTACAGAGCTTGTTTTACGGATAATATCAAAGCGGGTAGTTTCCTTAACCCATCCCAGTTCAATGGTGTCCGCTGCGATGCTGTACTCATTTTCCCACTGGGCAACATAGGTTCCGGAAATTTCAGCTTGTATATCTCTCGTGGATACAATTCCGCACGTTTGAAAAACGGTTGCTAAACTGATACAGATAATGAATGGTTTCATATATTGAAGTTTTAGTTGCTTCGCATCTCTTCTGCCAGCGCGGCAATACCCTTTTGAATACTTCCGTATTTTTTGCTATAAGCCTGCATCTTCATTTTTTCAGACTCCTCGGTTGTATAGGTCAGGTATTCCTCCAGGGATACTTCGGTGCGATATACCTTTGAGAGTACTCCTCCAAGACTGATGAAAACTTCCTTGTATCTTTTTAGTGGATCATTGGCTTTATTGACTGAAAGCACCAATGTTTTTTCCTTCTCCGTTAATCCCAGCAGTTCCTGAATTTGATCAAACTTATTTTGAAACTTACTTTGATCGAGTAGTATTTTACAATCGCTGTTGTTGATAATCGCCTGTTTGACCACAGGTGAAGAAATAATGTCTTCCACGTCCTGCGTGACCACGATGGCTTCTCCAAAAAATTTGCGCACCGTTTTAAACAGGTATTTGATATATTCAGCCATTCCTTCTTTTGCTATCGCTTTCCAGGCCTCCTCGATTAGTATCATCTTACGTACGCCTTTTAGCTTTCGCATCTTTGAAATGAACACTTCAATGATTATAAGGGTCACGACCGGGAATAAAATGGGATGATCTTTTATATTGTCAAGTTCAAAGACAATAAAGCGTTGTTGCAAAAGATCAAGGTTTTCGCTGGCATTTAATAGGTAATCAAATTCACCGCCTTTATAGTAGGGTCGCAATACGTAAAGGAAGTTGGTAACGTCAAAATCTTTTTCCTTTACCTGATCTTTTTGGAGCATTTGAACAAATTCATGCTGAAGGAACTCATAAAAACTGTTAAAGCCGGGGAACAACTGAGGGTTTCGGCTCAAGTGGTCGTAATAGGCTTGCAGGGCGTTGGATAAGGCCACATATTCTGATCGGCCAAAATTTTCATTGTCTTTTTTCCAGAGTGCAAGAAGCAGCGTTTTGATGCTCTCTTTTTTTTCTGTATCCAGCGAATCACCTTCACCAATATAAAAGGGATTGAACCTGATCGGATCTTTTTCAGAGTAGGTAAAATAGTAGCCTTTCACCATATCACACAGACCTTTATAACTATGACCAACATCAACCAGTACGATATGGGTTCCCTGTTCATAATAACTGCGCACCATGTGATTGGTAAAAAAGCTTTTTCCACTTCCCGATGGTCCCAAAATGAACTTGTTCCTGTTGGAGCAAATTCCACGTTTTACGGGTTCATCACTGATATCTACATGAACAGGTTTACCGGTTAGCCGTTCGCCCAACCTTATTCCCAGGGGGCTAAGGGAATTTTTATAATTGGTTTCCAGGTTCAGGAAGCAACACGCGTGTTCTACAAAAGTGTCAAAGCTGTCATTCATTGGAAAGTCTGCTGCGTTGCCCGGTATGCCCGCCCAATGAATCTGCGGCGCACCATTCAATTCTTGTTTGGGTACAGCATCCATCTGGGCAAGAGCACCCGAGACAAGGTTTTTCAAATCTTTGAGTTTTTCTTTTTCTTCTGTCCATACCAACACATTGAAATGCGCTTTTACCGGCATTCGCTGCTGGCTGATGGCTTCATTAAGAAAGTCATTTGTAGCATCTCTGTTTATATCATTTTCGCGGGAGTAAGCGGACAGCGATTGCAATCTCAGCCGCTTTCGTTCCAGTTTTTTTATGGTTTCCCCACCGTCGCCGATAAATACATACTGATTATAGATGTGGTTACACCCCAGCAATTGTCCAAGTGTCGAAGCAAATCCAATTGAGAATTTAGATTTATCGCTGCTGTATCTGTCGTAATTGATCCTTGATCCACAGAGCGATGGAAGATCAGCAGTGTCAGAAAGGCTGTATAACAGGCAATGCTGTGCACCTACGCTGATCCCGTCTTTGTAACTAATGTCTTTGATGAGCAACTGGCGCTCACTATTCGACAGGTAACAGTACCTTTCTATCAAGCCTGCTTTGTCGGCAGAACTTTGCAACTCCGAATCCGCTAGCCTCTTTAGGCTGACAAAGCCACTGTCCTGCAGTATACTTTTGAACTGGCTGCAACTATTGATAAAATCCTGGGCAAGGTGGGGTTGAATGGTTTGTTCCGGAACAATGGACTTGCGTACCAAACTAGAAAACAGGGAACTGGACGCCTTCCGGTTGGCTGGTTTTTTGGTTAGCATGATATAGCAATGATGATCCAGGTAAGGCCGCTCGTTAAAGAACCTATCGCTCTTCGACGATAAAAAACTGGTATTGTCCCCTGAAAAATCAGGTGTATAGTGGGCCTCCATAAACCAGTCCTGTTTGTGCAGTACGGTATGTTTAGGCAACACTTTTATCGCCTTTACCCACGCCTGGTGAAAAGCTTCATAATCCTGGTCCGAAAGGGTAAATATTTCCGGAAGGGTTGCCTTATAGACGACTGTGATATCACCCATCTTCGACAGAATGCAATCCTGCTCCACGCCCTTAACCGGTATCATATCCTGCAACCATTTTTCCATTTCACCTCATTTTATTTTCTTCAACTTTATAAACATTATCCGGGAATTGCTTTTTATCACCGGTGGGATGTTGCGGTTTGCTATTTTTTTCATCATGCCATCCTTCCCGTAAGTATCACTGAGACGGTAGATATATACAAACAGGAATATTCCCCCTGCACCCACCAGCACCAGGCAAATAAAGGTGTTAATTCCAATGATGTATAAAATGGCAAAGACAATCAGCAAACCAATCACACCTGCCCCCAGCCACCAGATGTACTGGGCCTTCAAGCGTAGGCTAAGAACCCGGCGCCTTGCTATATTGCTATAGTAGGTTTCCAAGAACTCGCCCCCGAACCGTACTTGCACCTCTCAGCGCATACGGCTCTCCACTAAAATCTTCAGTCCAACTTGCCGCC
>Ga0209916_1000206_pt1 | contig 116959 bp, 108 predicted proteins | sample ThiBio_1000_plan_FD_183956 | JGI IMG/M metagenome (GOLD analysis project Ga0209916, IMG submission 183956) | Wastewater bioreactor microbial communities from Cape Town, South Africa - Thiocy_solids_2 (SPAdes) | ecosystem: Engineered > Bioreactor > Thiocyanate-remediating > Anaerobic-Aerobic ...
GCGCGCGCATCACGCCGAAACGCGGGCGGATCTCGTCGCGGAACTTGGTCTGGATCTGGTAGAAATTGACCGGCAGCTGCTTGTAGCTTTTCAGCTCGTTGCGGGCGTAATCGGTAATCACTTCCTCGGCGGTCGGCGCATAGCAGAATTCCTGCTCCTTGCGGTCGCGGATCTTCAGCAGCTGCGGGCCGAATTTCGCCCAGCGACCGGTTTCCTCCCAGAGTTCACGCGGCTGGATGGTCGGCATCAGCAATTCGATCGCGCCGGCGCGATCCATTTCCTCGCGCACGATGCGCTCGACCTTGCGCAACACGCGCAGGCCCAGCGGACTCCAGGTGTACAGGCCGGAAGCCAGCCGGCGGATCATGCCGGCGCGCAGCATCAGGCGATGGCTGGCGATCTCGGCGTCGGCAGGGACTTCCTTGACGGTGGCCAGGTGGAATTGGCTGAGGCGCATGCGGGCGATTCCGGCGTGTAAAGCGCCCATTGTAGCGGCGCCACCGCCGCCGGAGTGCGGCCCGGGGGCTTACTTGCCCTGGCAGTACTGGTCGTACTGGGCCTGGGCGGTGGCGATCTGTTGCTGGCGTTGCGAGGCGTCCAGTGCGTTGGGCTTGCCATCCTTCTCCATCACCACTGGACCGCTGCCCTGCAGGGTCGCCAGGTTGGACTGCAGCGAGGCGCACAGCGATTTGCGGTTCTCCGGGGTGTCGGCCATGGTCTTCGGCGCGACGGCGGGCTCGTTGCTGCCGCCCGCGACGTCCTCCGGATTGCTTCGTTCGGCCGGCTTGACCAGCGGCTCCACCGTGCCGGTCGTGGTGACCTTGCTGTACTTGACCCCCTGCGTCGGCGGCGCCTCGGAGTAGTGCACGGTGCCGCTGGCGTCGGTCCACTTGTAGACCTGCGCGGCACACAACGGGGCAAACAGCAGCAGTGCCACGACAATCAGCGAACGGCGCATGGGGGTCTCCGGACAGGGGAAAATCAGTCGTTCCTTGTTATCACTCCGGCGCCCCGGACTCAAGCAGGCAATGGTTTACACTGCGCCTACTCCGTCACGATCCTGCTTCATGAGTCCACCCATGCCCGTTCAACCGCCCCGGCACCGCGGCATTTACCTGTTGCCGAACCTGTTCACCACGGCGGCGATGTTCGCCGGGTTCTACGCGATCATTTCCAGCATCGGCGGCCATTACGTCGAGGCGGCCATCGCGGTGTTCCTGGCGGCGGTGCTCGACGGCATGGATGGGCGCGTGGCGCGCATGACCGGCACGCAGACCGAGTTCGGCGTGCAGTACGACTCCTTGTCGGACCTGGTCAGCTTCGGCCTCGCGCCGGCGCTGGTGATGTACACGTGGTCGCTGTCGGCGCTGCGCGACGTGGGGCCGCTGTGGGGCAAGCTGGGCTGGGCGTGCGCGTTCATCTATGCCGCCTGCGCCGCGCTGCGGCTGGCGCGCTTCAATACCCAGGCAGGGGTGGCCGACAAGCGCTATTTCCAGGGCCTGGCCAGTCCGGCCGCGGCGGCGGTGAACATGTCGTTCGTGTGGACCATGGAGAAGGCCGGCTGGAGCGGCGCCGAGCTGGCCTTCGCCAGCGCGGCGATCGTGGTGGTCACCGGCCTGCTGATGGTCAGCCGCTTCCGCTATTTCAGTTTCAAGTCGCTGCCGATGGGCGAGCGCGGCAACGTGCCGTTCGCCTGGATGGTGGTGGCGGTGCTGCTGCTTGCCTTGCTGTATCTGGCGCCGGCGCGGGTGCTGCTGGCGGGTTTCACCGTGTACCTGTTGTCCGGGCCGGTGTGGACCATCGCGGCGCGGATCGCGCATCGGCGCCGTGCACGGCACTCCGCCAGATGAACGCGCCCATGCCTGCCGCCCACCGCGCCCGCGTCCTGCACGCGCTGGGGCTGACGCCGTGGGTTCGCCGCGTGGCGAAAGTTGTGCCGGCCATGGCCGAGCCGGAGCTGGGCGACGCCGACGTGGCCTGCGTGGTGATCCTGCCGGCGTCGTGCAACGCCCGCGAGCTCGACCTGCTGGGCCGCGCGCTGCATGCCGGCGGTGCGGCGCTGGCGCGCGCGGCGCGCATCAGCGTGCAAGGTGGCCAACTGGCGTCATCGGTGCCGGCGGCGCGCGCCTACCTGGTGTTCGGCGATGCGCAGGCGCATGCACTCGGCCGCGCCTTGCCGGCGGCAGTGATGAGCCAGGCGCTGATTGTGCTTGCCGATGAGCCGAAGCTGGTGCTGGCCGACGCGACGGCCAAGCGTCGGCTGTGGAACGCGCTGCGCAGCGTGCGCCGTGCCCTGGCCAGCGCGGGAGCCTGAACGATGGTCGCCGTGCCGAAGGCGGCGATCCAGGTGCGCGGCATGTACCTGGATGATCTGGCCGCAGTCAGCGCGCTGGAGAACGCCTCGTACGAATTCCCGTGGTCGCCCGGCATCTTCGGCGATTGCGTGCGGGCAGGGCATTCGTGCTGGGTTCTGTGCGTGGATGGCAGCGTGGCCGGCTACGGCATTCTCTCGACCGGCGCCGGCGAGGCGCACTTGCTCAATTTGTGCATCGGCCCGGAGCATCGCGGCCGCGGTCTCGGCCGGCATCTGCTGATGCGCCTGCTCGACGTGGCGCGCTGGAACCGGGCCGAGCGACTCTTCCTCGAAGTGCGCCCGTCCAACCCGGGCGCGAAAGCCTTGTACGAGTCGGTGGGCTTCCACGAAATCGGAAGGCGCCCGCGCTATTACCCGGCACGCGACGGACGCGAGGACGCGATCGTGATGGCGCTCGATATGGCCGCAGGCCATATCGAGAAATAGGCAAGAACCCGATCGCCAAAAAGCCCGAGGCGGCGTGCGGCGGTGCCCGCGCTACAGCTTGCCGGCCTGCTCGCGCAGCGCGCCCAGCGTGGTGTTCCAGTCGGCGATGCGCTGGCGCTCTTGTGCCACGACCTCGGCCGGCGCATTGGCGACGAAGTTCGCGTTGCCGAGCTTGCCTTCGCATTTCCTGATCTCGACCTCGATGCGGCCGATTTCCTTGGCCAGGCGCGCTTTCTCGGCGGCCACGTCGATCAGCCCGGCCAGCGGGATCAGCACGCGCAACGTGCCGACCACGGCGGCCGCGGCGGCGGGTTCGTCGGCGCCAGCAGCGATCCACTGCGGAGTCTCGACGCGGGCGAGGAAGGCGATTTGTGCGGCAAACTTTGCCACCCGCGCACGATCGCCGGCGTCGCCGTCTGCGAGCAACAGCGGGATCGTCTTGCCGGGCGGGATATTCATCTCCGAACGGATCCGGCGGATGCCGGAGAGCACGTTCTTGAACCATTCGATCTCGGTCGTGGCCGCATCGTCGGCGGTGATGTCTTCGGCGCGTGGCCAGGGTCGCTGCAGCAGGCTGCTTTCGCTGAGGCCGAGCACCGGCGCCACTGACGCCCATATTTCCTCGGTGATGAACGGGATCACCGGATGCAGCGCACGCAGCACGCTTTCCAGCACCACCAGCAAGGTGTGGCGGGTGGACGCGGCAGCCGCCGCGTCGTCGCCGTTGAGCGCCGGCTTGGCCAGTTCCAGGAACCAGTCGCAGTACTCGTTCCAGACGAACTCGTACAGCGCTTGCGCCAGATGATCGAAACGATAGCTGACAAAGTGCCGCTCGACCTCGTCCAGCGTCTGCTTGAGCCGCGTCAGAATCCACCGCTCCGCCTCGGTCACCGGCTTTTGATCTCTCCGATTCCCGATTCCTGATTCCCCGTTCCCCGCGTTCAAAAGAACAAACCGCGCCGCATTCCACAGCTTGTTGCAGAACGCCTTGTAGCCCTCGGCCCGCTTGATGTCGAAGTTGATCGTGCGGCTGTAGCTGGCCAGCGCGGCGAAGGTGAAACGCAGCGCATCGGTGCCGATCGCCGGGATGCCGTCGGGGTAGTCCTTGCGGATGCGCTTCTCGACCTTGGCGCGCACCTGCGGAATCAGCAGTGACTTGGTGGATTTCTCCACCAGCGGTTCCAGCGCGATGCCGTCGATCAGGTCCAGCGGGTCCAGCGTGTTGCCCTTGGACTTGGACATCTTCTGGCCTTCCGCATCGCGCACGATGGCGTTGATGTAGACCTCGCGGAACGGTATCTGGCCGGTGAAGTACTTCGTGGTCATCACCATCCGGGCGACCCAGAAGAAGATGATGTCGAAGCCGGTGACCAGCACCGCGCTGGGCAGGAAGATCTTGTCCTGCGCCCAGTTCGCCACGACCTCGCCGCGCTCGTTCTTCACCGGGCCATCGGCCGGCCAGCCCAGCGTGGAGAACGGCCACAGCGCGGAGGAAAACCAGGTGTCCAGCACGTCGTCGTCCTGACGCAGGGCGCCGACCGGCACGGTCGCGGCATGTGCGCGTGCGTCGGCCTCGTCCTCGCCCACGAAGATGTTGCCGGCCTCGTCGTACCACGCCGGGATGCGATGGCCCCACCACAGCTGGCGGCTGATGCACCAGTCCTGGATGTTGTCCAGCCATTGTGTATACGTGTTCGCCCAGTTTTCCGGCACGAACCTGATATCGCCCGAACGCACGGCATCGAGCGCCGGCTCGGTGATCGCCTTGCGGCCGCCCGGGCGGCCATCCGCCTGGACGTCCGAAGTGAGGTCGACGAACCACTGGTCGGTCAGCATCGGCTCGATCACCGCGTCGGAACGCTGGCTCACCGGTACCTGCAGCTTGTGCGCCTTCGTTTCGACCAGCAGGCCGGCGGCTTCGAGATCGGCCAGCACGGCCTTGCGCGCGTCGTAGCGATCGAGTCCGCGATACTTCTCCGGCGCGTTGTCGCTGACCTTCGCGTCCAGCGTGAAGATGGTGATCGGCGGCAACTTGTGCCGCTGGCCGATGGCGTAGTCGTTGAAGTCATGCGCCGGAGTGATTTTCACGCAGCCGGTGCCGAAATCCTTGTCGACGTAGTCGTCGGCGATCACCGGAATCTGCCGGCCGGTGAGCGGCAAATGCAGCGTCTGGCCGATCAGGTGCGCATAACGCTCGTCCTCCGGATGCACGGCCACGGCGACGTCGCCCAGCATGGTCTCCGGACGCGTGGTGGCGACCACCAGCGACGCGGCGCCGTCGGTGGTCATGTAGCGGATCGACCACATGTGGCCGTCGCGCTCGACGTTGTTCACTTCGAGATCCGACACCGCCGTGCCCAGCACCGGGTCCCAGTTCACCAGCCGGTTGCCGCGATAGATCAGGCCCGCGCGATACCAGTCGATGAACACCTTGCGCACCGCGGCCGACAGGCCTTCGTCCATGGTGAAGCGTTCGCGCGACCAGTCGGCCGCGGCGCCGATGCGGCGCATCTGGTGGGTGATGGTGGAGCCGGACTCCTCCTTCCATTGCCAGACCCGCTGGATGAACGCATCGCGGCCCAGGTCATGCCGGGTCTTTTCCTCGACGGCGAGCTGGTTCTCCACGATCTTCTGGGTGGCGATGCCGGCATGGTCGGTGCCGACCTGCCACAGCGTGTTCATGCCGCGCATGCGCTGGTAGCGCACCAGCATGTCCATCACCGTCTGCTGGAACGCATGCCCCATATGCAGCGTGCCGGTGACGTTCGGCGGCGGCAGCAGGATGCAGTACGGCTCGCCCTGGCCGCTCGGCTTGAACGCGCCGCTGGCTTCCCAGCGCTCGTACCACTTCGACTCGATCCGGGCCGGCTCGAAACTCTTTTCCATCGGGAAACGCTCGCTGGCGCGCAGGGGCGCGCTTTTGTTGTGGGGTAAAGCCGTGATTGTACGGTGCCGGCAGGGGCCGGCCAAAGATGGTGGGGCCGCCTTGGGGCGTGATGTGTCGTGTGGCCGTTGCCCGCATGGACGAACAAGAGCCGGCGGGCAGTGCCCGCCCTACAGCCGAGGGGAACCCTTCGCGGACGACGGGCAGCGTAGGGCGGGCACTGCCCGCCGCCCTTGTCTCAGCCGCCCACGGCCAGCCCGGCGCCAAGATCCAGCAGCGGCGCGGCGATCAGCATGCGGGCGAGAAACAGCACGATGATCACCGCCATCGGCGCGAAGTCGATCTGGCCGAACACCAGCTTGCCGTCCAGCGGACGCAGCAGCGGGGCGACGATCTTCTCCACCAGTCGCAGCATCGGCTGGCGGCGATCGACGGAAAACATGCTCAGCAGCGACCAGCCGAAGATGAGCACGATGTAGAACAGCAGCACGAAGTCGAACAGCTCGGCAAGCGACAGCACCAGCAGACCGGCAAGGTTGGGTATCGCCCCGACCAGCGCGAACAGCAGCAGGCGCTTGAGCAGCATCGCCAGCCACGCCAGCAGCAGGCCGGCAAGGTTGATCCTGCCCCAGTTCGGCACCACGCGGCGGATCGGCGCCAGCACCGGGTTGGTGGTGCGGTAGATGAACTGGCTCAGCGGGTTGTTGAAATCGGCGCGGCAGGCTTCGGCCGTCACCCGCAGCAGGAACAGGATCACCACGGCGTCGAACGCCAGGCCGATCAGCATCGAGAGTGCGTTGAACAGATAGCTCACGGCTGCGCGTCCAGTTCGGCGGCGAGCTCGGCGCCGCGGCGGGTGGCCGCGGCCACGGCCCTGGCCACGATGCGCGGCAGTCCGTCCGCGCCGAAGCTCTCCAGCGCGGCCTGGGTGGTGCCGTGCGGCGAGGTGACGCGCTGGCGCAGCACGGCCGGGTCGTCGCCGCTCTCGGTGAGCATGCGGCCGGCGCCGAAACAGGTCTGCGCGGCCAGTGCGCGCGCGGTGTCGCGCGGCAGGCCCTGGGCCACGGCGGCTTCTTCCAGCGCTTCCACCAGGGCGAAAAAATAAGCCGGCGCCGAACCGGAGATCGCGGTGACGGTGTCCATCAGGGCTTCGTCGTCGATCCAGCGGGTGAGTCCGGCAGCGTCCAGAATGTGCTGAGCCTGCGCCTTCTGCGCGGGGCTGACGCGCGCGTTGGCGCACAGACCCGTGGCGCCGGCGCCGATCAGCGCAGGCGTGTTCGGCATGCAGCGCACGATCGGCAGGCTCGCGCCGAACCAGCGTTCGAGCTGGTCCAGCCGCACGCCGGCGGCGATCGAGATCAGCAACGGGCGCTGGCGCTGCAGGATGTCCTGCAACTCGCCATGGACGGAGGGCAGCACCTGCGGCTTGACCGCCAGCACGATCACCTCGGCCTCGGCCGCCGCCAGCCGGTTCTCCGCGTAGCAGGCGATGCCGAAATCGCGGCCCAGCTCCTGGCGCCCCTCGGCGCGGGGCTCGGCGACGCTGATCGTGGCGGAGGCGACGCCCGTCTTCAGCAGGCCGCCGATCAGGCTGCGCGCCATGTTGCCGCCGCCGATGAAGGCTAATCGTGTCATGCAGGACTCCTTGATCGTTGCAGCCGCCTACCTTACCGGAAGCCGGCGCGCCGGCGCGCGGACGACGCGCCGCCGCCGCCGCGACGAGGCCGACGGCGGGGCAACCTCGCGTTTTTCGACGGGATGCGCAAATCCCCGTTGCGGTTGCGGCATGATAGGCGGGAAAGGCTGGCCGCACAGCCGCTTGCGCGAGTAGTATCGACGCGGCTACAGGGGGATTCGGGTTGCCGGTCCGCAGGGTTCCAGGGGCAGCGGTTGCGCGCCCGGGCGGCGGCTGGCGGCGACGGTCCGGACCCCTGTGCATCCGCATTCATGCCACCAGACGATCGGTTGAGGGGAAACGACTTCATGGACATTGCCGAACTGCTTGCCTTCTCGGTGAAGAACAAGGCCTCGGACCTGCACTTGTCCGCCGGGCTGCCGCCGATGATCCGCGTCGACGGCGACGTCCGCCGGATCAACATCCCCGCGCTCGAGCACAAGCAGGTGCACTCGCTGATCTACGACATCATGTCGGACAAGCAGCGGCGCGACTACGAGGAGTTCTTCGAGACCGATTTCTCGTTCGAGATCCCCGGCCTGGCGCGCTTCCGCGTCAACGCGTTCACCCAGAACCGCGGCGCCGGCGCGGTGTTCCGCACGATTCCGTCCGAGGTGCTGACGCTGGAAGACCTGGGCGCGCCGCGCGTGTTCAAGGAGCTGATCGAGCAGCCGCAGGGCCTGATCCTGGTGACCGGCCCGACCGGCTCGGGCAAGTCGACCACGCTGGCGGCGATGGTCGACCACATCAACAAGAACGAATACGGGCACATGCTCACGATCGAGGACCCGATCGAGTTCGTGCACACCTCGCAGAAGTGCCTGGTCAACCAGCGCGAGGTGCATCGCGACACGCATGGCTTCAACGAGGCGCTGCGCTCGGCGCTGCGCGAGGACCCGGACTACATCCTGGTCGGCGAGCTGCGCGACCTGGAAACCATCCGCCTGGCGCTGACCGCCGCGGAAACCGGCCATCTGGTGTTCGCCACCGTGCATACAAGTTCGGCGGCCAAGACCATCGACCGCATCATCGACGTGTTCCCCGCCGGCGAGAAGCCGATGGTGCGCTCGATGCTGTCCGAAAGCCTGCGCGCGGTGATTTCGCAGTCGCTGCTGAAGAAGGTCGGCGGCGGCCGCATCGCGGCGCACGAGATCATGGTCGGCATCCCGGCCATCCGCAACCTGATCCGCGAGGACAAGGTGGCGCAGATGTACTCGTCGATCCAGACCGGCCAGCAGTTCGGCATGCAGACCCTGGACCAGTGCCTGCTGGACCTGGTCAAGCGTGGCGTCGTGACGCGCCAGCAGGCGCAGGGCTACGCCAAGAACAAGGACAGTTTCAAGTGAAGCAGGGAATAGGGAATGGGGAATCGGGAATGGTTGAGAAGCGCACAGCGGCACCGGCTCTCGGCTTGAACGTCTCGGCTTCCCGCGGCGGATTTGCAGCGTGCCTCAAACCCCTATTCCCTATTCCCCATTCCCTATTCCCGGACCCAAAGCCATGAGCGACTTCGATTTCACCTCGTTCCTGAAACTGATGGTGCACAAGAAGGCATCGGATCTTTTCATCACGGCCGGCGTGGCGCCGTCGATGAAGGTGCAGGGGCGCATCGTGCCGATCACGCAGAGCCCGCTCAGCGTGCAGCAGGCGCGCGACATGGTGCTCAACGTGATGACGCCGGGCCAGCGCGAGGAGTTCGAGAAGACCCACGAGTGCCAGTTCGCGATTTCCGCGCAGGGCGTGGGCCGTTTCCGCGTGTCGTGCTTCTACCAGCGCAACTGCGTGGGCATGGTGTTGCGCCGGATCGAGTCGAAGATCCCCACCACCGAGGAGCTGAACCTGCCGCCGGTGATCAAGCAGCTGGCGATGACCAAGCGCGGCATCATCATCTTCGTCGGCGCCACCGGTTCGGGCAAATCGACCTCGCTGGCGGCGATGGTCGGCTACCGCAACCTCAACTCGACAGGGCACATCATCACGATCGAGGACCCGATCGAGTACGTGCACAAGCACGAGGGCTGCATCATCACCCAGCGCGAGGTCGGCATCGACACCGACAGCTGGGACGCTGCCCTGAAAAACACCCTGCGCCAGGCACCCGACGTGATCATGATCGGCGAAATCCGCACCCGCGAGGGCATGGACCACGCCATCGCGTTCGCCGAGACCGGCCACCTTGTGCTGTGCACGCTGCATGCGAACAACGCCAACCAGGCGATGGACCGCATCCTGCATTTCTTCCCGGAGGATCGCCGCCAGCAGTTGCTGATGGACCTGTCGCTGAACCTCAAGGGCATCGTGGCGCAGATGCTGATTCCGACCCCGGACGGCAAGGCGCGTCGGGTCGCGGTGGAAGTGCTGCTGGGCACGCCGCTGGCGCAGGACTACATCCGCCAGGGCGAGATCCACAAGCTGAAGGAGCTGATGAAGGAGTCGACCCTGCTCGGCATGAAGACCTTCGACCAGGCGCTGGTCGAGCTCTACCACGCCGGCGAGATCAGCTACGAGGATGCGCTGCGCTACGCGGACAGCTCCAACGAGGTGCGCCTGCGCATCAAGCTGGCCCAGGGTGGCGACGCGCACACCTTGTCGCAGGGGCTGGACGGCGTCGAACTGGAAGAAGACCCCAACGACAAGAGCTTCGGCGGCAGCAACCTGCTCAACCGCTGAGCAGATCCTGCGGCAAGGAAAAAGGAGCCTCGCGGCTCCTTTTTCCGTTCACGGGTTGTCGCGATCGATCAGTGGCTGCTCATGCTGGACGAGGGCCGGTCGTGGTGTTTCGTGGCGGCGGGGGTGATCGCCAGCGCGGAGGCGTCGACGCTCTTAACGCCCTTGACGCCCTGCGCCACGCGCACCGCGTTCATCTTCTCGCTGGCGCTGTCGACGTTGCCGGTCAGGGTTACCACGCCATCGTTGGTGGTCACGTTGATGTCGGTGGCGCTCACGCCCTTGGTGGTGCCGAATTCGGTCTTCACCTTGGTGGTGATCCATGCGTCGGCGGCCTTGTCCGGCACCGTCTGGTTGTCCGATGCCTGCGCGGCTGCCTCGCTGCTCTGCGCTGCCACGGCCTGGCTGAGTGGCACGGCGGCGAAGGCGAGCGTCAGGGCGGCGGCGATCATGCTGCGGCGAATCACGGGATGGTTGTGCATGGCAATCTCCTTGGAGAAGGGGTTGTCGGTGGTGACAACGGGGTCGCCGGGTTTGCGATCCTTGTGGCCATGACAGCAGCGGCGGAGTGAACGCCATGTGCGCAGGCGCCGCCGCGATTCAGGTGCCGCCACGGTTTGCGAAGGCGAGGTCACGAGCATGTTGGCGGTACGTTGCGTGCGCAAAAAAAGGCCGGGGTGCGCGCGGCGCCCCGGCCTGGAGTGGAACGACCTGCCCTGGCGTCGCTTATGTCACTTCAGCGTCGTCTGGCTGGTGATCACCATGCCGCCGGCCTCGACATGCATCTCGGCGTGGATGTCTTCCACGCGCTGCGCCTGCTGCTTCATCGCCTCGAACTGCGCCTTGGAACGCGCCGCCGCCTCTGCCGCCTGGGCGGCGCTGTCGTCGGGCTTGTCCGCCGATGCATCACCGCTGTTGTTCATCGCGCTGGCCGCGGCGGTGAGCGCGTCGACCTTGTCCTGCATCAGCTGCACCCAGGACAGGTACATCGCTCCGCTCAGGTGCATCCGCGCCATCTGGCCCGCGTTGCCGCCGGCTTCCTTCAGGGTGTCGGCCAGCTTGGCGTCCTCGCCGGCGCCCACGCCCAGCGCCAGCGCCTTGTCGCTCATCGCCACCCAGCCGGGCTGGCCGAGCATGCCGGCCATCTGCTGCGGCAGCGCCACCGGCTTGCCGTCATTGGTCAGCTTCAGCTGCGCCAGCGCGGGCACCATCATCTGGCCCATCGCCAGCAGGCCGGTCGGGTTGCTGGTGGCCAGCACCAGCCGGCCGCTGAAGGTGGGCAGGCTGGAGGTGGGGTTGTCAGTGAGCGTATCCAGCGCCAGGCGCACGCCCAGCAGGTCGCCGAACGGCGGGATCGCGGCTTTCTGCGTGGCCGGACCGAGCTTGGCGAAGCCCTCGTTGAGATCGCTCAGCGCCGGGCAGGTGAACGGCTTGGCCGCCACTGCATCGGCCTGGGCCATCCAGAACGTGCGCAGGTTCGCGATCGGCAGCGCCAGGCTCACGTCGAATGGCGCGGTACCGGCCTGACCCAGCCCGGGCAGTTCGACCTTGAGCCCGGAGAACGCCTTGCTGATGTCCTCGGCCAGCGCGATGTCGAGGCGGCCGTCCTGATGACCGGCGTCGAGCCGGGTGTAGCCGAAGCTGATCGTCGGCACCCGTGCGGCGATGCGAGCGGCATCGGTGCTGCACGACGGCGGGACCTGCAACTGATTGGCCACCGGCTCGCCGGTCTTGGCCGACTCGGCCACCGCGTGCGCCTTGCGCATCGCATTGGCCAGTGCGTCCGTGCCGCCGATTGCCAACGGCAGCACGCGGGTCAGGTCGAGTTCGCCGACCAGCCACTTCTTGTAACCGTTGGCCTTGGCCAGGTCGTTCAGGCGACCGTCGTCCTGCATGCTCTTCAGCGGCCGATCCAGTCCCAGCGCCTCGCGCAGCATGGTTTTCGGCGCGTCGATCGGTAGCAGCGCTGCCACCGCCTGCTTGTCCACCGTGGCCAGGATCACCTCGGTGCCCGATTCGGTGGACGCGTAGCGGCGGTAGCTCTGCTTGCCTTCGCTGGCCACCTCGAACTTCTTGCCGTAGGCGGTCTCCAGGCGGCCCACGAACGCGTCGAAGGCGGCCGCGTCGGCGAGCTGGAAGCGCAGCACGGGCGCCAGGCCCAGGCCATAGAGGGCCGAGTAGCCCTTCAGGTCGAGGCCGGCGGACTGGGCGAAGCCCTCCACCGTCTTGCCGTTGAACTCGGCGCGCAGCGCGCGCAGCAGGCGGGCGCCGTCAGGGTCCTTCTCGGCGAGCCGGTCGGCCGCGGCGTCCATCTGTTCCAGTTGCGACGGCAACTGGGCGTCGGCCTGGGCCAGCAGCGCCTTGCGGGTGTCGTCGTCGAGCACGTCCAGGTTGGCCACGACGTACGGCGTATCGGCCGGCACGAACGCCAGCGGTGCATCCTTGTCCTTGTGCGAACAGGCAGCCAGCAGGACGCTGGCCAGTCCCATCGCGAGATAGCGGGTTGTCGCGCGCATGTTGATCCCCGTGGTGAGCAGCAGCGGCCATTATGCCCGCTGGGAGCGTGGGCGGCAGAAACTTCGGAGACGAAAAAAAGGCTGCGCGAGGACGGGGTATCGACGGTTCGCCGACCCATGGTGGTTCCATGGCTCAAGAAGCGGCGAAGCGCTTTACAACAGCGAAGCTGGTCGAATGCGGACCGCGCAGCCGCTTTTGCAGCCCGGAAGATTTCTGCCGCCCTCGCTCCCGGGTTGCGTCCGTGGCGGGCGCGGCGCCGGCGCTGCAGCGGGCATTCAGCGCGCAAGCACCTCGTTGAGCACGGCCATGCGCACGAACACCCCGTTGCCGACCTGTTCGAGGATGCGTGACTGCGCGCCGTCGGCCACCTCCGAGGCGATCTCGATGCCCCGGTTGATCGGCCCCGGATGCATGACCAGGCAACCCTTGGCCGCGCGCGCCAGGCGGCGACGGTCCAGCCCGTAGCGGGTGAAGTAGGCGGCCTCGTCGGGCAGTTCGATGCGCGCCATGCGCTCCTTCTGCAGGCGCAGCATCACCACCGCATCGGCGCCTTCGATGGCCTGGTCGAAGTCGGTGAAGCGCTGGCCTTCGACGACTTCGTCGGTGGCCGGCATCAGCTCGGGCGGGGCGCACAGGCGGATCTCCTTCACGCCCAGCGCGGTGAAGGCATTGATGTCCGAGCGGGCCACCCGCGAGTGGCTGATGTCGCCGCAGATCACCACTGTCAGGTTCTCGAAATCGGGCCGGTGTTGGCGAATGGTGAGCGCATCCAGCAGGCCCTGGGTGGGATGCGCGTGGTTGCCGTCGCCGGCGTTGATCACCGACACGCCGCTCATTGCATGGCGTACCAGTTCGTCCGGCGTGCCGGACTGCTTGTGGCGCACGATGATCGCGTCCAGGTGCATCGCCTCGAGCGTATGCAGGGTGTCGAACAGCTCCTCGCCCTTGCTGGTGGAGGACAGCCCGATGTCGAAGTTGACCACGTCCGCACCGAGCCGCCGCGCCGCCAGTTCGAACGAGGTGCGGGTGCGCGTGGACGGTTCGAAGAACAGGTTCAGCACGGTGCGCCCGGCCAGCACGTCCAGCTTGCGGGTGCCGTGGGCGCAGGCATCGCGCAGCGCCTCGGCGCGGTCGAGCAGGCGCTCGATGGTCTCGCGCGGCAGGTTTTCCAGAGTGGTCAGGTGGCGCAGGCGAGGGCTCATGGGGGTTCGCGGATTGGGGAGGAAGGTGCTGATCAGTGCGGGGTGGCGTCGTGCGGGATCACGGCGGCCTCGAGCAGCCAGCGTTCGAGGATCACTGCCGCCGCCTCGGCGTCGATGGCGGCGCCTTCGCGGCGTCGCCGCAGGCCGGCGGCGCGTCCGGCGGCGAAACGTTCGGCAGCTTCGTGCGAGCTGTGGCGTTCGTCGACCAGCACCACCGGCAGGCGGTAGCGCTCGGTCAGCTTGCCGGCGAAGGCGCGTGCGCGCCGACTGGCGGGTTGTTCGGCGCCATCGAGGGTCAAGGGCAGGCCGACCACCAGGGTGTCGGGCTGCCACTCGCGCTGCAGGGCGTCGAGCCGGTCCCAGTCGGGCTGATCGTCGCGGACGGCGACCACGGCGAGCGCGCGCGCGGTGGCGGTCAGGCGGTTGCCGATGGCCACGCCGGTGAGGCGACTGCCGACATCGAAGCCGAGCACACAGCTCATGCGTGGCCCGCGTAGCCGGACAACTGGCGCGGGTCCACCCCGACCAGGCCGGCGGCGGCGCTCCAGCGCTCCTCCAGCGGCGTGTCGAAGACGACCCGGCCGCTGGCTTCGGCGGTGAGCCAGGCGTTGGCCATCAGCTCCTGTTCGAGCTGGCCGGCGTCCCAGCCGGCGTAGCCGAGCACCATGATCGCCTGGCGCGGGCCTTCGCCGGCGGCCATCGCCACCAGGATGTCGCGCGAGGTGGTCACCGACCAGTCGGCGTTGATGCGGTAACTCGATTCCCACTCGCCTGGTTCGCGATGCAGCACGAAGCCGCGCTCCTGCTGCACCGGGCCGCCGATCAGCACCGGCGCGTCAGCCAGTTCGGCGTCGGCACATTCGAGTTTCATCTGCGCCAGCACGTCGCCGAAGCGGTACTCCGACAACTGGTTCACCAGCAGGCCGACCGCGCCGTCCTCGTCGTGCTGGCACAGCAGCGCGACGCCGCGCGAGAACGGCGGCTCGGCCAGCCCCGGCATGGCGATCAGGAAGTGACCGGTGAGGGTCGCGGGTTGCATGGCAGCCATGGCGCCATTGTAGTCGCAGCCGAATCGCGGCGCTGCTAGCGCGTCTCCAGCACGTTGTTGGGCTGGAACTGCCAGGTGCGGGTGATGTTCAGTTCGTCGATGTGCTCGCCGGCCCGCGGCGCCGGCGGAAACGGCGCAGCCAGGCGCACGATGCGTTCCGCCGCGGCGTCGAGCACCGACTGGCCGGAACTCTGGATCACCTCGATGCTCTTGATGCTGCCGTCGAGGTTGAGCACCACGGTGAGCAGCACGTTGCCGTGCAGGCCACGGCGGCGCGCCTCCTCGGGATAGTTCAGGTTGCCCACGCGCTCGACCCGGTCCGACCAGCCGCGCATGTAGGCGGCGTAGGCGTATTCGCGGGTGCTGGCGGTGAGGTATTTCACCTTCGGCCGCTTGGCGTAATCCACCTTCTTGCGGCGCAGTTCGGCGGCGAGCTGGGCGATCGCCTGCTGGCGCTTCAGCTCGGCGGCGGTGGGGGTGGCCTGTTGCGGATCGACTTCGGTCTGCGCGGTGTCGCTGGTCACGCTGAAATCGCTGCGGCCGCGGGTGGTGACCATGCGCGTGGGGGTGGCCGGATGCGGCAGCGGCGTGGATTCCTGCACCGGTTGCGCCGCCACCCCGGGATCAGGGCGCGGCAGCGCGCCGGAGAACAACTGCGAGGGCCGTGCGGCGCGGTCGCTCTTGCCGCCACCACGGTTGTTGGCCTGGGCCAGGAAATCCGCCTTGTCCGGCGCCTCCTGGTTGGCCACGTTGACCAGCGCGACGTCGAGCGTGGGCAGGCTCGGAGCGGGTTTGGCGAAATGGAAGGTGATGCCCAGCAGCAGCACGCCGTGCAGCAGCAGCGAGAACAGCATGGTGGCGCCGATCGGATCGGGCCGGGCGTTGACGGTTGCGGTGGCACTCACGCAGGACGGGTTCCACTGGCGTGCCGCTCGATGACGTCGAACAGCTGGCCTGCAATGTTAAGCCCGAACTGCGCGTCGAGTTCACGCACGCAGGTCGGGGATGTGACGTTGATCTCGGTCAGGTAATCGCCGATCACGTCCAGGCCGGTGAACAACAGCCCGCGACGGCGCAGTTCCGGCGCCACCTGCGCCACGATCCAGCGGTCGCGCTCGGACAGCGGCACGCCCTCGCCGCGACCGCCGGCGGCGAGGTTGCCGCGGAAATCGCTGCCCTGCGGAATGCGCGCCAGCGCATACGGCACCGGTTCGCCGTCCACCACCAGGATGCGCTTGTCGCCGGCGCTGATCTCGGGCAGGTACTTCTGCGCGATCGCCAGCTGCCGGTGCGCGCCGTGGCCGTCGCCGCCGAGCAGGGTTTCCAGCATCGAGTTCAGGTTGCTGTCGCCGTGGCGCACGCGGAAGATGCCGCGCCCGCCCATGCCGTCGAGCGGCTTGAGCACCACCTCGCCGTGCTCGGCGGCAAACCGGCGCAGTTCGGCCGGGTCACGCGCCACCAGGGTCGGCGCGATGCACTGCGGGAATTCGAGCGCAAACAGCTTCTCGTTGCAGTCACGCAGCGAGCGCGGATCGTTCACCACCAGCACGCCGCCGCGCTGGGCCGCCTCCAGCACCATGGTGTCGTAGATGAACTGCGCGTCGACCGGCGGGTCCTTGCGCATCAGCACCACGTCCAGCTCACGCAGGTCGTGCCAGCGCGGCTGGCCCAGCGTGTACCAGCTTTGCGGGTCGTCGCGCACCTCAAGCGGCGCGCTGCGCACCCAGGGCACGCCATCGCGCAGGGCGAGGTCGCCCTGTTCGAAGTAGTGCAGGGCGTGGCCGCGCCGGGCGGCCTCCAGCAGCATCGCCAGGGTGGTGTCCTTGGCTACTTTGATGGCGCCGATGGGGTCCATCAGGACGCCGACGGAGAGGGTCATCCGGGGTGCTCCGCGAGTTGCCGGGTTTGTGCGCTCGCGCCGGCAGGGGCGCAGCGGCTGCCGGCTATACTAGCCGCGTCGTTCATGTCGTGCCGATCGCAGGGTGCGCCGCCCGAGGTGTCAATATGCGTCAACTAGTGCAACCGATGGGCATCGCATCGCATTGATCGCTTGACAGTTTCGTCAGGCAGGCAGTAAACAGCTAAAGCTTCGGGGATGCCGCCACGGTGCGGGTTTGCAGCAGCCGGATCACCGGGATTTCCACATGCGTACCATTGGGCATAACAGTTGCATGTCCTGATACTTGTCCTGAGCTCGTGGCGAGCCACAGGGGGGAGTGAGTGAATTTGAACGTGAGCGTTACCGATTTGGCGGGCCTCAAGGTCATGGTGATCGATGACTCCAAGACCATCCGCCGCACCGCCGAGACCCTGCTGAAGAAAGAGGGCTGCGAGGTGCTGACCGCGGTCGACGGGTTCGAGGCGCTGGCCAAGATTTCCGATCAGAAGCCGGCGATCATCTTCGTCGACATCATGATGCCCCGTCTCGACGGCTACCAGACCTGCGCCCTGATCAAGAACAACCCCGAGTTCCGCGCCACGCCCGTGATCATGCTCAGCTCCAAGGACGGACTCTTCGACAAGGCCCGCGGGCGCATCGTGGGGGCCGAACAATACCTGACCAAGCCGTTCACCCGCGACGAGCTGCTTGGCGCAATCCATCGACATGTCAGTACGGCGGCAAGTCACTGACTGCAGACCCTGAGGGGGAACTGTGGCAAACATTCTCATCATCGACGACTCACCCACCGACGTACGCGTGTTCACCACGCTGCTGGAGCGGGCCGGACACCACGTGGCAGCCGTGAGCACGGCCGAGGAGGGCATCGAGCGCGTGCGCGCCGAGCAGCCGGACTTGGTCATCATGGACGTCATCATGCCCGGCATGAACGGCTTCCAGGCCACTCGTACGCTCACCCGTGACCCCAAGACCCAGCACGTGCCGGTGGTGATGATCACCACCAAGTCGATGGAAACCGATCGCGTCTGGGGCATGCGCCAGGGCGCGCGCGCCTTCATCACCAAGCCGGTGAACGAAAAAGACCTGCTGGCCTGCATCAACGATCTGCTGTCGAGCGGCTCATGAACCAGAGCGCCAACCGTACCCCGTTCGAGATTCTGGCCCGCTACGAGCGGCTGTCGCTGGCGCATGCCTCCGATACCCAAGACAAGTTCGAGGCACCGGGCCTGTGGCGCGGCATCGGTTTCCGGGTCGGTTCAAGGTTGCTGGTCAGCGGCATCGACGAGATCAACGAACTGCTCGCCGTGCCGGTGCTGACCCCGGTACCGGGCACCCAGCCGTGGCTGCTGGGCGTGGCCAACGTGCGCGGCAACCTGGTGCCGGTGGTGGACATCGGCCGCTTCCTGTTCGGCGAACGCACCCAGCATTCCGATCGCAGCCGGCTGCTGGTGGTGCGCCAGGGCGGCGGCAGCGTGGCCTTGCTGGTGGACGAGGTGCTCGGCCAGCGCACGGTGGACGCGGAACAACGGCAGCAGGTGCAGGAAGAGGCCGATCCGCGGCTGGCGCGTTTCGTGGACAACCGGGTAGGCGAGCAGCAACTGGCCATTTTCAGCATGAACCGGCTGGTGCGTGCACCGGATTTTCGTCAGGCAGCTGCCTGACGGCAGGTTGATTCCGGCGGGGGATGCTGCTGGGTGGGGCGTGAGATTGCCGAAGGCCCGCGCGCGCCCCGGACGGCAAGGCAAGGGCCGGTACGTACAAGCGGTACATATCAGTTAGACCGATGAGGTGAACATGAGCACTACAGGGGGCGTCAGCCGGGAACGCGGATATACCGCACTCATTGTCCTGCTGCTGATCGCGATCGGTTTCGCGGCACTCGACTTCTTCATGCTCAACCAGAAGAACGGCGAGGATCGCCAGGCGGTCGCGCTGACCACGCAGATCCAGGTGCTGTCGCAGCAGACGGCGAAGTTCGCGCTGGAATCCGCCGACGGCAACGTGGACTCCTTCAAGGAACTCGAGTCCACCCGCAATGCCATCGACTCGGCGGTCAAGCGACTGGACAAGGGTGACCCCGACAGCGGCATGCAAGCCTATGCCGACGGCAACAAGTCGCCGGCCGGCCGTGCCGTGACCGCGCTGGACGCGGCCTGGGCGCAGCTCGACGCCGATATCGGCAAGATCCTTTCGAACAAGGCGGTGGTGCTCGACTCGGGCCAGCGCGCGGCGACGATTTCGCAGCAGATGCCGCTGCTCAACTCCAGCATGGAGCAGGTGGTCAACATCCTGCAGCAGCGCAACGGCAGTTCCGAACAGATGCTCGGTACCTCGCGCCAGATGCTGTCCGCCGACCGCATCATCCGCCGCGTGCAGGAGGTGCTGCAGGGCGGCGACAACGCCCAGTCCGCGGCCGACGGTCTGTCGCGCGACGCGCAGTTGTACGGCAGCGTGCTCAAGGGCCTGATCGAGGGCAACCCGGACAGCGGCGTGCGGCCGATCTCCGACGCCAATGCGCGCAAGATCCTTACCGAGATGGACGCCAGCTGGACGAAGCTGGCCGACCCGGTGGCCAAGCTGTCCGCCGCTGCCGCCAACATCGCCGACGTGAAGCGCGCCGGCAACCAGGCCTCGCTGGATTCGCAGACCGTCCTGCTGCGCGCCAACGACCTGTCCGACCAGATCGGCAAGCTGCCGCTGCGCCGGCTGTTCCCGAACGTGTGGTGGGGCCTGTTCGGCGCCATCGCCGCGGTCGCCTTCGCCCTGCTGCTGGTCATCGCCCTGGTCACCGACCAGCGCAAGCGGTTTGCCCAGAGTACCGAGTTGAACCAGCGCAACCAGGAGGCGATCATGCGCCTGCTGGACGAGATGGGTTCGCTGGCCGAAGGCGACCTGACCGTGAAGACCACGGTGTCGGAGGACATCACCGGCGCCATTGCCGACTCGGTGAACTACGCCATCGACGAGCTGCGATCGCTGGTGACCACCATCAACGAGACGTCCGAGCAGGTGTCGTCCTCGGCACAGGAAACCCAGACCACCGCCCGCCACCTGGCCAACGCGGCCGAGCAGCAGGCGCAGCAGATCACCTCGGCGACCTCGGCGATCAACCAGATCGTGAGCTCGATGGACGTGGTGTCCAAGGATTCCGCCGAATCGGCCGACGTGGCCGAGCGCTCGGTGAAGATCGCCTCGCGCGGCGCCGAGGTGGTGCGCGAGACGATCTCCGGCATGGACTCCATCCGCGACCAGATCCAGGAGACCTCCAAGCGCATCAAGCGCCTGGGCGAATCCTCGCAGGAGATCGGCTCGATCGTGGAACTGATCAATGACATCGCCGAGCAGACCAACATCCTGGCCTTGAACGCGGCCATCCAGGCGGCCTCGGCCGGCGAGGCGGGTCGCGGTTTCGCGGTCGTGGCGGACGAAGTGCAGCGACTGGCCGAACGCTCCACCAGCGCGACCAAGCGCATCGAGACGCTGGTGCAGACGATTCAGTCCGATACCAACGAAGCGGTGAACTCGATGGAGCAGACCACCGCCGAGGTGGTCGCCGGTGCGCGACTGGCCGAGGACGCCGGCAGCGCGCTGGGCGACATCGAGCGCGTCTCGCACGATCTGTCCGCGCTGATTCAGAACATCTCCACCGCGGCGCGCGAGCAGTCCGCGGCGGCAACCGATATCTCGGTGTCGATGAACGCGATCCAGGAAATTACCTCGCAGACCTCGCAGGGCGCGAGCCAGACGGCCGACTCGATCGGTACCCTGGCGCAACTGGCAAGCGACCTGCGGCGTTCCGTGGCCCACTTCAAGCTGCCGGGATGATTTTGCTCGACGTGGGCAGCAGCCGGATGAATACACGCACAGTGCGGGGGGCAGTCTCGCTGGTTTCGCAATGCCCGCATGGCGTGACCGCTGAGAGAGGCGCATGAGACTTCAAGACCACATCGATTTCACCACGCTGCAGTGGGTCAAGCCGGAACTCGACGACACCTTGTCGATCGCCCGCGAGGCACTGGAGTCGTACGTCGACAATCCGGGGAAGCGCGATTTCATGCGCACCTGCACGGATCATCTGCATCAGGTGCACGGCACGCTGAAGATGGTCGAGCTGTACGGCGCGGCGGCGGTCACCGCGGAGATGGAGGCCCTGGTCGGCGCGCTGTTGAACGACCAGGTGCTCCAGCGCGAGGAAGCCTACGCCGCCCTGATGCGTGGCCTGATGCAGCTGCCGGACTACCTGGAACGGCTGTCCAGCGGCCATCGCGACGTGCCGGTGGTGCTGCTGCCGCTGCTGAACGATCTGCGTGCCACCCGCGGGCTGGAGCCGCTGCCCGAGTCGTCGATGTTCCATCCGAACCTCGACGCCTTCCTGCCGGAGCAGGCTCCGGCGGCGATGAGCGAGGCTTATGCCGCGGCGCACCGCGTGGAGCTGGCCGGTTTGCGCCTGCGTTTCCAGCAGCAGTTGCTGGCGTGGTTCCGCGGCCAGGATGCGGCCCAGCAACTGGTCGCCATGCGCAAGACCCTGCTGGCGATCACTGCGCGTTGTTATCACGTGCATGGCCGGCGCCTGTGGTGGATCGCCGCCGGGGTGCTGGAAGGTCTCGAACAAGGCATGCTCAAGGGGCACGCCCCCGAAGTGCGCCAGCTGATCGGCAAGGTGGATCGCAACATCCGCCTCCTGATCGAACATGGCGAGAACAGCCTGCGCGCGAGCGATGCCGACGAGGTGGCCTGCAAGCTGCTCTACATCGTGGCCCAGGCCAAGCAGCGCAGCCCGCACATGGAGCTGTTGCGCAGCACCTACGCGCTGGACAGCCTGCTGCCCGATGCCGGTGAACTGGAACACGCCCGCGGCTCGATGGCCGGGCACAACCGCGCCCTGCTCGATTCGGTGTCGCGCGCGCTCAAGGACGACCTGCTCCGCGTCAAGGAAGCGCTGGACCTGTTCCTGCGCGAGCAGGACGGCGATCCCGCCCAGCTTGCCGCCCAGGGCGAAGTGCTCGAACGGGTCGGCGACACGCTGGGCATGCTGGCGCTGGCGGTGCCGCGCCGCGTGGTCGGCGAGCAGCGCCGCGTGCTCGACGAAATCGCCAACCGCCTGCGTCCTGCCGACGAGGAAACGCTGCTGGATGTCGCCGGCGCGCTGCTCTACGTGGAGGCGTCGCTGGACGACCACATCGAGAGCCTCGGCTCCGAAGGCGAACCTGCCGCTGCCGCCGACCCCACGCAGGGGCTGCCGCGCAGCGAAGCGCTCGGCGTGGTCTCCACCCTGATGCAGGAAGCGATCGGCAACACCGGCAAGGTGAAGGACGCGATCGTTGCCTTCGTGGAGTCGGGCTGGCAGCACGATCGCCTGGCCGGTGCGCCGCCGTTGATGGACGAGGTGGCCGGCGCCATGCGCATGCTGTCCTCGCCGCGCCCGGCCGAACTGGCCCAGGGCGTGGGCCGGTTCATCGACTACGAATTGCTGCAGGACCGTCGCGTGCCCAGCGGTGCGCAGATGGATCACCTGGCCGACGCGCTGGCCGCGCTGGAGTACTACCTGGAGGCGGCGCGCGAGCACCGTGGCGGCCTCGAACACATCCTCGACGTGGCCGAGCACAGCCTGGCCCAGCTTGGCTACTGGCCGGTCCCGGCGCAGCGCGCGGCCGTGGAGGAGCCCGCGCCGGTCGCCGAGGCACCGGCTTCCGTTTCGCTCGAAGCCGAGCAGCACCCCGACCTCTCCGAGTCCGTCAGCCTGCTGCCCGGCGCCGATCTCGGCAGCCTGTTCGTCGGCGACGCGCAGGCTTCGCCCGAACCCACGCATGACCTCGACGGGCTGCGACTGGCGGAGACCGGCGCACCGGCGAGCCCGGCCAGCGCCGTCGGCGAGGACTGGGTCGAGATCGAGGAGCAGGTCACCGAACAGGTGCCCGTCGCCGATCCGCTGGCGGCAAACACCCGCTTCAACGCCGATGCCGAAGGCATCGACGACGACATCCGCGACATCTTCCTGGAGGAAATGCAGGAGGAGATCGACAACCTCGCGGTGGCCCAGAAGGATTGGCTGGCCGACCCGGCGCAGACGCCGGCGCTGGTCGGCATCCGCCGCTCGTTCCACACCCTGAAGGGCTCCGGCCGCCTGGTCGGCGCCGGCGTGCTGGGCGAGTTCGCGTGGAAGGTGGAGGACATGCTCAACCGCGTCCTCGACCATACGATCGAGCCGGACCAGAACGTGCAGGACGTGGTCCGCCACGCCATCGACGCGCTGCCGCAACTGCTGGCTGCGCTCAAGGGCGAGGGCGATCCGCAGGCGCCGCTCAGCGCGATCATGCAGGCCGCCGAGCGGCTGGCCGCGGGCCAGCCGGCACGGGTGGAAGACTTCATGCAGCGCGGTACCGAAACGGTCACCCGCACGGTGGTCCGCCGCGTGCCGCGCGCCACCGTCGACGCGGCCGACGTGCCGCGGGCCAGCCTTACCGATGCCGACGTGGCAAGCGCGGCCGCCGCCGAGCCCGTGCCGGCCGAGCCGGAACCGCTGGTGGACATGCCGGCGATGCCGCCGATCGATCCGGTGCTGCTGGAGATCCTGCGCAGCGAAGTTGCCCAGTACCTGCAGACCATCCGCACCGCGATCCAGCGCAGCGAAGGCGCGTTGCCGGTCAGCGAGGAGCTGCTGCGGGCCGTGCACACCTTGCACGGCGCGATCGCGATGGTCGACATCCCGCTGCTGACACAGTTGCTGTCGCCGCTGGAAGGCCTGTTCAAGCGCCTGCGCGCATCCGGCCAGCCGCTGCCCGCGTCGGGCGTGCGCCTGCTCGGCCAGGCGGCCGACGTGGTCGACCAGGTAATGGCCCAGTTCGACGCCCCGGCGTTGCCGTTGCCCAACGTCGACGCGCTCACCGCGCAGATCACCGAGATGCGCGACGACTACCCCGAGTCGCAAGTCGCGCATGTGATATTCGAGCCGCAAGCGGGCGATGATGCGGTGGACGAGCCGGCCATCGAGGCCGACACCGCCCGCGAGTCGACTCCGACCCTCGCCGAGCCGTCCGCGCCGGAAGGCGTCGATGCGGAAACCGGTCACGACGAGCACATGGATGCCGCTGCCGAGATGACCGCTGCGCTGCGCGCCTTCGAGCCCGACGCGGCCATCGCCGCGGCCAACGCCGCCGCCGAAGCTGCTCGCCAGGCCGCTGCCGAGCAAGCCGCAGCCGAGCAAGCTGCGCAGGAGGAGGCCGCACGCGAGCGGGCGGCTGCCGAACAAGCTGCCGCGGAACAAGCCGCGGCAGAGCAGGCGGAACAACTGGCGGCGGCGCAGGCCGCCGCGGAACAGGCGGCAGCCGAACAAGCTGCGGCCGAGCAGGCTGCCAAGCAGGCCGCCGCCAGGGCCGCCGCGACTCGGGTGGAACCGGCGCCCGCGTTCGTGCTGCCCGACGGTAGCCGCATCGACGCCGACCTGCTCGAAGTGTTCATCGACGAGGCGCGCGAGATTCTCGACAGCGCCGACGGCGTGCTCGCCAAGTGGCACGCCGATCCCGCCGATACGTCCTGCGTCGGCGAACTGCAGCGCGACCTGCACACGCTCAAGGGCGGTGCGCGCATCGCAGGCCTGGTGTCGGTGGGCGACCTCGCCCACGCGATCGAGACGGTGCTGGAAAAACCCATCCGCGACGCCGACAAGACCGGCACGCTGATCAGTGCGCTCGAGGCGAGCTTCGACCAGCTCAACACGATGGTCCAGCGCGTGTCGCAGGGCCACATGCCGGAGTATCCGCAGGCCGCGATCGACCACCTGCTGCAGCTTGCCGGCGCCACCGCGCTGGTCGGCGAGGCCGAACCCGCGACGGACGCGTCGCACGCGCCGGTGGAGGAGGCGCCGCAACCCGTCGCCCATGAGAACGAGCACAGCCTGCCCGAGCTGCTGCCCGAGACGGCGCGCGAGACGCACTCGCCGCAGGAGCAGATCCGCGTCCGCGCCGACCTGCTGGACAACCTGGTCAACCATGCCGGCGAAGTGGCGATCTACCGCTCGCGACTGGAACAGCAGGTGGCCGGCTACCGCTTCAACCTGGTCGAGCTGGAACAGACCGTGGCACGCCTGCGCAGCCAGCTGCGCATGCTGGAAATCGAGACCGAGGCGCAGATCATCGCGCGCTTCCAGCGCGAGCATCGCGAGGCGGGCCTGACCGCGTTCGATCCGCTCGAGCTCGATCGCTACTCGCAACTGCAGCAGTACTCGCGAGCGCTGGCCGAGTCGGTGTCCGATCTGGTGTCCATCCAGAACATGCTGGATGAGCTGACCCGCCAGGCCGAAACCTTGCTGATCCAGCAGTCGCGGGTCAGCACCGAACTGCAGGACGGCCTGCTGCGCACGCGCATGCTGCCGTTCGACACGATGGTGCCCAATCTGCGCCGCACCCTGCGCCAGGCCGCGCAGGAAGAGCACAAGCAGGCCCAGCTCTACGTCGACGGCGCGCACGGCGAAATGGACCGCAACCTGCTCGACCGCATCAAGGCACCGTTCGAGCACATGCTGCGCAACGCCATCGCGCACGGCATCGAGAGTCCGGCCGAGCGGCGCAAGCTGGGCAAGCCGGCCGAGGGCGCGGTGCGCATCAAGGTGGCTCGCGAGGCGACCGAGGTGGTGGTGCGGGTCAGCGACGACGGTCGCGGCCTCAATCGCGAGGCTATCCGCAAGCGCGGCATCGAGCGCGGCATGCTGCGTCCGGAAACGCGGCCTACCGACAATCAGCTGCTGTCGCTGATCACCCAGCCCGGCTTCTCCACCGCCAGTCAGGTCACCCAGCTGGCCGGTCGCGGCGTCGGCATGGACGTGGTCGCCAACGAGATCAAGCAGCTCGGCGGTTCGCTGTCGATCGAGTCGGAGGAAGGCCAGGGCACCACCTTCGTGCTGCGCCTGCCGTTCACCCTCGCCGTCACCCAGGCCATCCTGGTGCGCATCGGCGAGGCCACGTTCGCCATCCCGATGACCTCGGTACAGGGCGTGGCGCGAGTCAATCCGGAAGACCTGGCCGCACTGCTGGCCGCCGACGAGCCATCGTTCCAGTACGGCAACGAGGACTACGGCGTCCACGACCTGGCCGAGCTGCTCGGCCTGCCGCCCGGCCTCGCCACCGAGGACGAACAGCAGCCGCTGCTGCTGACCCGCGCGGGCGACCTGCGCGCGGCCATCCGCATCGACGCCGTGCTCGGTTCGCGCGAGATCGTGGTCAAGTCGGTCGGCCCGCAGATCAGCTCGGTGCCGGGCCTGCTCGGTGCGACCATCATGGGCGATGGTTCGGTGCTGATCATTCTCGACCTGGCGCCGCTCGTACGTCACGGCATGATCCGCCGCGAGCAGCGCCTGGCCGAAGGCCTCAGCGCGGTCAAGGCGCCGGTCATCGAGGAGGTGCTGGTACGTCCGCTGGTGATGGTGGTCGACGACTCGATCACCATGCGCAAGGTCACGGGTCGCGTGCTGGAACGCCACGAGTACGAGGTCAGCACCGCCAAGGACGGTGTCGACGCGCTGGAGAAGCTGCACGAGCGCGTACCCGACCTGATGCTGCTGGACATCGAGATGCCGCGCATGGACGGCTACGAGCTGGCCACTCACATGAAGGCCGACCCGCGGTTGCGCGACGTGCCGATCATCATGATCACCTCGCGCAGCGGCGACAAGCACCGCCAGCGCGCGTTCGACATCGGCGTGGATCGATACCTCGGAAAGCCCTACCAGGAGGCGGAACTGCTGCTGCAGATCGCCGAGGTGCTGGAGCAACGTGCCGCGGAGCCGATTCATGACTGATACGCCACCCGCGGTCGCGCTGCTGTTCGACGACAGCGAACTCGGTGGGCATTTGCGCGATGCGCTGCACGAGCGCGGCGCGCGGATCGTCCACGAGGGCGGCGTGGCCGGGCTGAACCGCGAACTGCTGCAGCAGGTGGGCGCGGACGTACTGGTGATCAACCTGGACGACGACGCCGACGATGCGCTCGACCAGTTGTACGACATCATCGACGGCGACCGGCCGCGGGTGGTGTTCAACGATGCCCAGGCCAGCCGCGCGCTGTCCGGCTGGGATCGTGCGCGCTGGGCGCGCCACCTGGCGGTGAAAGTGCTGGCGATGGGCGACATCGACCCGCCGCGGCCCGAGGATGCGCGCGAGGTGCAGGTCGCGCCTGCGCTGGTCGCAGCGGTTGCGCCGGTGGTGACGGAGACCCTTGGTCGCGACGCGGTCGACGAGCCCGCGACCTTCGCCACGCCGGCAGAAGACGATCTGGCAGCGCCGATCGCGCAGGACGCGGCGACGCCGGTGACGGCAGACGAGCCGCCGCCGGACCTGCCCGCCGACGAGCCGCTGCAGACCGCGGCCAGCGAAGACGACGCTCCCGGCGCTGCGTTCGATGCGCACGCCGGCATTCCGTTCGATGACGAGATCGAGCCGGCGGCCGACCCCGGCATCACCGCCGAATCGGATGACCTGGCTGCCGAACTCGAGGCGCTGCTCGCCTCCGGCGAATTGCCTGACGAAGAGGACGAGCAGACGGTCGGCGCGGGCTTGCGCTTCACCGGCGACGAGGAACTGCCGCCGTTGCACGACGGCGACTTCGGCGTGGTGGAACTGGCCGATTCCGACGACGACCGCATCGCACTGGACGAAAGCGCGCCGTCATCCGCGGTCGATGAGCTGGACTTTTCGGCGCTGGATGCCCCGGAGCTGACCGCCGAGGCGATGGATGCCGCCGCGTCGGTCGTGCCCGCCGCACCCGAGACGCCGGTGCGCGCGCCGGACAACTGGGCCTTGCTCGACGAGGAGGCGCCGGTCGAATCAAATGACAAGCCTGACGCCGCCGTGTTCGGCATCGAGAAACTCAGCGCCGCGGAATTCCTGGCGCCCGACGTGGAGCCGGTCGCCGCCGATCTGCAGCCGACCATGAGCCTGGAACTGGTCTCGATGGAGGAGGCGATTGCGCCGCAGGCCTTCGTGCCGGATCACGAGATGGTGCTGGACGAACTCGGCTCGGCGCTGAGCCGGATCGTGTTGCTCGGCGCGGCGGTCGATGGCGTCGACTCGGTGTGCGAGTTCATGCGCAGCTTGCCCGCCAGCACTCGCCTGACGTTCCTGCTGACCCAGCACCTGGGCAGCCACACCGAGCAGGAAATGCTCGCGCGGCTCGCCGAAAAGAGCCCGCTGCCGGTACGCGTGGCCGAAGCCGGCCGTCGCGTCGGCATGGGCGAGGTGCTGATGGTGCCCGCCGGCCAACAGGTTCGCCTGCGTCGCGACGGCAGCGTGGAGCTGCTTGCCGACGCCGCGCCGGAACCGTCGATCGACGCCAGCCTGAGCATGGCCGCGAACGGCTTCGGCCGCGATGCGGTGGCGATCGTCTTTGCCGGGCGCGGCAACGACGCGATCGCCGGCTCGCAGGCGATCCATGATCGAGGCGGCCAGGTCTGGGTCGAATCGTCGTCCGGGGATCATTTCGCCGACATGGTCAGCGGGATCTTCGCCGAGCGACTGGTCAGTTTCTCCGGTACGCCGTCCGAACTGGCGGCGCACCTGATCGAGGTGTTTCCATGAGTGATCCGTTGCCGCGTGAAATCCGCTGCGTGCTGGTGCCGGTTGGCGAAGCGCGCATGCTGCTGCCCAATGCCACGATCGCGGAGGTGGTCACGCACAGCACGCCCGAACCGATCGAGGGCGCGCCCGACTGGCTGCTGGGCCGCATCGCCTGGCGCGGTTGGCGGGTACCGCTGGTGTCGTTCACCCGGCTCGCCGGCACCGCCGAGGGCGACAGCGAGCTGGTGGTGCGCGTGGCCGTGCTCAAGGCGCTGGGTGGCGATTCGCGGCTGCCCTTCATCGCGGTGCAGACCCAGGGCTTCCCGCGCCTGACCACGCTCAACGCCGAGCTGATCATCCCCACCCACGACGGCAAGGGGCTGCCGGATGGCGTGCGCGCGCACGTGCTGGTACGCGACGACGTGGCGATGATTCCCGACCTGGAATGGATCGAAGCGCACCTGCTCGACCTGCTCGATACCGCCCAGGAAGACGCCGCCACCGACGGGATGCCGCCGGGCGCGCCCGGCGCGGCCGACACCCTGCACTGAACCGACCGCGTCGGCGCGGGTTCGCGTCGACGCGGACCGCGTGCATCCCGATCCGCAACATCCGAACGGCGCGAATTGACGCGTTGTGCACCCCGTTGGAGTAACGTTCGCTCCGGCGAATCGCCCGCACCATCGGGCCGGGGACTCGCCCGTGGGGTCCACTGTCGAGGAGCCGTTGCCATGCCGAATTCGTGCCTGTCGTTTCCTGCCGCCTTGCGTCTGGCCCGCCGTCACCCGGCGGGCCTGTTCTTGGCGGCCTTGACCTTCGCGCTGGCGCCACTGCCTGCCGGCGCCGCGACCCCGCAGGAGAGTGCCGAGCCGGCCAGCGCATCGAGCGCGCCGCCGCCGGCGGATGCGACGAACCCGCGCACGCCGGTGAAGAACCTGCCGCGCGTCGTCGTCACCGGCATTCGCGGCAGCATCGAGAAGTCGCTGCAGGTCAAGCAGCAGTCCAACGAGATCGTGGAGGTCGTCTCCGCCGAGGACATCGGCAAGCTGCCCGACCCGAGCATCGCCGACAGCCTGTCGCGCCTGTCCGGCCTGGCCACCCAGCGCGGGCTGGACGGGCAGGCCAACCAGATCTCCATCCGCGGCCTGTCGCCGGATTTCACCGCGACGTTGCTGAACGGCCACGAGCAGGCCTCGACCGGCGAGAACCGCGGCGTGGAGTTCAACCAGTACCCGGCCGAGCTGATCAACCAGGTGGTGGTCTACAAGACGCCCGATGCCAGCCTGCTGGGCCAGGGGTTGGCCGGCACCGTCGACATGCACACCATCAAGCCGCTGGACTTCGATGGCATGAAGCTGGCCGCGAATCTGCGCGGCCAGCGCAGCAGCAACGGCTCGCTCAACCGCGGCTCCGGCGTAAGCGACTGGGGGCACCGCTTCAGCCTGTCCTGGATCGACCAGTTCTTCGACCACACGCTGGGCATCGCACTCGGCGCGGCGCGCGAGGATGCGCCGATCCAGCAGCGGCAATACCAGGCGTGGTGGTGGAGCGTGGACAACGGCACCGCCGGCATCGACCAGAACTGGGGCGGGCCGCATACGCCGGGCATGCCCGACAACGTGATCTCGCAGGAAGGCATGCAGTTGCGTGCGATGTCGCAGGATCAGGTGCGCGACGGCGTGATGGGCGTGCTGGAGTGGGCGCCGAACGATACTTACTACTCGACGCTGAACCTGTTCTACTCCCGTTTCGACAAGCGCTCGTACAAGAACGGCCTGCAATGGTCCAGCACGCCGTGGGACAACGTGTCCTACGCGAACGTGGGCACCGTGCCGATGCAGCCCTATCCGCTGGTCACCTCCGGCACGCTGATGGGCGTCGCGCCGATCCTGCAGAACGGCTACAACCGCGAGCGCGATTATCTGTTCTCGGCGGATTGGAGCAATCAGATCCACTTCGGCGACGGCTGGGTGGTCAGCGGCGACGCGGCCTATTCCTCGGCGCGGGTGAAACTCCTCGATGCCTACACCTTCACCGGCCTGCCCGACGGCGCGGTCGGCGACGTGCAGTTCACCACGCCGCGCGGTTTCGGCTTCCCCGATTTCCGCACCTCGTTCAACCCCGGCGACCCGGCCAGCCTGGTGTTCACCGATCCGGACAACTACAGCTACAACGGCCGCCAGGAGTTCGACCGGCAGAAGGACCACCTGAAATCCGCGCGGCTGGCGATCTCCCATCCGCTGGGCTGGATCTTCTCCAGCGTCGAGGCCGGCATTGCCTGGTCCGACCGCGAGAAGACCAAGCAGGCCGACGTGTTCTTCGCCTACCTCAACGGCAACGGCTCCGAGCCCGGTACCTACAACCATGATTTCGGCGTGCCGATCGATCCGCTGGTGCTGCGCGGCTCCACCTCGCTGGGTTACGGCGGCATCGGCCCGATCGTGGGTTACGACGTGCTGGCCGCGTTGAACCGGCAGTTCTACCTCACCCAGCGCAACGGCGCGGGCGATTACGACCGCAACTACACGGTGCGCGAAAAAGTGCCGGTGGCCTGGCTGAAGTTCAACGTGGACACCACGCTGGGCAGCATCCCGTTGCGCGGCAACGCGGGCGTGCAGGTGGTGCGTACCAAGCAATCCTCGCAGGCGTTCCAGACCACCGGCGACGACAAGGTCGGCACGCTCACCGGCGGCGCCACGTACACCAAGGTGCTGCCCAGCCTCAACCTGGTGGCCGAGCTGGGCGACAAGCAGTACCTGCGCTTCGGCTTCGCCAAGACGCTGACCCGCGGGCGCATCGATGACGAAAAGGTGGCGTCGTCCGCCGCGGTTTCCCAGGTCCAGAACGGTCCGGGTGCGGGCCAGGTGCGCTGGTCGGGCAGCGGCGGCAACCCGAAGCTGCGCCCGTACATCGCCGTCGGTACCGACCTGGCGTGGGAGAAGTATTTCGACGACGCCACCTATGTCGGCATCGACGTGTTCAACAAGAACATCCTCAACTACATCTACACCCGCACCGTGGCCGATTACGACTTCAGCGGCTACACCAACAACAACCCGCTGCTGACGCCGGACAGCAACATCGGCACGTTCTCCACGCCGCAGAACGGCACCGGCGGCCGCATGCAGGGCGTCGAACTGGAAGGGGCGCTGTCCGGGGCGCGGCTGTCGCCGGCGCTGGCCGGGTTCGGCATCCAGGCCAATTTCGCGCTGACCAACAGCACGATTCCCGACAGCACCATCTCGAAGATCCCGGGCGGGCCGAAATCGCTGCCGGGGCTGTCGCGCAAGACCGCCAACCTGCAGGTCTACTACGAAGCCCACGGTTTCGCGCTGCGGGTGGCCGAGCGCTACCGCTCCAGTTTCACCGGCGAGGCCGTGGCGCTGTTCGACCAGATCGGCTACACGCGCATCCGCGCCAACAAGGAAACTGATCTGCAGGCCAGCTACGAGTTTCCGGATGGCCGGCTGAAGGGGTTGTCGCTGCTGCTGCAGGTGTCCAACCTGACCAACGAGCCGTTCGAGTCGGAACAGGTCGCCGGCCTGCCGAACGGCGTGGAGGTTGCCCGGCCGCTGGAGTACGACACCTGGGGACGCACCGTGCTGCTCGGCGTCAACTACGCCTTGTAGCGCAGCTCACGCGCCGTCGATCGCCAGATCACCGTGGCAGGCCTGCAAGGCGCTGAGCGCCGCCAGGCCTGCCGTCTCGGTGCGCAGGATGCGCGGCCCCAGGCGCAGGCCGAGGAAGCCGTGCTGCGCCAGCGCGCGGGTGTCGGCTTCGCCGAGCCCGCCCTCCGGACCGATCACCAGCACGCCGCCGGCCGCACCGAAGCGCAGCGCGCCGATCGTCTTCCCGCCTTGCGGCAGCAGGGCCAGTCGCAGCGCGCCATCGTTCGGCAACCCGCCCAGCCATGCCGCCAGCGGCTGGATCGGCGCGACGCGCGGGACACGGGCGCGGCCGCTCTGTTCGCAGGCGCTGATCGCCACCGACTGCCAGTGCGCCAGCCGCCTGGCGGCGCGTTCCGCGTCCAGCCGCACTTCCGAGCGTTCGGTCAGCAACGGCACGAAGCCAGCCACGCCCAGCTCGGTGGCCTTCTGCACGATCAGATCCATCTTGTCGCCGCGCGCGATGCCCTGGGCGAGCAGCAGCGGCAAGGGCGATTCATTGCGCACGGGTTCGCAGGCGCTGACCTGCACCCGCACCGTGCGCTTGTCGATCGCGGTGATGATGGCCGCGTAATCGCTGCCGTCGCCGTTGAACAGCACCAGCGGCGCGCCCGCGGGCAAGCGCAGCACCCGCGCGGCGTGCTCGGCCGCATCGGGCGGCAGCGCGAACTCGGCGCCCACGGCAAGCGGCAGGTCGGCGTGAAGTCGGATGGTGCGCATGCGTCAGGGCCGCAAAAGTCCAAGCATAACGGAGCATGCGGGCGGCGTTCGGCTAGTCGGCGATCGCGCGTTCGATGCCCTGGATAGCGGTGTCCACCAGCAGGTCGATCTCCTGCTCGGTGACCACGTACGGCGGCATGAAATACACCACGTTGCCGAGCGGGCGCAGCAGCACGCCGTGCTGCAGGCCGTGCAGGTAGACGCGCAGGCCGCGGCGCTCGTCCGCCGGGTACGGCCGGCGGCTGGCCTTGTCGGCGACCAGTTCGACGGCCGCGATCATGCCGGTCTGGCGCACGTCGGCGACCTGCGGATGCGCGCGCAGCGGCGCCAGTCGACGCGCCAGGTGCGCGGCCAGCTGGCGGTTGCGGTCCAGCACCGGCTCCTCGCGGAAGATCGCCAGCGTCTCCAGCGCCACCCGGCAGCCCAGCGGATTGCCGGTGTAGCTGTGCGAATGCAGGAACGCCTTGCCCGCGCGGTATTCCGCATAGAACGCGGCATAGACCTCGTCGGTGGTGAGCACCGCCGACAGCGGCATGAAGCCGGCGGTGAGCCCCTTGGACAGGCACATGAAGTCGGGGCTGACCGCGGCCTGCTCGCAGGCGAACAGCGTACCGGTGCGGCCGAAACCCACCGCGATTTCGTCGGCGATGAAGTGCACCGCGAACTCGTCGCACAAGGCGCGCAACCCGGCCAGGTAGTCCGGGTGATACATGCGCATGCCGCCGGCGCACTGCACCAGCGGCTCGACGATCACCGCACAGGTCTCGTGGGCGTGGCGCTCCAGCAGCGTGCGCAATTCGCCGAGCCGGCGTGCCGCGATCTGCGCCGACGTCTCGCCCGGTTCGCCTTCATAGCTGTCCGGCGAGGGCGCCAGCAGCGGGGTCAGCAGCAGCGGCGCGTAGGTCTTGCGATACAGCGCCACGTCGCTGATCGACAGCGCGCCCAGCGTTTCGCCGTGGTAGCTGCCGCTGAGCGCGACGAAGCGGGTCTTCTCGCCGTGGCCGCGGTTGAGCCAGTAGTGGAAGCTCATCTTCAGCGCCACTTCGATGGCGGACGAGCCGTTGTCGGCGTAGAACACGCGCTCCAGCCCGGGCGGCGTGATGCGCACCAGTTCTTCGGACAGCCGGATCGCCGGCTCGTGGGTGAAGCCGGCGAAGATCACCTGCTCCAGCGTGCGAGCCTGGTCGGCCAGGGCGGCGGCGATGCGCGGATTGGCGTGGCCGAACAGGTTGACCCACCACGAGCTGACCCCGTCGAGGTAGCGCCGGCCCTCGGCGTCGACCAGCCAGGCGCCTTCGCCACGCACGATCGGCACCATCGGCACGGCGCCTGCGCGGTGGTCATGCATCTGCGTGCACGGATGCCAGACATGCCTGAGATCGCGCTCGGCGAGCGCGGCGTTGCTGTTTGCGGGAATGATCATCCGGCTATGATCGACGCTGCGCCGGGGATGCTCAAGCGGCGCGCGCCACATTCGGAACTGGACGCTTGATTCGATTGCGAAAAACTTTCGTCGCCCTGGCTCTGCTCGTGGCGGCCGTGCTGGTGCTGGCGTGGTTCCTGCCGGCGCGCTGGGTGATGCCGTGGGTCGAGCCGCAGATGCATGGCCTGCGTCTGCAGCAGGTGCACGGCACGGTGTGGGACGGCACGGCCGACGACGTGCTCGGTGCCGATGGGCGACGGCTGGGGCGACTGCAATGGCAGTTGTCGCGGCGCGCGCTGCTCGGCCAGTTGCAGATGCAGTTGGCGTTCGACGGACCGCAGGTGGATTTCTCCGGAACCGTGCGGCGCACGCCGCAGGGGCGCGTCGAGGCCGAAGGCTGGAAGTTGCGCGCCGATCTTGCCGCGACGGACATTCCGCTTCCGGTCGACTGGGGCAAGCCGCTGGGCGAGCTGCAGGTTGTCGCCGACCACGCCTTGCTGCAAGGTGGCTGGCCGCTGCAGTTGCAGGCGCAGGGACAGTGGCACCGCGCCGCCGTTCGCACCGCCGACGGCGAACTGGCGCTGGGCGAGCTGCAGGGCAGCGCGCAGGCGCAGGGCGGCGTGATCCACGCGCAATGGCACGACCAGGGCGACGGGCCGCTGCAGGTGCGCGGCGAGTTGCAGCTGAGCCCGCTGGGCTGGCGCCTGGACAGCACGCTGCGCGCCCGTCATCGTGATCCGGCGCTGCAGCGTTGGCTGGCCCGGCTCGGGCCGGCAGCCCCCGACGGCAGCGTGCACATCCGGCAGGCCGGTGGTCTGGCCGCCACCTCTCCATCGAACCGCCAGGACGACACGCCGCCATGAATCCCCAGACTTCCGCCGTCGCGCTGGCCGCGGCACGCGAGGCCGCCGCCGCCGCCGCCGAGATCATCACGCACTACTGGCGCCGCGGCGTCGAGGTGGAGTTGAAGGCCGATGCCACGCCGGTGACGGTGGCTGATCGCGAAGCCGAGCAGGCGATCCGCCGCGTGCTGCAGGCCGCGCTGCCGCAGGCCTCGATTTATGGCGAGGAGTTCGGCTTCGACGGCGAACGTGACGGACTGCTGTGGCTGGTCGATCCGATCGACGGCACCAAGAGCTTCGTGCGCCGCACGCCGTTCTTCTCCACCCAGATCGCGTTGATGGATCGCCACGAGCTGGTGCTCGGCGTGTCCAGCGCGCCGGTTTACGGCGAGACGATGTGGGCCAGCGCTGGCGACGGCGCCTGGTTCGAAGGCGAGCGCGTGCGCGTGGCGGACACCGCGGACATGGCGCAGGCGTCGATCTCGATCGGCAACGTCAGGACGCTCGCCGGCGATGCCCGCTGGGCGGCCCTGGGCGGGCTGATCCGCGACGGCAACCGCATCCGCGGCTACGGCGATTTCTGCCACTACCACCTGCTCTCGCGCGGCAGCCTGGACCTGGTGATCGAGTCGGACGTGAACATCCTCGACATCGCCGCGCTGGCGGTGATCGTGCGCGAGGCCGGCGGCGTGTTCACCGATCTCGACGGCGCAGCGCCGACGCTGGAGACCACCAGCGTGCTGGCCGGCACGCCCGCACTCCACGCGCAGGCCTTGCGGCGCCTGCGGCGCTGAACGGCAAAGGTTAGAATCCCCGGATGCGCAAACTGCCGATCATCCACGCCACGCGCGACGTCACCGACAGCCGGTTCCTGCAGGTCGAGCAACTCGATCTGGAGTTCTCCAACGGCGTGCGCCGCACCTACGAGCGGTTGAAAGGCAGCGGTCTGGGCGCGGTGATCATCGTGCCGATGCTGGACGACGACACCGTGCTGCTGGTGCGCGAGTACGGCGGCGGCGTCGGCCGCTACGAGCTGGGCCTGCCCAAGGGCCGGCTCGACCAGGACGAAACCGCCGAGCAGGGCGCCGAGCGCGAGATGAAGGAGGAGATCGGCTACGGCGCGCGCAAGCTGAAGATCCTGCACAACCTGTCGCTGTCGCCCTCGTACATGACGCACATGGCGCACGTGGTGCTGGCGCAGGATCTGTATCCGGAGAAACTGGTCGGCGACGAACCGGAAGAGCTCGAAGTGGTGCCGTGGAAGATGGCCGAGCTGCACACCCTGCTCGGTCGCGACGACGTCACCGAGGGGCGCTCGATCGCCGCGTTGTTCATGGCCCGCGAATACCTCGCCGGGCGCTTTCGAAAATCGTGAGCATGCCGCCCGGACTGGCGCGGCAGATCGGCGCGATCGCGCGCGTCGCGGCGGAAGCGATCCTGCAGGTGTACCACGGCGATTTCGCCGTGCAGATCAAGGGCGACGACTCGCCGCTGACTGCCGCTGATCTCGCCGCGCAGCGGGTGATCGTGGCCGGCCTGGCAGAGCTGCCGGAACAGCTGCCCGTGCTGTCGGAAGAAGCGAAGGCCTTGCCCTGGTCCGAACGCCGGCACTGGGCGCGCTACTGGCTGGTCGATCCGCTCGACGGCACCCGCGAGTTCGTCAAGCGCAACGGCGAGTTCACCGTCAACATCGCGCTCATCGACGACCATCGCAGCGTGCTGGGCGTGGTGCTGGCACCGGTCACTGGCGAGCTGTACGCCGCCGCTCAGGGCCAGGGTGCGTGGCTGCAGGAGCGCGAGGGTGGCCCGTGGCGGCGCATCCGCACGCGGCCGCTGGGCTCTCCGCCGCGGGTGGTCGGCAGCCGTTCGCATGGCGGCGCGCAGGGTGGGCTGCTCGAACAATTGATCGGCAACGACTACGACCATGTGCCGCTCGGCTCCTCGCTGAAGTTCTGCCTGATCGCGCGCGGCGAGGCGGACATCTACCTGCGCCTTGGCCTCACCAGCGAATGGGACACGGCCGCGGCGCAATGCGTGCTGGACGAAGCCGGGGGCGCGGTGCTCGATCTCGCCGGCCGACCGTTCCGCTACAACCGCGGCGAGTCCCTGTTGAATCCGGAGTTCGTCGCGGTCGGCGACCTCTCGATCGACTGGACCGCGCGACTGACCAGGAGCGAGGAGTGAGTGAAGAGGAGTGAGAGATGAGAGGGGGTCGTCCTCCGCCCGCTCCACCCGCGCACGCTCCTGCTTTCTCTCACGTCTCACTCCTCTCCACTCACTCCCGTCTTATGACCCGACACAGTCTCGACGACCTCCTCGCCATCATGGCGCGCCTGCGCGATCCGCAGCATGGCTGCCCGTGGGACGTGCGGCAGGATTTTTCCTCGATCGCCGCCTACACGATCGAAGAGGCGTACGAGGTCGCCGATGCGATCGACCGGCGCGACTGGACCGACCTGTGCGACGAACTCGGCGACCTGCTGCTGCAGGTGGTGTTCCACGCGCAGATGGCCGCCGAGCAGGGCCTGTTCGAATTCGCCGACGTCGCCCACGCCATCAGCGCGAAGATGGTGCGCCGCCATCCGCACGTGTTCGGCGACACGCGTTACGCCGACCTGACCGAGCAGATGCAGGCGTGGGAGCAGATCAAGTCCGCCGAGCGCGTGGCGAAGGGCCGGACCGCCGATGACAGCGCGCTGGCCGGCGTCTCCACCGGGCTGCCGGAGTGGAAACGCGCCCACAAGCTGCAGCAGCGCGCTGCCGCCACCGGTTTCGAGTGGCCCGGCCCGCAGCCGGTGCTGGAGAAGCTGGCCGAGGAAGTGGAGGAGGTGCGCGTCGAGTTCACCCACGGGGCCGACCCGGCGCGCCTCGAGGACGAGATCGGCGACGTGCTGTTCGTGATGGTGAACCTCGCACGCCATGCCGGCGTCGATTTCTCGCAGGCGCTGCGGCATGCCAACGCGAAGTTCGAACGACGCTTCCGCCGCATGGAGCAACTGGCTGCGGCCGATGGCGCGGCGTTTGCCGAGCGCACGCTGGAGGAGCAGGAACAGTTGTGGCGGCGCGCCAAGCAGGACGAGGCCGGCCACTGACAGACGCGGCGGCCGTGGCCGCCGCGTCGTCCCGTTTTTGCTGTCGCGACTACTTCGCTGGAGCTGTCGCGTCGCTGGCGGCGCGCGGCTGCCATGCCGCACGCATCTTCTCGCGCTCGGCGCGCATCTTCGCCTCGTTGGCCAGGTTTTCGTCCAGCCCCTTGCGCAGCGTGGCGATCGCCTGGTCGACATTGGTCGGCTGTGCCTGCAGGCGGGCCAGTCGCTGGTAGACGTAGTCGCGCACGCGCGGGTCCTGCGACTTGGCCAGCACGTCGTTGTAGACCGCCGCCATGTCCTTGCTGCGGCCGGCCTGCTGGTACAGCCGTTCCAGCGCGCGCAGGTCGCCGATCACGCCGCTGCGCTGGTGGTGCATGTGATGGCCCGCCATGCCGTGGTCGCGGTCGCCGGGAAGGATGCGTGCCTGCTTGGTGACGACCATGTGCGGATTGGCGGGCGACGCCGGCGCGTTCTGGGCCATCGCGCACGTGGCCGACCCGGCCAGCAGGGCGACGAGGGCGGAGGCGAGGAGGGTCTTGCGTTGCATGGGCTGTCTCCGTGGGTAGTGGGATGATCAACGCGCCGGCCGCGCAGGAGTTGACTGCGGTGTTCAGACTGCTGTCATCCTTGCAACCCTTTTGCGATCCGCTGCATCCAAGCCTGACCGACTACCGAGGAGAGTCCCATGCGCCGTCTTTTCATCGCCGCCATGCTGTGTGCCCCGTTCGCCGCGTTTGCCGCCGGATCGTGCGAGTTCGAGGCCCCGCGCAACCTGCAACTGGACCTGGCTGGCGTCCGCAGCGTGCAGATCGACGTCAACAGCCACGACCTGCACCTGATCGGCGGCGCCGACACCAGGGGCCTGACCCTGGTCGGACGCGCCTGTGCGTCGAAGAAAGCCGCGCTGGACAAGCTCACGGTCACCCAGCGACGCGACGGCGACCAGCTGTTGATCGACATCGGCGGCGACCACCAGGGTTTCAATTTCAACCTGTTCGGCGGCAACGTCAGCATGAGCCTGGACGTCACCGTGAACCTGCCGGCGAACGTGCCGGTCACCGTGCGCGTGGGCTCCGGCGACGCCGACGTGCGCGGCGTGCAGGAGCTGCGCAGCACGGTCGGTTCCGGCGACCTGCACGTGCGTCAGATCGCCGGCAAGTTCGCCACCAGCGTGGGCTCGGGCGATGTCGACGCCAGCGATGTCGGCAGCCTGCAGCTGGGTTCGGTGGGCTCGGGTGATTTCAAGATCGATGGCGTCAAGGGCGACGCCAGCATCGGCAGCATCGGCTCGGGCGACGTCACGCTGCGCAACGTCGGCGGCAGCGTGCACGCCGACACGCTGGGCTCCGGCGACCTGACCGTCAGTGACGTGGCCGGCGACCTCACGCTTGGCGCGAAGGGCAGTGGCGACGTCAACCACTCGGGCGTGAAGGGCAAGGTCAGCGTGCCGCACGACGACGATTGATTCCGCCACAAGCCGGCATCCCGTAGGGCGGGCACTGCCCGCCGCTCTTGATCGCGTGCATCACCGAAAGGCATGGCGGGCAGTGCCCGCCCTACGAAGCTGGAGCGAACAACATCGGGCACTTCGGTGCGTCTACGGCTGAATTCCGCGCCAGACCAGATACACCAACGGCGCGCACACCAGCAGGAACGGGATCGACACCCGGTGCAACTGCCGCAGGGCCTGCGGCTGCCGGGCCAGGCGCAGGGCGATCAGGTTGGCCAGCGAACCGATCGCCACGCCGAAGCCGCCCACATTGACCGCCACCGCCAGCGCGATGGCATCCGGCGCTCGCTCGAGCAGCAGCACGGTCGCCGGCACGTTGCTGATCAGCTGCGCGGCGACAATGCCGCTGGCGAACAGCACCATCGGTTGATCGAGATGGAGCCCGTCGAGCACGCGCTGCATCAGCGGCAGCTCGGCGAAGTGGCCGAGGCCGAGGAAGATCGCGGCGAAGGTGAGCAGCAACAGCCAGTCGATCCGCACCAGCGAGGCGCGGGCCAGCGCCCCGAACAGCACCAGCAGCGCCACGGCGCCCAGCGGCGCCAGATCGTATTCCATCGCCACCACCATGCCGATCAGCGCAATCATCGACCACGCGCCGAGGCGGCCCGAGTGCACCGCGCCGTCGATGTGCCGGGGGCTCAATGCCACCCGATCGCGCGGCAGCCAGTACCAGGTGAACGCCGCCACCAGTGCCAGCATGACGGCCGCGGCCGGCAGCATCGCCAGCGCGAAATCGAGGAACGACAGCCGCGAGTGCTGCCACAACAGCAGGTTCTGCGGGTTGCCGATCGGGCTGAGCGTGGAGCCGGCGTTCACCGCCAGCGCCTCCAGCACCACCATGCGCAGCACCGGCAGGTTGGAGATCGCGCCGATGGACACGGTCAGCGGCACGATCAGGAACAGGCTCACGTCGTTGGTCAGCACCATCGAGAGCAGCGCGCTGGCGGCCACCAGCAACAGCCCCAGGCCGCGCAGCGAGTGCGCCCGCGCCAGCGAAGCGGCCGCTGCGTGCTGCACCAGGCCGCTGTCGCGGATGCCCTGGATCGCGATCAGCAGGCCGGTCAGGCCGGCCAGCGTGGGCAGTTGCAGCCAGTGCCGATAATCGTCGACCGGACGCGGATCGAGCAGCGCCAGCAACAGCACCAGCGCGGCGAACACCAGCAGCAGCCATTCGTGCTGCAGGCGTTTGCGCCAGCCGGTGGCGGGTGACGACGCGGCAGGTTCCACGTGCGCTCAGCCCTCGCGCAGCAGGCGCATCGGTGGCGTGCGGCTGACCCGGCGCGTGCCGGCCAGTCCCAGCAGCATCACCACCAGCGCGGCGGCGGCCGCGCTGGCTACCAGCGGCCACGCCGGCGGCACGAAGCCCTCGATGTAGAACACCGCCCGACCCAGCCACCAGCCGCCGCCGGCGGCACCCAGCGCGGCGGTCAGGCCGGCGACCAGGCCCAGCATGGCGAATTCGCAGGCGGCGGCCACGCGCAGCTGTGCACGGCGCGCGCCCAGCGTGCGCAGCAGCGCGGCCTCGTGGCGCCGCTCGGCCGCGCTGGCGGCCAGCGCCGCGGCCAGCACCAGGATGCCGGCCAGCAGGCTGAAGCCGAGGATCCAGCGCACCGCGCTGCCCACGCGGTCGATGATCTCGCGCACCCGATCGAGCAGCGAGTCGACGTCGACCAGGCTGAGGTTGCCGTATTCGCGCGACAGTTGCGCCAGTTCCGCCGCGTGTCCGGACGACAGGTGGAAGCTGGCCAGCCAGGTGTGCGGCAGCTCGCTGGCGTGGGCCGGGTCGAGCAGCAGGAAGAAGTTGACCCGGAACGAGCTCCAGTCGACCTTGCGGATGCTGCCCACCCGCGCCTCCAGGCTCCCTTCGCCGACGTCGAAGCGCATCGTGTCGCCGAGCTTCAGGCCGAACATGTCGCGCCACATGGTGTCGATCGACACCTCGGGCCGATCCGGCGCAGCCCCATGCCAGTGGCCGGCCACCACCTCGTTCGCCGGCGGCAGCGCGGCGGACCACGACAGCCGCAGCTGGCGATCGGTCCACTCCTTGGCGCGCGGGTCCGCGAACTGCAGTCGGTCGATGGCGTGGCCGTTGATCGCGGTGAGCTTGCCTACCGCCAGCGGCAGCATGTTGAGCTGGTCGGCGCCGATCCGCGCCAGCGATTGCGAAAAGCCGGCGCGCTGGTCGCTTTGCAGGTTCAGGGCGAACCAGTTGGGCGTATCCGCCGGCAATTCCTGGCGCCAGCCCTGCAGCAACGCCGGTGCCACCACCGCAAGCAGCAGCAACGCGCACAGACCCAGGCTGAGCGCGGTCGCCTGGATCACGCTCAGCGCCGGTCGTCGCGCCAGCGCGGCCAGGCCCAGCCGCAACGCCGGATGCGCGCCCGGCGCAATGCGCCGGGCCAGCCACAGCAGCGCGCCGGCCAGCAGCGCCGCGAGCACGCTCACGCCGAGCAGGCTGCCGGCGAGGATACCGGCCAGCTGCAGCGAGCCGCTCTGGCCCCAGATCAGGCCCAGCGCCACCAGCGCGGGGATCAGGTACAGCGCGTCGAAGCGCCGCACGCGCCGCGACAGACTCTGCCGGAACACTGCCACCGGCGGCACTTCGGCCAGCCGTGCCAGCGGCGGCAGCGCGAAGCCCACCAGCACCGCGATGCCCATGGCCGCGGCAGCGAATGCCGGCGCCAGCGGCAAGACCGTGGGCACGTTGCCGAACAGCTGACTGGCCAGCAACCACGCCAGCTGCGCCATTCCCAATGCCAGCGCGACGCCCAGCGCCGCCGCCGGCACGGCGAGCGCACCCAGGGTGCCCAGCAGCAGGCCGAGCACGCGCCGACGCGAGGTGCCCAGCGCGCGCAGCAAGGCCACTTCGGCAGTCTTGCGCCGCGCGTAGCGCTGGGCGGAAAGGGCGATCGCGATGCCGGCGAGCAGGGCCGACAGCAGCGCAGTCAGCCGCAGGAATGAACCGGCGCGGTCGAACGCACTGCGCATGCGCTCCCGGGTCTGCTCCGGCGTAATCAGTTGCGCACCCGAGGGCAGCGCGGTCGTCTCGGCCCAGTCGCGCCAGGCGCGCACCGCATCCGGCGAGCCGGCCAGCAACAGCCGATGGCGCGCGCGGCTGCCGCGCCCGAGCAAGCCGGCCTGCTCGGCATCGGCCAGGCTCATCAGCGCGCGCGGCGCCAGCGCGAGCAATTCGCCGCCGTCGGGCTGGCGCAGCAGTTCGGCGCCGATGGTGAGCGTGCGCCCGCCCAGTTGCAGGCGGTCGCCCACCGCGAGGCCCAGCGCGACCAGCGCGCGATGATCCAGATAGACCTCGCCGGCGACCGGCGCGCGGCTCGGCGGCAGCGCATGGCCGTTGCGATCGCGCAGCTCCAGCGTGCCGCGCAGCGGATAGTGCGCATCCACTGCCTGCACGTCGAGCAGTTGGGTGCGTTCGTGGGCGAACGCCACGCTGGGAAAGCCGGCGGTGCGCGTCAGCTGCAGGCCGTCCTGGCGTGCCTTGTCGGCGAAGGCGGCAGGCAGGGCCTGCGGCGCGGATACGCCGATGTCCCCGCCGATCAACTCCGCGGCGCTGGCCAGCATGCCACGCTCGATCCGGCTCGCCAGCGTGGCGACCACGCCCAGCGCCACCACCGCCAGCACCAGCGAGGCGGCCAGCGTGCGCAGTTCAGGCAGGTGCCATTCGCGACGCAGGCTGCGCAGCGACAAGCGCAGCAGGCTCATGCCGGCACGCCCGCGTCGGTCAACGCCACGCGCCCTTCCTCCAGCTCGATGCGGCGATCGCAGCGCGCGGCCAGGCCGGCGTCGTGGGTGACCAGCACCAGGGTGGTGCGGTGGTCGCGGTTGAGCGCGAACAGCAGGTCGCAGATGTGGTGGCCGGTGCGCTGGTCGAGGTTGCCGGTGGGCTCGTCGGCGAACAGCACGCGCGGGCCGTGCACGAAGGCGCGGGCGATCGCCACGCGTTGCTGCTCGCCGCCGGAAAGCTGCGCGGGGTAGTGCCGCCGCCGCGCGCTCAGGCCCACCGCCTCGAGCGCCTCCCGCGCACGGCTGCGCGCCGCGCTGCTGCCCTCCAGTTCCAGCGGCAGCATCACGTTCTCCTCGGCAGTGAGCGCCGGCAGCAGGTGGAACGACTGGAACACGAAGCCGACCAGTCGCCGCCGCAGTTCGGCGCGGGCTTCCTCGTCCAGCTGCTCCAGCGCGTGGCCGTCGAGGGAGATGCTGCCGCGGTCGGGCGTGTCCAGCCCGGCCAGCAGGCCGAGCAGGGTGGTCTTGCCCGAGCCGGAAGCGCCCACGATGGCGAAGCTCTCGCCGGGCATCACGCGCAGGTCCACGCCGTCGAGGATGTCGAGCCGCCCCTCGGGGCCGTTGACCGACTTGCTAACATCACGGGCTTCGAGGACGGGACGGGAAGAATCATTCATGCGGCGATGCCTGTGGTTGCTGGTTCTGCTCTGCGGTTTCGGCGTCGCCCACGCGGCCGCGCCGAAGACCGTCCTGGTGCTGGGCGACTCGCTGTCCGCCGCGCACAACATTCCGGTCGAAGCCGGCTGGGTGCATCTGCTGGATGTCCGTCTGGGCAAGATGGTGCCGAAGTGGCGCGCGGTCAATGCCAGCATCAGCGGCGAAACCTCGCTGAGCGGCCGCCACCGCCTGCCCGCCTTGCTGCAGACCTACCAGCCGGCGGTACTGGTGATCGAACTGGGCGCCAACGACGGCTTGCGCGGCCTGCCGCTGGCCGATCTGCGCGCCAACCTGGCGGCGATGATCGAACTGGCGCAGCAGCACAAGGCGCGCGTGCTGCTGCTGGGCATCGAACTGCCGGTGAACTACGGCCCGCAGTACCGCGACGGGTTGCGCGCGATCTACGCCGACCTGGCGCGCCAGCGGAAGGTCGCGCTGCTGCCGTTCCTGCTCGACGGCGTCGCACTGGATCCCGACCTGATGCAGGACGACGGCCTGCACCCGGTGGCCGCCGCCGAGCCGCGCGTGCTGGACAACGTGTGGAACGTGCTGCAACCGCTGCTGCAGGCGGCCAACCCCCACTGAACGGTGCCGCAGGCGTTCACGCCGTCATCACAGCGCGCCCGGGTATACCTTCACAAATGTGAAATCGGACCATTTGGAGGCGCGACATGACGACGCAAGACGAGCAAGCGGGCCTGATCCTGCTGGTGGAAGACAACCGCCAGATCGCCGAAATGGTGGGTGAATTCCTCGAGATGCGGGGGTATTCCGTCGACTACGCCGCTGACGGCGTCAGCGGGCTGCACCTGGCGGTGTCCAACAGCTACGACGTGATCGTGCTCGACCTCATGCTGCCCGGGCTGGACGGCCTGGAGCTGTGCCGCAAGCTGCGCAAGGAGGCGAAGAAATCCACCCCGGTGCTGATGCTCACCGCACGCGACACGCTGGAGGACAAGCTGGTGGGCCTGGAGGCCGGTGCCGACGACTACCTGGTCAAGCCGTTCGAGGTGCGCGAGCTCGAAGCGCGGTTGCGTGCGCTGATCCGCCGCGACCGCCGGCAGGTTTCCACCGAAGTGCTCACCGTGGGCGACATGACGCTGGACACCGCCACGCTGCGGCTGACCCGCGAAGGTCAGGATCTGGTGGTGTCGCCGATCGGCCTGAAGCTGCTGGCGATCCTGATGCGCGAATCGCCACGCGTGGTCAGCCGACGCGACATCGAACGCGAGATCTGGGGCGACACGCTGCCCGATTCGGACACGCTGCGCTCGCACCTGTACAACCTGCGCCGCGTCATCGACAAACCTTTCGCGCGACCTTTGCTACACACCATCCATTCCGCTGGCTACCGCCTGGCTGACCTGGAATCGGAGTTGGCGTCGGTACAGCAGCCCGCATGACGGCGAGGGCGATGAACAGCACAGTGTCGAATGCCAGCACATTCCGCACGGGGGCCTTCAAGCGACGCATCGCCTGGGTGTTCGGCCTGCAGTTCGTGGCGCTGTTGATCATCGCCGCCATGGGTATTTTCGATGTTGCGCCGTGGGAAGCGGTGATCGTGCTGATCTTCATCACCACGGTGCTGGCCTGCCTGGCCACGCAGCACGAGTGGGTGCAGATCCGCGCGCTGGCCCGGCTGATGGCCGGCTGGAACGACGCCAAGCCCGACCCCGAGGCGTTCCACCCGCAACGCCTGTCGCGCCACACCGACGCGGATGTGGCTTCGCTGGCGCACGGCCTGCACGGCTTCGCCACCCGCATCGCCGGATACGGCGAGCGCGAGCGCAACTTCACCCGCGATGCCAGCCATGAGCTGCGCAGCCCGCTGACGGTGATCAGCATGTCGGTCGACATGCTGGCCGACGAGCAGGGCCTGAGCGATTTCGGCGTGCGCTCGGTGCACCGGATCAAGCGCGCGTCGCGCGAGCTGGAGATGCTGGTCGAAGCGCTGCTGGTGCTTGCGCGCGACGCCGGCACGCCAGTGGACACCGAGCGCTTCGTGGTGAATGACGTGCTGCAGGGCGAGCTGCAGGCCGCGCGCGAGATGCTCTGCGGCAAACTGATCGAGTTGCGCCTGGAACAACCGGTGGCCTTCGCGCTGGACAGCTCGCCGCGGGTGTTCTCGGTGCTGTGCTGGCAACTGCTGCGCAATGCCTGCCAGCAGGCAGTGCGCGGAAGCGTGGTGGTGAGCGTGGAGCCCGGCATGGTGAGCGTGCGCCATCAGGCCCCAGCGGGGGACGCCGCCGACGCCGGGCAGGACGCCTCGGGTGCCGATCGCCACGGTTTCGAGCTGGCGATTGCGCGACAGATCAGCGACCGTTTCGGCTGGCCGCTGGAGCTGCAGACGCACGCGGGGGGCGAAAGCATCGCGCGCATCCGTTTCCCGGACGCATTGCCGGTGGGCGCCACCTCGGAACGCGCCCCGTCGGAACGCACCCCGTAGGGCGGGCACTGCCCGCCGTTTTGCCCCGGAACCGAAAGAACTGGCGGGCGGTGCCCGCCCTACGCCTGGGCGGGGACGCCCACCGTGCAGGAGTCAGCCCGCCTGCAGTGACGGCGCCACCGCGAATACGCAGCCGGTCTTTGCCTTCACGTCGTCCAGGCTCACGCCCTCGTTGAGCTCGATCAGGGTCAGGCCCTTGCCTTTCTCCACCGAGAACACGCACAGGTCGGTGATGACCAGGTCCACGCACTCCTTGCCGGTGATCGGCAGCTCGCACTGCTGCTTGATCTTCGGCGCGCCGTCCTTCGAGGTGTGCTCCATCAGCACCACCACGCGGCGCACGCCGCTGACCAGGTCCATCGCGCCGCCCGGGCCCTTGACCATCTTGCCGGGGATCATCCAGTTGGCGAGGTCGCCGGTGGCCGAAACCTCCATGCCGCCCAGGATCGACAGGTCGATGTGGCCGCCGCGGATCATCGCGAAGGAATCGGCGCTGGAGAAGAACGCCGAGCCGGGCAGGGTGGTGATGGTCTGCTTGCCGGCGTTGATCAGGTCGGGGTCGACCTGATCCTCGGTGGGGAACGGGCCGATGCCGAGCAGGCCGTTCTCCGACTGCAGCACCACGTTCACGCCGGCCGGGATGTGGTTGGCCACCAGGGTGGGGATGCCGATGCCGAGGTTCACGTAGTAACCGTCGCGCAATTCCTTCGCGGCGCGCTGTGCCATCGCGGTGCGCGTCGGGTTTTCCTTGCCGGTGTTGGCGCCGGCGAGAGTGCGGATCTCGATGCGCTTCTCGTACTTCTCGCCCTGCACGATGCGGTCGACGTAGATGCCCGGCACGTGGATGTTGTTCGGGTCCAGCTCGCCCACCGGCACCAGGTGCTCCACCTCGGCCACGCAGACCTTGCCGCAGGTGGCGATCATCGGGTTGAAGTTGCGCGCCGTCTCGCGGAACACCAGGTTGCCCATCGCGTCGCCCTTCCACGCCTTGACGATGGACAGGTCGGCGGTGATGGATTCCTCCAGCACGTACTCCTTGCCGTTGAATACCTTGGTCTCCTTGCCCTCGGCCAGCTTGGTGCCGAACGCGGTGCGCGTGTAGAAGCCGGGGATGCCGGCGCCGCCGGCGCGCAGCTTCTCGGCCAGCGTGCCCTGCGGCGTCAGGTGCAGCTCCAGTTCTCCGGCCAGCGTCTGCCGCTCGAACTCCTTGTTCTCGCCCACGTACGAGGCGTACACGCGCTTGACCTGGTGGGTCTTGAGCAGCGGGCCCATGCCGAAATCGTCCACGCCGGCGTTGTTGCCCACGATGGTCAGGTCCCTGGTGCCCGCCTGCAGCAGGCCGCCGATCAGGTTCTCGGGGATGCCGCACAGGCCGAAACCGCCGGCGGCGATCGTCATGCCGTCGAACAACACGCCCTCAAGGGCTTTCGTCGCGCTCGGGTAAACCTTGTCCATTGCCGTGCCTTCCTCATGGAGAGTCAGCTGCCAAGGATACGACGGAATCGCGCCGGCCGGCCTTGTACCAAGGTCGCAGACAGGCAGGCACATGGCTTGACGCGAACAATTACGCATGTAAACATGGATTCACTTACACGCGTAAACGGTGACTCATGGCGATCAGCGAAGCCGAAGCGGTGGTGATGGACGTGCTCTGGCGCGAGGCCCCGCGCACGGCCGAGGAGATCCTGGCCGAGGTCGGGCCCGCGCAGGGCTGGCAGGAGGGCACGGTGAAGTCCCTGCTCAACCGCCTGCTGAAGAAAAAGGCCGTGCAGGCCGAACGCGACGGCCGCCGCTACCTCTACACGCCGCTGCTGGCGCGCGAGCAATACGTGCAGCAGGAGAGCAAGGGCCTGCTCGATCGCCTGTTCGGCGGCCGCGTGGCACCCTTGGTGGCGCACTTCTCCGAGCAGCGCAAGCTGTCGAAGAAGGACATCGCCGAACTTCGCAAGCTGCTGAAGGAGCTCGACGATGAGCAGCATTGATGCGCTGATGGCGGTGTGGGCCAGCCATGGCTGGTTGGCACTGCTGGCATTCACCGTCGCCGTAATGATCGTCGCCGCCCTGCGCAGGCCGTGTCGCCGCCTGTTCGGCACCGAGCGTGCGTTCCAGTTGTGGTTGTTGCCGCCATTGGCGGTGCTGGCGAGCCAGTTGCCGCATGCGGCGGGAGCCGAGCGTACGACGCTTCCCGCACTGGTCTACGCGATCACGTCGGCGGGCGCCGCATTGCCTGTCCCGGACGCCAACGGAGCGGAGTTCGACTGGCGCGGCGGCCTGGCTCTGGTGTGGTTGGCGGGCGCCGCGTTGATGGTCCTGCTGGGCCTGCTTGCCCAGTGGCGCTATCGGCAGCGCCTTTCGGGCGCCAAGCAACTGCTCGTGCCGTCCTCGCGCTGGCCAGTGTTGCTCGCGGCAAGTGCCAGTGTCGGTCCGGCGGTGGTCGGTGCGTGGCGGTGCCGCATCGTGCTCCCCGCGGATTTCGAACGGCGCTACGACCGCGTCGAGCAGGCGTTGATCCTGGCCCACGAGATGGCGCATGCGCGCCGGCGCGACGGCTGCTGGTGTCTGTTGGCGCAGTGCCTCGCTGCGGCGTTCTGGTTCCATCCGTTCTCATGGTGGGCGCTTGCCGCATTTCGCCAGGACCAGGAGCTGGCCTGCGATGCCAGCGTTCTGCGCCAGCACGGCAGGCAACGGCGCGCGTATGCGCAAGCCATGCTGAAAACCCCATCGGCGATACTTGCCTTGCCCGTGGGCTGTTCCTGGTCACCTCGCCACCCACTCACGGAGCGTATCGCCATGTTGAAATTGCCGCGTCCCGATCCTCGTCGCCGAATGTCCGGCCTGGCGACCATGCTCCTGCTGGCGCTGGCTGTGAGCGGCCTGGCCTTCGCTGCCAGCCAGCCCGGGCCGCCGGCATCGTCGTCCGACTCCGCAGGTCCCGCCCATCGCTATACGCTCAAGCTGGCACTTGGCGTGGATGGGCAGCCTGCACGCCTGCACGCAACGAGCTGCCTGAAACCGGGCGAGTACTATACGGATACCCAGACCGCCATCGGCACGCTGCCGCCATGGCATGGCCGTTACACCGTCGTGCCGGGCGAACACGGCATGCTGGAAGTGCAGGCGCATTTGAGCGGCGGTTCGTTGCCGGCCCCGGTCGATCCCAGGGTCCGCACCCATCCGGGACAGACGGCCACGATCCAGGTGGGTCAGCAGGTGGCCGGCAAGGACGGCAGGACAGTTGAAGATCACACCATCAAGATCGAGTTGACGCCCAGCGTCGGTTGTTGAGTGCCGGGCCAGGCTGGCGCCCTTGGCTATACTCCGCGACATGCGTTCGAGGAGTCTCATGTGAAGCCGCCATACCTGTTCCTTGCCCTTGCTGTCTTCGGAATCACCGCCATGAGCCACGCCGCCGTTTCGCCCGTGCTGGTCATCCACGGCGGCGCCGGCGTGGTCGTGCGTGACATGACGCCGGCGAAGGAGCAGGCCGTGCGTGCGGCGATGACCCGGGCGCTGCAGCAGGGCCATGCCCGGCTCAAGGCCGGCGACAGCGCGCTGGACGCGGTGACTGCGGCGATCACCGTGCTGGAGGACGATCCGAACTTCAACGCGGGCAAGGGCGCGGTGTTCACCCATGACGGGAGAAACGAGCTCGACGCGGCGATCATGGATGGCGACACCTTGCGTGCCGGCGCGGTGGCGGGGGTCGAGCACGTGAAGAATCCGATCCTGCTGGCGCGCGCGGTGATGGAGCATTCGCCGCACGTGATGCTGTCCGGCGCCGGTGCCGAAGAGTTCGCGAAGGAGCAGGGCATCACCCTGGTCGATGCCGCGTATTTCCGCACCGATGCGCGCTGGCAGCAACTGCAGCGGGCGCTGAAGGAGGATGCGGCAAAGCAGCCGCATGCGGACGTCGAGACGGCCAAACACTTCGGCACGGTGGGTGCGGTGGCGCTGGACGCGCGCGGCCACCTGGCCGCCGGCACCTCCACCGGCGGCATGACCGACAAGCGCTGGGGCCGCATCGGCGATTCGCCGATCATCGGCGCCGGCACCTACGCCAACGAGAGCTGCGCGGTCTCCGGCACGGGCTGGGGCGAGTTCTACATCCGTGCCGTCGCGGCACATTCGATCTGCATGAAAGTGACCCAGATGCGCGTGCCGCTGAAACGCGCCGCCGCCGAGGTGATCAACCAGCAGATCCCGTCGATGGGCGGCAACGGCGGCGCCATCGCGCTGGACGCGGAGGGCCACATCGCGATCCCGTTCAACACCGACGGCATGTATCGTGGCTGGATCGGCGCCGACGGCGTGCCGCACGTGGCGATCTACGGCGACGAAGACGACGGCACCACGGAAATCCCGGAGCCGGCCCCGGCCGACAGCGACGAACAACCCTGACGCCCCGCGAAACCTTCGCGCGTAGGGCGGGCACTGCCCGCCGTTCCTGGCCACGGTGCACGAAAGAGCCGGCGGGCAGTGCCCGCCCTACCGGATCCTGCGCATCTGCGCGGGAGTGAGTTCGCCGCTGATGCCCAGGCGACTGCCGTCGGCGCGAATCACCAGCACGCGCGGGGTCTCGCCGCCCCAGGTCGGATCGAGCAGGAAGTTGAGGCGCTCGGGCATGGCTTCGGCGTAGGCGCGATTCGGGAGGCCGTCCACTTTCATGTGCTGCAGCCGTGCCTCGATCGCCGGGCGACGTTCGATGCTGTCGGTGGTGACGATCACCAGTTCGATGTCGCGCGGGTGGGCGCGCTGCAGTTTGGCCAGCGCCTCCAGATTGGGCTCGCAATAGGCACAGTCCAGCGCCCACAGCGCGATGATCCGCTCGCCGTGCGTCGGCGGCTTCAGCAGCGCGGCGATGTCGCCGGCGGCCAGCGGTTGCAGCGTGCCGGCCATGGCCAGCACGGGGAACAACAGGGCCACGATCAGCACCAGTCGCTTCATGGCGTCACCCGGATCAGGCGAAAGCCTTGGGCCGTGTTCCATGCGACGAAGGCGTGGCCGTCCTTCTGCAACAACTGCGGCGAGCCGGCGGCGCCGGCGCTGCTCGCGATCTCGCGGGCAGCGTCGAAGTGTGCGCCGTTGTCGGTCGATCGGCGCAGCATCAGGCGATAGCCATCCGCATCGACCTGGTTCCAGGTCACCCAGACAGTGCGGCCATGCACTGCCACATCGGCGTGGCTGGCGCCGGCCCCGGCGAGCTTCAGCAACTGCTGCGGCCGCTGGCCGGGATCGAGCTGGCCGTACCAGATTGCGGGACCGTGGCCGGCCTCGTACCACACCGCGTGACGCACGCCGTCGGCGCCGACGCCCAAGCCCGGACCATGGTGCGGGCAGCCGGCGATGTGCCAGTCGCTGAAGGTCGCACGCTCGACATGGGGTGCACGGCCGTCGGTGTGCAGCACGGCAAACGCGTGGTCGCGGATGTTGTCGCCGTAAATGCCGCGGAAGAACGCGGCGACCTCGCCGTCGGGCATGCGCGCCAGCGCGATGCGGCAGCATTCGCAACTGTGGTCGACCAGCCTGCGTTCCGGCACGAAGCTCTTGCCGCCATCGTCGGACCAGCTGTAGTACACCGCGGCACCTTCGTACGGCCGGCCGGCTGCCTTTGCGGCCTCGAGATCACGCTTGTCGATCCAGGCGACCACGATGCGGCCGTGGCCATCCACGGCCAGCGCATCGAAGCGATGGGTGATCTCGGCGCGGTCGTGGTGCACGGTGATCGGCGTGCTGAAGTGTTCGCCGCCGTCCACCGAACGGGCGAACCGCACGAAGCCGGTCCACGGCGCGGCGCGCGGCTGCGACCAGCTCACGTAGAGCTCGTCGTGCGGACCGAAGGCGATCTTCGGCCGGTTCTCGCCTTCGCTGTAGATGCGTTCGGCGACCGCGTTCACCGGCATCGGCGCGCTCAGCGTGCGACCGTCGTCGTCGGAGCGGCGCAGCCGCACGTGGCCATCGGCCGCGTCCACGACGTACAGGCCGCCATGGCTGTCGAACGCCGCGCTGGCGCCCAGCGCGGGGCTTTTCGGCATCTCCATGTGCATGCCGTCGTGGGCGAAGGCGACGGGCGAGAGCAGGCAGAGCAGGGCGATCAGCAGGTGGCGCATGGAGTGTTCCTCGGGTTTTCGGTCTTGCTTCCTCCCCTGCCCGCAAGGGGAGGTCGGTAGGGGATGTCACAACTCCCAGCGCAGCTCGCCGAACCAGGTACGACCGGCGTAGGGATGGTAGACCCAGTAATGTGTATTGCCGATGTTGTCCACGCCCAGCGCGGCAGTCCAGGCCGGCGCGAATTTCCAGCGCAGCTTCGCGTCGGCGACGGTGAAGCGGCTCACCGCGCCGTAGCTGTCGACGTGGTCGCTGTTGTCCAGGCTGCCGTACTGGCGGCCGGAGTGGCGGATGCCCAGCGAGGCGTCCCACTGTGGCGCGAACCGGTAATCCGCGAACACGCTGGCGCGCAGCTTCGGGATGCGCGGAAATACCTTGCCCTCGGCCAGCGGGTACTGGCGATCGCGCAGCGTGCGGGCATCGTTGAAGGCGAGGCTGGCGGACAGGTCGAGCCCGTCGAGCCAGACGTCGTGGAAGTCGAACGCGCCTTCGATGCCGCGTCCGCGCATGCGGTCGATGTTCTGCACGCTGGTCACGCTGGGGCTGACGGTGATGTCGGTCTGCGTGTACAGCGAATCGGCGATCAGGTCCTGGTACAGCGAGACGCGCCAGTGGCCGTTGCCCGTGTGGCGGGTCAGGGTGAGGTCGGTGGAGCGGTCGACTTCCGGCGCGAGCGCGGGATTGTTGTTGACGATGGCGCCGGCTGAGATGCTGCCCTGGAACAGTTCGGACACGGTGGGGTAGCGCACCGCCTTGCCCCAGGCCAGTCGCAGCTCCCAGTTCTGTGCGAAGTCCCAGGTCAGCGCAGCCTTGGGCGAGAAATCGGTGCGCTTGCGGTTGGCGTAGCGCAGCGTGTCGACGGCGTTGGCGAGCACGCCGCGGTAGGCGCGCCATTGCTCCAGCCGACCGCCGAGGGTCAGCGTCCAGGTGTCGGTGAAGCTCCACACGTCCTGCAGGTAGGCGGCGCGGGTCTGGGTGCGGCCGGCGTAGACGCTGCGCAATGCTCCGTCGGCGCCGCTGCGCCAGTCGCTGGCATCGCGCACGCGCGTCGTCAGCACGTAGCGGTCGCCGTGCACGCCGGCGTACAACAGGTGGCGCTCGCCGAGCGGGCCGGAGCTGCGCAGGTCGAACGTGTCCCAGCCCGAACCATCCTTGCTCGCCACGGTGCCGGGGCCGCCGCGTGGCGTGCCGGGCTCGGCCAGGCTGGCGCTGTGCAGTCGCGAATGCCGGAAATCGTAGTGGCTGGCGACGGCGGTCCAGCGCCAGTCGTTGTCCAGCGTGCCGTTCAGTTCGAGCCCGTACAGCAGGTGGGTGTCGCGCGCATTCGACGGCGCCAGGCCGCTGGCGGGCAAGGTCCAGGTTTTGCCGGCCGCGTCGATCACGCCGCCGCTGACCAGGGTGCCGTCGGCATCGCGGATCAGGCTGCGGGTGCGATCCTCGGCGCGGTTGTGCCACCAGCCCACGGTGGCCAGCGCCGCGACATGCTCGCCGAGGTCGAAGCCGAGCTTCAGCTTGGCCTGGTCCTGCACGGTGTGCTCGATGCTGTTGGCGCCGTAGACCAGCCGCGGCGAACCGTTCGGGTTGCGGTCGGCGGTGGCACCGGTCACCGGCACCGCGAGCGCCGGATCGCCGCCGGCCCGGGCGGTGGCGTACTGCATCGGTTGGCCGTGGTTGTCGAGGCGGCTGTATTCCAGCAGCCAGCTGAAACGCCCCCGCTTGTTACCCAGGGTGAACGCGGCCTGGTGGCCGTCGTAGTGGCCGCCGGCGCCGTAATCGTCGGCATAGTCCTGGCTGAAGAACCTCGCGTCGACGCTGGCGGTGAACTGCTGCGGCAGCACGGTGTGGATCAGCACCGTGGTGCCCAGCGAGTTGCCCGGATACAGCGCGGAATACGGTCCGTACAGGATGTCGACCGCGCCGATCTCGCCGGGCGCGACCATGCCCCAGCGCGGTGCGCCATCCCAGCCGTTGGTCATCAGGTTGGAGAGCAGCAGCCCGTCGGCATAGACCAGGCTGCGCGCGCTCTGCAGGGTGCCGGCGTTGCGGCCGCTGATGACGGCGTTCGGATCGCCGATGTAGCGCTTGCGCACCTGCATGTTCGGCACGTACTTCAGTGCATCGGCGCTGTCGGTGCTGTTCTGCCGCTGCAGTTGCAGGCGCGTCACGCGCACCTGCACGGCAGGCGTCTCGGTGACCATGGTGTCGCTGGCGTGTACCGAGACCGGCGACAGCGTCACCGGGTGGGTGGGATCGGAGGCCAGCGCGGGGCTGGCACACAACACGAGCGCAAGTGCGCAAAAGCCGGAGGGGAGGCGTTTCAAAGTGAAACTCTGGATGGGGGTCCAAGGTTCAATCATAGTCCGCTGCACGCCGCGCGACAGACGGCAACTTGTCGCAGCATGGAGCGTGCATGGGATGCGCGCGGCACCAAAAGGTGCCGGCGCCGAACCTCACTCCTCGCCGGGGCGCTCGCGCACCGGGTGCTTGCCGAGCTTGCGCTGCAGCGTGCGGCGGTGCATGCCGAGCCGGCGCGCGGTCTCGGAAATGTTGCCGTCGCATTCGGTGAGCACGCGCTGGATGTGCTCCCACTCGAGCCGGCGCAGGGCCAGCGGTTGTTCGGGGGCGTCCGGCGGCTCGTTGTCTTCGGGCGCGGCGGCATCGCCGTCGAGCAGGGCGCGCACCACCGCGTCGGCGTCCACCGGCTTGGCGAGGTAGTCGTGCGCACCTCGCTTGATCGCCTCCACCGCGGTGGCGATCGAGGCATAGCCGGTCAGCAGCAGCACGCGCAGGTCCGGCACCAGGGTATGCAGCTCGGGGATCAGTCGCAGGCCGTTCTCCTCGCCGAGTTTCAGGTCCAGCACGCAGTAGCGCGGGCGATGGCGGCGGGTCAGCGCGCGTGCCTCGTCGAAATTGCTGGCGGTGATGACCTCGAAGCCGCGCGAGCCGAGCGCGCGGGCCAGCACGCGCAGGAACGTGGCGTCGTCGTCGACCAGCAGCAAGGGGCGCACCGGATCGGCAAGGGGCGACTCGGTCATGGTTCGGTTTCCTTCACTCGGGCAGGCGTCCATTCTTGCCGGAAGCGGCGCCGGTTGCACGCCTGGCGCGTCAGCGCCCGGTATCGACCGGTTCGGCGATCACCGCCAGCGGCAGCCGCAGGCACATCTCGGCGCCCTGTTCGACGTTGCGCGCCACCAGTTCGCCGCTCAGGCGCTCGGCCGTGGCCTCGGCCAGCGCCAGGCCGATGCCGAGCCCGCTCTGCTTGCGCGAATAGCCGAGCCGGGTCAGTTCGTCGGCGGTGTCGAAACCCGGGCCGCGGTCGGACACGCTCAGCTCCAGCCAGCGGTCGTCGCGGGTGATGCGCAGCGACACTGCATTGGAGCCGTTGGCCGCCGAGGCGTCGGCGGCATTGTTGAGCAGGTTGATCAGCGCATGGCGCAGCCCGGCCGGCGTGCGCAGCACCAGCGCCGCCAGCGTCTCGTCGAGGCTCAGGGCAAGCTCCGCTTCGGGCCGCAACAGCTGGAAGCGCTCCAGGCAACCGTGGATGAACTTGTCCACGCGGATGCGCTCGGGGTCCTGCGACAGCTGCGCCTTGCCGAAGGCGATCATCTCGCGCAGGATCGTGCGGCAGCGATCCACCTGGTCCTCCAGCAGCGCCAGATCCTCGTCCAGCAGCGGGTTGCCGGCGTGTTCGCGGCGCAGCTCCGGCAGCAGCGTGCGCATGGTCGACAGCGGCGTGTTCAGCTCATGCGCGGCCCCGGCCGCCTGGGTGGCGATGGCCAGGATGCCCTCGCCGCGCAACGCGCGTTCGCGCACGCGCTGCACCTCTTTCTGCTGCTCGCGCAGCACCCGCGCCAGGCGGCTGATGAAGAAGCTGAGCAGCAGCGCCATGATGACGAAGTTCACGCCCATCCCCGCCACGTGCAGCGAGAACCGCCCGGGCGCGCTGCCATGCGGGGGCAACGGCAACGGAACATGCGCGTAGAGCAGGATCACGTAGGCCACGCCGGCCAGCGCCGACACCGCCAGCACCGAGCGCCCGGGCAACGCCGCCGCGGTGAGCGCGATCGGCACCAGCAGCAGGGTGATGAACGGGTTGCTGGCGCCGCCGGTGAAATACAGCAGGTAACCCAGCACCAGCGTGTCGAACGCGATGTGACAGACCGCTTCCCACTCGCGCAGCGGCCACGGTTGCGCCAGCCGCCAGGCGGCAAACACGGCGAACACCGCCAGCACGCCGATGCCCAGCAGCAGCGGCAGCAGCGGGATCTGCAGATCCATCCACCATGCGCACACCAGCACCGCGGTGCTCTGGCCGGCGATCGCGCACAGCCGCAGCCACGCCAGCGCGCGGGTCAGTGCGTGGGGTCCTACCTGTCGGATGACGATCTGCTGTGGCATGGCAGGCAATGTGTTGCGCGGTGTCGCGACCCGCCGGGTCGGCGGGTCGCCTGATCGCCGCCGGGCTTACTGCTCCGAACCGATCGTCGGCAGCGGCGCCGGGTTGTTGTGCGCGTGATGCTGTGCCGACAGCTTGCGCATCAGCGGCAGCACGGCCAGCGCGATCACGGTGCAGGCGATGCCGGCCCAGCCCAGCTTGCTGAACAGGCTGGTGTAGATCGGCATGGTCTGCAGCGGGTCGGTGATGTTCTCCGGAATGCTGGCGAAGTTGGCCACGATGCCGCCCAGGTACTGCGACACGCCCGAGGCGACGAAGTACGCGCCCATCATGAAGCCGCCCATGCGCTCGGGCACGTAGCGCGCGATCATCGCCAGGCCCAGGCCGCTGACCAGCAACTCGCCCAGCGACGAGGCGCCGTAGCCCCACACCATCACCCACGAGCTGGTCTTGCCATCCACCGCGAAGTGCGCGGCCCAACTGTAGATGAAGAAGCCCAGCGCCACCGCGGCGAAGCCGAGCGCGAACTTGGTGGCGATGGAGATGTCCTTGCCGCTGCGCCCGGCGGCGTTGTAGAGCAGCGCCAGGATCGGGCTCAGGATGAAGATCCAGATCGGGTTGAACGACTGGAACTGCGCCGGCGCCCAGTTCCACAGGTGGACGCCGAACACGTCGAAGCTCGGGTTCACGTTGCGCAGCGCGAACAGGTTCAGCGAGGTCGACATCTGCTGGTAGAAGATGAAGAAGAACACCGTCTGCACGGTGAGCACCAGCGCGGCGATCAGGCCGGCGCGCTCGGAGCGCTCGCTGGTGCCGATCAGCCAGGCGAAGATGCCCAGCACCACCGCGGCGGCCACATAGACGAAGATGCGCGCCACTTCTTCATGGGCCAGCACGTAGGCCGAGGCGAACACGGTCAGCACGCCGACGCCCAGCACGGCCAGCAGCTTGCCCACGTGCATCGGCTGTTCGTCCGGCGCCGAACCGACGTGGTTCAGCGTGTGGCGCATCACCAGGTAGTTGGCCAGGCCCACCAGCAGGCCGAACGAGCACACCGCGAACGCGGCATGCCAGCCCAGCTCGTTGCCGTAGTGCAGGTTCACGTAATCCTTGATCCACGGCGTGAGCAGCATCGAGAACGTCGAGCCGATGTTCACCGCCATGTAGTAGATGGTGAACGCGCTGTCGATCTTGGAGTCGTCGCCCTCGTAGATCTTGCGCACCAGGTTGCCGGCGTTCGGCTTGAACAGGCCGTTGCCGACCACGATCACGCCCAGCGAGCAATACAGGAACCAGACGCTTTCGGTCGGTACGGCCATCAGCCCGTAGCCGACCGCCAGGATGGTGGCGCCCAGCAGCATGGTGCGCCGCGTGCCGAGGATCTTGTCGCCCACCCAGCCGCCGATCGCCGGTGCCACGTAGATCAGCGCCGCCGCGGCGCTCCACACCAGGTTGGCCTGCTCATCGGGGAAGCCCAGGCGCTGGACCATGTAGTAGACGATGAGCGCCTGCATACCGTAGTAGCCGAAGCGCTCCCACATTTCGATCAGGAAGACGGTGCTGAAGGACTTCGTCTGCGAGACGGCTGGGTTCTGGGTGGCCATGTTTTCCCCGGGCATTGGTTCAAATCCTGGTGGCGTGCGCACACGCACCGGTGCCGCTGGACCCTGAACGGATCACAACCGGGCAAGGGTAGCGCATCCCCCCAAAGGTCATAGCTGCACCGCCGCATGACAATTCGTGCGCTGCGTGCTTGCGCTGTGTGCGCCCGATGGGGCGGAGGAACGGCTGTGGCATCATGGCGTGCCCGCGTTCCGCGGCGCGACAGGAGCCCGTTCGCCATGCCCCAGGCAAGCTTTCCCCGGACCGCGCGCGTCCGCGTTTCCTCCCGCACCGGCGCCGCGTCGCCGGTGTCGGCCTGAAGCGGAGGCGCAGCATGCCGGCCGAGGGTTTTCGGGGTCCGCGCCAGGTCTGGAACGCGTTTCGCTGGTCGATGAAGGGGCTGCGCGCCGCCTGGCGCCACGAGGCCTCGTTTCGGCTGGAGGCGATGCTGGCGGTGGTGCTGATTCCGCTCGGCCTGTGGCTGGGCGAGGGTGGCGTGGAAAAGCTCCTGCTTGTCCTCGCGCCGCTGCTGGTGCTGTCGGCGGAGCTGCTCAATTCGGCGATCGAGGCAGTGGTGGACAAGGTCAGCCCCGATTTCAACGAGCTGGCCGGCCGCGCCAAGGACATGGGTTCGGCGGCCGTGTTCGTGCTGCTGGTGCTGGTGGCGTTGAGCTGGGGCCTGATCCTGCTGCCGCGCTGGTTTTAGCTCCCGGTCGTGCTCATTGCGCCGGGACAGGCCGGATGCTGCAATGCAGATCCGTCCGCTCAGGAGCGATGCCATGAAAATCTTGCGTACCTTGATGATTCTGCTGCTGGTCGGCTTGATGTCCGGTTGCGGCTACAACGCCATGCAGCGTCAGGACGAGGCGGTCAAGGCAGCCTGGTCCGAAGTGCTGAACCAGTACCAGCGCCGCGCCGACCTGGTGCCGAACCTGGTCAACACGGTCAAGGGCTATGCCCAGCACGAGGAGAAGGTCTTCGTGGAGGTGACCAACGCGCGCGCCAAGGTGGGCAGCCTGCAGGTCGACGCCGACACCATCAACGATCCGCAGAAGCTGCAGCAGTTCCAGGCCGCACAAGGCGAGCTGGGCAGCGCGTTGTCGCGGCTGATGGTGGTCAGCGAAAACTATCCGCAGCTGAAGGCCGACGGCCTGTTCCAGAACCTGCAGGCGCAGCTGGAAGGCACCGAGAACCGCGTCACCGTGGCGCGCAACCGCTACGTGCAGGCGGTGCAGCAGTACAACGCGATGATCCGCACCTTCCCCAACAACATGACCGCCAAGATGTTCGGCTACAAGGTCAAGCCGAACTTCAGCGTGGACAACGAGAAGGCCATCTCCACCGCGCCCAGGGTGGATTTCGGCACCAGTGCGCCAGCGCCCGCGACCTCGGCGCACTGAAGTGATCCGCCGCCTGCTGCCGCTGCTGGCGTTGCTGCTGTGCCTGCCGGCGGCGCTGCAGGCGGCGGTGCCGCAACTGGCGCGGCACGTCACCGATCTCACCGGCACGCTCAACGCGGCCCAGGTCGACCAGCTCGACGCGCAACTGGTGGCGCTGGAAAAGGCCAAGGGTGCGCAACTGGTGGTGCTGATGGTGGGCAGCACCGGCGAGCAGCCGATCGAGGAGTACTCGCTGGCGGTCGCCGAAGCCAACAAGATCGGCCGAAAGGGCACCGATGACGGCGTCCTGCTGCTCGTCGCCAAGAACGACCGGCGCGTGCGCATCGAGGTCGGTTATGGCCTGGAGGGCGCGATCCCCGACGCCGCCAACGCGCGCATCATCCGCGAGTACATCGCGCCGAAGTTCCGCACGGGCGACTATTTCGGCGGCATCCACGACGCCGTCGGCGCGCTGACCCAGCTGATTGACGGCGAGCCATTGCCGCCACCGGTGGAAGGGGCGCCGCGCGAGGATCGCGGCCTCGGGCTGCAAGGCATGTTGATGATCGCGTTGTTCGCCGCGATCTTCCTGCGCGGCGTGCTGGGCCGGGCGCATGCGCTGGTGCGGGTGCCGCTGGGCGGCGCGCTGATTGGCGGCCTGTTGTGGCTGCTGGTTTCCGTCGGCGCCGGCGTGCTCGGCGCGGTGGTGGGCGGCATCGTGATGCTGCTGCCTTCCGGCGGCGGGCGCTCGATCGGCGGTGGCGGCTGGGGCGGTTTCGGTGGTTTCGGCGGCGGCGGATTTGGCGGCGGAGGTTTCAGCGGAGGCGGCGGCAGCTTCGGCGGCGGCGGTGCCTCGGGGAGCTGGTGACATGACGCGCATGCAACGAGTGCTGGCAAACACGTTCGAGGGCTGGTTCCAGCTGCGGCGGCGTTTTCCCGCCAGCTTGCTGGACGAGATCACGGCTGCCATCGCCGCCGGCGAACGTGGCCACCACGGCGAAGTGCGCGTGGCCATCGAATCGCGACTCCACCCGCTGGCCGTACTGGGCGGACTTGACGCAGCCATCCGCGCACGCCAGCTGTTCAGCCAGCTGCGCGTGTGGGACACCGAGCACAACAGCGGCGTGCTGCTGTACGTGCTGCTGGCCGAGCATCGCATCGAGATCGTTGTCGACCGCGGCATTGCCGCACGCGTGTCGCCGGCGGCATGGGCCGGCATCTGCACCACCATGCGCAACCACTACGCAAACGGCGAATGGCGCGAAGGCAGCCTGGGCGGCATCGCCGCCACCCACGCCCTGCTGCTGCAGCACTTTCCCGCCCACGACAAGGCCAATCCCGACGAGCTGCCGGATCGGCCGGTGTTGCTGTGAACGCGCGCGGGCGTGTCCTGTGGCCAGACCGGCACTCGTAGGAGCCCGCTCGCGGGCGATGTTTTTGCAGGTCCCTGGTCCGAGACAAGAGCATCGCCCGCGAGCGGGCTCCTGCGTGCCTGCGCCCGCGGCATCTTTCCGAATCCTTGCGTGACGCTACACTTGGCCTTTGCCCGATCGGCCCCTTCCGCATGTCGCAGCCTTTTGTCGCCCAATTCGATCCGGTCGCCTTCCATGTCGGCCCGGTGCAGGTGCACTGGTACGGCCTGATGTATCTGCTGGGCTTCCTCTTCGTCGCCGTGCTGGGCGAATACCGGCGCCGCCGCGGACGCCTGCCGGTGAGCCGCGACGCGCTGGGCGACTTGCTGTTCTACGGCATGCTGGGCGTCATCGTGGGCGGGCGCATCTGGTACATGCTGTTCTATTACGAGGGCGGTATCGGCTGGATCTGGCGCGAGCCGCTGGTGCTTTTCAAGGTGTGGGATGGCGGCATGAGCTTCCACGGCGGTCTGCTCGGCGTGCTCGCCGCAGGCTGGTGGTGGTCGCGGCGCAACGCGCTGCACTTCTTCGACACGGTCGATTTCGTGGCTCCGCTGGTGCCGCTCGGACTGGGCCTGGGACGGCTCGGCAACTTCATCAACGGCGAACTGTGGGGCAAACCCGCGCACCATGCCTGGGCAATGATCTTTCCCAATGCGCAGGCCGAGGATGTGGCCTGGGCCAGCGCGCACCCGGCATGGCTGGAGTCGTTGCAGCAATTCGGCGGTTTGCCGCGGCATCCCTCGCAGCTCTACGAGCTGTGCCTCGAAGGCGCGGTGATGTTCGTGGTGCTGTGGCTCGTGTCGCTGAAGCCGCGACCGCGTTACCTGGTGTCGGGCCTGTTCGCCCTGCTGTATGGCGTGTTCCGCTTCGCGGTGGAGTTCGTGCGCGTGCCCGACGCGCAACTGGGCTACCTGTTCGGCACCGACTGGGTGACGATGGGACAGATGCAGTCGCTGCCGCTGATCGCGGTCGGGCTGGTGCTGATCGCCATGTCCCGCCGTGCGCCCACCTTGGCACTGGCGAATCCGGCGTAGGGCGGGCACTGCCCGCCAAGTTCCTGACGTACGTGCGGCGGGCATTGCCCGCCCTACAAACTGGCCGGCCCCTCGTAGGGCAGGCACCGCCCGCCGGCCGTTCCCGGCACGGCAATGGTGGCATCGCCCGAACTGCGGGCGGCGTCAGAAGTTGCGGTCGCCGCCCAGGATGTCGCCCAGGCCGCCGAGGATCGAGCCCTCGCCGCGACGTTGCCCGCCGCCCTGCGGCGCGGCTGCCAGCATGCGACCGGCCAGTCGCGAGAACGGCAGTGATTGCAGCCACACCGTGCCCGGGCCGGTCAGCGTGGCCAGGAACACGCCCTCGCCGCCGAACAGCATGCTCTTGATGCCGCCGACCGCTTTCACGTCCATGTCCACGGTGTCGTGGAAAGCCACCACGCAGCCGGTGTCCACGTCCAGCCGTTCGCCGGCGGCCAGCTCGCGTTTGATCATGGTGCCGCCGGCATGCACGAATACCCAGCCGTCGCCTTCGAGCTTCTGCATGATGAAGCCTTCGCCGCCGAACAGGCCGGTGAGGATCTTGCGCTGGAAGAAGATGCCCAGTTGCACGCCGCGCGCGCCGGCCAGGAACGCGTCCTTCTGGCAGATCAGCCGGCCGCCGTGGTCGGAGAGTTTCATCGCCAGCACGGTGCCGGGGTAGGGCGCGGCGAAGGCGACCCTGGCCTTGCCCTGGCCGCGGTGGGTGAACACCGTGGTGAACAGGCTCTCGCCGGTGATCACGCGCTTGCCGGCGGAGAGCAGCTTGTCCATCAGGCCGCCGCCGCTCTGGCCGCCGCTGGAGCCGTCGCCGAACACGGTATCCATCTGCACGCCGGCCTCCTTGTACATCAGCGCGCCGGCCTCGGCGATCGCGCTTTCGCCCGGATCGAGTTCGATCTCGACGAACTGCATGTCCGTGCCCACGATCGTGTAGTCGATCTCGTCGGCGCGTCCGCTGCCCAGCGTCGCCGGCACCGGCGGCGGACCCATCGCCGCGCCCAGTTCGGCCACGCTGCGGATCGCCTTCCACTCGGTGAAACCTTCGCGCCAGCAATAGCCGTCCGGCTGGCGCCGGGCCTGCGCCATCGCGGCGGCGTCATCCAGCGGGCCGACGCGTTCGGTATTCTTGCCGTAGCTGAAAAACCACGCTGCCATGACCGTCTCCGTGCGGAAAAGCCAGAGTCTAGCCGTGGCCCCTGCAGGAGTGCACCTTGTGCGCGATGCTCTTGTGCCGTGCCTCGAAGAGCATCGCGCACAGGGTGCGCTCCTGCCTATACTTGGCCGATGCATCCATACCTCGACCTGCTCCGCCACGTCCTCGACCACGGCACCCCCAAGGCCGACCGCACCGGCACCGGCACGCGCAGCGTGTTCGGCTGGCAGATGCGGTTCGACCTTGCGCAGGGTTTTCCGCTGGTCACCACCAAGAAGCTGCACATCAAGTCGATCGTGCACGAGCTGATCTGGTTCCTGCGCGGCGACACCAACATCGCCTACCTCAGGGAACACGGTGTGCGCATCTGGGACGAGTGGGCCGACGCCAACGGCGATCTCGGCCCGGTCTATGGTCAGCAGTGGCGTGCGTGGCCGACGATCGACGGCGGCACGATCGACCAGATTTCCTGGGTGGTGGACGAAATCAGGCGCAACCCCGATTCGCGGCGGTTGATCGTCAGTGCCTGGAACGTCGGCGAGTTGCCGAAGATGGCGCTGATGCCGTGCCACACGCTGTTCCAGTTCTACGTGGCCCCTTCGTCGGGCCCGGGACAGGCTGCCAGGCTCAGCTGCCAGCTCTACCAGCGTTCGGGCGACATCTTTCTCGGCGTGCCGTTCAACATCGCGAGTTACGCGTTGCTCACGCACATGATTGCGCAGGTCTGCGGCCTGGCCGTGGGCGATTTCGTGCATACCCTGGGTGACGCCCATTTGTACGACAACCATGTCGAGCAGGCACGCTTGCAGCTGAGTCGCGAGCCGCTGCCGCTGCCGCGGCTGGTGCTCAATCCCGAGGTGCGCTCGGTGTTCGATTTCCGTTGCGAGGACATCGCGATCGAAGGCTACCAATCGCACCCGGCGATCAAGGCCGCGGTGGCGGTCTGATTCCGTGCGCGGCGCGGCCTGCTAAGATTCCAGACATCCCGCGGCGCCCGAGTGGCCGCCTTTTCGATGATCACGATTGCAAGGATTTCCCATGGCCATCTCGCTCATTGCCGCACTCGATGAAAACTTCGCGATCGGCCGCAAGGGCCAACTGCCATGGCACCTGCCGGACGATCTGCGCTGGTTCAAGCAGCTGACCGTCGGCAAGAATGTGCTGATGGGCTACAACACCGCCGTCTCGATCGGCCGCGCGCTGCCGGACCGGGTCAACATGGTGCTCACCCGCCGCCATGAGGCGCCGTTTCCCGGCCAGATCACCGTGCGCTCGATCGAGGAGGCGCAGGCGCGTTGCAGCAACACCGGCCTGTTCGTGATCGGTGGCGGCATGGTGTTTGCCGAGGCGCTGCCCAACGCGCGGCGGATGTACCTGACCTGGGTCAGCGCGGCAATCGACGGTGCCGACACGTTCTTCCCCGGCGTGCACTTCAGCGATTGGACTGAAGTCTCGCGCGTGCATCACAAGGCCGATGCCGAGCACGCCTACGACTTCGACATGGTCGAGTACCTGCGCAACGCGTGATGCCCGCAACGGTCATGCACGTGATGGCTGGCGTCCTGCTGGACGACAATGGTTGCGTGCTGCTGGCGCAGCGCCCGGCAGGCAAGCATCTGGCGGGATTCTGGGAGTTCCCCGGCGGCAAGCTCGAAGCCGGCGAGACACCGCTGGCGGCACTGGCGCGTGAACTGCTGGAAGAGCTGGGCATCCACGTGCGCGACGCCGAGCCCTTGGTCTGCTTGCCGTGGCGATACGAGGATCGGGAGCTGCTGCTCGATGCTTGGCGCGTCTCGTCGTGGTGCGGGGAACCCCGTTCGCTCGAAGCACAGCCGTTGCAGTGGATGCTGCCGGCAAGCGTCGACCCGATGATCCTCGCTCCCGCGGACCGGGTGATTCTGGCGGAGCTCGGGTAGGGCGGGCACCGCCCGCCGCTTTTCTGCACAGCAGCCAGCGGGCGGTGTCCGCCCTACTCGCCGAAGTTGCGCCCTCCCGAGTGGCGCGGTTCGACGCAACCCCAGTCTGGGGGATAGATACCTTCTCGAACCGCGCGGTGAAAACTGGAGTATGGCCAATCTTTCACCTGCGCCACGAGCCCATGTTTGGCCGGGTTGTAGTGTGTGTAATCCATATGGGCGTGGTAATCGCGGATATTGCGAATCCTGTGCTCCCAGAACCGGGGTTGCCACAAGCCGCTGTCGCGACGTGGACCGGTTGCGTGCGGCAGATCCGAGTGTCTGGAGAAGCTCGCCTTGATGAGGCCCCAGCGAGTGGAAAAATCCTGGTCGCCAGCCGGTAACGTCCAGATGGCATGCATATGGTCGGGCAGGATCACCCAGGCATCGATGTGGAACGGCATCCGTCGAAGTACCGCGGCTACGCTTTGGCGCAAGATGGACGCCGAGTGTTCATTCGCCAGAAAACGGCGTCGCTGCGCAGTGACCACGGTGAAGAACCAGGTGGCGCCGTTGACCCGGGCTCGTCGATAGTTCGGCATGTACATGAGGCTAACCGGCCGGCGTGTGGGGGCAACGTCGGCGCGCGACCATGGATGTTGTCGGGGGTTGCGGCCAAGGTTGGCGGGCGGTGCCCGCCCTACACGGCCATCCTGTAGGGCGGGCACCGCCCGCCGCTCCTTCGCACGAGGTCGGTGGGCGTTGCCCGCCCTACGCGGTGGCCAGTGCCAGGTACCGCTGGTGCAGTTCGGCCACGGGCTGATCCAGCGCGCTTTCGTCGCCGCTGTTGTCGATCACGTCGTCCGCGAGGGCGAGGCGCTCGGCGCGAGTGGCTTGCTGCTCGATCATGCGCCGTGCCAAGGCCTCGTCGACGCCGTCGCGGGCGATCAGGCGGGCCAGTTGCACGGACTCGGGGACGTCGACCACCAGTACGCGGTCGACCCAGCGGTACTGCGCGATGTTCTCCGCCAGCAGCGGGATCGCCAGCAGGCAATACGGCGCGCTCCCGCTCTGCGCGCGTTCGCGCAACCAGGCACGCACGCGCGGGTGGATGATGGCTTCCAGCCTGCGCCGCGCGGCGGGATCGGCGAAGACGCGCCGGCGCATCGAGGGACGATCCAGCTCGCCGCGGTCGTCCAGCACGTCCGCCCCGAATGTGGCAACCACCTCGGCAAGGCCTTCGCTGCCGGGTGCGATCACCTCGCGGGCAGCCCCGTCGGCGTCATGCACCGGCACGCCCAGCGCCTCGAAGCGCCGCGTCACCGCGCTCTTGCCGGCGGCCACGCCGCCGGTCAACGCCACCACGAGGCGCGGCCCGCTGCTCATCGCAGGCCGGTGAAGTGCATGTAGCCCTGCAGCAACTGGGGACCGGCCATGAACCACACCCAGCCGGCGGCGGCCAGGAACGGTCCGAACGGCATCGGGATCTCGCGCCCGTGCCTGCGCAACGCGATCAGGCTGCCGCCCACCAGGGCGCCGATCAGCGACGACAGCAGGATCACCGGCAGCAGGGCCACCGGCCCCATCCACGCGCCCAGCGCCGCCAGCAACTTGAAGTCGCCGTGGCCCATGCCCTCCTTGCTGGTGAGCAGCTTGAACGCCCAGTAGACGCTCCACAGGCTCAGGTAGCCGATCGCCGCACCGATGATCGCCGAAGGCGCGCTGGCGAACAGCGGGATCAGCGACAGCACCATGCCCAGCCACAGCAGCGGCAGGGTCAACTGGTCCGGCAGCAACTGCGTGCGGAAGTCGATGCCGGCCGCGGCGATCAACACCCAGGTGAACACCAATCCTGCCAGCGCGGTCCAGGACGGTCCGAATTTCCAGACCACCAGCGCGCTCAGCACGCCGCTGAACAGTTCCACCAGCGGATACTGGATCGAGATCTTCGCCTTGCAATAGCGGCAGCGTCCGCGCAGCAGCAGCCAGCCGAACAGCGGAATGTTGTCGGCCGCCGACAACGGATGCTTGCAATGCGGGCAGTGCGAAGGCTCGCGCACGATACCCGGCGGCAGCGGCGCGTCATCCGCCGGCAACTCCAGCACCTCGCGCGCCTCCCGGCGCCAGCTTGCGGTCATGCGCTCGGGCAGGCGCAGGATCACCACGTTGAGGAAACTGCCCACCAGCAGGCCGAGCACGGCGGCGAGGGCGATCCAGACGGCGAGGGGTAGTTCGGGCATGCGTCGGCCTTGTGCGTTCATGGTCCCCGGGCGGGGCAGGGTTCAAGGGTACGGTGCCGGGGCGCCGCCCACAAACGAAAGCGGCGGGCAGTGCCCGCCCTACGAGATATCACGCCGTAGGGCGGGCACTGCCCGCCGCTTTTTGTTTCGAGCGCTCTAGAACGTGCCGGCCAGCTTGAAGATCGGCAGGTACAGCGCGATCACGATGCCGCCGACCAGGGTGCCCAGCACCACCATGATGAGGGGTTCGAGCAGGGTGGAGAGGGTGTCCACCGCGTTGCTGACCTCTTCCTCGTAGAACTCGGCGACCTTGAACAGCATGCTGTCCAGCGAGCCGGACTCCTCGCCGATGCCGGTCATCTGTACCACCATGTTGGGGAACAGGCCGGTCTGTTTCATGGCCAGCTGCAACTGGTGGCCGACCGAGATGTCGTCGCGCATCTGTCGCACGGCGTCGCCGTAGACGATGCTGCCGGTGGCACCGGCCACGGCATCCAGGGCTTCCACCAGCGGCACGCCGGCGCGGAAGGTGACGCCCAGCGTGCGGGCGAAGCGGGCGATCGCGGAGTTGCGCACGATGTCGCCCATCACGGGCATTTTCAGCGCAAGGCGATCCAGGAAGTGGGCGAACTTCGGCGAGCGCTTCTTGCCGATGACGATGGCGGCGATGCTGCCGACGATGATGCCCACCACGATGTACCAGTAGCCCTGCATGAACTCCGAGGCGTCGACCAGGAACTGGGTCGGCGCGGGCAACTGCGCACCCGCGTCCTGGAAGGTCTTGGCGAACACCGGCACCACGAACAGCAGCATGATCAGGATGACGATGAACACCACCGCCAGCACCATCATCGGGTAGAACAGCGCCTTCTTGATCTTCTTCTTGATCGCCTCGGTGCGTTCCTTGTAGGTGGCCACCGTGTCCAGCACGGTGTCCAGCACGCCCGAGGTTTCGCCGGCATGCACCAGGTTGCAGTACAGCTCGTCGAACTGCACCGGGTAGCGGCCCAGCGCCTCGTGCAGCGAGGCGCCGCCCTCGATGTTCTGCTTGACGTCGAGCAGCACGTTCTTGAAGCGGACGTTCTTCTGACCGTCGGCGATGATGTCGAAGGACTGCACCATCGGCACGCCGGAAGCCATCATGGTGGCGATCTGGCGGCTGAAGATCGCCACGTCGCCCGGCTTGATCGTGCTGCCGGAGGCGCCGAACAGCGGCTTGGCCCGTTCGCGCACGGTTTGCGGGTTCATGCCCTGGCGGCGCAACTCGGCCTTGACCAGCGAGGCGTTCTTGGCGGGCATGTCGCCCTTCATGCGCTTGCCGCGCTTGTCCAGCGCCACCCATTCGTAAGTGGTCAGTTGACTGACCTCGGCCCGCTGGGCGCCGAGCGCACGCGTCTTGTCTGCCCTTGCTTTTGCGGTTGCGGTAGCCGTGGCCATGCGCATCTTCCCCCGATGGTTCGATCTCGAAGCCGGCGCGGCGGCCGGCTGACAAGTCATTTCATACAGCTTAGGTCATTTTCGAAGCGGCAAACCGTGGCGCCTTGCGCAAGTTCCGCAGCGCGGGAGCCCCGCCGGGCGTCATTCCTTGGTCACCCGGTCGATCTCGGTGAGACTGGTCAACCCCTGCTTCACCTTGAGCAGGGCCGAGGCGCGCAGGTCGTTGACCCCGGCGGCCTTGGCCACTTCGGCGATCTGCATCGCATTGCCGCCTTGCAGGATGATCTTCTGGATATCCTCCAGCATCGGCATCACCTGGTAGATGCCCACGCGGCCCTTGTAGCCCTCGTTGCAGCCCTCGCAACCCACGGCCTGGTAGATGGTCAGGCCGGCGTCGATGTCGGCCTGGCTGAAGCCGGCATCCAGCAGCACCTTCGGCGGCAGCTCGATCGGCTTCTTGCATTCGTGCAGGCGCCGGGCCAGGCGCTGGGCGATGATCAGGGTCACCGACGAGGTGATGTTGTAGGGCGCGATGCCCATGTTCATCAGGCGCGCGATCGTCTGCGCCGCGTCGTTGGTGTGCAGGGTGGACAGCACCATGTGGCCGGTCTGCGCGGCCTTGATCGCGATCTCGGCGGTTTCCAGGTCACGGATTTCGCCGACCATGATCACGTCCGGGTCCTGGCGAAGGAACGAACGCAATGCGCTGGCGAAGGTCATGCCGCGCTTGGCGTTCTGCTGCACCTGGTTGATGCCCTCGACGCGGATTTCGACCGGGTCCTCCACCGTGGAGATGTTGCGCTCGGCGGTGTTGAGCATGTTCAGGCCGGTGTACAGCGACACCGTCTTGCCCGAGCCGGTGGGGCCGGTGACCAGCACCATGCCGTAAGGCTTGTGGATCGCATCGACGTAGAGCTTCTGCTGCTCCGGCTCGTAGCCCAGTTTCTCGATGCCGATCCTGGCCGCCGAACCGTCGAGGATACGCAGCACGATCTTCTCGCCGAACAGCGTCGGCAGCGAGCTGACGCGAAAGTCGATCGCGCGGGTCTTGGACAGGTTGAGCTTGATGCGGCCGTCCTGCGGCACGCGCTTCTCGGCGATGTCCAGCTGCGCCATCACCTTCAGACGCGAGGAGATCCGGTTGGCCATCTTCATCGGCGGGCTGGCCACGGCCTTCAACATGCCGTCCATGCGCAGGCGCACCCGGTACTGGGTTTCGAACGGTTCGAAATGGATGTCCGAGGCGCCGCGGCGAATCGCGTCGACCAGGATCTTGTTGACGAACTTCACCACCGGGGCGTCGTCCGTGGCATTGGCGTCGATGCCGGTGGATTCGGCCTCGTCGCTGCCCACCTCCGGATCCAGCTCGTCGAACTCGCCGGTATCCATGTCCGGCATGTTGTCGCGCATGGAGTTCAGCAGGTTCTCGATCGTCCGCTGCAGCGAACTGCGCTCGACCAGGATCGGCTCGACCAGGCAATTGGAATGGAACTTGATCTCGTCCAGCGCGTGCGACTGGGTCGGGTCGGCGATGCCCACGAACAGGCGCTTGCCGCGCCGGAACAGCGGCAGCGCCTGATGCTTGGTCATCAGCGCCTCGCTGATCAGGTCCAGCGGCATCGTGGTCGGGTTGAGCGAGGTCACGTCCATCATCGGCATGCCGAACTCGAGCGACAGCACCCGCGTCAGCTGCGCGTTCTCGACCAGGTTGTGATCCAGCAGCCACGCGCCCAGCGACACCTTGCGTTGCGTGCTGTCGACCATCGCCTTGCGAACGTCATCCTCGGGCAGCAGCCCTTCGGACACCAGGCGGCGCGCCATGCCGGTCAGGCCTGCGAGCGACGGTTGCGGTTGCGATGACATAACTTACGTGACCCTTTCCCCGTATGTGGTTGAATCTACCGCAGTCTGGCGCTCAGGTCATCCTTTGCCTGCGCCTTGATCCGATAGGGTGATGCAGCGCACAAGCCGGGAGCCGCGCCAGGCTTTGCGCAGGCGTCGGACGGCTTGCCGAATGGACAAGCAAGAATCGAACCGCATCGGCACGCCGTGTGATCGAACCGCATCATGGGTGTCCCCCGGCTTTCCAGGCAGCGAACTCCGAAGGGCGCAATTGATACCGCGCAATATTGCCTTCGTGCAATTGCAGCAACTCATTGAGGGCCATGGCAACGAAAGCTTCCCTGTCCTCGGCGGCCACGTTATCGCCAGCCAGGGGCTGGATCACCTCGGCTGTGGCGGCGAGGCCGTCACGAACCACTCGGCCGACGACTCGCAACAGCTCGTCGCGATAGCGCAGGCGCAGTGGATCGGGTTCGGGCAGCGCCTGCTTGATCAGGGTGTAGCGGCGGCACGAGCGTTCGTAGGCCCAGGCAAAAACATCGCGCAACAATTCGACGCGGTTGAGTTCATACACGGCCAACGTGCCATCGACATACGCGGCCTTGGGGACATCCACGAACGACAGCGGCGCCAGGTTTTGCTTGATCAAGGGGATGTTCGCCGCGAGTCGGGAAACGCGTTTGTTGACGTCAACGAAAGGTTGCAGATAAGGCAGTTGCACCATCACGAAAAACGCTTGTTCAAAAGCATCCTCGATGGCGGTTGCCTTGGCCAGCAAGGTATCGAAGCCGTCGACGATCTGCTGAGGAATGGCGACAGGGTGGTAAACCGTACCCGTGATGCCGATGTCGATCCCGCGCAAACGTCCACCGGCCCCAGTGTCCGTCAGCAGGTTCTCCGCCAGCAGGGCGTGCAGGTTCTGCAGGGTGTAACGGTTGAACCCGATCAGATCCGCTTGGCCCACCAGCATCTCGATGGCAGCCTTGTGGTTCAGGATCATCTGGGCTTCCAGGCGATCCTTTCCTGCGGCATAGCGGCCGAACTCGACCAGGTTCTGCGTGTCCAGCCGTGAATAGGTGTTGCCTTCCAGGCGGCTCGATGACCACGAAAGATCGACCAGCAGGCGATCCATGACTTGGCGTGCGTACGTTCCGGCCGGTTGCAGATCAGCTTGCGAACGGCCGAGTTCATGCAGATGTGCACGCAGCTCACGCGCCAGGTAGAAGCTGTGGTTGGGCTGGTAATCGTCGAGAAATTTTCGCTGGTAGCCGACCGGCGTGCGCTGGAACAGGGGGCGGCGCATCAGGGTGCGCAGCTCGCTCCCTTCAGGGGAAAGGGGAATGTCGTCGTCGATGCCCGATGGATTCGTGCCGCTGCTGTCGCGAATATCCAGTGCCGAGGATGGCAGGGGGGGGTGGTAACGCCGGGCCGGTCCCTTGCCCTCCGCTCGTAGCCGCCCGTCCCGCACCAGTCGAGCCAGCCTGCGTTGCAGGGTTCGCCGGGGCAGGTTCGGAAAACGCCGACCCAACATGTCGACGGATACGCCGTGACCGCCGTCTTCGATGGCGGCGACCAAGGCGTCCAGTTCTGCCGCGGGCAAGGTTTTTGGCATGACCGGTGTCTCTCGCAAGAAGTGGCGCAATCGGCACCATGGCCACGATTGCGCCATATAAAGTGGCGCGATGCAAGCGGAAAGGGCTATTGCGCCATATATAGTGGCGTGATACAGGCGGAAAGAGCTATTGCGCCACATAAAGTGGCGCGATAGGCACAAGGTCGTGTGCGGCAACACAGCCTGCGCGAGCTGACAGCTCAGGGCGGGCGGCGCGTCACACCTGCTCGAAGGGGAATCAGCGGGAGTTGTCGTCAGCAACTTTTTCGCCGCCGCCAACGCGGCCCCAACCAACTGATCCAGGTTGTAGTAGCCGCTCCACGAAAGTCACGTGCGGTTTGTCCTTCGCCAACTCCGCGTACTGCTTGAACAAGGCCCCGTTCTCCGCACGTGGTACGGGGTAGTGCCTGTTTCGAAATGTGCCGCCGCCGACCACCAATTGGCCTTCACGCTATGATCCCTTTTTCCCGGGGAGCCCGATCTTGAACCAGCTCAGCATCATCCTGCCTGCCAAGAACGAGGCGCCCGCGCTTGCGGTCTTGCTGCCGCAACTGCGCGCGGCGCAGCCGCAGGCCGAGATCATCGTGGTCGACGACGGCTCCACCGACGACACGCGCAGTATCTGCAAAAGCCACGGCGTGCAATGCCTCTCGTCGCCGTACCCGATGGGCAATGGCGCGGCGATCAAGCGCGGCACCCGCGCCGCGACCGGCGACATCCTGGTGTTCATGGACGGCGACGGCCAGCACGACCCGGCCGATGTCGCACGCTTGCTCGACCAACTCGACCGTGGCTACGACATGGTGGTGGGCGCCCGAGACTGGAGCAGCCAGGCCGGCGTCGGCCGCGGCATCGCCAACACCGTGTACAACTGGCTGGCCACCAAGATGACCGGCCACCCCGTACTCGACCTCACCTCCGGCTTCCGCGCCGTACGCGCCGACAAGTTCCGCGAATTCCTGCACCTGCTGCCCAACGGCTTCAGCTACCCCACCACCAGCACCATGGCCTTCTTCCGCAGCGCCTACGCGGTCACCTACGTCCCGATCAAGGCCGCCCAGCGCGTCGGCAAGAGCCACATCAAGCCAATCAAGGACGGCATTCGCTTCCTGCTGATCATCTTCAAGATCGCCACGCTGTATTCGCCGCTCAAGCTGTTCGTGCCGGCGAGTGCGGTGTTTTTCTTGCTGGGGTGCGCGAACTACGCGTGGACCTACAGCCACTACGGGCGGCTCACCAATGGCAGCATGTTGATGTGGAGCGCTTGCGTGATCGTGTTCCTGATCGGGTTGGTATCGGAGCAGATCACGGGGCTGACTTACCGGCGCCATGACTGAATCTCCCAAGCCCACCATACTGGTGTTGGCTTCGACCTATCCTCGGTGGCGTGATGATCCGGAGCCGGGCTTCGTGCATGAGCTGTGCCGTCGGCTAGTTGCCCGCTTCCACGTCATCGCCCTGGTTCCCGATGCGCCGGGCGCGGATGCCAGCGGCGAGCTGGATGGTGTCGACGTCGTGCGGTATCGCTATGCGCCACGCCGTTTCGAGACGCTGGTGAATCACGGCGGCATCGCGACCAACCTGCGCCGTAGCCGGTGGAAATGGCTGCTGGTTCCCGGCTTCATCATGGGGCAGTACCTGGCGGCCCGGCGGCTGTTGAAGCGCCGTCGCGTGGACGTGATTCACGCACATTGGCTGTTGCCACAGGGGTTGATCGCACGGCGCCTCAAGCAGGTCGTCGGCGTTCCCTATCTGGTCACCTCGCATGGTGGCGATCTGTTCGGCCTGCGTGGCCGCGCCCTGAATGCGCTCAAGCGCCGCGTGGCCATCTCGTCGTCCGCGATGACCGTCGTCAGCAGCGCTATGCGCGATGAGGCGACGCGAGTCGGTTTGCAACCGCCACGCATGACCGTGCTGCCAATGGGCGTGGATATGCAGCATCGATTCGTGCCCGACGCCACGATCCAGCGCGATCGCGATGGGCTGTTGTTTGTCGGACGCTTGGTGCCCAAAAAGGGGTTGGTGCATCTGCTCGACGCCATGCCCTCGGTACTTGCACAGCGACCGGCCACGATCTTGACCATCGCGGGATTCGGCCCAGAAGAGGGCATGCTGAAAGCGCAGGCGGATCGATTGGGCATTGCAGCCAGCGTGAAGTTTCTTGGCGCCATGGCGCAGTCGGAACTGCCGATGCTCTATCGACGCGCGAGTCTTTTCGTGGCGCCCTTCATACGCGATGACTCGGGCAACCAGGAGGGGCTGCCGGTTGTGCTGATGGAAGCCATCGGCTGCGGCTGCCCGGTACTGGTGGGCGACGTCGCCGGTATCGAGGATCTGCTGGGCGAGGCTCGCGCCGATGTCTGCGTGAGCCCCGGTGACAGTCACGCCTTGGCCACTGCCATCGTTGGGTCACTGGGAAATCCGGAGCAGGCGCGCCTGCGTGCCGCCGCCATTCGCAAGGCCGCCGCCAATCGCATCGACTGGCAGAACATCGCCGGCGGTTATGCGCGGCAGTTGCAGCAATGCGTCGATGCGGCGGGCAGGGCCCCGAGCGATGCAGTGAGCCAATCCGGGCGGAAATGACGTCATTGAAGGTTTTCCGGCAGTCATGAAGAAGCAACCCAAACTGATCCTGCGCGAAAGCTCCATCCGGGACGTAAGCGGCTCCTGGCCACCGGGGCGGTTCGTCGAAATGGGCGCAGGAACCGGCCACATGACACGGCTTTTCCTCGACCGTGGCTTCAGTGGTGCGTGCCACGACTTGGGCGAGGACAGCCGGCAGATGATGCGCAGCAATCTGGCCGATGCAGGCGAGCGCATGCGCGTAGTCGACGACCTGTCCGAACTGTCACCGGAAGAGTTCGACTATCTGTTTGCCTTCGAGGTGCTCGAACACATCGAGTCCGACCAGGAGGTGTTCCGCGAGTGGGTGCGTTACCTCAAACCGGGCGGCAGGGTGCTGCTCTCGGTGCCCGCGCACTCACGAAAGTATGGTCGCTCCGACGAACTCGTCGGGCACGTGCGGCGGTACGAAAAGGATCAATTGCACCACCTGATGCACGAGGCAGGCATTGATGACATCTACATCATCAACTACGGCTACCCGATCACCGAGCTCACTCGTCGTCTGTCCAATCGCATCGTGCGCAACGACGACAGCTACGACGGCATGAGCCCCGAACAGCGCAGCATCCGCAGTGCCCAGGCGAAACCCAAGGCAATCAATCGTGCACTGTCGCTGCTCAGCGACAAGCTGATCCTCCCGTTTTGCGTGGTACAGCGCTGGTTCTACAACCGTGACTTGGGCGATGGCTACGTGGCCTGCGGAACGAAACGCGCGGTTTGATCCGGTCCGACTTGCCGACGTCGTCATTCCGGCGAAGGCCGGAATCGCACTTCAGTTGTGCAATGGGCCATCGCGGGGAGACGGCCAGGAGATTGGTATGAAACCCTTCTCGAAGTTCCCGGAGGGGTTCAGTTGCGCCCGACGATCCGTCGAAGCCGCTGCTCCATTCCACCCACGATATGTGTCCAGTCATCAATAGGCACCGTCGCCACCATAGGGTGATCAAGCAAGTCGAGCACCGCCCGCGCCAGATCGTCCGGGTCGTCCGCCGCATAGAGTCCGTTCGGGACCGAGGCGAGCAGCTGCGGCATCACGCCGATCTGGGCCGAGGCGATCGACAGGCCGCACGCCAGCATTTCGTAAGCTTTCTGAGGGAAGCAATAGCGGCCAAATGGTGTGTCGCGCAGATAGATCACGCCGACATCGAGCGCATTGAACAGTTCGGCGGTGCGCGCATGCGGCAACTGGCCCAGGTAATGCACGCGTGGCCCCGGGGGTGGCGGAAAATTCGCCTCGAAAGGCCCGGCCAATACCAGGTGCGCGTCCGGACGCCGTGAGGCGACAGCAGGCCAGGCTGCATACAGCGCGTCCACCCCCTTGTCCCGATGCAGTCCACCCGCCGTGCCCACCAGCGGGGCGTTTTCTGGCAGGCCCAGCGCGCCGCGACATGCCACGCGGTCGCGCGGATGGAACACGCTCTTGTCCACCGTGCTGGGCATGGCCAGGACCTCACCGCGCGCGCGGTAGGTATCCACCACCAGGTCCTTCAACGGCTCGCTCGTCGTCGTGACCAGCGCGGCTTCTCGCACGGCGTGGCGGAGCGCCGACACCATCCCCGGAATGCGCGCCTGGCCAAAGCCTTCGAAGTTGTCGTAGAGGTCGGTGGCACACGGAACACCAAGGCGTTTCGCCAGCCAACCGGCGAGAGCGACGTGGGGGATGTCGGAGGCGCCGATCAATACGTCGGGTGACCAAGCGCGCAAGCGCTGCAGAAGATGGCGCGGATAAGTTGCCAGCGCAGGCAGAACGAGCCGGTCCAGTGAGCGCGACTCCCAATGCAGCTTGCCTGGCTCAGCCTCATGCTCCCATTCGCCATCGTCATGGCCCTGGTAGCTCAGGCAGAAACCCCTCACGTCGTGCCCCAGCCGCGCCAACTGGAACGGAATCTCGTACAACCGCGCGTAGCGGTCGAGGATCACATCCTTACCCATGTAGCGGCGTTTGCACAGAAAGGCGATGCGCATGCTCAAGGCTCTTGCGGTGCGAGCAGGGCGACGCTCGGAAAATAGGTGCGGAAACGGGCCGTGTCGCGGGTCAGTATCGGCATCTCGCGCACGGCGGCATGCGCTCCAATGAAGAAGTCCGGCAGCACGCTGGAGCGCGTTCCACGCCGCGCGCGGTACTGGTGGAACGCCTTGCCGGCCAGAAACAATGCTTCATGCGGCAGTTCTTCGAACACTACGCCAAAGTCGGTCAGCGTCTGCTCCAGCAGCACCATGTCGTCGTACCACACCGAAAATTCGGCGTAGATGACCGGGTTGATAGCCAGGCCGCCGTGCCCCAGCGCGTGCTCCAGCTGCGCCTGTGACCAGTCGCCCCAGTGAGGATCGTCCTGCACCACATCAAGCAGGACACATGTATCCACCAGGATCATTTCAGGCCGGGATCGCGAGGATCGGCGTCGTAGCCGCGCAGCAGGCTCATCAACTCATCGGTGCTTCTGCCGGTGGCCAGCGTGCCGCGCAGTTTCCGCAGGCGCCCCTTGTGGCGCTGGGATCTGGCTTCTCCTGTCTGTACCACTACCTCGCCATGAGGGCCCAGCGAGAAAGCCACGGTCGAGCCCGGCTGCAGGCCGAGATAGTCACGGATCTTCTTGGGCACGGTGACCTGGCCCTTGCTGGTAAGTGTGGATGTCATGGCGGCTCTCCCAAGGTATTACTTCATGCACGAAGAGTAATACCTCTGGCGAAACCGGGCAATGGATACCAATACGGCGAGCGATCGGGCGTGTGTTTGCCAACCCTATGACGAGGCAGCATCCAGCTCGCCCAGCAACCTCCTCGCCGCCACCAAGGCGGCCCCCACCACCTGATCCATGTTGTAGTAGCGATACTGCGCGAGCCGACCCACGAAAGTCACGTTCGGTTCGCGCTTCGCCAGTTCTGCGTACCGCTTGAACAAGGCCTCGTTCTCCTCGCGCGGCACGGGGTAGTACGGGTCGCCCTCGGCCTGCGGATACTCGCGCACGATCGACGTGCCCGCGTGCTGCTGGCCAGTCAAGTGCTTGAACTCGGTGATGCGGGTGTAGGCATGATCGTTGGGGTAGTTCACGGTGCCCACTTCCTGATATCGGTCGACGGCGGGCAGGTGCTCGTGCTCGAAGCGCAGCGAGCGATAGGGCAGGTGGCCGAAACAGAAATCGAAATAGGCGTCGATGGGTCCCGTGTAAACCACGTGGCTGTACTCGTCGTGTCGCCGTACATCGGCAAAGTCCACGCCCAGTTCCACGCCGATGTTCGGGTGATCGAGCATGGCCTCGAACATCTTCGTGTAGCCATGCAGCGGCATCGCCTGGAAGGTGTCAGTGAAATAGCGGTCGTCGGTATTCGTGCGCACCGGAATGCGCGCGGCCACGCCCGCCTTCAACTCTGACGGATCCAGCCCCCACTGCTTGCGCGTGTAGTTGAGGAAGAATTTCTCGTAAAGATCGCGCCCCACCGAGTTCAGCACCACGTCTTCGCTGGTCAAGGTCGGCTCGCGTGGCTCACGTACCTGATCGAAGTACGCCGCCGCACCTGCCTCATCCAGGTCCAGCCCGTACAACTGGTTCAGGGTGTCGCGATTGATCGGGAATGGGTAGTGCACTCCATCCACCACGCCGCGGACGCGGTGCTCATACGGGCGCCACTGCGTGAAGCGCGACAGATACTCGAAGATCCGCTCGCCATTGGTATGGAAGATGTGCGGTCCGTAGCGATGCACCAGCACGCCATGCTCGTCCAGTTCATCGTAGGCATTGCCGGCGATGTGCGGGCGCTTGTCGATGACGTGCACGCGATGGCCGGCATCGGCGAGTTCGCGCGCCATCACGCTGCCGGCGTAGCCGGCGCCGACGATCAGCAGGGTAGAGGTACCTGACACCAAGGATGGCCGATTAACTGCTAAAGTGAGAAGTATGCCACCAGAAATAAGCCGAGGATGGCGTCGCGGTGAGTATGGGCTGCAGGTGTTGTATTGTTCCGCCAGATGCGCATCAACACAATTGGGGAGGTGGCAACGATGAGGGCGTGTTTGTTGGTTCAGAGGAGCGTTGCAACATTTGTGGTGTCTCGCAGCGCTATGCCGAAAGGCAGTTTGGAGAGCTGAGTGTGTCCCCGTCATGGCAGCCTACCGTTTGCGATCGTCCCTCATTTGACACAATGACTAAAACAGCCTCAACGGCGCAACAGTACCGCCCAGCCGTTGGCGGTACCGTCCCACCAGATCATGGGTTTGTTTCATGTGGATCTTAAAATCGCCAAAGAATGCTGTGGTGTATCGTCGTGAATATTTGTTGAAAACACGTGGTTAGTTGAAAACTAAGGTGCAGGTGTACCGGTGAGCCGAATCCAGACAAACTCAGACGATCCGAATAAACCGCGTATCGAACGTAGGGAAGTCACCTCATTCTTTGAGAAGCGGGCGGAAAAAATCGGGCAACTCGGGCCCGTGCGTGCAGTTATCTACCAAGATAAACATCCTGACCTCGCGGAGCGTAGAGATCTGCATGAAAAGCGCCGAATCGGGCCGTTGCTGGCGCTGGATGGATCGCAGCGGCTTCTCGATGTAGGCTGCGGAACGGGGCGCTGGGCATACGAGGTAGCTGATGCTTGCGAGCACTACCATGGCATTGATATTAGCGAAGGTTTGATTACTTATGCTGCAGAGCATTCTAGACATCGCAACTGTCGTTTTACCGTTGCGCCAGTCGATGACTTCACACTGGCAGCATTAGGCGAAACCACTCCTTTCGATCGCGTCCTTTGCGCCGGTGTGTTGATATATCTCAACGACGATGAAGCGCATAGGGCGCTACGGTGCATCGGAGCAACGATGGCGAATAAGGCCCGAGCAGTGTTTCGTGAGCCGATGGGGATTGGCAGGCGACTCACAATTAAAGAGCATTACTCGGATGATATGGATCAGAGCTACAACGCCATCTACCGCACTGAGGAAGAGATCAGCGATCTCATGCAGTCTACCCTGTTCAACAGTGGCTTCCAGTTGCTTGCTGCGGGTGACGTGTTCGAAGCCGGTGACCTGAACAATAGAGCGGAAACGCGGCAGAGGTGGCTGCTCCTGGAGCGCGACGTATGAGCACCGCTTATTGTTTCGATCTCGATGGCACCGTCACCACGATGGAAATTTTGCCTTGCATCGCATCCGAGCTCGACATTGCCGAGGAAATCGCAACGCTGACCCGTGTCACAATGGAAGGCTTAATTACCTTCGAGGAATCGCTCCGGCTTCGCTCAGCAATTCTTGGCCAAGTTCCGGTGGCTCGTGTGCATGCAATCATTGGAGATATACCCCTTGACCAGACAATTGTCGAGTTCATTGGCGCCCATCGCGACAACAGTTTCATCGTCACAGGTAATCTTGACATCTGGACTGAGCAAATCGTTAAAAAGCTCGGTTGCCCAGGTTTTTTTTCGAAGGCCTCGCTGGATCAGGGGCGAGTTCGACTTGACTGCGTCCTCAATAAGGGAGACGCGGTGGAGGCTGTGCGAGGGCTCGGATTTCGCCGTGTTGTTGCGGTCGGTGACGGCTCCAACGATATTCCAATGCTGCAAAAAGCGGATGTGGCCGTTGCATATGGAGGTGTGCACAGTCCAACCTCTGCGGCGATTGCTGCATCCGATTATGTGATACACGACGGAGTCGTTCTATGCAACCTGTTGAACACGCTGTAATCGCGGCTGCGGGACTTGGATCACGGTTAGGGCACGGGATGCCCAAATGCATGCTGGAGATTGGTGGTAGTACGATATTTGACAGGCTGGTGAACAGTCTGCGGCCACTTGTTCGGTCCATCTGCGTGGTGGTCGGTTATCGCGAGGAACTGGTAATCGATTTGTGCGCGCGTAGTCACCGCGACGTGATTATCGTGCGGAACCCTGAATTCAGGAGTACTACTACGGCTCAGAGCATGGCCATGGGCGCCCGTGCCTGTCTCGGCAAGACGTTATTCCTCGACGGTGATCTGTTGCTGGCGCCGGATTCGCTACGTGACTTCGTTGCCCATGCGGCAGGCCACTCGTTGTCGATGGGGATAGCGGTCACGCGCAGCGAGAACGCTGTTTGCGTTCGAACAAGGAGCCGAACCAATGCCGTCGGACTGGAAGTGGTTGGGTTCACGCGCGACGAGCGAATGAATTACGAATGGGCAAATATTTTTGCTGGTGCTCCTGACATCCTGGAGGGTGCCGGGTCATATGTGTTCGATCAATTGATGCACCACCTGCCAATTCCGGCGTTTGAGCTGGATCTAAGGGAGGTCGATACAGCCGCCGACCTCGATGATGCTCGTCTGTACGCAGCTACCTTGTCAACGGAGCCACTTGGCCCAGTGCGGCTCGATGATGGACGTTAACGAATCGGATCGCGTTTTGGTGGCTGAGTGTCAGTTTCCTGAGGTACGCGAGGTCCAACTGGCGCTGTTACGTATCTTAAAGAATGTGGACGCAATTTGTCGCCGGCACGCAATTCTGTATTGGCTGGATGGTGGAACCCTGTTGGGGGCGGTGCGACACAAGGGATTCATTCCTTGGGATGATGATGTAGACATCGTGATGCCGCGGGAGGATTACGAAAGGTTCGTCGAAGTGGCTCAGTCGGAATTGCAGCCCGACTTGTTTCTGCAAACACGCCTGACGGATCCTGGCTATGCAATCTATCAAGTACCTTGCAAGATAAGGGAACTGGCGAGCGTTGAGCTCGAAGCCTTGAGCGACGAAGAGGGCGCGGAATGGGGGATCTACCTAGATATTATACCCATCGATAAGTACAGGAAGTTCGGATTTGGCCGATTTGTGGATTATTCGGCTAAATATCTTTACAGACGTCTGTGTGGCATTAATGCATCGAAACGGGCGGACGGTAAAGGCATCCGGCAGCGGCTTAACAATTTTTTTGCGCGGGTCAAGCATCTCATTTTTTCCGATATTCTGGTAGAGGCCTACCGGAAAAAACTGCAGGGGAAGATAAATCGTAGCAAAAGACTTGAATCCGGATATCGACTTGGTTACGCGTTTGACTCTTTGTGGATGCGCTTCTTTGATCCAAAAGATATTTTCCCCCTGCGAGAGATGCTTTTTGAAGATGGATCGTTTCCGGCACCAGCTAACTGTGCCGCCGTCCTACGTGTGTTCTACGGAAGTAATTATATGACCCTGCCCGAAGAGTCGCAAAGGTTGCCGCGCAAAGTGAAGTTAGCGCGGGACATAGCTCTGCTGCGTGAGGCAGGTGTCGACCCCCGGACAGGTCAGTCTGGAGCTAATCGTCCTAGACGCCGAAAGCGCTCGGCTTGATTTTCAGATGCCGCCTGACCCAAAACCAGCGTAAGCTATTGCAGAAGACGATGCTGACGGCTGTCGCCGTTGCTGAGCCTACTATGCCTAGCGATGGAATAAGAACCAGATTTAGTATCACGTTAAGGACTGCGGCTGCACCGAAAGCTTTGGCAGATATTCCTGCATGTGCGGTCATGTTGAGCAAGATGCCCACCGGTCCGCTGACGACGGTAAAGAATTGCGCCAAAACCAATATCTGAAGAGCTCTTGCGCCCTCCGCATAGCGATTTCCGTAGAAGAACTCGAGTAGAGGATGCGCCAGAATAGTTAGAACCACTGCGAGTGGCAACGTCGCCCACACGAGCCGACGTGCTGAGGCTGTGGTCAGACGCTGTAACTTCGCTTGGTCGCCTTCGTGGTGGAGATGGGAAATTTTTGGTGCAATGACGGTGTTGATTGCGACCAGGAAGAACGGCACAAACTCTGCAGCGCGAGCAGAGATGGCATAAATGCCAGCTTCATGCGCACCTTTTAGGCTGCCAAGCATGATCAGGTCGATCCTGCTCATCACTAGATAGAGCGCGCCAATCCACATGAATGGTAGTGCCGGTTGGACGCTGGCGTTTAGTGGCTTTCTTTTCGTCGAGTTAATGGGCTGCGCTGATCTGAGCTGGGCGGAACTGATGCCAAGCTGGAGCACTGCGGCGATTACCGTTGCGATGATGACGTCGGATGGCTGGAATTGACCACGCCAAACCCAGAGGGCAGCAAGAAGTGCAATTGTCGACGCCGGCGCAAACAGCAGCTGAGGCCACTGGCTGCCTACGATCCGGCCGTGGGCTTGGAGAAGCGCCTGTCGCACGCCACTGAGGTTGACTAGTAGTGGAATCGGTGCGGCTAGGATGAATAGTTGGCCCGCGCCCGCTGATTGTGGCAGCAGTGAAGCGGAAGCCAACAGCAGGCCGGCAAGCACGCCGGTAGTGCTTAGACGTAGGTCTGCCCAGCGTCTCCACGTGCCAGACTTGTTGGGCGCGCGCGCACTTTCGCGTACAAGGTACTGAGTAATTCCCAGACTGGCGGGAATGGTTAGTACGGCTGTGCACGCAAGCACGTAGGAGTATAGGCCAAAATCGTGCGGTCCCAAGACGCGGGCATAGAGCAGGCTAGAGATAAATGCGATAGCAGTTGCGCCGACTTTCATTGCAGCGGTAGCTATCGCCGAACGTACCAGTCTGCCTCGCTGGGTATCGAGTTTCATGTCGTCGCGCAGCGTGTGGATCAATCGATGCATGGTTGCCAAGTGGCGGCTGATGGAAGCGACGACAGGAAGAACATGGAGTGGCTTGGCGGGTCAACGAGCAAGCCCAGGCAGTTGACGCAGCGCCTCTATTTTGTCATCGAGCCTTCCGCCTATGTTCAAGGTTTCCAGTTGCGCCAGGGCCGAGTATGCCCGGTCCGTTTCACCAGTTGCCACCAGCATGCGTACGAGGGTGATGCGATAAGCGGGTTCACTAGGGGCTCTCTTGACAGCATCGGCAGTTACCTGAAGGCCAAGAGCGTGATCACCCAGCACATTCCAGGCGTAATCGCCGTACATCGCCAACAATCGTGCACTGGGATCGGAATGCGATAGTGCGGCCAAGTAAGCATCGACCATGCGTTGCTTAGACAGATTGCAGCGCCCTTCGCGCGCGCACTGGGTCAGCGCGCCCAGCGAGCTTTCGTCCTGTACGCCGGGCCGGCGCGCCTTGAGCTTGGCGGTCAGGCTGTCCCACCAAGCGTCCTTGATCGGCAGGTGCATGCGCGAATTCATGAAAATCAGCGCTTGCTCGGGAAGGATGGAGGCTTCCGGCAGGGCGGCGGCCTTTTCTAGAGGGGCGTACGCCAGCTTGGTGAACGGTGAGGTCGGATCGTAGTGCGAATAGATGATGTAGGTGCGGCCCAGTTCGTACTGGGCTCGTGGCGACAACGGTGCGCGGGATGCTAGATCCTCGGCCAGGCGCAAGGGGTTGCCCCAGGCGTAAGCAGTGAATGCGGTCAGGGTGGTCCAGCACAGCATGGTGCCGGCCAGCAGTGCGTATCGGGGCAGGGCCATCGTGGTGGTTGAGGGCACGGCCAGCAGCGGCACGATGGCCAGCAGCAGGCCGAAGCTGGCGAAGTAGTTGCGGTGCTCGTAGATCAATTCCAGCGGCAGGATGGTGCCGGTGAGCAACTGGCAGCCGAGAAACAGGGCGATACCGAGCGCAGGCAGGGGCAGGCGTTTGCGCAACCAGATCGTGGCAGCGACCAGCGCTCCCAGAAACACGATGCTGCCCAACGTGGTCCAAGGTGCCACCAGGCCGGTCGAGATGCGGAAGTCATCGTGGTAGAAGGACAGCGCATCCGGGGTCGGCAGCAGCGTCCAGCGAATGTAGTCGACTATGATGCGCGCTTCGCTGAGCAGGCGCGTGCGCAGGCCGAAGTCACGTGTGGACCAGTAGCCGGGGTTGAATACCTGGGGCAGTAGCCATGCGAGTCCGACGAGCAGCGGCAGCAGCAGTACCACCACGAACAGCGCAGTTACTCGAAGATCCAACTGCCCGGTCGGGCGACGAAATCGAAATACCGTCCATTCGATCAGTACCGCATACAGCGGCAGCATCACCGCCGTTTCCTTGGCCAGTGCGCCCACGCCGGTGCAAGCGACGATACTGGCGACGCACAGCACGAAGCCACGCATTCCCGAAGACCCGCTCGCCTGGGGTGCGCGGGAAGTGCCATTCGCATCGGATGGCACGCCCACCATCATCTGATTGCGCCCTGCGACGTAGCCGAGCAGGCCAAGCAGCACGAACAGGTTGGCCATGCTCTCCATGCGCTGCACGACGTAGAGCACGCCGGTGAGGTTGATTGGCAACAACATCCAGCCGGCGGTTATCAGCGCGGCGATGACGCCTGGGCGTTTCCCCGCGCCAGTCATCGTGATGCGCAACAGGCTTCGCGACAGCAGAAACACCAGCAAGCCGTTGAGCAGGTGGATGACCAGGTTGGTCAGCTTCATCCAGTAAGGGTCGATGCCGCTGATCAGGTAGTTGGCGGCGAAGCTCAACGAAGCGAGCGGCCGCTTGAATTCGCTGGATGGAGAGGAAAGCGCGGCCCCCACCAGCGACGAGAAACTGGCGTTGGACGGTTGCACCCCATGGTTGTCGACGATGTTGGGGTAGTCATCGAAGAGGAAGCCGCCGGACAGGCCCGGCCAATAGACCGCGAGCGTGATGGCAAAGGCGGCCAGCAGCAGCCACCAACCGGTGCGGTTCTTCGGTGGCGTAGGCGAGCGCTTGGAAGTCTGGTTCATTCGGCAGCGCGGGCTTGATGGGCGGCGTCGTCGCGCAGTGTAGCGCGCAGATGTGCCAGCTCATTCGGCCAGTACTGTTGGCGCTCTAGCACCCAGGCGTGTACCCGAGGCATGCCAAACCCGGGGCGGTAACGCTGCCCGGGTTCTGCTGCAAGATGGTCCAGATGTGCCAGACCTTGTTGCGGAAAACCGAGGGCCCCCAGCAGGGCAGCCTGCTTCAGCGCCGCGGAAACGCGCACCTGGCTGTCCAGGGCCCGGTTGAATTCGGCCAGCGCGGCGTTCGCGTCGCCCTGCAGCAGGGCGAGGTGCCCCAACAGGTAATGGATGTCCTGCTGGCGTCCCGGGTTGCTGGCCAGGTAGGTGTTGGCCAATGCCGCCTGCAGCAGGCTGTCGAGCGTGGCGTAGCTCAATTGCGGGCAAGGCGGTTGCGCTACTTGTTCCATCGCCCGGTCGAACCAGCTCACCAGCAAAGTGCCGGGGTCGCGAGTAGTACGCAGCGCGTGGCGTGAGGCAGCAAGGGTTGCCTCATCCACATGGCCCTGCATGCATTGGGCGCTGAACAGGTTGATCGCCAGTTGCACCTGGTCGGGCGCCTTGGCCAATGCAGGGAGTAGGCGTTGCACGGCGCGTGCAGGCTGGCCGGCGGCCATCTCGACTTGAGCGGCATTGGCTTGCGCGCGCGGGGATTCCGGGTTGAGGCGTGCCCACAGCAGTGCCTGGTCATGGCTGTTGCCCCACAGGCTGGCCCGGGCATGCGTCATCAGGCCAAGCCCCAGCAGGATGACGGCGGCCAGCGCGAGCTTGCCCACGCGTACCGATCTGTCCGCGGGTGCCGAATATCCGCCGCCTTGGCCTTCATTGCCGCTCTTGTGCTCGTCATTCCCGCGAACGAGGGAATCCAGTGCCTGGGTATCTGCCTGCGCCAAGTCGCTGGATTCCTGCGTTCGTAGGAATGACGGTGGGGCTTCGATGTTGCTTCCCGAAGCTGTCGCGTCACGCTGCGGGCGCAGGGGAACATGGCACAGCCACAACGCCAGCGGCCAGAACATCAGCATCGCCGGCAGGTAGTTGCGATGTTCGAAATAGAGCTCCAGCGCCACCGTGCTGGACTCCAGCGACTGGCCCACGAAATAGAACAATATGGCCAGTGCCAATGCCGGCCAGCGCCGGCGCAACAGCCACGCACCGATGATCAAGCCGAGGACGGCCAGGATAGCCGGCAGCGTCGTCGCCGGAGACCACCAAGAAGTTGAAGCCTGGATGTGGTCGTTGAACAGGCCTGGCGTGAAGGGCCGCGGCAACCACAACAGCTGCAGGTAATCCAGCAGCACACGCGGTTCGGTCAACAGGCGCTGCCCCAGCGTCCAGGGGCGTACCGATGAGATGCCGCGAGTGAAACCACTCCAGCCCTGTTCCAGCAGGTAGCCGCCCACAATCGCCGTGGGTAGCCAGCCGAACAGCCACATGCTGCGGTCGTAGGTGCGTCGTCGCTGCTGCCCCACCAGCGTGATGGAATGTCCCTGCGATGAAGTTGGGCGCAGCAGGGCACATTCCACCACCAAGGCCAGCGCGGGCAGCAGGATGCCGTTGGCCTTGCTCAGTACGCCAAGTACGGTGCAGCCACCCAGGCCCAGCGCGATCCACGTCACTCCCCGTCCGCCATTGCCGCGCGCAATGCTTGCCCGGCCATGCAGCCATGCCAGCAAGCCAAGCAGCGTGAAGGTCGCCGGCAGCATCGCTTCGCGCTGCACTATATAAAGCGTGGTGGAGACGAGCAGCGGATGCAGCAACCAGATGCCGGCGCCAAGCACGGCAGCGAGGTCGACTCGATGCTTGTTGGCTGTCTTGAATGCTTCACGCCCCAGCCGCCGCAACAGCAGCGCGAGCAGCACGCCGTTGAGCAGGTGCAGGATCAGGCTGGTGCGCTTGAAGGGGTAGGGATCAGCCGGCCAGTTGCGGGCGTCGAGCAGGAAGGTCAGAAGCGTCAGCGGCCGGCCTGTGGGGTCTGCCGTGCCGGAGGTGATGTAGCGCCAGAAGGTGGGCCAGGTGTCTATCGGGCCGGTGGCGCCTAACGCGGGTACGTTGCTGTAGTCATCGAACAGGAAACCCCCGTACAAGCCGGGTTCGTACAAGACAAATGCCAGTGCGGTCGATGCGAGGAGCGCAAGGGGCACTAGCAAGGATAGGCGGTTCCGCATTTATGATGATCCGGAAAAAAAGGGCCGCACTAGGCGGCCCTTTCACAGTATCGATGGAGCAGAGAATTACGGGCGGCAAGACGTGGGCAAGTACTTGGACTGAACAGTACCACCCTTGCAGTGCCACTCAATGCTGCCGGAGTTGGTAACAGCGGAGAAGATGAGCGTCTTGGGGCCGGTCTTGATGGCTTCGTTGGCCTTAACGCCACCGTACGAGACAGTGATCTTACCTCGTGTCGTACCAACGTTCACAGCGCTCACGTACTGCCCCTTGATGCTAGCGTCGGTTGCCAAGCCAGCCGATCGATTGGTCTGCGGGAAGTGACCAGTATTGCTGTAGAACTCAGCCATGGCGGTCTTGGCGCCATCCGCGAGGACGGAGCCTTCCGACACCTGCGAGCGAACCAGGTAGTCCTGATAGGCCGGGATGGCGATAGCGGCGAGGATCGCGATGATCGCGACCACGATCATCAGTTCGATCAGGGTAAAGCCCTTCTGCATACTCTTCATGGTGGTTCCTCTTTTGCGATTGGTTAGCTAACCGGTGATGCCCCCTGAGCCCCAGTCCTGGATCCCCCTAGGCAGGATCGGACCCCATACTCGTGGTCAGGAACGACCAGGAAGCTCGCGGGAGATGAAGCAGGTTGCATGCCACATCTACCGCTGGTGTATTCCCGCATATTGCGGGCCTCGGGATTGTGCCTTTCGTCACGGATGGCCGCAAGCGCCGAATCTGCTGGATCTTGCACGCCGTTCGATCGCGGACCGCTGAAATTTGGAGATGGCGCGTCGCGGCAGTTAGTGACGCAAATTGTCAGTTTGTGTGCCGTCGCGTAGCGCTTCCCTGTGCGCTCATCCGCGGCAGGAGGTCGGCAAGTACTTGTGGTCGACTGTGCTGGCGGTGCATGTCCATTCGATGCTCCCAGCGTGGGTGATCGGCGAAAGCATTACGTATTTGGCCGAGGGTCGGATGGCCTCATTGGCTTTGGGTCCATTGAACAGAACCTTGATCACTCCATCGGCGAGATCGACGCTGGAGACGTACTGGCCTTTGATAGATACGTTCTTCGCGAGACCTGCGGATTCGTTGTTTGGTGGGAACCTTCCCGTGTTGGAGACGAAATCCCAGTCGGCGGCTTTCGCGCCACCCGCCAAGACAAAGCCTTCCGACACTTGCGCCCTAATCAGATAATCCTGATAGGCCGGAATGGCTATGGCGGCAAGGATGGCGATGATCGCCACGACGATCATCAGTTCGATCAAGGTGAAACCGGCGGACAAGCGCTGGCGTGACATGTTGGATTCCCCCTGGGTGTCTCACAAGGGAGAAGCACATTGTGTACCAGACAGAGGGGAATCGCAGGTCGCCTTGGATAAAAGTGCGAGGACCGTCACTGAATCGATGAATAGGGGCACGGCATCGGAGTGCAGGTCCGAGCGGTCATCTGGCCATGTTAGTCGGGGCAGCGAGTCCGTGCGGTGGGGCGAGCCCCATTCGCGATAGCAGGGCGTGCCCCAGCGTTTGCGCGAAACTGGCTGTCAAGTGCTGCGAATCCCGGAATACCACCGTGCCATCACGTTCGGCACGGCATTCGCCGTTCGGACAGATCAGCGGGTTCATGTCAATCGTTGTCGCGTTGTGGAAGCGGGCGGTGGCCTGTTGCAGCCAGCGGTAGACGGTATCGTCGTGTGCGTTGAAGGCCGGTGCTTCACAGCGCCCGCTGGTCGAGTGCAGCGAGGCTAGCCAGGTCCCTGCGGCAAGGCACTTGGGGCCGTCGAAAGGCAAATGGGGTGTGCCGCGGAGGATATACACATGACCGGCAGCGGGACTAAGCACGTCCAGGACCCGCTCGGTGCCCTGTATCCATTGGGCCTGTGAGAAATTGTCGGACTGGACCGTGCCTAGAACCACGATATCGGGCTTCATCGAAGCGATCTGCTGCAACGCCTGATTGCGCCAGTTCGCGCATTCGACGTACTCCCTGCCGATGCGCGCATAGAAGTATGGTTCGTCCACCATCGGGCAGGAGGACTTCGTTAGCACCATCAAGCGCCAGTCCGGCCGAGTCAGGACCTGCGCCAGCGCGGAAAACCACTGCGCGCCGATGCTGTCACCCATCAGCACAACGGTGTGCGCAGCATCCTCAGGCCCGAACGCACATATGCGCACCCTGTCGCTGTGGTACCAGTCGTCGCAGCCCATTGAATAGATGACCGGCGCATCAGTCTGGGCTATGCGGTAGCGCTGCTGGTCGGGGCTGTTTCGCCAGTTCATGGAAGCATTGAACCAGGCGATGCACGCTACGTTGGCGCCGATCATCACGGCCAGTGCCGACAGGATTCCGACCCCGGGCCGGGCCACCCAGCGCGCCTGATGACGAATGGGTGATTCGACAGCAGCGTAAGACGCCACCGCCAATAGCCAGGAAACTGCTACCAGCGCCGTGCGATACAAGCCGCTGTCACTTGGTACCAGTGATGCTCCGAGTAGTAGCACGGGCCAGTGCCACAGATACCACGCGTAAGAGATACGTCCGATCGACTGCATGGGGCGCAGCGACAGCGGCTTCGAAACGCCTTGGGTGAAACCTTGCGAACCGGCTGCAAGCACGCCAGCGGCACCGATGGTTGGAAAAAGTGCGCGCCACCCGGGGTAAGGCACGTTTTCATTGAACCAGACGGCGCACAACACGATCAGTCCAAGACCTGCCCAACCCATCCAGGTTCTGCTGGAACGCCGCAAGCCTCCAACCGTACCCTCCGGATTCATCGAATAGCCAGAACCGAAATACAGCCAGACCAGCGCGCCAGCCGCGAACTGCCATGCACGCAGGGGCATCAGGTAGAAGGCCATTTGCGGAGCGCTGCGGGTCAGGAGCAGGCAGGCCAACAAGCTGGCTGCGCCGATCATGCACATGGTGACCTTCAGGCGGTCGGGGTTTCTACGCGTGCCTCTCGTTCCCGCGAATGCCCATAGAACCAGCGCCGGCCAGAGCAGATAGAACTGCTCTTCGACGCCGAGCGACCAGGTATGCAGAAACAGGTTGCTGCCGGCGTCAGGGCTGAAGTAGTCGAGCTTCGCGAACGCGAAGTGCAGGTTGCTCAACCAGATCGACGCTGTTGCTGCAGCGGTCGCCTGGCGACCCTGGTCACCGGGCGCCAGAACAACTGCCGCGACCAGACAAGTAACAACAAGCATGGTCAGCAGGGCGGGTAGCAGCCGGCGGAGTCGTCGCGCGTAGAAATTGACGAACCGGAGTTTGCCAGTTGTCGCTATTTCACGCGTGAGAAGGCCGGTGATCAGGAAACCGGAAAGTACGAAGAAGACGTCGACGCCGACGAAGCCCCCGGCCAGCCATGGCACGTGGGCATGTGCCGCGATCACGAGAAGAATGGCGACCGCCCGCAAACCCTCGATATCGCTTCGAAAACCGAGGCGGTATTCGTTGCTCTTCAATCTGATCCCCTGATTTGTATAGGCGTGCAGCTTGTGCTTGCGATGATACACACCCGTCAACGGCCGGATCATCTACCGCGTATAGGTGCGCAAGCGGAGGCCACGGTGCGCTCAAAATGGGTTGTGGGATCGGAGAGACCTTGCCTCCAACCGCCCCGACGCTTGCCGTCAGTTTTTGTTGGCGTGGCGAAAAGCTTGGCGCACAGAGCCTGCCCCGGGCTCGATCCGAACATGCGTTCCTGTAACGTCCGGATTCGTGCGCACACAGGTGAAGGGTGCCGGCCATTTCGTGGTTTGCCGTGGGGCTTGAAGAGCCGGCGGGCGGTGCCCGCCCTAGAGCGCACCCTGTGCGCGAAGCTCTTTCGCGACGTGACGAAAGGCCATCGCGCACAGGGTGCGCTCCTACAAGTTGCGGGCGACTAGTGCGGGTAGGCGTTCGCCGGCCTTGTTCAAGCACAAAGCTTGTCCGTGACGTATCGGTTGAGGCTGATGCCTTGCTCGGCTGCCTGCATGGCGAGCGCCTTGTGGCGTTCGGGCGGGATGCGCACCTGGAACTTGCCCGAATAGGACTTGGCGCTTATCGGCTCCGGCGGTGTTTCGCCATTGGCCTCCATGTCGCTGACGGTTTCACCCACCAAGCGTACGATGCCCGCCAGCGCCTTCGCCTGGTTGCCGTGCAGCCATGACAGGCTCGGGAATTCGGCGCACAGGCCTACGTAGTCCTCATCTTCGCGAGACCAGATGACGCGATAGGTGTAGTGACGAGCGTCCATCATTTGTCCTCCAACCTCTTGATTGCTTGCAGCACTTGCCGTACTTGGTATGGCTTGGCCTTCCCGGCGTCACCTTTCTGGATGTTTACGCGGGGATCGCCATGCCAGGGCGTCTTGTATACGCGATGGCTTGTGCCTTCCTGCCTCGCTTTTCCGAAATGGTGATCGCAGACCTTGCAGAGGTCGGTATAGGCCACGTTTTTCGGTGCCTGGCGCATCCGTTCGATCAGATCCGTGATCTTGTCCATGCGAGAAACATAGTATCAATAGTGATACTGTTCAAGTGAGCCGGTCGTGTATGGTCGTTGCCACGGTCATTCCGGAACGCGCCCGAGCGAATGCTGTCGCCGCGTTGACTTCGCTCCCCAGACGCCGGGCTTGCCTGTTGCGAGGTGCCGTCTTACCGTGGCTGTTTCGCTTCACAACCCAAGGACTCCCCATGAAACCGTTGCTTGCCGCGCTCCTGCTTGCGTTGGTGGCGTCGCCCGCGCTGGCGGGCGAAACCGTCGACACCACTTTTGCCAGGGCCCAGGGCCCGCACGCGTTCGACGTGCGTGACCTGGTGATGATGGATCGGGTCAGCGATCCGCAGTTGTCGCCGGATGGGCGCCATGCGGCGTTCAGCGTGCGCAGCACGGATTACGCGGCGAACAAGGGCGTCACCGCGATCTACGTGCTGGACCTGGAGCGCAAGGGTGCGCAGCCGGTGAAGGTGGTGGACAAGGGCTCGTCGGCGCGCTGGTCGGCGGACGGGAAGAGCCTGTACTTCGTGGCGCCGGCGAAGGATGTGGCGCAGCTCTGGCGGCTCGACCTGGGCGCGGACGCGTCCGGTCACGCGACGCCGGTGCAGGTCAGCCATGGGCCGCTGGACATCGTCGACTACAAACTCGGCCCGGACGGCAAGCAGGTACTCCTTTCTTATGAGGTGTTCACCGACTGCGCCACGCTGGCCTGCACCGAACAGCGCGTCGAGGCGCGCGCGAAGGACAAGGCCAGCGGCACCGTGTACAACAAGTTGTTCGTGCGGCACTGGGATACCTGGGCCGACGGTCGGCGCAACCAGTTGTTCGTGGGAACGTTCGGCGCCGATGGCCAGTTGCCGGCCGAGCCGACGCTGCTGAGCCGCGGCATCGACGGCGACGTGCCCAGCAAGCCGTTTGGCGACGCCAGCGAGTTCGCCTTCGCGCCGGATGGCAAGAGCGTGTACTTCGACGTGCGCATCACCGGCACCACCGAGCCGTGGTCGACCAATTTCGATCTGTACCGCGTGCCGGTGGATGGCTCGGCCGCGCCGGTCAACCTCACCGCGGAGAACAAGGCCTGGGATGCCTACCCGGTGCCCTCGCCGGACGGCAAGACGCTTTATTACCTGGCGATGAAGACCCCCGGCTTCGAGGCCGATCGTTTCGCCATCATGGCGATGGACCTGGCTACCGGCGCCAAGCACGAAGTCGATCCGCGCTGGGATCGTTCGCCCGGCGGCCTGGCGATATCCGCCGACGGCAAGACCCTGTATGCCACCGCCGACGACGAGGGCCAGCGCCCGCTGTTCGCGATCGACCCGGCCAACGGCGAGGTGCGCAGCCTGTCCGGCGCCGGTGACGTGAACGCGTTTTCGCTGGCTGCGGGCAAGCTGCTGTTCGCGCGCGACGACTTGAAGCGACCCGCCGACTTGTATCTGGCCAAGGCCGATGGGCGTGGCCTGAAACAGGTCACGCATTTCAATGCCGAGGACCTGAAGAACGTCAAGGTCGGCGACTTCGAGTTCTTCCAGTTCCCCGGCTGGAACGACGAGACCGTGCAGGGCTACGTGGTCAAGCCGGTCGACTACCAGAAGGGCAAGACCTACCCGGTCGCCTTCATCATCCACGGCGGCCCGCAGGGCGCGATGAGCAACGGCTGGAGCTATCGCTGGAACCCGCAGACCTACGCCGGCCAGGGTTTTGCGGTGGTCACGATCAACTTCCACGGTTCCACCGGCTACGGCCAGAAGTTCACCGACTCGATCTCCGGTGACTGGGGCGGCAAGCCGCTGGAGGATCTGAAACTGGGCTGGAAGGCCGCGCTGGACAAGTACAAGTTCCTCGACGGCGACCGCGCCTGCGCGCTGGGCGCCAGCTACGGCGGCTACATGGTGTACTGGATCGCCGGCGTGTGGAACCAGCCGTGGAGGTGCCTGGTCGACCACGACGGCGTGTTCGATGCGCGCATGATGTACTACGCCACCGAGGAGTTGTGGTTCGAAGAGCGCGAGAACGGCGGCACGCAATACGAGGTGCCGCAGAACTACGAGAAGTTCAACCCGATCGACCACGTCAAGGACTGGCGCGTGCCGATGCTGGTGGTGCATTCGGGCAAGGATTTCCGCATCCCGATCACCCAGGGCCTGGGCGCCTTCACCGCGCTGCAGCGCCGCGGCATCCCCAGCGAACTTCTCACTTTCCCCGACGAGAATCATTGGGTGCTGAAGCCGCACAACAGCGTGCAGTGGCATGACACGGTGAATGCGTGGTTGAAGCAGTGGACGGCAAAGGACGCACCATCGGGCGCGTCGAAGTAGCGTCGTAGGGCGGGCACTGCCCGCCGACGGTTCCCCGGTACGCCGATGGGCGGGCACTGCCCGCCCTACGATCGAGCCGCATTTTTGTAGGGGCGCACCGTGTGCGCGATGGTTACACGGGATGGGCAGGTTCGTCGGTGACGAGGCGTTGGAGCAGCTTGAAGCAGCGTCGTAGGGCGGGCACTGCCCGCCGACGGTTCCCCGGCACGCCGATGGCGGGCAGTGACGTCGCGGCACGCCGATGGCGGGCAGTGCCCGCCCTACGATCGAGCCGCATTTTTTGTAGGGGCGCACCGTGTGCGCGATGGTTACACGGGATGGGCAGGTTCGTCGGTGACGAGGCGTTGGAGCAGCTTGCGCACGGGGGCGGGCAGGCCGAGGGTGTCGAGGTCGCTGGTGCTGCACCAGCGCAGTTGCGCATCGTCGGCAACACGCTGCCGCGCGGTTGCCTGGTCGAACAGCAGCGGCTCGATATTCAATCGGTAATGGCTGAACACGTGGGTGAATGGCGCGAGCGCCTGGGCGTCGTCGATGCGTGCGAGTTGCTGGGCGATGCGCCAGGCGCCATCGGCATCGGCGGCTTCGGGGAGGCTCCACATGCCTGACCACACACCTTGGGGACCACGCCGCTCCAGCAGGATGCGTTGCCGCGTGTCACGCAGCACCAGCATGACCGTGGCGCGGGTGGGGACGGATTTGCCCGCCTTGCGCGTGGGCAATTGCGCGGTGCGACCTTCGCGGAAGGCAACGCAGCCGCCAGCCAGCGGACAGGCATCGCAACGCGGGTTGCTGCGCACGCAGACGGTGGCACCGAGATCCATGATGGCCTGGGTGTAATCGGCCACGCGGCGCACGGGTGTATGCGCCTCGGCATGCAACCACAGTTGCCTCTCGACCGCGCCGGTGCCGGGGTCGCCGTGGACGCCGTGGTAGCGCGTGAGCACGCGTTTGACGTTGCCGTCGAGGATGGGAAAGCGCAGCCCGTGCGCCTGCGCCAGGATCGCACCGGCCGTGGAGCGGCCGATGCCGGGCAGGGCGGCGAGGGCGGCGAAGTCGCGCGGCAGTTCGCTGTCGTGTTGCGCCACGCAGATCTGCGCGGCGCGATGCAGGAAGCGCGCGCGACGGTAGTAGCCGAGGCCCGACCACAGCGCGAGCACGGTGTCCTCGTCGGCGTTGGCCAGGTCGCGCAAGGTCGGCAGGGCGGCCACGAAGCGCTCGAAGTAGGCAAGCACGGTGGCGACCTGGGTCTGTTGCAGCATCACTTCGGACAGCCACACGCGGTAGGCGTCGCGCTGGCCCGGCGAAGTCTCCGACTGCCACGGCAGATCCTTGCGGCCGTGCCGGTCGAACCAGCGCAGCAGGCGTGCGGCCACGTCGGTATTCGTCATGGACCCTGATCTACTTCGCGGTCGCGGCGGCAGGCGTCGCGCTGCTGGATACGGTCGCCGGCACGTTGTCGCCGGCCCGCAGGGTCAGCCCTTCCACGTGCACGCCACCGGCGTCGATGCTGTCGAACTCGGCGTGTCCGCTGCCGGGCGGCACACCGAGTTGCGGTGCCTGCGGATCGCCCAGGCGACCCCACCAGCGCGCCAGTGCCAGCGGCGGCAAGCGCAGGTCGGCGTGGTTGCCGGGGCCGTCGAGTTTCAGCGCCAGCAGCAGCGGGTTGTCCTGGTTGGCGGGCGTGAGCGTCAGTGACAGGTCGTACTGGCCCGCGCCGGTGCGGTCGAGCTTGCCGGCCAGGCTGGCCGCGGCATCGGCTGCGCCGTGCCAGTGCGCGCGGCCGTTCAGCGCCAGCGTCACCGCATCTTCCTGCGCCAGGTGCAGGCTGATGTTGTCCAGTTGCAGGGCGTTGCCCTGGATGCGCGGCGTCGCCGACAGGTGCAGCTGCCACGGCTTGCCGGCGACGAAGGCGTTGATGCTGAGCGGAAACGGCTGCCCGGAAACGAGGCTGCCGGCCCTGATCGAGACGTTGTCCAGCAAGACTTCATTGCCGCGCACCACGCTGCCGTGGGTGATTTCCACGCCGGTGTCGATGCGCGGGATGTTGAGCGGCGCCTGCTGTGTCTGCGCCGGCAGCGCGGCCATCCATGCCTGCAGGGCATCGAGGTCGACGCGCGGCGAGTCGATCTCCAGTTGCGAGATCACGGCGGGCCCGCCGAACAGGGTGTGCCACGGCAGCACCAGCCGGCCGCGCGCGGCGAGCAGGATCGGTGCGCTGGCGCCTTGGGCGTTGAGCGTGATGCCACGCAGGTCCAGCGCCGGCCGCGGGAACAGGCTGGGGCTGGCGGGGCTGGCCAGGTTCAACTCCAGCCCGGCGGCGCGCGCCTGGCTCTGCAGCATGGCGGTGAAGCGGTCGGGCTGCAGCAGCAGGTAAACGGCGGCCACCACGACGAGCGTGGCCGCCACGACCACACCGCCGAGCACCGTTGCGATCAGGCGCAGTCGGCGCGACACCGGATCAGCCCCGCCAGCCGGCGTCAGCCATGGTCTCGAACCTGGCCGAGGTTGGCGGGCAGCAGGCCGTCGACGAAGGCTTCGGCCTCGAACGCGCGCAGGTCGGTGGCGCTTTCGCCCAGGCCCACGAAACGGATCGGCAGGCCGAACTCGCGCGCCAGCGCAAACACCACGCCGCCCTTCGCGGTGCCGTCGAGCTTGGTCACCACCAGGCCGGTGACGCCCACGATCTGGCGGAACTGGCGCACCTGGTTGACCGCGTTCTGTCCGGTGGTGCCGTCGATCACCATCAGCACTTCATGCGGTGCGTCGGCGTCGAGTTTCTTCAGCACGCGGGCGATCTTGCCCAGTTCGTCCATCAGGCCACCCTGGGTGTGCAGCCGTCCGGCGGTGTCGGCGATCAGCACATCCATGTGGCGCGAACGCGCGGCCTGCAGGGCGTCGAAGATCACGCTGGCCGAATCGGCGTCCTGGCCCTGCGAGATCACCGGCACCGCGTTGCGCTCGCCCCAGGTCTTGAGCTGCTCGACCGCGGCGGCGCGGAAGGTGTCGCCGGCGGCCAGCATCACCGCGTTTTTTTCGTCACGCCAGCGGCGTGCCAGCTTGCCGATGGTGGTGGTCTTGCCGGCGCCGTTGATGCCGACGACCAGCACCACGAAGGGCTGCCTGCCGCGCACGTCCAGCGGCTGCTCGACCGGCTTGAGCAGCTCGATCAGCGCCTGGCGCAGGGCCGCCAGCAAGGCCGTGGCATCGGCGAACTCGCGTTTGTGCATGCGCTTGCGCAGGCCCTCGACCAGCGCGCTGCTGGCCTCGACGCCGACGTCGGCGGTGATCAGCACGGTTTCCAGCTCGTCGAGCAGGTCGTCGTCGAGCTTCGGGTTGCGCACGAACAGCGAACCGAGGCTGCGCGAAAACACGCTGCCGGACAGGCGTTCGCGCCAGCTGCGCTTTTGTGGCGGTGCGGCGGCGGGTTCTTCCGCCGGCGCCACGAAGCGCTCGGTGTCGCGGCGGGTGTCCTCGGGGGAGGGCATCTCGGCGAGCGCCTCGCGCAGGCCCGATGCCGCGGCTTCGGGCACGCCCGCATCGACGGCCGCATCCGGCGCGGCGGGCGGCGTTTCCTTGCCGCTGGCATCCGTCTCGGCGGATTTTTTCTTCCAGAACTTGAGCATGGCCGGGGCGATTCAAAGACAATGGCCGGCATGCTAACACCCCGACCCGTACTCCCAGCTGAGGGCCCGCGCGCGTGAGCGGCGGGCGAAAACCATCGCCTGGTCAGGTGCGCATCATCGGCGGCAACCTGCGCAACTCGCGCCTGCTGGTGCCGGAACTGCCCGGCCTGCGGCCGACCCCGGCACGCGTGCGCGAGACCGTGTTCAACTGGCTGGCGCCGGTGATCGCCGGTGCGCGCTGCCTGGACCTGTGCGCCGGCACCGGCGCGTTGGGCATCGAGGCGTATTCGCGCGGTGCGTCCAGCGTGCAGTTCGTCGAGCGCGACGCGCAGGCGGCGCAGGCGCTGCGCGCGAACCTGGCGCGGCTCAGGCTCGACACGACGATGGTTGCGGCGGCGGACGCGGCCGAGTTTCTGCGTGGCGCCGGGCAGCCATGCGACGTAGTGTTTCTCGATCCGCCGTTCGCGCTGGAGCTGTGGGCATCGCTGACGCAGCAACTGGAAGCGGGCGGCTGGCTGGCCGCGCAGGCGCTGATCTACGTCGAATCGCCTCGCGCCGGCGTGGCGGAGCTGCCGCCGAACTGGTCGGTACATCGCGAGGGGCGGGCCGGCGAGGTGCGTTTTGCGCTCTATCGGCGTTCGCTTCCCTGAGAGCATGTGAAAAAATCGCCCGCCTACTGCGGGCGGCGCCGAACGCCCCTGGCGGCGGCGCGCTGCGCGAGAACTGCGGTCATTTGGTTCACCAAACTCCCTTGTTCTCGCGCAGCGTGCCTTGCCAGGGACGCCCGGCGCCGCCCTCGCTACGGCGTTCGACTATTCACAAGCTCTGAGGCGACGCTGCTCAAGTATCGCCGCCGTCATCACCTCATCATTCCAGATTCAACACGTTGAGGCCCACCCTCTCTGTCCGCATACCTTCGGTCCGCCGCCTCGACAGACGGCCAGTCTGCCTTCGCCGACGGCTCTGTGGTCTGCGAACAGAGAGGGTGGGTGACGGTGGTGATACTTGAGCAGCGTTGCCTTAAGCTAAGGGTCACACCGCCGCTGGCGACGTCATGCCTTCCGTGAGAAAAAACCTGGGGAACCCCCGCCTGGCCATCTACCCGGGCACTTTCGATCCGATCACCAACGGCCATGCCGATCTGGTGACGCGCGCCGCACCGCTGTTCGACCGGGTGATCGTGGCGGTGGCGGACAGTTCCAGCAAGGGGCCGCACTTCAGCATCGGCGAGCGCGTGGCACTGGCGCGGCTGGCGCTGGCCGACCTGCCCAACGTGGAGGTGCGTGGTTTCGATTGCCTGCTGGCGACCTTCATCGAGCAGGTGGGCGCCGGAGTGATCATCCGCGGGCTGCGGGCGGTATCGGATTTCGAGTACGAGTTCCAGCTGGCCAGCATGAACCGTCATCTGATCCCGCAGGCGGAAACCTTGTTCCTGACGCCGGCCGAAGAATACAGTTTCATCTCCTCGTCACTGGTGCGCGAAATCGGCCGCCTCGGCGGGGACATCTCCGGCTTCGTGCATCCGGCCGTGCAACAGGCGATGCGCCAGCGCTGGCAGAAGTCGCTCAACCCATCCAACCAGCAACCCGAAGCAGAAGGTGATGACCATGCGTAAACTCATTCTCATTGCGGTTGTCGCGCTGAGCGCTTGCCTGGGCCTGAGTGCCTGCAACAAGCAGGGCGATGACCAGCAGGCCCAGGAACAGGTGCAGAAGGCGCCCAAGCCCACCGACATCAACGACGCCAAGGCCTGGAACGCCTATCTCGGCCAGCTGGTGCAGGCCAACCTGCAGGGCATGAAGGCGCCGCAGCCGTATGCCTACCTGGTCACTCCCGGCCTGACCGATGATCAGCTGGCGCAGAACGCGCGGCAGTTGCAGGGTGTGCAGGACACCGTCGCCCGCGGCGTGCTGCCGGGCAACCTGCTGGCGTTCGGTGGTCCCAGCTCCGCGGCGACTTCCGAGTTCGTGGTCAGCGCGTTCAAGAACGCCACCCCCGGCTCGTTCAAGGACGTGATCGTGCTGTTCATCGGCGACAAGGCCGACGAGCAGAAAGTGGCCGACGCAATGAAGCCCACCGGCGCGACCTTCCGCTTCGTCGAAATGTGATGAAGTAGAAGTGAGTGCAGAGAAGTGAGGGGTGAGAGAGAGCGGCTTTCTCTCACTTCTCACTTCTCGTTTCTCACTCCTGGCTTGCTGTCATGTCGCTGAAGATCCTCGACACCTGCGTCAATTGCGACGTCTGCGTACCGGCGTGCCCCAACCAGGCAATCTCGCTGGGCGAGGAGTACTACGTGATCGATCCGGCGCTGTGCACGGAGTGCGTGGGCCATCACGACGAGCCGCAGTGCGTGGAGGTGTGCCCGGTGGAGTGCATCATCGGCGACCCCGACCATGTCGAATCGCCGGCCCAGCTTGAGTTGAAGTATCGACACCTGATGAGCAAGGAGTCCGTGGCATGAGCATCTCCTTCGATTGGCGCGCGCTGGCGCTGGGTCTGTTGCTGAGCGGTACCGCCGGCCTTGCGTCGGCGGCTTCGGCGAAGCAGGCGCCGCCGGCCGCGCCCGCCGCGCAGCGGCCGGGCCATGCGGCGATCGCCAGCGCGAATTTCCTGGCCACGCGCGCCGGCCTGGAGGTGTTGCGCAAGGGCGGCAACGCGTTCGATGCGGCGGTGGCGGTGGCTTCCACGTTGTCGGTGGTGGAACCGGAGAGCTCGGGCATCGGCGGCGGTTTCATGGCCGTGCTGCACCGCGCCAGCGATGGCCGCAACGTGTTCATCGACGCCCGCGAGACGGCACCGGCGGCAGTCGATCCGAAGGATTACCTGAAGCCCGACGGCAGCCCGAACCGCGACACCGCCCTGACCGGGCCGCTGTCTGCAGGCATTCCCGGCGAGCCGGCCGGGCTGGCGCTGCTCGCCAAGGATTACGGACGGCTGTCGCTGCAGCAGTCGCTGGCGCCGGCGATCCGCATCGCGCGCGACGGCTTCGTTCCCGATCCGCGCCTGCATGGCGCGATCGTCCCCGAACAGAAACTGCTTGAGCGCTGGCCCGCCTCGGCCGCGAAGTACCTGGTGAACGGCCAGCCGCCGGCCAAGGGCGCCACCTGGCGCGACCCGGACCAGGCCCGCACGCTGGAAGCGCTCGCGCGGCATGGCCACGACGGTTTCTATCGCGGCGAGGTTGCAGGCAAGCTGGTCGACGCGGTGCGCGCGGCCGGCGGCAACTGGACGCTGGCCGACCTGGCCGCGTACCAGGCGAAAGAGCGCACGCCGATCAGCGTCGACTACCGCGGCTACCAGGTCATCACCGCGCCGCCGCCGTCCTCCGGCGGCGTGGCGATCGCCGAGATCCTCAACATCCTGTCCGGCTACGACCTGACGAAGATGGATGCCGCCACGCGCGTGCATTACGTGGTCGAGGCGATGCGGCGGGCGTTCCGCGACCACAACGATTACCTGGGCGACCCGGATTTCGTGAAGATGCCGCTGGACATGCTGCTGTCGCCGTACTACGCCGACGGCCTGCGCCAGAGCATCCTGCCCGACCGTGCCACGCCCTCGTCGATGCTGCCGCGCGCCGAGCCGGCCGACGTGGGCATGCACACCACGCATTTCTCCATCATCGACGCCGACGGCAACATGGCCGCGGTGACGCTCACCGTCAACACCACGTTGGGCTCGAAGTTCGTCGCCGCCGGCACCGGCGTGCTGCTCAACAACGAGATGGACGACTTCGCGCTGGTGCCGAACAAGCCGAACGTCTACGGTCTGCTCGGGAGCAAGGCAAATGCGCCGGTGGGCGGCAAGCGCATGTTGTCGTCGATGTCGCCCAGCATCGTGATCGGGCCGGAGCGCACCATGGTGATCGGCTCGCCCGGCGGCTCCACCATCATCACCCAGGTGCTCGAAGGCATCCTGCATTTCATCGACGGGCAGGGCGCGCAGCAGATCGTGGCGCACAAGCGCTTCCACCATCAGTACCTGCCCGACGTGGTCATGACCGAGCCGCAGGCATTCGATGCGGGCACCGAGGCGGCCTTGACGAAAATGGGCTACGTCCTGAAACAGCGCGAGCCGTGGGGGTTCATGAACGTGGTCACCTGGGATCGGAGGACCAACCAGCTCGACGCTGCCAGCGACCCGCGCCGACCGTCGGGCCTGGGCCAAGTGCAGTAGGCGCCGGCATGGAGCATTCCGCCTTGCATCCCGCCTGCCCGTCGCCGCCGGTGCGGTGCGCCTGATGGAGTTGGGCAAGGGCATGTCCTGGCGCCTGCTGGCATTGAACGTCATCGGCGCCCTGCTGGTGATCGCCGGCATCGGCCTGGAGGCGCTCAACGCCAGCAGCCTGATCGATTTCCGCCAGGCGTCCGTCCGGCACGGCGGCGAGGCGATCGAACTGGGCGCGGATGCGTTGCCGCAACCCGGCCAGCACGGCTACATGGCACGCCTGGCCGGGACGCCACGCGTGGTCGAGGCGCCGCACGACCCAGAGTTCAACCAGACCGCCAATACACCCGTGCTGGTGCGGCATGTCGAGATGTTCCAGTGGCGGGAGATCAGCATCGGCGGCAGCGTCCACTACGAACTGGACTGGGTCGACCAGCCGGTGGATTCCAGTCGGTTCCGCGACGTTCGCGGGCACGTCAATCCCGGTCGTTTCCCGATCGAAAGCAAGCAGTTCGACGCTGGATTGGTGCAGATGGGCGGCTTCAGGCTCGGCCGCGTGCTGGTGCACGCCTTGCCCGGTTCGGAGCTGATCGAACCCGACCCGGCGGCGCTGCCGCAGAACCTTGCCGTCACCTTCAGCCGTTATCAGGATTACCTGGTGACCAGCGCCCATCCTGGCGATCCGCGCCTGGGCGACCTGCGGGTGAGCTGGAGCGCCGTGCCGCTGCAGCAGGTCACCATCGTGGCACGCCTGGATGGCGCCCGGCTGGAAGCGGCCGCCGATGCTCCCGATGGCAAGGGCTACCAGGTGCAGGTCGGTGACGTGCCCTTGCTGGCGCTGTTTCCCGACCTGCCGGTGCCGCCGCAACACGTGACGCTGTGGCGCGTTCTCTCCGTGCTGCTGGCGGCGCTGGGCGCACTGGCGCTGCTCGCGGCCCAGGGGCGCCGCCGTGACCCGCTGCTGGCGCTGGGCCTGGGTTCGATCGGCGTGGGCGCCGTCGCCAGCGTGTTGTGGCTGGGGGGCGAGAACGCCCACGTGCTGGGGGGCTGGGTGGTGGTGACCCTGGTCGGCGTGGCGCTGTCGGTCTGGTGTCTGCGCCGGCAAGATCACTGACTTGGACCCGTTCACCCTGGGCGCAGGCCGAAGGCCGCACGCGGAGAATGGCCATGGACAGCCACAGTCCTGAGGAGCGAGGAAGTCGAAAGGCACGCCGGCGACGGGCTTCCCGATAGGCGCCGCTTCGACTCCGCCCGCTGCGCGGGCTACGCTCAGCGCGAGCGGTCGGGCATCACGGACTGCCTTTCCGCACCGTCGTGCTCGATGAACCACAGCCCCGCGAACAGCTTCGGGTCGATCGAGTAGCCCTCGGCCGCGCGCGCGAACAGCCAGGCGCCGGCCTCGCGCCGCGGCACCTCGTGCACCACGATGTTCTCCGTCTCGTCGCCGCCACCAGGGCCGATCTTCTGCAGGTCGCGCGCGCGCACGAAGGCGATCATCTCGGTGCTCATGCCCGACGACGACGGGCCGCGGTGGATGAACTCCACGCTGGCGCAGCGGTAGCCGGTCTCCTCCTCCAGTTCGCGTTGCGCCGCCACCAGCGCGCTTTCGTCGGCCTGGTCGGCCAGGTCGCCGACCAGGCCGGCCGGCATCTCGATCGTGTTCTGCAGGATCGACACGCGGTACTGCTCGACGAACAGCACGCGGTCTTCCGGAGTCACCGCCACGATGATCACCGCGCCCGCCGGATTGTTGCGCTCGGCGTACTCCCAGCGGCCGCGTTTGCGCAGACTCAGCCAGCGACCCTCGTACAGGGTTTCCACCGGTGCGCCGGCGTCGGCGGGAATGGGGTGGGCGGTGTCGTTCATCGGTGCTCGCAGGTCCGGGCTGAAACATCCATGGTGGCCCGTCGGGCGTGCCGCGACAAGCGATCAGCTCAGATCGCCAGCGCGCGCAGGCGGCTGCGGGTCAGCGGGCCGAAGCGCAACTGCTCGCACAACGCATCGAGCTGATCGACCGGGCGAGGCCGGCGCTGCAGGAGGTCGACTTCGCCGGCGCCGGGAGCGTCCAGCGCGATCCGGGTCAGCCGGCGACACATCCGCGCCTGCTCGGCATGCTGGCGCAGCCGCGCCGCGCAACTGGCCGCGCCACGAAGGCGCAGGAAGGCCACTTCGTCGATGCGTTCGAGCAGGGCATCCAGGCTGCCGAAGTGGGCGAGCAGGGCCGCGGCGGTCTTGGCGCCGATGCCGGGCACGCCGGGGATGTTGTCCACCGCGTCGCCGCACAGCGCGAGATAGTCGGCGACCTGGTGCGGATGCACGCCAAGCTTGTCGTGGACGCCGGCCGGCCCCCAGCGCAGGTTGCGGGCGTAATCCCACTGCTCGTCGTGCTCGCCCAGCAGTTGGCCGAAGTCCTTGTCCGCCGACACGATCACGCTGCGCCAGCCCAGCGCGCGCAGGTTCCACACCGTGCTGCCGATCAGGTCGTCAGCCTCGTATTCGTGGTCGATCATCAGGTGCACGCCGAGCGCTTCGGTGAGCGCCCGGCACTGCACGAACTGCCGTTCCAGGTCCGGCGGCGGCAGCTCGCGGTTGGCCTTGTAGGCCGGATAGATCGTGTTGCGGAACGAGCTGGTCAGCGAAGCGTCGAACGCCACCGCGACATGCTCCGGTCGCGCCCGCTCCAGCAGCTCGCACAGGAAGCGCGCATAGCCGTGCACGGCGTTTACCGGATGACCGTCGACGTCGTGGAACTCGTCCGGCATCGAGTGCCAGGCGCGGAACACGTACAGGCTGCCGTCGACGAGATGGGCAGTGGGAAGATGGACGTCCGGACGTCCGTCCGGCGAGCTGGTCATGGCATCCATGTGGTGAGCAGGTCGGCCAGCGCCGGTCGGTCGCGGTCGGGAACCTCGACCTGCGGCGTGCCCAGGTGGACGAAGCCGACCACGTGCTCGTCGGCGTCCAGGCCCAGCAGTGCGGCGACTTCGCGGTCGTAGGCGGCCCAGCCGGTCAGCCATTGCGCGCCGTAGCCAAGCGCGAAGGCACCGAGCAGGATGTTGTAGGCCACGTTGCCGGTGCACAGCTTCTGCTCGATTTCCGGCACCTTGCTGTCGGGGTCGATGCGCGCGACCACGGCCACCACCAGCGGCGCGAAGGTGTAGCGGTGGCGCTCCTTCTCCAGCTTGGCGCCGATCATCGCCGGGTTGTTGCGGATACCGATCGCGGTCACCTGTTCGCCGAACGCCAGCTTGGCCTCGTCGCGCAGCAGGATCAGCCGGAACGGCACCAGCTTGCCGTGATCGGGCACGCGGATGGCCGCTTCGAGCAGGGTGTGCAGCGTGGCGTCATCCGGCGCCGGCTCGCCGAGCTGGCGTGCGGGGACGGAATGGCGTTGCTGCAGCAGGGAAAGCGCGTTGGTCATGGGGTGGTTCGACGGGGCGGAACGCTCCATCCTAGCTGGCGGGTCGCCAAGGTGCGAACCGTCGAACGTAGGGCGGGCACTGCCCGCCGGCATTCTGCTTCGCGACGGCGTGACGGGAAGCGGCGGGCAGTGCCCGCCCTACGCTATTTCCACACAACCTCTCAAGCTCGCAGCGGCAGCTTGAACGAGCCGGGCAGCAGCGCGGCCACGCTGGTTTCGCGGGTGGCGCCGGTGAGGTTGGCCAGCAGCACCGGGGTAGCCTCGTCACACAGTTCGGCCATCACCTGGCGGCAGGCGCCGCAGGGCGTGACCGCCTCCGGGGTATCGGCGACCACCGCGATGGCAGCGAAATCGCCGGGTCGGCAACCGGCGGCGACCGCGCTGAACAGGGCCGTGCGTTCGGCGCAGTTGCACAGGCCGTAGGCGGCGTTCTCCACGTTGCACCCGCCGAACGTCCGGCCGTCACGGGTCAGTACCGCGGCACCCACGTGGAAGCGGGAATACGGCGCGTAGGCGTGTTCGCGCACGGCTCGCGCCAGCGTGAGCAGTTCGTCCAGAGCGGGGGGGCTTGCGGGCATCGTGATCTCCGGCGATGACCCCGGCGCTGCGTGCAGCGCGATCCGGCGGGCCAGCTTACTCTCGTGCGCGCGTCCGGATCAAAGCCAACTGCCGCTAAGATGGCAGGAACATTCCACGGGGATCGCACCATGCCTGTCACCATTGCCGCCTTGCGAGAGACTGCCGCCGGTGAGCGGCGCGTGGCGATCACCCCGGAGATGGCGAAGAAGCTGCGCGGCAAGGGGCTGCGCGTGCTGCTGGAGCACGACGCCGGGCGCGCAGCCGGCTTTCCCGACCAGGCCTATGCCGACGCCGAGTTTGCCGATGCCAGCGATGTGCTGGCGCAGGCCGACGTGCTGGCGTGCGTGTTGCCGCCCGAGGACGCGGTGTTCTCCAGCCTGCGCGAGGGCAGCGTGGTCGTCGGCCAGTTGCGGCCGTACGACGCCGCCGAGCGCGTCGCCGCGCTGGCCGCGCGCAAGCTGACCGCGTTCTCGCTGGAGCTGCTGCCGCGCACCACGCGTGCGCAGGCGATGGACGTGCTCAGTTCGCAGGCGGCGGTGGCCGGTTATCGGGCCATGCTGATCGCGGCCGAGGCGTCGCCGAAGTTCTTTCCGATGCTGACCACCGCGGCCGGCACGATCCGGCCGTCGAAGGTGCTGGTGATCGGCGCCGGCGTGGCTGGGCTGCAGGCGATCGCCACGGCGCGCCGGCTCGGCGCGCAGATCGAGGGTTACGACGTGCGCCCGGAAACGCGCGAGCAGGTGGAATCGCTGGGCGCGAAGTTCCTCGACCTGGGCGTCAGTGCCGCCGGCAGTGGCGGCTATGCACGCGAGCTGTCGGCGGAGGAACGCGCCGCGCAGCAGCAGGCGCTGGCGAATCACCTGAAGTCGTTCGACGTGGTGGTGAGCACCGCTGCGGTGCCGGGTCGGCCGGCACCGAAGATCCTCACCACCGCGATGGTCGAGGGCATGAAGCCCGGCGCCCTGATCGTCGACCTCGCCGCCGAGGGCGGCGGCAACTGCGAGCTGACCCGTCCCGGCGAGCACGTCGAGCATGGCGGCGTGACGATCATCGGGCCGCTGAACCTGCCCGCCGGAGCGCCGCTGCATGCCTCGGAGATGTACGCGCGCAACGTGTACAACTTCGTCGAGCTGCTGCTGCACGACGGTGCGCTGAAACCGGATTTCGACGACGAGCTGCTCGCCAGGAGCTGCCTGGCGCACGCCGGGGAGACCCGCTTCCAGGGCTGATGGCCGCGGTCATCCGCGGCCCGGCGTGAGTTACCGGGGCGGATGCCCGGTGCCGGTGCCGCCGTCGCGGTCGTGCTGCTGGATTCGCTGCTGCCGCTGCTCGGGCGACAGCTGGCGCCATTCGCGTTTCAGCTGTTCGCGCTGCGCGGGGGGCAGGCTCTGGAAGCGCTCGAAGCTGCGGTGCACGCGCTGGCGTTCTGCCGGCGACATTTCGCGGAACCGGTGCTCGTTGGCGCGCGCCTGACGGCGCTGCTCCGGCGTCATCTGCTGCCAGTGGACGATGCGCTGGCGGATCTCCTCGCGGCGCTCGGGTGGCAGCGTGGTCCAGTACCGGGTGCGGTGCAGCAGATGCGCCTGCTTGCGTGGAGACAGCTGATCCCATTCGTCCTTGAGCGGCGCCAGCATCTCGCGCTGGCTCGGTGCCAGGCCGTTCCACGGGGTGCGTGCAGGCGCGTCCGCGCTCGCCGGTGGCGGCGTGGGCGTTTGCGCGCACAGCGGCGTGGCCGCGACCCCGAGCAGGGCGGCAAGCAACAGCGACAAAAGGGAAGGCAGCGGCTTGTTCATGGGGTCAGCGTGAGGTCGGGTGCCGGTCGTTGGCGGCGAGCCAGGCGTAGAAATCGAGGTTCTGGTACAGGCCCGGATCGACCTGCTCGGCGTCGGGCGGCAGCTCGTTGTCCACGTCCTGCGGGGCGCTGCTGGCCGCCTGGTTCGCCGATGGCGCGCGCGTGTGCGGCAGCGGTTGCCACACCATCATTACCGCCAACGCCATGGCCGCCAGCGCGCCGGTAGGGATCAGCCAGCGCACCGCCTGACGCTGCGGTGCGGTTGACGGCTGCAGCGCTTCGCGACGGGCGGCGCGCAGCCGCGCGGTCGTGCTCGCGTCAAGATGGTGCGCGGCCTCGCGCCACAGCTTGTGCGCGCGCCGTTCGATCGGTTCGTGCTCGTGCTCGGGCGAGTTCATCGCCAATCCTCCAGTTGGTCGCGCAGCTGATGCATGGCGCGCGACAGATGGGTTTTCACGCTGCCTTCGCCGCAGCCCATGGCGCGTGCGGTCTCCGCCACGTCAAGCCCTTCCAGCATGCGCAGGATGAACGCCTCGCGCTGACGCCTGGGCAAGCACTGCACCGCCGCGGCCATGTCCGCGTACGACTGCGCGTCGTGCAGCCGGCCCAGCGGGTCCTTGCCCGGGTCGGCCGGCTCCCACACGGGCAGCTCGTCGCCGCCGTCGTCATGCCCGCCGCCGAGCCAGCCGACCACGATCGAGCGCACCTTGCGCCGGCGCTGCAGGTCCACGATGCGTCGACGCAGGATGCCCCAGAACAGCGGCGCCCATTCCGCGGCCGGCTTGTCGCGATAATGCCGTACCAGTCGCAGCATGGCGTCCTGCACCGCGTCCATGGCGTCCTCGCGATGGCGCAACTGCAGCTCGGCCATGCGGAACGCGCGGCGCTCCACGTCGGCCAGGAACGCATCCAGCGTGGCCGGCACCGCGCGCGCAGCGCCCGGCTCGCCCGCGGCGAGCAGGTCGGCCTCGAGCATGCCGGCGGCGGCATTCACGGCCGACGCTCCGCTGCCATCGGTGATGTCATCGACGGGCTCCATCGGTGGTTCCTGCCTGTTCAACGCGGCAGGCCCGCCAGGGTTGACCGCCTGCGCGAGTCGCGCGGCGCCGTGCGCCGATCGGCGGCCCGGCCTCGACGCACGCCGGGCTTCCCGTATGATGCAGGTTCGGATGCATCCTGGCGGGCGGCTCTCACGGGGGATGGGCTCATGATCGACGGTTTCCTGGCGCTGTACATCTTCATGCTGGCCGCCTTTACCGGCTATGAAATCATCGCGCGGGTGCCGGTGATCCTGCATACGCCGCTGATGTCCGGTTCCAACTTCGTGCACGGCATTGTGCTGGTCGGGGCGATGATTGCGCTAGGCCACGCGAACACACCGTTCGAGATCGCGATCGGCTTCATCGGCGTACTGCTTGGTGCGGGCAACGCCGCCGGCGGCTACGTGGTGACCGAGCGGATGCTGGAAATGTTCAAGTCCAGCAAGCCGGGCGCCGGCAAGGGGGCCAAGTGATGAGCTGGCTGCCCACCGTCATCAAGGCCTGCTATTTCCTCGCCGCGCTGCTGTTCATCCTGGGCCTGAAACGCATGAGTTCGCCGCGCACCGCGCGCGGCGGCATCGTGTGGGCCGGTTACGGCATGGTGCTGGCGGTGCTGGCCACGTTTTTCCTGCCGGACATGCACAACCGCGGGCTGATCCTTGCCGCGGTGCTGATCGGCGTCAGCGCCGCGTGGTGGACCGGCCGCCGCGTGGCAATGACCGCGATGCCGCAGATGGTGGCGCTGTACAACGGCATGGGCGGCGGCGCGGCGGCGGCGATCGGCGCGGTCGAGCTGATCGGCTACGCGCGTTCGTCGGGACTGCTGCACGCGGTGCCGGATACCTCGCCGCTGCGGCCCGAAGCCTGGGCGGTGAACGGCCTGCCGCCGGCGCTGTCGCCGACCGAGCTGGCGCTGGGCGTGCTCGGTGCGCTGATCGGCGCGGTGAGCTTCTCCGGTTCGCTGGTCGCGTTCGCCAAGCTGCAGGGCTGGATGGACAAGCGCTTCGTGTTTCCCGGCCAGCGCGCGGTGAATCTGTTGTTGCTCGCCGCGGCGGTGGTGGTCGGCGTGCTGCTGGCGACCGGTCATGCCAGCCCGGCGCTGATCGCGGCGTTCTTCGCGCTGGCGCTCGCCTTCGGCCTGATGATGACGCTGCCGATCGGCGGCGCCGACATGCCGGTGGTGATCTCGCTGTACAACGCGTTCACCGGCCTGGCGGTGTCCTTCGAGGGTTTCGTGCTGGGCAACGAGGCGATGATCATTGCCGGCATGGTGGTCGGCGCGGCGGGTACCTTGCTGACCCAGTTGATGGCCAAGGCAATGAACCGCTCGATCGGCAACGTGCTGTTCGGCAGCTTCGGCGCGGCCGGCGGCGAGGCGCAGGCGATCGAGGGTGCGCAGAAGCCGATCGACGCCGCCGACGCGGCAGTGATGATGGCCTACGCCGAGCGCGTGGTGATCGTGCCCGGCTACGGCCTGGCGGTGGCGCAGGCGCAGCACAAGGTGTGGGAGTTCGCGCAACTCTTGATGAAGCGTGGCGTGAAGGTGAAGTTCGCGATCCACCCGGTCGCCGGTCGCATGCCCGGCCACATGAACGTGCTGCTGGCCGAGGCCGGCGTGCCGTACGACCTGATCGCCGACATGGACGACATCAACCCGGAGTTTGCCACCACCGACGTGGCGCTGGTGATCGGCGCCAACGACGTGGTCAATCCGGTGGCCAAGACCGACCCGGCCTCGCCGATCTACGGCATGCCGATCCTGGACGTGGTGAACGCGAAGCAGGTGATCGTGATCAAGCGCGGCAAGGGCACCGGCTTCGCCGGCATCGAGAACGCGCTGTTCTACGCCGACAACACCCGCATGCTGTACGGCGACGGCCAGGCGGCGGTGGGCGAGCTGGTCAACGAGGTGAAGGCGATCGACGGCTGAGGCCGCCTCGCTGCATGCCGTAACGGGCACGGCCCGCCGGCTCTTGCTTCGCGGAATGAAAGGCGGCGGGCGGTGCCCGCCCTAGGTGTTCTTCACGGGTGGGGGTGAACGCCGTTGGCGGGAGGCCAGCCACCCGGCCAGCAGCATGGCCAGCAAGGTCCAGATGAAATCGGCGGGGGTCAGGCCCATGCGCGCCAGCTGCCACAGCATGCCGATGCCGGCGGTGCGCATCGCCTCGATCAGGTCCAGGCCCATGCTGCCCGCGACCTTCACGCCGGCGATCAGCAGGTTGACGTAGATCGCCGACAACGCGGTGGCGCCGGCGGCCAGCAGCAGCGCGCCGATGCCGGGGCGATGCACGCCGGCGCGGATGACCCACGCCAGCATGACGCCGATCGGCACCACCAGCCAGGGCAGGGGATGGCGCGAGTACAGCGCCACCACCATCCACGCGGCGCCGGCGGCAAGCCCCAGCATGGCGGCGCTGAACAGCGCAAACAGCAGGGCCGGCACGCTGCGCGCCCTCATTGGTGGCGTCCCGCCAGGTGGGTGCAAGGCATCGCTTGATCCGTCGGCAAAGCGGCCATCATACCGTGCGTTGTGCGCCGGGACGGGCGGGCAAAACGTCGCCTCATCTCCCGCCGGGCTGATCTGGAACAAGCGGTCGCGCGTCGCGGGCGGCATAATGGGCACTTCGGTACGGCATGTGGCCGCGCCTGTGGATACGGGAAAGTCGTTGGCATGAGTGGTTTCAGTCTGAGCAGCGAACCGGTCACCCTGGTGCGCGATTGCAGCGCCGTGATGGTGCCGCAGGGCGAGGTGGTGACGTTGCCCGCGGGCCAGATCGGCTACATAACCCAGGCCCTCGGCGGCAGTTTCACCGTCTACGTCGAGGGCAACCTGTTCCGCGTGGCCGGCGACGATGCCGATGCGCTGGGCAAGGATCGGCCGGTGCCGATCGAAGTGCCGCCGGACGCCACCGATGCCGACGTGGAGAAGCTTGCCTGGGACCAGTTGCGCACGGTGTTCGACCCGGAGATCCCGGTCAACGTGGTCGATCTCGGGCTGGTCTACGACCTGAGCATGGAGCACGGCGAATCCGGCGAACGCAAGGTCTACGTCAAGCTCACCCTCACCGCGCCCGGTTGCGGCATGGGCGACATCCTGGTGGACGACGCGCGCACCAAGCTGGAGATGATCCCCACCATCTCCGAGGCCGACGTGGACCTGGTGTTCGACCCGCCGTGGAACCACTCGATGATGTCCGACGAGGCGAAGCTGGAAACCGGCATGCTCTGAACGGCGCGAGGTCGGCGTCGGAAAATCTTGCGTCGCGCTGACGCGCAGGAACAGTTCGGTACCATCGCGCCCGCAGCGCTCGTCGATGGACTTTCGCGTTCGCGAAAGTGACCACGGACAAGCCATCCGAAAGCTTCCGAAGCATCCGCGACGCTGCGGCGTCGATGTCGTGCGCGCATCCGGCAGGACGTGACCGCGATCACCCGGCGTAGGAAAAAGTCGGATTGTCAGGCGGTATCGCAAGTAATAACGTCGCCGGGTCCACCATCTGGGAGGCTGGGGGATGATCCCGTGGCGACGCCTTTGTCGTCTTGCAGTTACGCGTCCATGTGCTGTCCCTGCAGGGAACCTCAGGGGGAAGGCAGCCACCGGCGGACGTAGTTCGGGATCGCCGGACCGCTGACGAATACCAACGCCGTGTCTCGCACGGAAATTCTTGCATGGGGCTTTGCGGCCGCATCGGGCGCGTTTGTCCCCAATTTTTCCAGGAGCTCATTACATGCCCTATCCATCCCGCCTGAAATTGCTGGTGGCCGCCATCGGCATGGCCACCGCCACGGCTGCCACCGCCGCCAACACGCAATCCCTGCGCGCACAGAACCTGGGCGCCGTACCCGTCGCCTCGCTCGCCACCCAGTTGAACCTGGGCCCGGGCATGACGCTGGCGCCGCATGGCGCCGTGGCGCTCGCCGGCCAGCACCGCGTGGTGCGCCAGCAGCAGATGTACCAGGGCGTGCCGGTGTACGGCCGCAGCATCGCCGTGGTGCAGGACGCCCAAGGTAACGCCTTGCGCGCCACCGGCGAGCTGATGCAGCAGGGCCAGCAGCAGACCTCGGTGCGCCCCCGGCTGAATGCCGCGCGCGCGATCGCGGCGCTGAAGGCGTACGCGCACACCGTGCTGGTCGCCGGTACGGCGATGGAGAACGCCCGCGCCGACCTGTTCGTGTATCCGCAGGAAGGTGCGGCGCCGCGACTGGTCTATCGTGTCTCGTACTTCGTCAACGGCGCCAACCCGACGCGCCCCACCGCCATCGTCGACGCCAACACCGGCGCGGTGATCAAGAGCTGGAACGGTCTCACCGACGCCTCGGCCAACGGCCCGGGCGGCAACCAGAAGACCGGCATGTACAACTACGGCACCGACTTCGCCGCACTGGACGTAACCCAGTCCGGCAGCACCTGCACGCTGCAGAACAGCAACGTGAAAACCTACAACCTCAACCATGGCAGCAGCGGCGGCTCGGTGGTCAGCTTCACCTGTCCCACCAGCAACACCGACGCGATCAACGGCGCGTACTCGCCGGTCAACGACGCGCATCATTTCGGCGGCGTGGTGCATGACATGTACCAGTCCTACACCGGTGCGCCGCCGCTGAGCATCCAGCTGCTGATGAAGGTGCACTACCAGTCCAACTACGAGAACGCGTTCTGGGACGGTTCGGCGATGTACTTCGGCGACGGCGCCAGCACGTTCTATCCGCTGGTGTCGCTGGACGTGACCAGCCACGAGATCAGCCACGGCTACACCGAGCAGAACTCCGGCCTGGAGTACAGCGGCCAGTCCGGCGGCATGAACGAGGCGTACTCCGACATCGCCGGCGAGGCGGCTGAATACTTCGATCGCGGCTCGGCCGATTTCCTGGTCGGCGCGGACATCGTCAAGGCCAGCGCCGGCATCGGTGAGGCGCTGCGCTACATGTGCAACCCGCCGCAGGACGGCGGCTCGATCGACAACGCGGCCGACTACACCTCCAGCCTCGACGTGCACTACTCCAGCGGCGTCTACAACAAGTCGTTCTGCCTGCTGGCCAAGACCACGGGCTGGGACGTGAAGAAGGCATTCCAGGTCTACGCGCTGGCCAACAAGGTGTACTGGACGGCCACGTCCACGTTCAACTCCGGCGCCTGCGGCGTGGAGTCGGCCGCGACCGACCTGGGCTACGACAAGAATGCGGTGATCGCCGCGTTCAACGGCGTGGGCGTGACTTGCCCGGGTACCGGCGGCGGTGGCGGTGGCAGCACCACCGAGCTGCAGAACAACGTCGGCGTCACCGGCGTGTCGGGTGCCGCCGGTGCCGACAACGACTATTTCATCACCGTGCCGACCGGCGCCAGCAACCTGGTGATGTCGATCTCCGGCGGCACCGGCGACGCCGACCTGTACACCAAGTTCGGCAGCGCGCCGACCACCAGCAGCTACGACTGCCGCCCGTACAAGGCCGGCAACTCGGAAAGCTGCAGCGTGGCCTCGCCCGCCGCCGGCAAGTACTACATCAAGGTGCACGGCTACTCGTCGTACTCCGGGGTAACCGTCAAGGCTTCCTATTCCACCGGCGGTGGCGGTGGTGGTGGCAGCTCCGACTCGGTGAACCTGCCGACGGTAAGCACGGGCAACTGGTCGGCCACGTACAGCGAGACGGTGCAGGCCGGCCACACCGCGACCTTCGCGATCTCCGGCGGTAGCGGTGATGCGGACTTGTATGTGCGGGCGGGTGCGGAACCGACCACCAGTTCCTACAGCTGCCGCCCCTACAAGACCGGCAACAGCGAGAGCTGCACCTTCAAACCGTCGACGACCACCACCTATTACATCAAGGTGCGGGCGTACCAGACGTTCTCCGGCGTGACGTTGACGGAAACGATGAACTGAGAGGTGGTGGATTTTTCCACCTCGAAGCGGGAAGACCCGGCGTGGGCATGCTGAGGACATGGCGAGGGCATGGATGCCCGGGTCGAGCCAACGCTTCAGCAGTTGCCCGATGCCCGGGTTGAAGCAACGCTTCGGGCAGTTGCCCGATGGCCGGGCGCGAGGGGTGCGCAAGTGCGCGATGCGCCTGAGCGCGTCCGGACGTGTGTCAGGCTCGCGATCGAAGTAGGCCGCAGGAAGCGGCTTTCTTCATCAGCCTGGACGGGCCATGGACAGCCCGTTGTACTGATCGGGGAGAAGTACCTGCAAGGCAGGCCTGGCTGGTTCGAGCAGGCCTGCCTTGCCTTGTCCTGGAACCGCCGCTGGCGGCATGACGGGATTTCACGAACATTCGTCGCGGCCCCGCGCCGCGGCAATCCGGGCGCCCGCCGCTATAATGGCCTTCGCCGAACGCATGGCCCGTCCCCGGGACGGATGCGGCGCAGGGGGACTGCCGGATGATGTTCGAACACCTTGGATTTCCGCGTGTCGCCACCCGCGCTTGCCGCGCCGGGCACGAGCGCGCACGCCGAAGCCGCCACTGGTCGTGGCCGGCGCGTGATGGGCTGACGAATCAATGGGCATGAGCCATGCGCATCGCTTGGCCTCGACACGCCACGTTCGCCTGCCTTGGCGGCCGGCGACGACGCTGATTCTCGCCGCACTGGCCGCCGTGTGCGTGTCCGGCTGCCGTTCGTTGGGCGGCTATTCCTCGGCCGTGGTCACCCCGGCGCAATCGTCGGCGCCGCCGACACCGGCCGTGCCCGCGGCGACAGCCCCGGCACCGTCGCTGGCCTCGATCGTCGAGCACCAGCTGCAGCCTGGCCACTACGCCGAAGGCGAGCAGGCGCTGCGGCTGTACGTGGAGCAGCACCCGCAGGATCGCGCCGCGCGCGGCATGTTGCGCCAGCTCACTGCCGATCCGGAGCGTTGGCTCGGCAGCCGCTCGCGGGCGCATGTGGTGCAGTCGGGCGAGTCGTACAGCACGCTGGCGGCGCGCTATCTGGGCGACGCCAACCTCTTTCTGATCCTCGCGCGCTACAACCACTCGACCAATCCGTCGTTGCTGCGCACCGGCCAGACGCTGCGCATCCCGTTGTCGGCGCGAGGCGCATCACCGGCGGCGGGAGCGGCGGCCAGCAGCGCGGCGCCTGCCGGCCAGGCCGTCGCCGAATCGTCGGTGGCTAAGGCTCGCCGCTTGCAGGACGAGAGCGTGTCGCTGTTCGACCAGGGTCACGCGCAGCAGGCGCTTGCCCGCATGGACGAAGCGTTGCGCCTCGATCCGCGGCTGCAACCGGCCGGCGCCGAAGCTGCCAGTCTGCGCAGTCGCCTGCTGGACTCGTACCACGAGCAGGCCGTGGTGCTGTACCGCGACCAGCAACTGGACAAGGCCATCGCGCTGTGGAACCGCGTGCTGGCGATCGCCCCGAACTACGAGCCGGCCGTTGCCTACCGCGCACGCGCGCTCGAGCTCAAGCAGCGGCTGAAACAATACTGATTCACGCCACCGCAGGAGCCCACTCGCGGGCGATGCTCTTGTGTCGGTACTCGGCAAAAGAAAAGCATCGCCCGCGAGCGGGCTCCTTATGTGTCGATTCTCCTCGGAGGTTGGGGGAGAATCGCCGACTGATCATCGGTGGGAACGGGGAGACGCCGTCGGGCTCCTCTGGCTTCGCGCCTGCGCCGTAGATTCGCGCCCCC